>Ga0315912_10005028_pt1 | contig 12262 bp, 12 predicted proteins | sample VfabasoilMG_FD_204469 | JGI IMG/M metagenome (GOLD analysis project Ga0315912, IMG submission 204469) | Garden soil microbial communities collected in Santa Monica, California, United States - V. faba soil | ecosystem: Environmental > Terrestrial > Soil > Garden | place: USA: California... | reverse complement strand
TCGCCTGCTCGAAGGCCGTGGCCGCGGCGCCCCAGCGCTCACGCTGGGCATGGTCCTGCCCTGCCTGCCAGTGCCTGAAGGCCTGCAGCTGGGTGCGCGCCGCGCCCGGCGGGCGCTGGGGGGTGGGGATGGCGAGTGACATGCCGCAAGCCTAGTGCGCCGCCGGCGCGGCGATGACGCGAAAAGACACCGCGCGCCGCGGCTGTTCACGCCAACGCGGCCTCGGCGCGCATGCGCGCGGCCTGCTCGCGCCAGCGGCGCGCGCTGACGGCATCGCCCAGGCCGTCGAACAGCGCCGCCAGGTTGTGCGCCGCCAGAAAGCTGCCGCGGCCGCGCACCGTATCCTGCAGCGCCGGGTTCTCGCCGATGTGCAGGGCGCGCCGCCAGCTCGATTCGATCATCGGCAGCAGCGCCGGTGCCTGCCGGGGCTGCGCCACCGCCCAGTCGAGCAGCAGGTCGCCCAGCGTGAAGAAGAAGTCGGGCGATTCGCCCCAATGCGGCATCTCGGCCTCGGCCAGCGCCATCGCCGGTTCGAAACGGCCCAGCTTCTTCAGCGTGAACAGCTGGCGCAGCACCAGGTCGTGGCGCCACGGCGCGCGCGGCTCGGTCGCCGCCAGTGCCTGCGTGTAGCAGGGTTCGGCATCGGCGAAGCGGCCCTGCACCTCGTGGTCCTTGCCCAGCTGGTACAGCAGGTACGGGTCGTCGCCGTCGCTGTGCAGCGCCTGCTGCAGCAGCTGCCGGTTGCGGCCGGCCTTGCGCGCCATCTGCGCCGGCAGGTAGCCGTCGTGCAGCAGCTGCAGCTCCAGCCGTCGACGCGGCAGCGTCGACACCGGCTGCTCGTGCACGCGGCCGCGGTAGCGCACGCCGCGCGGCAGCAGCCGCGGCAGCCAGCTCGGCGCGTGCTGCGTGCCCGCGGCACCGCCATCGATCTGGCTGACCACGCGCAGCAGCCCGATGCGCGCGGCCGTGTCCTGGCGCCAGGCCATCAAGGCCTCGCTGCCGGCGGCGATCCATTCGTCGGCATCCAGCACCAGCTGCCAGTCGGCGCGGCTCAGCTCGAGCGCAGCGTTGCGCGCGGCGGCGAAATCGTGACGCCAGGGCCAATGCAGCACCTCGGCACCGCAGCGCCGCGCGATGGCCGCCGTGTCGTCGACCGAACCGGTGTCCAGCACCCATAGGGCATCGACGTAGCGCGCCGCGCTGCGCAGGCAGCGTTCGATGCAGCGCGCTTCGTCGCGCGCGATCATGACCAGATCCATCCGTGACATGCGCGCAGACTGCCGGCAGCGGCGCTGCCCGGTCCTTCGAATTGCGGCAACACGGCGGCGCTGTTCCGCCGAGCATGCTGCGGCGCGTTGAGGCTGCCGCCCGCCCACGTGCCAATTACTACCTCTCAAGTTCCCGCGCGGCCGCTCCGATAACCCTGCCAACGCACCTGAAGTATTCGGGACGTGGTCCGGTTGGCCGGCCGATGGTCGAGTGGCGTCACTGCCGCGGAACACAAAGGTTTGCCGGCACGGACCGGGCAGGGTTCGCGGGCAGAAGTTTGTGCCCGGCCGCCCAGGCTGAGGCCGGCAGCGACGCCGGGAGTTCTTGTCCATCTATAGGAGTTTTTTTATGCCGATGACGATCAACACCAACGTGGTGTCGCTGAACGCGCAGCGCAACCTGAACGCGTCGCAGTCGTCCCTCGCGACCTCGATGCAACGCCTGTCTTCCGGGCTGCGTGTCAACTCGGCCCGCGACGACGCCGCCGGCCTGGCCATCGCGACGCGCCAGGACGCACAGATCCGCGGCATCAACGTCGCGATCCGCAACGCCAACGACGGCATCTCGCTGGCGCAGACGGCCGAAGGCGCGCTGGCCACGATCACCGACGCGCTGCAGCGCATGCGTGAGCTGGCGGTGCAGGCGCAGAACGGCTCCAACGGTACCGGCGACCGCGCCAACCTCGACACCGAATACCAGGCGCTGTCGGCGGAAATCACGCGCATCGCCGCGCAGACCAAGTTCAACGGCACCGCCATCGTCGGCGCCAGCGCCGGTGCGCAGGTGTTCCAGGTGGGCGCGAACGGTGGCGACACGCTGACCATCACCACCACCACAGTGACCACGGTGGCCGGTGGCCTGACCACGGCGGCGGCGGCCTCGACCGCGGTGGGCGCGATCGACACCGCGCTGGACACCATCAACACCAGCCGCGCCAGTTACGGTGCCGCGATGAGCCGCTTCTCGATGGCCATCCAGAACCTGCAGATCTCCGGCGAGAACCAGTCCGCGGCACGCGGACGCATCATGGATGCGGACTTCGCGGCCGAGACGGCCAACCTGTCGCGCGCACAGATCCTGCAGCAGGCCGGCAGCGCGATGGTGGCGCAGGCCAACCAGTTGCCGAACCAGGTGCTGGCGCTGCTGCGCTGACGCCCTCGCCAGGCCCTCGAGGCCTGAGCCGCAGCCGCCCCGCCGGGGCGGCTTTTTCACGAAAGGCCACCCTTCCAGGGGTGGCCTTTTCGTTTCCGGACGTATCGCGGATTGACCGGTCAATGCCCGTCTTTTCGGCGCACCCGCGCTTGTGCCGCTGCCGAAAATGCAGCCAGCAGGCCGCACTTCGACAGGCCTGAAGCGCACGGCACGGTTGCCGGCGGGCTCTCGGTTCCTCAAGGAGTGTTCCTTCATGCCGCAAACGATCAACACCAACGTCGCGTCGCTGAATGCCCAGCGCAACCTGAATACCTCGCAGAGCTCGCTGGCCACGTCGATGGAGCGGCTGTCCTCCGGACTGCGCGTCAATTCGGCGAAGGACGACGCCGCCGGACTGGCCATCGCCGACCGCATGAACGCGCAGATCCGCGGCATGAACGTGGCGATCCGCAATGCCAACGACGGCATCTCGCTGGCGCAGACGGCCGAAGGCGCTTTGGCCACGATGACCGACGCGCTGCAGCGCATGCGCGAGCTGGCGGTGCAGGCGCAGAACGGCTCCAACGGCACCAGCGACCGCGCCAACCTCGACACCGAGTTCCAGGCGCTGGCACTGGAGGTCGGCCGCATCGCCACACAGACCAAGTTCAACGGCACCGCCATCGTCGGCCCGAGCGCCGGCGCCCAGGTGTTCCAGGTGGGCGCGAACGGCGGCGACACGCTGACGGTGACCACCACGCAAGTCACGACCATCGGCGGCGGCATCACCACGGCCGCGCTGGCCTCGACGGCGCTGGCCGACATCGACGCCAAGCTCGACATCATCAGCACCAGCCGCGCCAGCTACGGCGCGGCGATGAGCCGCTTCTCGATGGCCATCCAGAACCTGCAGATCGCATCGGAGAACCAGTCGGCCGCCCGCGGGCGCATCATGGACGCCGACTTCGCCGCCGAAACCTCGAACATGTCACGCGCACAGATCCTGCAGCAGGCCGGCACGGCGATGGTGGCCCAGGCCAACCAGCTGCCACAACAGGTGCTGCAGCTGCTGCGCAGCTGATTCCGGCCGACGGCGCCCCGGGGCGCACCCCTGGCCCCGCCCCGGTCCTGCACCCGGGCGGGTGCGTTCGCTCGCGCAGCCCTAAAGTTTGCGCGCGGACTGCCGAAAGCCCGATTGCGATCTAGGAAAGACCCATGGCCACCATCACTTCCATCGGCATCGGCAGCGGGCTGGACATCGAAAGCGTGATCACCCAGCTGGTCGCGGTCGAGCGTGCGCCGGTGACGCAGCTGCAGAAGGAAGCCACCTCGCTGCAGACCCGGCTGTCCACCTACGGCAAGCTGCAGTCGGGCATGGCAGCGCTGCGCGATGCCGCGTCGGCGCTGACGCGCGCCAGCACCTGGGGGGCGACCACCGGCACCAGCAGCGATGCCACGGCAGTGACGGTGAGCACCAGCAGCAGTACGCTGCCGGGCAGCTACTCCATCGAGGTGCAGCGCCTGGCTTCGGTGCAATCCAATGCCACCGGCGTCTATGCCTCGGCGGACGCGCTGGTCGGCGAAGGCACGCTGCGCATCGAGCTCGGCAGCTGGAGTGCCGACCAGAGCAGCTTCACGCCCAAGGCCGAGGCCACCGCGGTGGACATCACGGTCGGTCCGCCGGCCGAATCGCTGGCACAGCTGCGCGACAAGATCAATGCCTCGAATTCCGGTGTCGTCGCCTCGGTGCTCACCGATGCGAGCGGTGCGCGCCTGGTGCTGCGCTCGGCCGCCACCGGCGAGATGAACGGCTTTCGCATCGGTGTCAACGACACCGACGGCAACAACAGCGACGGCCTCGGCTTGTCGGCGCTGGCCTTCGACCCCTCGGCCGGCATTCTGACGATGGCGCAGGCGCTGGCCGCGGCCAACGCCTCCGCCAGCCTGAACGGCTTGCCGATCTCGTCCGACAGCAACACGCTGTCGAACCTGCTCGACGGCATGACGCTGAACCTGGGCAAGGTGACGACCGCGCCGGTGCTGGTCGAGGCCAAGTCCGACACCGCCTCGATCCGCAAGGCGCTGGACAGCTTCGTCACCGCCTACAACGACCTGAACAAGCTGGTTGCCGAGCAGACCAAGTACGACGCCGCCAGCAAGACCGCCGGTGTGCTGCAGGGTGACAGTGCCGCCGTGGCGATCCGCGCGCAGATGCGCAACCTGCTGGGCAGCAACAGTGGCGCATCGACCCTGTTCTCGCGCCTGGGCGATGTCGGCTTCGACGTGCAGACCGACGGTTCGATCAAGCTCGACGAGACCAAGCTCGCCAACGGCCTGGCGAACCTGGGCGAGATGAAGAAGCTGTTCTCGCACAGCGACCTGCTGAATCCCGCCAACAGCGGCATCGCGGTGCGCCTGCGCGCGATGGCCGACCAGGTGCTCAGCATCGAAGGCAGCATCAGCACGCGCACCGAGGGCCTGCGCAAGCGCATCGACATGAACCAGGACCGGCAGGACCTGCTGGAGGATCGTATCGCGCTGGTCGAAAAGCGGCTGCGCGCGCAGTACACGGCCCTGGACAAGCAGATGGCCTCGTTGAACAGCCTGTCGAACTACGTCACGCAGCAGATTGCCGCGATGACGAACAACAGCAACAACGGCTGACGCGCTGCGGCGCGATGCTGCAGCGGCCGCCGCGCTCACGGCGGCGAATCATGCGGCAAGGCCTCTTCGTCTACGGATCTCAGGCACTGCGCGCCGCACTCAAGTCGCCTGGAGGCGGGCCGATATTCAAGGCAGCCCGCAACACTAGCCGACACCCATGTTCGCGACTGCTCCCGCCCTTGCACCCCACGCCGGCGCCGGCGCCTACCGCCAGGTGGGCGTGGTCACCGGCGTCGGTGCCGCCACACCGCACCAACTGGTGCTGATGCTCTTCGACGGCTTCGATGAAGCGCTGGCACAGGCGCTGGGCGCGCTGCGCGACGGCGCCATCGACACCAAGTGCCGCGCCATCGGCCGCGCCACGCGCATTGTCGACGAGGGCCTGCGCGCCAACCTCGACCTGAACGGCGGTGGCAAGCTCGCCGCCGACCTGCGCGAGCTCTATGCCTACGTCAGCCTGCGCCTGGTGCGTGCCCACCTGGACAACGACGCGGCCGGCATCGACGAATGCCGCCGCCTGATGCAGCCACTGCGCGAGGCCTGGGCCTCGATCACCCCCGAGTCCACCGAAGCCGCCTGAGCCGATGTCCGTGATGCAACCCCAACAAGACCCCACGATGAGCACATCCGTCCTGAGCTACTACAAGGCGATCGAAAAGGCCAGCGCCGACATGCTGGACGCCGCACGCGCCGGTGACTGGGATCAGGTGGTCAAGCTCGAAGGCGCCTGCGTGCTGCTGATCAGCCAGCTCAAGCAGGCCGCGCGCGAACTGCCGCTCGAGCAGGACGAGGCGCGTGTCAAGTCACGCATCATGCAGCGCATCCTGGTCAACGACGCCGAGGTGCGGCACCTGGCCGAACCCTGGTTGCCCGACCTGCATCGCCTGATGCAGGGCAAGAGCCCGACCGTGCACTGAGCGGCGGCCGGCGCAGACGCTTCGATCCATGTTCCAGGACACCCGACCGGCCGAGCTCGGCGCCGACGGCGGTCCCGACGCCTGGGCCGGGTTCCGCGTCACCGACGGCGCCGAGCGCCTGCGGCTGCTCAGGCAACTGCGCGACGGCAGCGTGCCGGTGACGCTGAGTGCGCCGCAGGGCGCATCGTTCAGCAGCCAGCTGTGGTCGGTGGACGCCGCGCAGCAGCTGCTCAGCTTCAGCGCCGATGCCCACAGCATGCACATGCAACGGCTGACGCAATGTGACGAGGCCGTGGCCGTCGCCTACCTGGACAGCGTGAAGCTGCAGTTCGACCTGCTCGACTTGGTGCTGGTCCATGGTGGCAGCTCCTGCGCGCTGCGCGCGCAATTGCCCGGCGTGCTCTACCGCTTCCAGCGCCGCGCCAGCTACCGCGTACGCCTCTTCGAGCGGCGCACCCCCAAGGCGCTGCTGCGCCATCCGTCGATGCCCGACATGCGCCTGGGCTTGCGCATCGTCGACATCAGCGTCGGCGGTTGTGCGCTCGCGCTGCCGGACGACGCCCCCGCGCTGCAGCCCGGCAGCCAGCTGCGTGGCGTACGTCTCGAACTCGACGGCGACGTCGGTTTCGACGTCACGTTGCGCCTGCAGCACGTCAGCGCCATGCACGGCGATGGCGAAGGCCTGCGCCTGGGCTGCGAGTTCGTCGATCTCGAGGGCCAGGCCCAGCGCGCGCTGCAGCGCTACATCGACCACGCACAGCAGCGCCGACGCCTGCTGGCCCCGCGCTGACGACCATGGGGCAGGCGAGCCGCCGGACTGGCGCGGGCTTCACGCTGGTCGAGCTGTGCGTGGTGCTGGCGGTGGCCGGCCTGCTGGCAAGCATCGCCTGGCCATCGTTCCAGTCGCAGCTGCAGCGCAGCCGCCGCGCCGACGCGGTGACGGCACTGCTGCGCGTGCAGCTGGCGCAGGAGAACCACCGTGCGCACCATGGCCTGTACGCCTCACAGCTCAGCGCGTTGGTAGGCGCCGCCGCGTCGCGCAGCCGCGATGGCCTGTACGACATCGAACTGCTCGAAGGCGGCGGCGATCGCTATGTGGCGCGCGCCACGGCTCGCAGCGGCAGCCTGGCGGCGGCCGACCGTGGCTGCGCGGTGCTGAGCCTGCAGGTGCGCGAAGGCCTGGCCGAATTCGCGCCCTCGACGCGCTGCTGGAACCTCTGATGCCACGCCGCCGCAGCCACGGTCTGACGCTGCTGGAGCTGATGGTGGTGCTGGCCATCGTCACGCTGCTGATGACGCTGGCCCTGCCCTCCTTCGGCAGCATGATGGCGCGGCACCGGCTGAAAGCGACCGCCGAACAGATGTCGCTGGACCTGGCCGATCTGCGCATGCAGGCGGTGCAGCGTGGCCAGACGCTGCATGTCAACATGAAAGCCGGCGCGCAATGGTGTTATGCGCTGGCGGTGGCCAGTGGCTGCGACTGCCGCGTGCCCCAGGGCTGCCAGCTGAAGACCGTGCACGCCAAGGATCATCCGGGCGTCACGCTGATCGAGGGCCACGAGTTGCGCATCGACCCGCAACCCGGCGCCCGCGTCGATGCGGCCGTGCTGACCGGCAGCGATGGCGCGCGGCTTCGGGTCGGCCTGAGCCCGCTGGGGCGCCCCAAGGTGTGCTCGCCCGCCGCGGCCGTGCCTGGCTTTGCAGCCTGCTGAACGCGCTGCGCCGGGTCGGCGATCAGACCTGCATGTTCATGATTTCGCTGTAGGCCTGCACGAGCCGGTTGCGCACTTGCAGCGTGGCCTGGAAGCCGAGTTGCGACTTCTGCATCGCCACCATCGTCTGTTCCAGGCTGACGCTCGGGTTGTCGAGCTGCAGTTCGCGCTGCAGGCTCTGTGCTTCCTGCTGCGTGCGGCTCACCGACTTCAGCGCGTCGGCCATGGCCGACTGGAAGCTGGTGCCGATGGCCGCCTCGCTAGCGCGCGCCAGTGGCAGGCCATCGGGGCGCAACCCGGCCCGCGCCACCGCCTGCGCGAAGTCGAAGGGCTTGAGTTTCAGGTCCATGCGCAGTCCTTCCGTGGCGCAAGTCTAGGCAAGGCGTCGCGTCGCGATGGCATGTAACTGATGCGGCTTTACTCGGCTTCTTGCGCTATAGCGCGCCGGGGTGCTGCCGAACAATCGCCGCTCAGAAAGCCCGTACCCGCAGCGCGTCGCCTGCGGACCGGCCATCACCCGGATTCCGTTCATGGACAACGCCGTCGCGCCGCACTCGCCCCAGACCCTGGTTCCCCTGAATGCCGCCTCACCCGGTTTCGTGGCGCGGCTGGCAGCACTGCCGGCACGCTCGCTGCTCGGCCTGGGCATCGGTGTCGCACTGTTGCTGGCCATCGCCGTCGCGCTGACGCTGCGCCAGGCCGAGGGCGACTACCGCGTGCTCTTCGCCGGCCTGTCCGACAAGGACGGCGGCGCGGTGCTGGCGCAGCTGTCGCAGATGAACATCCCTTACAAGCATGCCGATGGCGGCAGCGCCATCCTGGTGCCGGCCTCGCAGGTGCACGACGTGCGGCTGCGCCTGGCCTCGGCCGGGCTGCCCAAGGGCGCGGTCGGCGGCTTCGAGCTGATGGACAAGTCGCCGTTCGGGCAGACGCAGTTCCAGGAACGTCTGAACTTCCAGCGCGGGCTGCAAGGCGAGCTGGAACGTTCGATAGCCTCGCTGGCCGCGGTGCAGGCGGCGCGCGTGCACCTGGCGCTGCCCAACCAGAACGGCTTCTTCCGCGAGCAGCAAAAGCCCAGCGCCTCGGTGCTGCTGACGCTGCACCCGGGGCGCACGCTGGAACGCGCACAGGTCGCCGGCATCGTGCACCTGGTATCGAGCAGCGTGCCCGAGCTGTCGCCCAAGGCGGTGAGCGTGCTCGACGGCAGCGGTGCGCTGCTGTCCGGCGCCGACGACGGCAGCAAGGGCCTGGACGCGCAGCAGCTGCAGTACGTGCAGCAGATCGAGGCCGGCTACCTGAAGCGTGTCATCGACATCCTCGAGCCGGTGCTGGGCCGCGACAACCTGCGCGCCAACGTCACCGCCGATGTCGACTTCACGCAGACCGAATCGACCAGCGAGGAGTTCAAGCCCAACCAGGGCGACGCACCGGCCACGGTCAAGCTGGTGCAGCGCAACGAGTCCAGCGCACCCGGCGCGGCCGTGCCCAGTGGCGTGCCCGGCGCGGCCAGCAACCAGCCCCCCGTGCAGGCCACCGCACCGCTGGCCGGCGGCGCGCAGCCGCTGCAGCCGGCGCAGGGCGGCTACGGCGGCGGCCTGCGCCGCGATGCCGTCACCCAGTACGAGGTCGACAAGACGGTGCGCGTGACGCGCAATGCCACCGGCACGCTGAAGCGCCTGAACGCGGCGGTGGTGGTCAACCACCGCGCCAGCACCGATGCCAAGGGCAAGACCACGAGCACGCCGCTGTCGACCGAAGAGCTGGACAAGATCACCGCTCTGGTGCAGCAGAGCCTGGGCTTCAATCCGGAGCGCGGCGATTCGGTGCGTGTCATCAACGCGCCCTTCCGCGTCGAGCCGGCACCGAAGGTGGAGGCGGTGCCGATCCACCAGCAGCCCTGGGTGATGGATCTGTTGCGTGCGGCCGCGGCGCCACTGGCGCTGGCGCTGGTGGCGCTGGTCGTCGTGTTCAAGCTGATCCGTCCGGCGCTCAATGCCGCGATGCCCAAGGCACCCCAGCCGGTGGGCGCGCAACTCGACGTGGTCGCCGACAACAACCTCGACGCGGCGCTGCCGGCGCCGTCGCCCGCCCCGGCGCTGGCCGCACCGCAGGTGAACCAGAAGCTGGAGAACGCCCGCGCCTTCGCGCAGCAGAACCCGGCCGTGGTGGCGCAGATCGTCAAGGAATGGGTCGGCGGCGACGCCGCCCCCAGGGCGTCCTGACATGGACGAACGAGGCATCGAAAACGCCGCCATCCTGCTGATGTCGCTGGGCGAGGAACACGCCGGCGAGGTCTTCAAGCATCTGGCGCCGAAGGAAGTGCAGCGCATGGGCGAGACCATCGCACGCATGAAGAGCATCAGCCAGGAGCGACTCGACCAGGTGCTGGATGCGTTCCGCGCCGTGGCCGGCGACCAGAGCATGCTGGTCGGCGACAACGACGGCTACGTACGCTCGGTACTGACGCGTGCGCTTGGCGAGGACAAGGCCAGGCTGCTGCTCGAGCGCATCCTGCAGGGCGAGGACATCAGCGCCATCGAAAGCCTGAAATGGATGGAGCCGTCGGCGGTGGCCGAACTGCTGCGCCACGAGCACCCGCAGATCGTCGCGGCGATCCTGGTGCACCTGGAAAGCGACCATGCGGCCGAGGTGCTGAAGGCGTTCGGCGAACGCCAGCGCAACGAAGTGCTGGTGCGCGTGGCCACGCTCGACGGCATCCAGCCGTCGGCGATGCGCGACCTGAACGAGGTGCTGAACCAGGTGCTCGCCGGCACCGATCGCACGAAGAAGTCGAACCTGGGCGGCGCCAAGCCGGCGGCCGAGATCATCAACATGCTCGGCGCGACACTCGAGACTTCGGTGCTGGACTACATCCGCGCCAACGACAACGACCTGGCGCAGAAGATCCTGGACAACATGTTCACCTTCGACGACCTGCAGCGCCTGGACGACAAGGGTATCCAGTCGTTGATGAGGGAGGTGCAGTCCGAATCGCTGGCGATCGCACTGAAGGGCGCGACGCCGGAACTGCGCGAGAAGATCTTCAAGAACATGTCCACGCGTGCGGCCGAGGCGCTGCGCGAGGACATGGAGTCGCGCGGCCCGGTGCGCGTGTCCGAGGTCGAGGCCGAGCAGAAGGAACTGCTCAAGATCGTGCGCCGCCTGTCGGACGAAGGCGTCATCGTGATCGGAGGCGGCGGTGACGACGAATTCCTCTAGGAACTTCCGCAACGTGCCGCCGCCGCAGGGCACGGCACGCGCGAACTCGCCCTACTCGCGCTTCATTCCCCGCGAGGAGCTGGGACAGTTTGCCGCCTGGAACCCGGAGACGCTGAACACCGAGCTGGAGCCGCCCGTCGCAGCAGCCCAGGCCGAGGCTATGACTGCCGCGGCGGAAAGCCCCGCGCTGCAGGCTCAGCTCGTGGCCGCGCGCCAGGCCGGCTACCAGGACGGCTATCGCGACGGCCTCGTGGCGCTGGACAGCTTCAAGCAGTCCTTCGCTGCGCAGATGGCGGCGCAGCTGGGCGCGCTGCTGCAGGGCTTCGGCACGCAGATCGACGCCCTGGAACCGCAGATGGCACAGGCCGTGGCCCAGGCCGCGGTGATGCTGGCACGGCGCGTGGTGCGTGCCGAGATCGAGACGCAGCCCGAACACGTGGCCGAGGCCGCGACACAGGCGGTGAACGCGGTGCTGCAGAGCGCGCGCCACATCCGCGTGCTGGTGCATCCGCAGGACCATGCGCTGGTCGCCGCCGGCGCGGCCGAAGCGCTGCAGGCGCGCGGTGCGCGGCTGCTGGCGCAACCGGGCATCGAACGCGGCGGCTGCCTGATCGAATCCGACCTGGGCCAGATCGACGCGCGCATTGCCACGCGCTGGCGCCAGGCCGCCGCGGTGCTGGGCAGCGAGCTGCCCTGGGACGACGAGCACATGGAGCGCTTGTCTTGAGCGCCTATCAGCCGAGGTCCGCCGAGCAACGCGCAGCGCAGTGGACGCGCTATCTCGCCGACCTGCAGGACTACGCCGCGCTGCCGCAGCCGCTGCACAGCAGCGGCACGCTGGTGCGCGTCACCGGCCTGGTGCTCGAAGCCGCCGGCGTGCGCGTGCCGGTGGGCTCGATCTGCGAGGTACGCGGCGAAGGCCAACCGGCCGTGCCGGCCGAAGTGGTGGGCTTCAACGGCGACCGCGCCTTCCTCATGCCCACCGGCGAACTGCAGGGCCTGACCAGCGGCGCGCTGGTGCAGCCGCTGCCGGCGCCGCATGCCGCGCCGGCCTTCGGCGTGGAGAACCACCCGTGGCGGCGCAGCGAGGACCGCGGCTTGCACCTGCCGATGGGCGAAGGCCTGCTCGGCCGGGTGGTCGACGCGCACGGCCGGCCGCTGGACCGCATGGGTGCGCTGCAGGACGTGCGCACCGAGCCGATGGTGCGCCGTGCCATCAACGCAATGGACCGCGACCCGGTGCGCACGCCGCTGGACACCGGCGTGCGCGCCATCAACGCACTGCTCACCGTGGGCCGCGGCCAGCGCCTGGGTCTGTTCGCCGGCACGGGGGTGGGCAAGAGCGTGCTG
>Ga0315912_10005027_pt1 | contig 12265 bp, 12 predicted proteins | sample VfabasoilMG_FD_204469 | JGI IMG/M metagenome (GOLD analysis project Ga0315912, IMG submission 204469) | Garden soil microbial communities collected in Santa Monica, California, United States - V. faba soil | ecosystem: Environmental > Terrestrial > Soil > Garden | place: USA: California... | reverse complement strand
CCCGCTCTCGCCGGTCGAGGTGCGCGAGCTGCCCTGCGACGTCTCCTTCCGCCACTGCCCGGAGAGCGAGTGGGAGATCGGCTCGGCCCGAATCCGCGCCGCCTCCGTCGCCCATCGCGGGCCGACCCTCGGCTACCGGATCGACGACGGCGACTCCTCGCTCGCCTACATCCCCGACCACGAGCCGGCGCTGGGGGCCGACCTCGACGAGCTCGAGGAGGACTGGATCTCCGGCTTCGCCCTCGCCCGCGACACCTCACTGCTGATCCACGACGGCCAGTACTCCGACGCCGAGTACCCCGACCACATCGGCTGGGGGCACTCGGCGCTCAGCCACTCGCTCGCCTTCGCCCACCGCAGCGGCGCCGAGCGCACCGTCCTCTTCCATCACGATCCGCGCCACTCCGACGAGTTCCTCGACGGGCTCGGCGAGGAAGCGCGCCAGCGCTGGGCCGAGCTGGGCGGCGCCGCGGGCGGCGTCGAACTGGCAGTCGAGGGAGCAGAGTACGAGTTGCCGGTGCGGGCGAGCAGCCCGGCCGCCGTCGCCTGAGCGCTACTCTGCGCCCGTGGCCGGGCTTCCCCCCTCCCCGCTGCTGAGCGAAGCACTCGCGACAGCTACCGCCGCGCACGCCGGACAGATCCGCAACGGCGCCGGCGGCATGCCGTACATCGAGCACCCGGTCGCGGTCGCCGAGCTGCTCACCGAGCACGGCTGCGACGACGAGGAGGTGCTGGCGGCGGCGCTCCTGCACGACGTGGTCGAGAAAAGCGAGGCGACCGTCGACGACCTCGACGAGCAATTCGGCGCGCGAGTGGCGGCCCTGGTCGCGGCGCTCAGCGACGACGAATCGATCGTCTCCTACCGGCAGCGCAAGGACGAGCACCGCGAGCGCGTCGTCGCCGCTGGCGGGCCGGCGCTAGCGATCTACGCCGCCGACAAGCTGACCAACGTGCACACCCTGCTCGTCGCCTACGCCGAACTCGGAGAGGCGGCCGGCGAAGAGTTCAAGGCGCCGCTCGACGTCAAGATCGAGATCTGGGAAGCCGACCTGGAGATGCTGCGTGCCGAGGCCGCCGAGCTGGCCTTCCTCGACGAGCTCGAGGCCGAGCTCAATCGTCTGCAGGCGGATCGAGCAGCGGCAGCCCCTCGTCGCGGTACTTGAACCGCCGCTTCAGCGGGAGCACCACCCAGAACACGGCGAACATCCCGAGCATGGCGACCGTCACGATGATCGTCTCCGCGGTGCCGAAGAGCAGATGGGTAATCAGCAGGATCGCGCAGGTCATCGCCAGCGCCAGAACCCCGAGGCCGGCGATCGACAGGCGGTTGGAGATGAAGACGAGCCGGTGCTTCTGCTGATAGCGGAAGGTCAGCCGGTGATAGGCAGTGGGGGCGATCAGCAGCACCGCTGACACCGCGGTCAGCAGCAGCGTGGCGAAGTAGATCTTCTTCTCGAACTCCGAGACCTTTTCGAAGTTCTGCTGGAAGGGTACGGCGAGCAGGAATGCGAAAAGCACCTGCACGCCCGGCAACGCCACCCGCAGCTCCTGGAGCAACTCGCCAAGATTGCGGTCGAGGCGTTCCTCCTCGGACTCGTCCCTTCCCGAGGGGCGGTCGTTCATCCCGTCACCATATTCCCAGTGATAACCGCTGTCGTCCTTTTTAACCGCGACCTGCGTGTCCATGACAACCCGGCCCTGGCGGCCGCTGCCAAGGCTGACCGCACGGTGCCGCTGTTCGTCCTCGACGAGCGGCTGCTGGGCTCGCGCTTCGCGGCGCCCAACCGGGTCGCCTTCTTGCGCGAGTCGCTGCACGACCTCGACGAGGAGCTGAAGCGTGCCGGCGGACGCCTGTTCTTGCGCCGCGGCGACGTCGTGCGCGAGACGCTCGCCCTCGCCCGCGAGTGCGGCGCGACGCAACTGCACGTGAGTGCCGACTGGAGCGCCTACGCGCGGGGCCGCGAGCGGCGCCTAGCGGCGGCCTGCGAGGAGGAGCGGATCGAGTTCACCGCACACCCCGGAATGACGATCGCCGAGCCCGGCGCGGTGACGCCGAGCGGCGGCAATCACTTCAGGGTCTTCACTCCCTACCACCGCGCCTGGAGCCAGCTGCCGCGACGCCAGAGCCATGGGGCGCCGCGGACGCTGCGCGTGCCGAGCCGGCTCGCCGCCGGGCGTCTGCCGGCGCTCGGGAAGCTGACCGCCGGGCGTCCCTCGGCGCGGCGGGCCGCCGGTGGGGAGCGCGAGGGCCGGCGGCTGATGCGCGCCTTCCTGCGTGACGGCCTGGGCGACTATGACGGGCGCCATGACGACCTGCCCGGCGACGCGACCTCGCGGCTCAGCGCCCACCTGCGCTGGGGTACCGTCTCGCCGCTGGAGCTGGCCCGCGAGGCGGGCGGGCGGCGCGGCGGCGCGGCGTTCGTGCGCCAGCTCTGCTGGCGCGACGTCCACCCCCAGGTCCGCGCCGCGGTCCCGGCGCTGGTCAGTCGCGACTACCGGCCGCGCGGCGACCGCTGGTCGCGCTCGCGGCGCACTCTCGACGCCTGGCGCGCGGGGCAGACCGGCTACCCAATCGTCGACGCAGCGATGCGCCAGCTCACCGAGGAGGGGTTCATGCACAACCGGGCGCGGATGACGGTCGCCTCGTTCCTGACCAAGGACCTCTACATCGATTGGCGCGAGGGCGCCTGGCACTTCTGGGATCTGCTCAGCGACGGCGAGATCGCCAACAACGCCGGCAACTGGCAATGGGTCGCGGGGACCGGTAACGACACCCGCCCCAACCGGGTGCTGAACCCGCTGCGCCAGGCCGAGCGCTTCGACCCCAACGGCGAGTACGTGCGCCGCTACCTGCCCGAGCTCGGGGCGATCGAGGGCAAGGCGGTCCACCGGCCCTGGCGGCTCCCCGTCCGCGAGCGCAACGGCTATCCCGAGCCGATCATCGACCACGACGAGGCCGTGGCCGCGTTCAGAGCGCACCGCGCAGCGTAGGATCGCGCGATGGGCAGGCTCGCGGTGATCCTCGGCAGCAACGCGCTCGGTCCCGGCGGCGAGGAGATCGCCGCGGCGGCAGCCGAGCACGGGGCGGCAATCGTGCAGCGCCACGACAGCCGCGAGGCCTACGTGCTGCCACACCAGATCGATCACGCCGCCAACTTGCGGGCGATCGCCGAGCAGGGCTGCGACCGGGTGCTGGCGATCGCCTCGGTCGGCTCGCTGAAGGTCGAGCTGCCCGTTGGCAGCCTCGTCTGCCCCGATGACTTCGTCGCCCTGCACCTCGGCTACTCGATCTTCGCCGACCAGCGCGCGCACTCCGCGCCGTCGTTCGACCAGCGCTGGCGCGCGGAAGTGATCGAGGCCTGGCAGACGAGCGGGCAGGCGCCCCACGACGGCGGCGTCTACTGGCAGACGGTCGGGCCGCGCTTCGAGACCCCGGCCGAGATCAGGTTGATCGCGGCGCACGCCGACGTGGTCGGGATGACCGTCGCCACCGAGTGCATCGTCGCCGGCGAGCTCGGGCTCGACTACGCGGCCATCTGCATGGTCGACAACCTCGCCAACGGGCTCGGCGAGGGCGAGCTGAGCGTCGCTGAGATGGAAGCCGACCGGCTGGCCAACGCGAGCAAACTGCGCGAGGGCCTTGCCGCGGTACTGCCGCAACTCGGGGCAGTCGGCCGGTGAGCGTGTCGAGTTCCTCCCCCTCGTCCGGGAGGAAGTCGACATGAGCGCACTGACCGTGCTCGCCGCCGAGCTCGGCGGCGAGCGCGTCGGCGTGCGTTGTGTCGGCGGGCGGATCGAGGCGATCGGGCCCGAGGTCGGTGCTGCACCGGGCGACGAGACGCTGGACGCGGCTGGCGCCCACCTCGTCCCGCCGTTGATCAACGGGCACACGCACGCGGCGATGACCCTGTTTCGCGGCAGTGGCGGCGACCTGCCGTTGATGCCGTGGCTAGAGGAGCGGATCTGGCCGGTCGAGGCGAAGCTGACGGGAGAGGACGTCTACTGGGGCACGCGGCTCGCCTGCGCCGAGATGATCCGCACCGGGACGACGCGCTTCTGGGACATGTACTGGCATCCAGAGGCGACGGCACGGGCGGTGGCCGACGCCGGGATCCGGGCGACCATCGGGGCGCCGCTGTTCGACGTCGGCCGCAGCGCCGAGGAGATGCGTAGCTCGGCGCTGGCCAGCCTCGAGCTGCTCGGCGAGGCCGGGCCGCTGGTCTCCCCCGCGCTCGCCCCGCACTCGATCTACATGGTCAGCGAGAACTCGCTGCGCTGGATCGGCGAGCTCAGCGCCGAGCGGCAGGTGCCGATCCAGATCCACCTCTCCGAGACCCAGAAAGAGGTCGAAGACTGCATCGCCGCGCACGGGGTCCGACCCGCCTTCTACCTCGACCGGCTCGGGGTGCTGAACGAGCGCGCGGTGCTCGCTCACGGCGTCTGGCTCGACCCCGAGGAGCTGGCCCTGATCGCCGAGCGCGGCGCCACCGTCGTCACCAACCCGGTCGCCAACATGAAGCTCGCGGTCGGCGGCGTCTTCTCCCACCCGGCGGCGCGGGCGGCGGGCGTTCAGGTTGGGCTCGGCACCGACGGCGCCGGCTCCAACGACTCGCTCAACCTGCTCGCCGACCTGAAGACCTTTGCGCTGATCCAGAAGCACGCCGCCGCCGACCCGACCGCGATCGAGGCCGCCGAGGCCTGGGCGGTCGCGACCGGGGCGCGCGCACCTTTGCTCGGCGCCGGCGCGCCGTTGAGCGTCGGCGCCCCCGCCGACTTCCTGCTGCTCACCGCCGACGCGCCCGAGTTGGGGGTCGGCGACCTCACCGCGGACCTCGTCTACGCCGCCAGCGGCGCAGTGGTCGACACCACGGTTGTCGCCGGTCGCACACTGATGCGCGGCGGCGAGCTCCCGGGGCTCGGCGAGACCGTCGCCCGCACCGCCGAGCGCGCCCGCGGCCTCGGTCTCTGAACTGCCGCATCGGCATTCCTGCGTAAGCCCGTGTTACAGGGGGTATAGGCTCGGTTCCAGTGCCCAGCGGCGAGGCCACCACCGACATCACGTCTGCCTCCGGGGCCTCCTCGGTCAGCTACCAGGGCGCGACGAAACGCTACGGCGATGCGAAGGTCGCGGCTGTCGACGAGCTCACGCTCGAGGTCCCGGCCGGCGAGATCTGCGTCCTCGTCGGCCCCTCCGGCTGTGGCAAGACGACGGCGATGCGGATGGTCAACCGCACGGTCGAGATGAGCTCGGGGGACATCCTTGTCGGCGGCGAGTCAGTGCGCAGCAAGGACGCCGCCCAGCTGCGTCGCGAGATCGGCTACGTGATCCAGCAGATCGGCCTCTTCCCGCACCGCACGATCACCCAGAACATCGGCACCGTGCCGCAGCTACTCGGCCGCAAGAAGGAGTGGATCAGCGAGCGCTCGGCCGAGCTGCTTAGCCTGGTCGGTCTCGATCCTGAGTTCGGCGACCGCTACCCTGCCCAGCTCTCCGGCGGCCAGCAGCAGCGCGTCGGCGTCGCTCGCGCGCTCGCCGCAGACCCGCTGGTGATGCTGATGGACGAGCCCTTCGGGGCGATCGACCCGATCAACCGCGAGCGCCTGCAGAACGAGTTCCTGCGCCTCCAGGCCCAGGTCCGCAAGACCGTCCTCTTCGTCACCCACGACATCGACGAGGCGATCAAGATGGGTGATCGGATCGCGGTGATGCGCGAGGGCGGTCGGGTCGAGCAATACGCGACCCCAGCCGAGCTGCTGATGGCGCCGGCCAACGAGTTCGTCGAGGACTTCGTCGGCGCCGACCGGGCGCTGAAGCGCCTGGCGCTGATGCGCGTCTCCGACATCGACCTCTGGGAGGCGCCCTGGGCGACCGCCGGGCAATCGACGGCCGAGGTGCGGGCCAAACTCGACGCCCCCGACGTCGAGGTCCCCTACCCGCTGCTAGTCGACGCCGAGCGGCGACCCTTGGGCTGGCTCTCCGAGCGCGATCTCGCCGCTGACACGGTGCCGAGCCAGCCGGACTCGCCGCTCGGGCCCGTGCTCGACCGCGACGACGTGATGCGCGACGCGCTCGCCGACATGCTCCAGGGCGGCGCCCAGTACGCGGCGGTGACCGATGCCGGCGGCCGCGTCGCCGGAGTGCTTTCGGTCGAGATCATCTCCGAGTTCCTGGTCTCGCCGGCGGCGAAGGAGGAGGAGCACGGCGCGGCCGAGCGGCCGCTCAGCACGGAGAAGGTCGATGATTGAGCCGACGGTCCTCGCGGCCGCCGGGCAGGTCGGCGAAGACTTCTTCAAAGATCGCGACGCCGGCTCGCTCTGCCAGGCGAACAACGCGAACCTCTTCTGCTGGGACTGGGCGAAGAACAACATCGACCGCTACGAACCGTTCTTCATCCAGCACGTGGAACTGGTCGTGATCTCGGTGCTGATCGGGTTCGTAGCCGCCTTCGGGCTCGCCCTGCTCTCCCGCCGCTGGTCCTGGCTACGCGTGCCGTTTCTACTGGGAACGGGGGTCCTGTACACGATCCCCAGCGTCGCCTTCTTCTTCCTGCTGCTGCCGTTCACGGGCCGCGGTCGCGACACCGCGATCATCGCGCTCAGCGTCTACACGCTGCAGATCATCTACCGCAACACGATCCTCGGGCTCGACAACGTTCCGCGCGCCTCAATCGACGCGGCCCGCGGCATGGGCATGACTGACCGTCAGATCCTCCGCAAGGTCGAGCTGCCGCTGGCGTCGCCGGAGATCGTTACCGGCCTGATCGTCGCCACGGTCAGCACGGTGGCGATCGCAACCCTCGCCGCGCTTGCCGGGGGCGGCGGGCTCGGTGAAGTGATCGTCGGCAAGGAAAAGCTCGGGCTCGACTTCAAGACCAACCTGATCATCGCCGGCGGGCTGACCATCGCCCTGGCGATCGTCTTCGGGCTGATGCTGATGGGAGTGCAGCGGATGCTGACGCCGTGGCGGAGAGCGAGACCGGCATGAGCGCGATCCCAGTTGCCTCGATCGAGGGCGCGATCGAATTCATCTTCACCCCGCAGTCCTCGAACGTCACCGGCGGCAAGAAGGTCGGCGGCATCGACCAGGTGATCGAACTGACGCTGAACCAGCTCTGGCTAACCGTGGTTGCCCTGGCGATCGCCCTGGCCGTGGCACTGCCGATCGGCCTGTACCTTGGCCACCGGCATAAATGGGAGTCCTTCGCGATCTCGTTCGGGACGGCCGGCCGGGGGATCCCCGAGCTGATCCTGATCGCCTTCTTCGCCGCCGCGATCGGCGTGGGCTTTCGCAACGTGGTGCTCGCGCTCGCGATCCTCGGCATACCGCCGATCCTTGCCAACGCCTTCGTCGGGATCAATCAGGTCGATCGATCGAGCGTCGACGCCGCTCGCGGCATGGGGATGAGCGAGCTCGAAATCCTCCGCAAGGTTGAGATCCCGCTGGCGATCCCGACCCTGATGGGAGGACTCCGCAGCGCCACCATCGCGGTCGTCGCCACCGCCACGATTGCCCCCTACGGCGGCTACGAAACGCTCGGCGACTTCATCATCAACGAAAACGTCTACGGCGAGAACGGCGTCTTGGCGGGAGCCATCCTCGTAGCCTTACTCGCCGTGACGCTCGAGCTGACGCTGGCAGGGGTGCAGCGCCTGCTCACCTCACCGGGGCTGAAGCTGAGGCCCGCATGACCCACCCACCCACCAGTCAAGTCCACCAAGGAGGCAACAAGTGAACATGAACCCAACCCGGTGGCGAGCCGTGCTCGCCCTGATGGCAGCGCTGGTGCTGACGCTCGGCGTCGCCGCCTGTGGGAGCGACGATGACAGCACCAGCGGCAGCGCCACCGAAGGCTCAACTGAAGCCTCCACCGAAGGTGGCGACGAAAGCGGCGGCTCGATCGTCTCCAACCCCGAAAACGGCAAAGTCAGCCTCACCGTCGGCTCGAAGAACTTCACCGAAGCGATCATCCTCGGCGAGATCTACGCGCAGGCGCTCGAAGCGGCCGGCTACAAAGTCAAGAAGGACCTCAACCTCGGCTCCGAAACGGTGGCGCTGAAAAACATCAAGCAGGGAACGGTCTCCGGTTACCCGGAGTACGTCTCGACCGTGCTGACCTCGATCTTCGGCAAGGAACCGGAAGAAGTTCCCGCCGACGCGACCGAGGCCTACGAAGAGGCGAAAGCCGAACTCGAAAAAGAAAACCTGACGGCGTTCCCGCCGACTCCGTTCGCGAGCGCGAACGCGGTCGGGACGACGACCGCCACGGCGGAAAAGTACGGGCTCGAAACGGTCTCCGATCTCGAAGGGGTTTCGGAAAAACTGAACCTCTACGGATCGCCCGAGTGCCGCCAGCGGATCGACTGTCTGGCCGGGCTGGAAAAACTCTACGGGCTGAAGTTCAAGAAGTTCACGCCCGTCGACATCGGCCTCCGCTACACGGTGCTCGAAAAAGGCCAGAACAACCTCTCGATCCTCTTCACCACGGATCCCCAGCTCTCAGCCGAGAGCGACAAGTTCGTGATCCTCGAAGACGACAAGAAGGTCTTCCCGGCCGGCAACGTGATCTGGGTCACGACCCCGAAGGTCGTCGAAGAAGCGGGCCCGGACTACGAAGCAACGATCACTGAGGTACAGGAAGGCATGACCGTCGAGGTGATCCAGGAGCTCAACGCCCGGGTCGAACTCGAAAAAGAACCGGCGGCGAAAGTTGCGGCCGAATACCTCGAAGCGGCCGGCTACACCGGCTAGCTAGCGGGCCGACGATCCGCGAGTCCGCCCTAATGCACGCTATGCGTGTACTAGGGCAGACTCGCGGGCGTCCGCTCGCTCGCCCATGCGCTTGAAGATCACGTGGGCGGCCCAGGCGGCCGCGACGCCGGAGGCGCCGGCGAGCAACAGGGCGAAGCGCGGGTCATACGCCTGGGCGAGCCAGCCGACCAGCGGGGCGCCGATCGGAGTCGAGCCGAGGAAGACGACCGAGTAGAGCGCCATCACGCGGCCGCGCATCTCCGGCGCCACCGCCAGCTGCAGGCTCGAGTTGATAGTCGCCGCGAAGGTCACGGCGGCGGCGCCGAGCAGCGCCAGTAGCACCACCTCCAGTGCCAGGGTCGGCATCGCCGCCGAGAGCAGCGCCGTCACCCCGAAGGCGAGCGCGCCACCGGCGATCAGGCGTGGACCGGTGCGGCCGTGGTGGCCGGTGATCAGGGCGCCGGCGATCGAGCCGACCGCCATCGCCGAGACGAGGACGCCGTAGGTCATCGCGCCACCGTCGAAGCTGAACTTGGCGAGCAGCGGCAGGACCACCTGGAAGTTGAAGCCGAGCGTGCCGACCAGGGCCATCAGCGCCAGCGGCACCGCCAGCTCGGGGTTGTGGGCGACGTAGCGCAGGGCGGCGCGAATCGCACCCGGTTCGCGCTCGGCGACCGGCGGCTCGGCAAGCCGCTTGGCGTCCATGCCGAGCAGGGCGAAGATCATCGCCACAAAGGTCAGCGCGTTGATCGCGAAGCAGGGCACGACCCCCACGGTGGCGATCAGGATCCCGGCGACCGCCGGGCCAACGATTCGCGCCGCCTGCACGATCACGCTGTTCAAGCTGACCGCGTTGACGACCCGGTCCGGGCCGACCATCTCGATCACGAAGCTCTGCCGGGTCGGGTTGTCGACCGAGTTCAGCAAGCCGAAGCCGAAGACGCCGAGGTAGACCATCCAGGGCTCGACGACGCCGGTCGCGGTCACCGCCAGGAGGCCGATGGCCGGGATCATCATCAGCGCCTGGGTGATGATCAGCAGGCGGCGCTTCGACATGCGATCGGCGATCAGGCCGCCCCAGGCGCCGAAGAGCAGCATCGGCAGGAACTGCAGCGCCGTGGTCAGGCCGACCGCAACGCCACTGTCGGTGAGGCTGAGGATCACCCAGACAGCGGCGACGGTTTGCATCCAGGTTCCCGAGAGGGAGATCAGCTGGCCGGCGAAGTAGCGCCGGTAGTTGGGGACCTCGAGCGAGTTGAAGGAGCGGCGCAGGTGGTACTTCATGGGGCGCTCTCGCGCCCGGACCGCGGCTCCCCCTCCCTCATCCGGTCGAGGATCTCGGCGGCGCGCTCCAGCGTCTCGACTTCCTCGGGCGCGAGCTCACGCATGCGCCGCGCCAGGTAGGCGTTCTTACGGCCGCGCAGGCGGCGCAGGCGCTCGCGGCCGGCCGCGTTGATCGCGATCAACGAGCTGCGGCCGTCGGCGGGATCAGGGGTGCGCTCGATCAGCCCCGCCCGCTCCAGACAGCCGAGCGTGCGGGTCATCGTCGGGCGCTTAACCCGCTCGATGTCGGCCAGCTCGCTCGGCGTCAGCGGCCCGTGGTGCTCGATCGAGGCCAGCGTCGCGGTCGCCGTCGGAGTCAACCCGCTCGCCTCGCCCGCCGCCTCCTGGCGCAGGCGGCGCGCCGTACGCACGATCGCCATGCGCAGTTGCGCGGCGGAATCGGTCAGTGAGGTGGCGGGGTTCATCTGCATTGATTAGCTCTGGTAATTAGTTTAGCAAACTATCTCTCCGCGCGCACCTCATCCCCGCTCAGCGCCAACAGCTCGGCGAGCATCTCCAGCATCTTGCGGTGGTAGATCGTGCCCGCGGTCAGCGCGCGGCGCGGGCCCTCAAGCCCCTCGACCTCGGCGATGTCAGCGAGGTACCCCTCCAGCTCGGCGAGCTTGCCGCTGTGCCACTCGACCCGACCACGCAACAGCGGCTCGGGCTCGGCCCCCGCGAACACCTTCAGCACCGTCTCCTCGCGCAGCTGCGGCGGCGAGGCCGACGGGTCGGCGGTCCAGGCGGCGAGCGCCTCGCGGCCAACGTCCGTGAGCGAGTAGACACGGCGCCGGCGCCCTCCCTCCTCCTGACGCGCGGAGAGGTAGCCACCCGCGGCGAGACGCGCCGGCTCCTCGTAGGCGGTCGTGTGCGGCAGCGGCCAGAAGTTCTCGATCGTTACCTCGAGCGCCGCCTTGATTTCGTAGGAGGTCGCTTCGCCCATCTCCGCAAGCAGGGCCAGCAGGGCGTAGGAGTTGCCCGAGAGCTTGATCGGCTTGCTTTCCATAGTTCGGTGCGTATAGTACGTGACGAACGGTGCAGCAAACGGACTGGGAGGCCCAGATGGCAGACACCGATTCCTCCACGATCCTCTCCGAAGCGGCGGACTACGACTCCGTCGTCGTCGGGGCCAGCCTCGCTGGCTGCGCGACCGCGATCCTGCTTGGCCGCGCCGGCGCCCGCGTCGCCCTGGTCGAGAAGCAACCCGACCCGATGGCCTACAAGCAGATTTGCTCGCACTTCATCCAGGCCTCGGCGGTGCCGAGCTTCGAGCGCCTTGACCTGCTCGAGCCGGTGCTGGCCGCCGGTGGCCAGCGCCCGCGGATCCGCATCTGGACCGAGTGGGGCTGGATCGCCCCGCCCGACGACGAGGGCCTCGCCGGTCTCAACCTGCGCCGCGAGGTGCTCGACCCGCTGATTCGCGAACGCGCCGCTGCCACCCCGGGGGTCGAGCTGATGCTGGGCCAAACCGCGACGCGGCTGCTGCACGCCGACGGCGCTGTGTGCGGGGTCGCGGTGCGCGACCGCGAGGGCAGGGAGATCGAGCTGCGGGCGCCGCTCACGGTCGGCGCCGACGGCCGCGACTCGCGGATCGCCGAGCTCGCCGAGACCCGCGAGAAGAAGCGGCCGCACGGGCGGATCGCCTATGGCGCCTACTACGAAGGGGCGAGTCCTGCAGGGGCTCCCGACGCCTCGACCTGGATGCTCAACCCGCAGTGGGCGGCCGCCTTCCCGACCGACTCGGGGCTGACCTTCTACGCGGCCATGGTGACCAAGGACCGACTCCCTGAATGGAAGCGCGACCCCGAGGGCAGTCTGGTCGCGCTGATCACTTCCCTGCCGGACGCACCACCGATCGAGGCCGGCCGTCGAGTCGGTCCGGTAATGGGCAAGGTCGACATGACCAACCGCGAACGCGGGCCGGTCGCGCCGGGACTGGCCCTGGTTGGCGATGCCGCGCTGGCGATCGACCCACTGTTCGGGGTCGGCTGCGGCTGGGCTATGCAGTCCGCGGAATGGCTTGCCGACAGTGTCGCGCCTGCCCTGGCCGGCGAGGAGACGCTGGAAAGCGGCCTGCGCCAGTACCGGCGTCGCCACCGGCGCGAGCTTCGCGTCCACGCCTTCCTGCTCCACGACTACGCGACCGGGCGACGGCTGTCGCCGGGTGAGCGAATGCTCTTCTCCGCGGCCGCG
>Ga0315912_10005026_pt1 | contig 12266 bp, 8 predicted proteins | sample VfabasoilMG_FD_204469 | JGI IMG/M metagenome (GOLD analysis project Ga0315912, IMG submission 204469) | Garden soil microbial communities collected in Santa Monica, California, United States - V. faba soil | ecosystem: Environmental > Terrestrial > Soil > Garden | place: USA: California... | reverse complement strand
TTGGCGGGGCGTCGCGCCTCAAATGCCAGCTCGGCCTCCCATTCTCGAAGCCAATCGGTTCGTTCGGAGGCAGGCACCAGTAGTGCGACGGTCCGAAGCGCGACTCTGAGAAATCGCCCGCGGCTCATGACCGTGACTGGGCTGGCGAGAGTCGGACTGTCTTGATCGGACGGAGCGCATGCAAGGTGCGGAGGGCGTCGTTCAACGAGGTCAGACCTTCTTCGGTGACCGAGTAGTAACGCCGCGGCGGGCGACCCTCCGATCTCGCGATCGTGACCGCTTCCCATGAGGACGACAGCAGGCCATCTCGCTGCAACCTGCTCAAAGCCGGGTACACCGTTCCACCCGGCAAGCCGGTCACGTCCACGATGTCGAATCCGTAGTGGGTGCCATCCGCCACGGCGTGAAGAACGCGAAGCGCAGCGACCGAGAGCTGTCTATTCACGCTCTCTATCTAACTAGCAATACTACCTATATGTCAATTGCGACCGAATGCCAGGCGCACGAGTTGCCTACTTCACTCCCGCATCCGCAACCACCCAACCAGCGTCCGATCGGCGGAGGCGCGCCGTCGCTTCCTTCGGGGCGGGTGGTGTGTAACCGATCGCGTCGGCCATCTTCGTGGGCGTCCATCGCCAGGTGTACTTCACGGCGGCCCCGTCGCGATCGGACCGCACGTCGGTGACGTCCAACACCTCGCGGCTGGCGACATCGATCGGCGTGTCCAGCTGCACTCCCAAGTCCGTCGCTTTCGGCGTCAGTGTGGTTCGCACCACCGCGAAACGCACCTGGCTGCTCGTCAGGCCTTGCTGCTTCAACTGAGCGTGCAGGACATCACACGACCGATCCGGTGAGCGTCCAGCCGGATCGAATCGAAACTCTCTGATCTCAACACGAACGACGCCGGCGCTCGCGGCGTCGTAAAGCGAACTCTTGTCTGTCAGGTTCTGAAACGTGGTCACCAGATCGCTCTGGCCCAGGTTCGCGAAGGTAAAATCCGGATTCGCGGTCATGCAGTAGGTCGATGAGGGCAGCGTTCGCGTGATCGTCGACGCGATGGCCTTGGTCAAGGCTGCTGCAGCTTCCGGCTTCGTGGGCAGATTCGCACCGCACGCGATCGCGACGAGCGGCAAAGTCGCTGCGAACATGAGCACGGCTGATTGCCTGGAACGGGTGTTGCGCAGCAGCGCGGGCGGCGACATCGACGTCCAGACTACACCTGAATTGCGGCGCTAGACGCTGACCCAGCTGTCGCCACCGCCCGCGAATGGTACGATTCGCGCTCTTGATGTCGCTCGAACGGTTGTCATTCGCCTGTGTCTCGACCTCCATCGGCGTCTTCCTGAGTGCGATCGTGCTGGCCGCCTCTGCGGAAGCCTTCCAGGGACGGGTTGTGGATGGCCGGACCGGCCGTCCGGTTGCCGGCGCGGAAGTCGGGATTGCTGGGCTTGCCGGCATGGTGCGCACCGGGCCGGATGGACGTTTCGTCTGGGCGCCCGATCCGCCGGTGCCGTTTACCCTGATCGTCATTCTTCCCGGAGGGCGGCTCGCCAAGCCCGTCAGGGTGCCGACGCTCGATCCAACTGCGTTGCTGCTCGTTCACGTCGATCCGACGGTGGAAGAAAGCCTCGTCATCTCGGGAACGGCGCCGAGCGTTGAAGCGCCTCCAGGAACGGCGACGGCGCTGGTGCCGGCGGCGGACATCGCTCGCCGCGCTTCCGCCAACCTGATTCAGGCGCTCGAGAACGTCCCCGGCGTCGGTGGCGTTGCGGAAGGACAAAGCGCGGTGCCGGCGATCCGGGGACTCGCGCGCGGCCGCACGCTGCTGCTCGTGGACGGCAGCCGCCTCTTCTCCGAGCGGCGCGCGGGCCCGAGCGTTTCGTTTCTTGCGCCGTCCAGCTTCGATCGCATCGACGTGGTGCGCGGCCCCGCGTCGGTTGCGTACGGATCGGACGCGTTCGGCGGCGTCATCTCGATGGTGTCGCCACAGCCGTCGGCGGGATCCCCACTCGACGTCCGAGTGGTATCGACGTTTGGCGCAGGCATGCCGGCCCAATGGTTCGAAGCTCAGGGTGCCTCCGGCCTCGGCGCGCATGCGGGTCTGGTGGTGGAAGCACGGCAGCGGCAATCAGGCAATTACTCGAGTCCCGACGGCGTGATGCCGAACTCAACCTGGGAAGATCGGGGTGCGCTCGTCCGCGCGGGAATCCGCGCGAAGGGGTGGTGGACCGCCGGCTGGCAGGGCGATTCGGTCCGCGAGACCGGGCTGCCGCGATCAGATTCGGCGACCCTGCTCGTCTCAATACCGTTCGAACGCTCCAACCGCGCGTCGGTCTCGTTCGACAGCAATGATGTTCCAAGTATCGGACACCTCGCGGTCACCGGCCTCGTCGGTACTTACGCGCAGCGCCTCGATCAGGATCGGCTGCCGGTCCCTGGCCGCCCGCGCCGCATCGATCGGGCAGACATCGACGGGACGGACATCGAGCTGCGCGCGGTTTCGCGACAGTCATTCGGTAACGTGAGGGTGACGGCCGGCGCCTCGGTGACAGACAGGCGCGACCTGCACGCACACGACATCGCGCTCATGTTCAACGCTGCGGGCGATCTGACGTCCACCACGGACAACGCGTCAATTGCGTCGGCGCGCAAGCGGGATCTCGGCGTCTTCGGCCAAACGGACATTCCCCTGGCGTCACGTGTCACCTTGACCGCTGGCGCGCGGTACGACTGGGTGCGCAGCGTGAATGTCGCGGGATATTTCGGCGATCGAACGGTGTCGCACGGCGCCGTGTCGGGATCCGCGTCGGTGGCCTATCGCCCCTGGGCGCCCGTGACGATTGCCGCGCAGATCTCCCGCGGCTTCCGTGACCCGACGTTGTCGGATCGGTTCTTTCGCGGTCCCGTCGGACGCGGTTTCATTGTTGGCAACCCGAATCTTGAACCAGAGCGGAGTCTGCAGTTGGATCTGACCGCCCGATACGACTCGAGGAATTGGCGCGTCTCCGCCGCCTACTACCACTACGACATTTCCGATGTGATCGAGCGCTACCAGTCTGGAGCGGACACATTCCTATTCAGGAATCGCGGCCTCGCCGAGATTCGCGGCGTGGAAATCGAAGGCAATATCGAACTTCCGCGCGGCCTCGCAGTGGAAATGTCTGCGAATGGCGGGCGGGGTCGCGCGGCCGACGATGACGCAGCGCTTGATGACATTGGGCCGGCGCGGGCCATGCTGCAGGTCAGACAAACGCTTGGTGCACGCGTGCTCCTGGTTGGACGGGTTGCCGCCGTCGCACGGTATGCATCGCCGGGCCCGAGCGAAGTGGCCACGCCGGGCTACGTGGACGTCGGCCTCACCGCGGGCTGGCGTGCGAACCGCTGGCTCGAGTTCCGTCTGGCGGCCGCGAACCTGCTGAATCAGCGCTACTTCTCGAGTCCGAGTTCTCGCGGCGTCCTTGCGCCGGGCCGCTACGCGCGGGCGACGATCGTCATGAAGTACTGAAGAATCTAGTCCTTCAACACCGGCAACTCGATCTCGAATCCCGGATACCGTTGTCCGCCCATCGGATTCGGATCGTCGAACGACATGCTCTGCCGGTATCCAAGCTCGGCCGACGGTCGTGGGTAAATCGCGTTGACCTGTTCTTCGGTCATCGCGTGATTTGCAACGGCTGGCTTCGGATTCGGATTCGAAGCGGCTGCCGTGGCGACGCACTCCACTTCCTGCATCATGCCCATGTCCTCGTGCATGAGGATGTGACAGTGGTGAATCCACTTGCCGGTGAAGTCCGCGAAGCGCGAGCGAAACACCACGCGCCCGCCGTTGCGGGGAATAGACACGGTGTCCATCCAGCGCGGTTCGTCGAGCAGATTGTGGAGGCGTCCCTCCTCGTCCGGCACCTCGATGCGTGTCACCCACATTGGATTCACGTGAATGTGGAATGGATGATCGGCACCGTGCACGAGCGTACGGAACTCGTGGTCGCGCCAGAAGCGCTCGCGGGCTTCGCGCCGGTTGACCGCGTATGAAGTGAATTGCGCGAGCATCTGTCCCTTCTGCGGGAATCGCGTGAGGTCCGTGTGGCCCCACAGCGTGGGCGTCGGGTTGTAGAGCACCCATTCCTCGCAGGTGTTGACCAACGGTCGAATCCGATTGGGATCGTTCGGGATGAACTTCTGCGGCGGCGGCGGATTCGGATTCTTCGCCAGATCGAACTGGTTATTGATCGCCATGGTCCGAGCGTTCGGCGCCAGCAGGACGCGCGCGCCGTCGTGTTCGGCCCATGTCAGGTTGCGAAGTTCGGGATGCGCCTTCGCGAACGCTTCCGGAACCTCGAACAGCGGAAAACCCGCCGCTCCAAAGCCGGCATAGCTCACCGTCCGCGTGCGATGACTGCCCGCTGGCGCTTTGTGTAGTCGCGCCTCGGCCGCCGTCATTCGCGTCTCGTCGTCCGAAACCGGCTGCAGAAACGGCGGAACCGGCGGCAACTGGTCCCGCAGCGACATTACGTTGAAGTCACTTTCGCAGGCGGCGCCCCTGACGTGCACGTGCGCCACAACCACGTCGGACGGCGGCGGATTTCCGGTGGTTCCGCCGAAGCCCTGCCGGCCGATCACCCGGCGCTGCTGCCTGCCTTGAAAATTGTCCGTGTGCAGAATCTCTTCCTGCGCCAGCACCGTGAAGACCTTGCCGGCCGAATCGAGCGGCGCCTTGAAGAACACGTCTGCCCGGTTCGCCGTCGCCAACCACACCTCGTTGGGCCGGACGAACGCGTTGCGGAGTGACGTGCCGTCCTTGAAGCAGGCTTCCCAGTTGCGAAGGAGGGCCTCTTCCGGGTTCTCGCCCGCGGCAGGTGCCCGATTCAGCGGATTGACCGTGCCCGCGTTTCGACGTGAGAGGTCTTTGATCGTGTGTTTCGCGCGACCGTTCTCGACCGTCACGAGCGTCAGGCCGTCAAACGAAAGCTGGTAGAGCGGCAGCTTCGCCGCCTCGATGTCCGCACGTGTCGCAAGCACAAGCGTGCGTGTTGAAACGTCGCCCTCGCCCTTGACGGTATCCACGCGCCAGATCGCGTTGTCTTTGAAGACGAACTGGCCGTTCAGAACCATGAAGCGCTTGAAACCACGGCCATCCACGCTGCCGTTGAGCACACGCCAGCGCTCGACGGCGCCGGGCCGCATGAACATCACGGTTGGTGAGGGAACTCCTTCGGCCGGTACCGGTGCCGGCTGCGATCGGGCGCGACCCCGCCCGCTTCCCGGGGCATTGAAATCGACCGATGGGATGATGACGCGCTGCACGAACACGAGCCGTTCGCGGTAATCACATTTGCCGGTGGGCACCGTCGGATCCGGATGCGCGTCACCCGTCATCGCCAAATTGATCGCATCGTCAACGTCACCTTCGACAATCAGGAATCCCGCCATGCCTGCCGAGACCTGATCGTGCGTGGAGCCGTGAGCGTGCGGGTGGTACCAGAACGTGCCAGGGGGATCGTCCTGGGGCGGCCGGCCGGTGCGTGCCATCTCCGCCTTCTGGACATTGCCGAGAAAGAACTCGTAATCGACGTGACCCACGTACTCGTGGGGCGCGAGCGTCCCGCATTCTCGGCCGCCCAGTGTCTTCCTTCTGGCCCAGTCGTCCTTGCTGAGCAGACGGACCTGCACGTTGTCCGATTCGGTGCCGCCTCCGGCATTCGAACCAGGTGCCACGTGCAGCCCGTGCGTGTGAATGTTCGTCACGCGCGATCCGTGTTCCGAGTTGGAAACGTGCGACATGCAGTGGCCGTCCATGAACTTGACGCCGAGGAAATTGCCGAGCGCCTCGAGATCGGCGAACAGATTGAACGTCGGATCGAGCGTCGTTGGAATGGGTTTGCCGGCAGCTTTCGCGGCCAATTGCTGGAATTCGAGCTGCATACGAGGCGTCATCGACGGCGGGTCGGGACAGGGGCCCACCCACATGCGGCCGAAGTTGGCGCCCAGCAGGTTGCGGAGCCGGATGCGGAACGAACTCCCGGACCGCACACGAATGGTCGGCGCTGGACTGATGCCGCCAAAACTGAATTGCCCGGGAAAAACTTGACCTTGCGACGGGGCTTTCGTGGGTTCGTTGCGTTCGACGACGTTGAGATCGAGCGCCTGACCGGGCCAGTCAGCGGGACGCCACGTCCACGCTTCGCACCACGTTTCCGCTGGCAGCGCGGCCGGGTCGATGACACCGGACGCATTCGGCGGCGTCGCCGGAATCAGCGGCGGCGCCTGTTGCGTGGTGGAGGGAACCGGCGACGCCTGTTGCTGTGCGCCGGCTGAGACGCTGGCGGCGATCGCCGCGGTGAGGCCGGCGGCTCCGCTCTGTAGCAACTTGCGGCGGTCGGGGTTGGCGGGAAGATCGGCAGGAGGTGCGGGATCGACTCGACCGGTAGGTTTACGCATGCGTGGGGGAGTATATCCGCTGCACGTGAAGCTTAGCGCGTAGCCGAAGCGGCAGTTAGTGCGGTGTCATTCCGGACACACGAAGTCGCCGCTGGCGCCCAATCCAACTGTTCCAGGATCCGCTGCCGGTACGCGAAGATCCGTTCCACGTCGCGCCTCACGAAGGAGCTCGTCACAGGTGCAAGTCGGGGTTTGAACTCGACGACGTCGATGATGCGCGTCCCTCCGGGTGCAGCCTCGAACTCGTGCGTGTGCCACCACCAGCGGTACGGGCCAATCAACTGGCGGTCAACGAAACGGACGCCCGGTTCCCAGACCTCGATGCGCGATCGCCACGGAATCGGCACGCCGTGGATGACGATGCGATAGTCGATCTCCACACCAACGCGCATCGTCACGGGCAGCGGTGTCCTGATGCTGAAATTGACCCACGGCGGCGTCAGGCGCTCGAGGTTCGCGGCGTCCGAGAAGAACGCGAACGTGACATCGAGCGGCGCAGGGACGAGGCTGGACCAGGTCAACCGGGTCAGGCCTCGCAGCGGTCGATCGCCGGCAGCAAGGACCAGTGGTGCAAGAGTGTCGATCGCGGTCGGCGTCATTAGAACTCCCAGTCCACGCCCACGAGCGGGAAGATGCCCATCTGCTGCTGAAACTGGACTGTGTTGGTGCGGCGACTCCAGTAGTAACCCGCGAAATTGCGGCGGTTCGTGACGTTCTGTGCGCCGCCAAACACCGTGAGCTGACCGGTGCGGGTGGTGAAGGATCGTTCAACTCTGAGATCGAGCCTGAAGTAGTCCGACGATCTGGCGCCGTTCACGGCCGTGAGATCGAACACGCCTCGTCCGGCGGCGATCGATGCGGCTTCATCAATCGGCGTGTACGGCCGGCCGCGGAACCACGCGAGCCGCGTGGTCAGCAGCCAGTTGGCGGACAACTTCACGCCTCCATCCAGATTGGCGATCACGGGCGAGTCGTACGAGCCGGGGCGCAGAACCCCGTCGCGACCCGCGTGCCGCGCGCTCGAGAAGGCGATGTTTGCCTGTCCGTAAAAACGCCCGCCGGGTTTCAGTTCCGCCATGATCTCAATGCCCTTCGCTTCGCCGCGTCCGTCCGAGGACATCGGAAACAGCACCTCGCGGGTGTTGAAGGTGTCGCCGACATTCGCCAGCGACAGCGCCGGGAAATCGATTGAGACCGGATAGCTGGAGTACCGCTTGTAGTACGCCTCCACGGAGAGCGCCACCCGCGCCGACGGCTGCACGGAAAAGCCTGTCACCGCATGATCGGCCCGGAGCGGATCGAGACCCGAGTTCTGCGGAAACGCGGTGAGGAACAGGAACGGCGGCTGTTGAAAGTAGCGGCCGGTGCTGGCGCGCCACGTCACGCGCTCGCTGAGCTTGACGCTCACACCAAGGCGCGGACCCACGCGCGTGTCGTCCACGTAGTCGAACCGATCCACTCGCGCGCCTAACGTGAGGTTCGTCCGTTGACCGATTTGCGCCGACGCTTGTGCGTACGCTCCGAAGAGCTGCGTCCGGAATGTCCGCTGCAGCGCGAACGGGTTCAGTCCTGGCTCCTCGGCAAACGGGCTGTCGGTGCCCAGCGGCGCCGATGTGTCGTAGTTAAGACCGAACCACTTCACCGCGCCTCCGGCCTGAAGCTTGACGCCTTTGCCGAGATACGTCGTCAGGTCGTACTTCACGGTCGTCTCGGCTTCGCGGGATCCTTCTCGAAACACGACGGGTCCCGCGGCAACGGTGTCTTCCACCGGCTGGGCGGCCGGCGGAACTCCATTAATAAGGAGGTCCTTCACCTGCGATTTGACGTCGGCCACCGAGTGCGTCACTCCGAGCAGGCCGACGCCCCGCGACATCAATCGCTGCCAGTTCAGTCCGTTGGCGCTGCGCCAACCGCGGTAGCGGATGTCGAAATCCGCAAGAGGGCGGTCGAGATCAGTCTCCTCGGTCAGGCCCAGACGGATGCGGTCGCTTCCGGACACGGTGGCGACCCAGAGGCGGTCGCGCGAGGTGAGGTCAATCACGGCCTTGCCGTTCAAGGTGTAGAGCACCGGCACGCCGCCAATCCCCGTATCGTCGGTGAACACGTCGAGGAAACTCCGGCGAAACGAGAAGACCCAGGATCCGCGCCCCTGGCCAATCGGTCCCTCGAGTACGGTGCCCGCGCCCGCAAATCCCAGCGTGGCGCGGCCGCGAAACCTGCTGCGATCGCCCTCGCGCTGCACGATCTGCAGCACGCTCGACACGCGCGGACCGTAGGCGGCGGGAAAGCCGCCGGTCAGGAACGTGACGTCATCGATCAATTCCGAGTCAACCAGGCCGACGCTGCCGCCGGCCGACGAGAAGTTGGCGAACGCGTTGATGTTCGGAATCTCGATGTTGTCCACGATGAACAGGTTCTCGAGCGGGCTGCCGCCGCGGACGATGAGGTCGTTGCGAAAGTCGACGGCACCCGGGGCGACGCCGGGCAAGGCCTGCACGTAGCGGGACACATCGCGGAGCGCGCCGGCGCTCGACTGAATCTCCGAGCGTTGGATGAGAAACGCCGACGTCTTGATCTCGTCCGCGGTGGCGAACGCCGGTGCGGTGACCGTGACGGCTTCGCGAACAGTGGTCGCGGCGGGAAGCGTCAGTGCGACGTGCGCGTCCAGGCCCGCTCGGACCTCGACCGTTCCGCCCGGGACGCGCGAGCCGCCCGGCGGAGTGACCTCGATTTGATAGGTGCCCGGGCGGACGTCGGCCAGCCGGAACCGCCCTTTCTCATCAGTCACTGCGCACCGGTTGGTGGTGACCAGACACACGGTGACCGCCAGTTCGGGTGCGCCCGCGGCGCCGACGACCGTGCCCGACACGGTGCCGGTCCCGGCCGTGTCCTGCGAAAACGCCGGTGAGGGGACGGTCAGCAGGACGGCCAGGACCAGCAGGGCGCGCGGGGGGAGGGTTGACGTGCGTGTTGACATCATGTCTAAGTCTTGTCTATATTTTGTTTGTTAACCATGCTGGTGTCAATGCCCGACGTCGCCGCGCGGACCGCCCGTTGGCGCGATCGCGTGAACGTCGTCCGTTTCCTCGCGATCCATGCGGCCGCGCTCGGTGTGTTTGTGGTGCCCTTCGAGCCCGGGCTCGTCTGGTGGCTGGTGGCGAGTTACGTCGTCCGCATGTTCGGCGTCACCGCGGGCTACCACCGGTACTTCAGCCACCGTTCGTACCGCCTCGGTCGCGTCCCGCAGTTCCTCATGGCCGTGCTGGCGCAGACGTCAGGGCAGAAGGGCGTGCTCTGGTGGGCGGCGCATCACCGCGATCACCACCGCTATTCGGACCTGCCCGAAGACGTCCACTCTCCCCACGAAGGATTCTGGTGGGCGCATGTCGGCTGGGTGCTGTCCAGCCGTTACGACGCCTACGATCCCGAACGCGTCGCGGATTTCGGCCGGTATCCCGAACTGCGATGGATCGATCGGCATCATTGGGTGCCGACCGTGGCTTACGCCCTGACGATCTGGACTATCGGTGGTCCTGGCGCGTTCGTGTGGGGTTACCTGCTGGCGACGGTCGCGCTCTATCACGCGACGTTCGCGATCAACTCGGTTGCGCATCTCTGGGGCACGCGGCCGTTTCCGACCCGCGATGACAGCCGGAACAATTTCTGGCTGGCGTTACTGACGCTGGGTGAGGGGTGGCACAACAACCACCATCATTGCCGGTCCAGCTGCCGGCAGGGCGTCCGCTGGTGGGAAGTCGATCTGACGTACGGCGCGCTCCGCGTGCTGGCCTGGCTCGGCATTGCGCGCGATCTGCGGCCGTTCATCGAACGCCCGGTTCGGCCGGCCACCAGCTGAGACCGTCATCATGCGCATTGCAATCATCGGAGCTGGAATCTCGGGCCTGTCGGCGGCGTGGCACCTGCACGGACGCCATGAGGTCACCGTGTTTGAGGCCGGTCGGACTGCCGGCGGCCATACGCACACGGTGGATGTCCTGGTCGGCGGCCGGCAGTACGCGATCGACACCGGCTTCATCGTGTTCAACGACGAGCACTATCCGGTCTTTACGGAACTCCTCAATGGCCTCGGCGTTCTTTCACAACCCACCGACATGAGTTTCAGCGTGCGGTCGGATCGGACGGGCGTGGAATACGGCAGTCGGTCGCTCAACGCGCTGTTTGCGCAACGTCGGAATGCCATGCGGCCCGCGTTTGCACGCATGCTGTGGGACATCCGCCGCTTCATGCGTGAGGCCGGCCGCGCCGATCTGCCGGCCGATCGCACCACGGTGCAGGAGTACGTGGAGCAGCACGGTTTTGGGACCGGCTTCTTTGACGAATACCTCGTGCCGCTTGGCGCGTCGCTCTGGTCCAGCCCGCCTGCGCAATTCCGGACGTTCTCGATGCGGTTCGTGATCGAGTTCATGCGCAATCACGCATTGCTCCAGATCACCGGCCAGCCGGTCTGGCGAGTGATCCGGGGTGGCTCGCGAACGTATGTTGATGCCCTGATTGGACGCCTGGACGGCACGCTGTTTCTCGGCCGCCCGATTAAGTCGGTGCAGCGATGGCCGGACCGCGTGGTTGTGGTCGATAGCACCGGCGATCGGGCCGTTTTCGATCACGTGATCGTGGCGTGCCATGCCGACCAGGCGCTGCGGCTGCTCGCCGATCCGTCGGCGGTCGAGCGCGAGGTGCTCAGCGCATTCCCGTATCAACGCAACGAGGTGCTGCTGCACACCGACACATCGGTCCTGCCGCGCCAACGTCGGGCCTGGGCAAGCTGGAACTATCACGTGCCAGCCGAGGACCGGGACGCGGTCTCGGTGACGTACGACATGAACCGGCTTCAAGGCCTTGAGGCGCCGGTGCAGTTCAACGTCACGTTGAATGACTCGGGTCTTGTTCGTCCGGAACGTGTGTTGGGTCGATTCGTCTACGACCACCCGGTGTTCAAGCCCGGTCGCGAAGCGGCGCAGCGCCGGCACCAGGAACTGATCGGGGTCAATCGCACGTCGTTCTGCGGTGCCTACTGGGGCTACGGATTTCATGAAGACGGCGTGCGCAGCGGCCTGATTGTCGCGGGGGAACTGGCGCGGAGGATCGCGGCATGACCAGCGCACTTTACGTCGGCCGCGTGCACCATCGGCGGCTCTCGCCGGTACCTCACGATTTTTCTTACTCGGTCTTTCAGGTCTACCTCGATCTGTCCGAGCTTGACGAGGTGTTCCGAGGCCGGTGGTTGTGGTCCACGCGCCGGTGGGCGCTGGCGCGCTTCCGGCGGGCGGATCATGTCGGGGATCCATCGATGCCACTCGAGACGACCATTCGCGATCTGGTCGAAGCGTCGGGCGCCCCGCGCCCATCGGGCCCGATCCGGCTCCTGACCAATCTCAGGTACTTCGGCTACGTGATGAATCCGGTCAGTTTCTTCTACTGCTTCGATCCAACCGGCGAGCGGGTCGAAACCATCGTGGCCGAGGTCAACAACACCCCATGGGCCGAGCGCCACTGCTACGTGCTCACGGGATCGGCCGGATCGTCGCCGCACCGATTCCGGCTGCAGAAGGACTTCCACGTGTCGCCGTTCATGCCGATGGGCCTGGCCTACGACTGGCGATTGACCGCGCCTGGCGATCGACTCAACGTTCACATGGTGAATCTCGAAGGTGGCCGGCCGATCTTCGAGGCGACGCTTGGTCTGGCTCGGCGCCCAATTTCCGGCGGCGCGCTGGCCACGGTGCTGATTCGGTATCCGCTCATGACACTCCAAGTCATCGCCGGCATCTACTGGCAGGCATTTCGACTCTGGATCAAAGGCGCGCCCT
>Ga0315912_10005025_pt1 | contig 12267 bp, 15 predicted proteins | sample VfabasoilMG_FD_204469 | JGI IMG/M metagenome (GOLD analysis project Ga0315912, IMG submission 204469) | Garden soil microbial communities collected in Santa Monica, California, United States - V. faba soil | ecosystem: Environmental > Terrestrial > Soil > Garden | place: USA: California... | reverse complement strand
CCTCGTGCGCGCCCGCCGCGGCTGTCCATAGATGTCGAGTGTCGAAACGCAGCACACTGCGAGCGCGCCGACGACCGACGTGACGAGCCCGACCAAGAACCACGACCCGATGTCGCGATTCTTCAGCCCGGCAACAGTCACGCAGAACAGCGCACTCGCAATCGCGGTAACCCCGACGACTTGCAGCTGCGTCTCCACGCGTCTCAGCTCCGCGTTCCCTTGGGGGCGCGGTGCGAGACGACGCACGTGGCGATCACGCCAACAACCGGGAAGAAGAACCCGGCCACGAACCAGCCAAACGGGTTGCGGTTCTTGTGGGCGCCGAGCGCCATCGAGGTAATGCCCGCAACAGTCGAGATGAGAAGCACCATCTGTGTCTCCTTCTGGGTTGGACCTACTGGGCCGCGGGCGACTCGGGCGTTCCCTCCGCGAGGAAGCACGCGACGATCACGCCGATAAGCGGCAGGAAGAAGCCGAGCGCGCCCCAGCCGAGCGGGTTGCGGTTCTTGCCAGCGGCAACCGCCGCAGAGATGAGAGCGCCGAGAATCGCGATGAAAAGCACCATGTGTTGTCTCCTTCGCGCCTGTTCTCGGCCGCGCGCTTCCGCGGTTGCGCTGAAATCGTCAGCTCGCGACCTTCGCGTTGCAGCGTGTCGTGCCGACGCGGCACGTCGGCGTCGACGATTGCGGTGCCGTGTTGGGCAAAAACGCCACGATGAGCAGCGCGAGAGCTGAAAAACAGAAGCCGAGTGCGGCCCAGCCGACCACGTTGCGATCCCTCTTCGCACCAACGCAGCCCGTCGCAATCGAGGATGAGGCAGAACAGCACTTCGTTCTCGTCCATGTCGTTTCTCCTTCCGCCCTGTTCTCGGCACCTCCGCCGCACGGTTGCTCGAACCGTTGGCCCGTGGTTCTGACGCGTGGTTCTGACCAGTTAGCGACCCACGCAACCGCATCCACGGGCGACCGATACAGCCCGCATGAGCGAATCCATCTTCGGCATCTCCTCGCGAGCGCCGAGCTCACCGCCTGACCCGGTCGAGCCTCCATCTCCCAAACCGAATCCAGCGCAGAGCTCGCCGCGTCCCTCGAGGTCGCGTCCGCGCGGCTCCGCAGCGCCGTCATCGAAGGTGTCGTGGTCGTCGTCTTCGGACGTAGCGCTACTCACGATCCTCGAGGCGCCGCTTTACTGCTACGAGACGGCGGCGGTCGGCTTCGCGCGCAAGGAGGCCGAGCTGCGCCAGGTGATGTCGCTGCTTACCGTTGCGGAGTCGCGAGCGCTGCAGTCGCGCCTGTCGAATCCGAAGCCTGGCGATCAGCTCGCCGAATTGTTCATGCGCATGACGGCTGATCGTCGTGCGCGTCTCATCAACTTCCTCGCCGACGCTCGCCGTCGCGAGGCACTTGCTCGTCGCTGAAGGAGTCCACCATGGGAAGCGCAGCAGATCGATGGAAAGAGATTGACGAAGAAAACTCGAAGAAGGCCAAGCCGACGTTTCGAGAGCAACTTGGGCAGTTCAACGACCCCTCCCAGGGCCCACTGGTACCGCCTGCACCGGTTCCTGTGGATCCGGCGAATAAGGAGTCGGACATTGCGACGATGTCGGCTGAGCGCCTCGTGCAGAACGTCAGCCGTGATCCCTCAAGTGTCAGTACGATCTTGGCATCACGTCCAACGATGGCCGGCGAGTTGCTTCAGCAAGCATTCCAGTCGGGTCGGAAGGACGCTGCTCTAACCCTCATTGGAGGGCTACGCGCGGGGTTTAGCAAGGGCTCTGCGCAGCAACGCGAGCTTCTGTTTCGTGCAGTGCTTCGCGTCGAGGGGCCAGGTGCGAAGGAGGCACGCGACGTCATTCGGGCGGTAATCCGAGCAGAGGGCGGCGAGTTCAAGCCCCAGGGTCCCTTCGTGCCGGGAACACCAATAATCGATCCGCGACTTAAGGAACTGGATGCGGCCGAGTCAGATCCAAAATCGGCGCGCTTTCGCGCGAACTTCAGAGACCGCCCGGACGAGTCAGCCCGCCAGCTCCTCGAGGAGGCCGAGAAGGATCCTCAGGCCTACAGGCGACACCTCAACGCTCTTCCTAATCTGATCCTGAACGCACCGGAATCCGCTCGCCAGCTTTCCGTAGCAGTGATGCAGTTGAAGGGGACGAAAGCTCGGGACGTGAACCTCCGACTCATCGGCATGACCCAAGCAGCCGTCGCCGCCTGCAACTATTCAATGGACGAAGGCATCGATAATGAAAAGCCTGATGGCCCGCGTGCGGTGGCAGAGAGGATCGCACCGACCCTCTCGATGCTGGCTTCGAATCCCGAGAACGCGCGTGCTCTCGTGCAGCTTTCCCGTCGCCGCCAGGCAATTCCGGGTACCCGCTTCACGCTCCACGACGTGTTTCACGCCGCGATGCACTCCGGGTATTCAGACGAGACGCGGGCCAAGGTGCAGCGCCATATCACTGAGGGTGCTGCTGGCTTGTTCCAGGATTCGTTGACAGCCGACAGCAGAGACCACCGCCGCGCGCGAACCATGGACGCGGCGCGTTTTGTCGGTGAGGCTTCGCGCGTGGAAAGTGAAACGTCCGACATGCCGCTCCCCGCTGCGATCGGGGAAATGCTTCAGCACGTAGCCCCCATGGTTGCTCATCCGGCAGCGAGCCAGGTTGTAAGTGGCGTCGGAACCGCAGCGAAGACACTCTCACCGCTCCCTGCGCCACCCAAGTGGTCGTCCGGGTCCACCGAGGACATGATGCGGTTCATCTACGAATCTGTGCATCCGATGCCCCCCGGTGCCCTGGAGGACCCGGCTGTGCTTCAGCATTACGATGCGTTCGTCGAATGGCAGGCCGATGGAATCGGCGAATTCAATCGCATGAAGGGAGCTGAGTAATGAGCTCCGAGCTTCGAAGCCTTCGGATCCAACTGCGCGTCACGCAGGTGTGTGCCGTTTTAGCGGTGGTCACTGCGGCAGTTGCGCTCCACATCGGGCACCGCCCGCCCTCTGAGCTCAACGTGGGAAACGTGCACGTTGCGCCTGATGGGGTGCGGGTTGGGCCGCACGCCCTGTCGCGCCTTGGCCTAACGGTAGTCGGGCCCCAACCAACACGCCCATCGAATCTCGTCGCGTATGCGACGGGCGAGAGCGCGTTTCTTGCGATTGGCGGGGGCGGTGCAAGTCTTGTTCAGTCGGTGGACGTGAACAGCCGCAAGACGATCATCGCCGCGCGAGGTCAGACCACGGTCGAACTTCGCATCGACACTGATACAGGTGCAGTGACGCTTGCGCGAAGCGTCCTGGGGGCGGAAGACAAAGCGGTAGTCACCGAGCTGGCAGCCCCGCTTCGCTAATCACTCCAGCCGGTTGCAAGAGGCAGCAACCGGCAAGGCCGCTGGTCGATAGAATGCGCGTGAGCAACGACTTCGAACAACAGCTGAACGTGATCGAACTCCGACTCGACCTGGTTCCACACGAGCCGAAACCGCTTCCGAACGTGGCACGAATGTGCGTGCTTCGAGAGCGGTTCAAGTTGAGCGGGACGGAGGCCGACATTCTTTGGTACCTCGCCGCGTCTGCCGCGAGGCCTCGCGTCCGCTCGCTTATCGTGTCCACGACGGGCGAGCTCATTTGTACGACGGAAGTCCTGCGGACACTTGTCTTCGGCGACGCCGTTGACGCGAGAGCGTTTCGTGAGCTGAGCAGCGACTCGAAACTCATCCGCGCAATGTTGGTGGAGGAGCACCGCCTCGATGCGTCGCGACGTGTGTGGACGGCAACACCAAGAATTATGCGGTGGCTGTGTGGCGAGGACGACAAGGCAAATCGACAGCCGGTGGCAATTGGGAATCCGGTCGTGGGCACCTCTGTAGTAACCACGTTGATCGAGGGGATGCATTCATCAAATAGCTTGCTCGTCCTTGTCGGCGTCAGCGGTGCAGGGCGCCGAACAGTCGCTCGCACTGCAGCTGCCACGATCGGCAAGGACCTGTTCGAAGTCGACGTCTCGGCACTGCCGCCAGAGGCCGACGACCTGAAACGTGAGCTAACACTCCTCGCACGCGAATGCCTGTTGACTGGAGGGATGCCATTGCTCTGCAACGTCGGCACGAATACTGACGAGCGAGGCAACGCACGCCTTCGAGCCGTGGCCACACACTTCGCAGTTGCGATCGAGGGACCGATACTTGTCACCGCGCCCGTAAACTATCCAGCGATGAGGTGGGACCGTCCGATGGTCGTTCTCGAAATCAAGCCACCTACGAGCGCTTGTCGTGCTGCCCTGTGGCATCACGAATTGGGGCAGGGCACGCAAGAGGACGCGGAATTTCTTGCGACGCAGTATCCGCTCGCGCCGGCGCTCATTCATCACGCAGCGAAGGGGGCGAAGGCACGGGCGAACGGACGCAAGATGCAGCCCGAGGACATCTACGCGGGCATCCGCGCCGTACTCGACGACAAGCTCGGCGACTATGCGAAGCGCGTCGAGGTCACGCAGACGTGGGACGACCTCGTGCTGCCCGAGGATCAGATGGAAGCGGTGCAGTACCTCATCGCGCGCATCCGGCAGCGGCGCACGGTGTACGAGCAATGGGGCTTTGCGGCCAAAGTTGGCAAGGGGCTCGGTACGAGTGCGTTGTTTTCGGGACCGCCGGGCACGGGCAAGACGATGGTCGCGGCGCTGATCGCGAAGGAGCTCGGGCTCGAGCTGTATCAGGTCGACATGGCGAAGATCACGTCGAAGTACATCGGCGAGACGGAGCGGAATCTCGCGGCGCTGTTCGATGCCGCGGAGGCGGGGCACGCGATTCTGTTGTTCGACGAGGCGGACTCGCTGTTCGGAAAGCGGACCGAGGTGAAGTCGAGCAACGATCGGTACGCGAACCTCGAGACGAACTATCTCTTGCAGCGGCTGGAGAGCTTCACCGGGATTTGTTTGCTCACGTCGAACCACGAGTCGAACATCGACCCGGCGTTTCAGCGGCGCCTGTCGCTGCATGTGCGGTTTGATGTCCCGGAGGCGGAGGAGCGCGAGTCGCTGTGGCGCGCGATGTTGCCGACGGCGGCACCGGTGGCGGCTAGCGTGGACTTTGCGGGGCTCGCGCGGCGCTTCGTGATGAGCGGCGGCTACATCCGCAATGCGGCGTTGCGCGCGGCGTTCCTTGCGGCGGATGAGGGGACTGAGATCACGGCGAAGCACCTCGAGCGCGCTGCGAAGCTCGAGTACGAGGGTATGGGCAAGGTCGCCTATCAGGCTGCGTAGGTCACGAGAGCGCACGAAAGTCGGGCAGCTCGGCGAGCGCGTGACCGGCGAGCCACGAGCGCACGGCAGCCAGGGCCGCGGCGAGATCGGTGAGCTCGGCCGTCGCGAGCTTGTCGGCTCCGTCGCGGAGCTCGACGGTGAGGCGCCGGCCGTTGTAGGGCTTGCGCCGATCGACGACGTCCTCGGGGCGCGCGTCGCGCCACGCACAGCGGATCGAGACGGAGCGCGTGCCGCCGGAGCGCGCGTCGACGGAGCGTTTGTGGACGGAGATGTCGATGCTGGCGGCGCGGAGGGCATCGGCAAGCTCGTCGACCACGCCTTTGTGTAGGTCGAGGCCTTGTGCTGCGTAGAGAGGGGCGGCGACCAGATCGGGTGGCTCGACGAAGTCGGTGCCTCGTAGGTCTGCTTGGGCGCGGTTTCGGATGGCGTTGTTGACGAGACCGATGGCGGTTGCGGATGACCCTTTCCGCAGGGACATCACCAGGCACGCCTCGATCGCCGTGGCGTGGATCTTCACGTCGGGATCGAGACGCCGAATCTCGGCGTGTATTTCTTCGACAAACCTGATCGCGATCCGGTCGCCGAGCTCTGCAACGCACCAGATCGTGCGCCCCGTCCGGATCACGGTGTGGTGGGACACCGGGATCTTGGTGAGCCTGGATTCGCCGTTGACCCACGTTCCGCCGCGGCTCCCGACGTCTTCGAGGACGAGCCGGCCCTCCACGCGATCGATGCGTGCGTGGCGCTGACTCATGCGCTCGTCGGCGGGTTCGAGGAGGCCACGACCGAGGAGGAGGCCGTCGGCCGGGACGCGGAGCTCGTCGGCGCGGCATTGACCGGCGCTCCACACCACGATCAGGCCGAGCTCGATCACGTTGCGCATTATCGTTCAGTTGACCGCTTCGTGCGGTGGCTCAGCGATGAGCGAGCTGATTCAGGAGGAGGCCGTACAGACCACGGTCGATGAGCAGGCCAGTCTCGCGTAGCCCAGGAGCGAGCTGACTCAAGAGGAGGCCGTACAGACCATGGCGATGAGCAGGCGAGTCGCGTAGCCCAGGAGCGAGCTGATTCGGGAGGACCTACAGGAACTGCGGTTGATGAGCACGCCAGTCTATCGTGGCTCAGCGATGAGCGAGCTGAGCGCCCGGGACCTCGGTCGGAACCAGCAGGCCGTACACGGACCAGCCATTGATGAGCAGGCCAGTCTCGGGAGGCGCAACTTGTAGCGGCGCCCAGTCCTTTGGCACCCGCGGCTCGACGGTCCAGCCGTGGAAGCTGTAGGCGCTGGAGTACGGATCGAACTGGAGCTTGGAATTCGCGCGGACGTCCTCGTTGTGGCGGCGCCAGTTGTTGAGGACGTAGGCGAGGACGTTGCGCGCGTACCGATCGGTCTTGATCTGGGTGGCGTGGTAGCGGAACGCGAAGACCTTGCCCTTGCGGCGGAAGACCTTGTTGAGCTCGCGCGCGAGGTTGATCGCGAGGCTCTGCATGCCGCGGCTGAGCATGCGCTTGCCGGCGGCTTCGACGAGGAAGTGGATGTGGTTGTGCTGGATCGAGAGGTGACAGATCTGGAAGCCGAGCTTGCCGAGGAAGCGGATGAGGACACGACGGATGGCCTCGTAGACGTGGCGCTGACGCAGGCGCGGGATCGCCTTCACGGTACGGAGCGAGACATGGACCGGGTGGCGCTTCGAGAGGAGTGGACGCTTGCGGTGCGGACCACCGAGCTTCTTGCCGGACTTCTTGCGGCCGGCACCTTTGCGGAAGCCACCGTGGGTGTTTGTCGTCGGAGAGGAGGTCGGTTCCATCTTGATTAGGGCAGTAACATTTCGGTCTGACAACGGGCGATTGTCGTCGGAGCCGGGTCGACGGGGCGCGTTCGACGGGGCGCGTTCGACGGGGTGCGCTCGACAGGGCGCGCATTCCATTGGCTCGATTGGCTACCTCGTCGGTGGCGCTTCGAAGCGCGTTGCCGACGGCTTGGTTGCCGCTTGCTCGCAATCGCTGTGCGCGAGGTTGGTCGTATGTGCCCGTATCAAGCAGCGAGCGGGATTCGATGTGCTGCCGAGTCGTCGGCCTTGCTCGGTTGGCATCCCGGCGACCGCGGCCAGGTGCGGTAAGGGCCACGACGCGCAATTCGCATCGACCTTCGGCCGCTAGCTCCAGCCGTTGCGTGCAGAGGAGCGGTTCGGGACCGTCGAGCCCGATGCGCTTGGCGTGCACGGACCCGGCACTTGCGGCGTTGGCGGGGGCGTGAGAAGACCGCCGCCGATGAACACGGCACTTCTGTTTCCGGGCCAGGGCTCGCAGCGCGTCGGCATGGGACGCGACCTGGCGATCGCACATCCCGTTGCAGCGAAGACGTACGAAGAGGCGGACCAGGCACTCGGCTTTCCGATCTCGAAGCTGTGCTGGGAGGGGCCCGAGGACGAGCTGACGCTGACGAAGAATACGCAGCCGGCGATCCTCGCGACGTCGATCGCGGTGTATCGGTCGCTGCTCGAGAAGGGGCTGAAGTTCGACCTCGTCGCGGGACACTCGCTCGGCGAGTGGAGTGCGCTCGTGGCGGCGGGGGCGATCGAGCTGCGCGATGCGGTGCGCATGACGCACCTGCGCGGCGCGTTCATGCAGGAGGCGGTGCCGGTCGGGCAGGGCGCGATGGCCGCGCTCATGGGCCTCGACTTCGCGACGACGAAGGGAGTTTGCGAACGCTGCAGCCAGCCGGGGCAGCCGGTCGAGCCAGCGAATCTCAACGGCGGCGGGCAGATCGTCATCAGCGGTCACACCGACGCGATCGACCGGGCGATTTCCGAGGCGAAAGCGGCGGGCGCGAAGATCGCGAAGAAGCTGCAGGTGAGCGCCCCATTCCATTGCTCGATGATGAAGCCGGCGGCGGACAAGCTCGCCGAGGCGATGGCGAACCTGAAGGTGTCGACGCCGAACGTTCCGGTGGTCGCGAATGTCACCGCGGAGCCGACGACCGATCCGGCGCGCATCAAGGAGCTCCTCGTGCAGCAGGTCACCGCGCCTGTGCGCTGGGAGGAGAGCATTCAGACGGTCGCGAAGCTCGGCGTCACGAAGGCGTACGAGCTCGGCAGCGGCGCGGTTCTCAAGGGGCTCGTGAAGCGCATCGCTTCGAGCATTGATGTCACCACCATCGGCGAGCCGCACGAAGTGGCCGGGTTCACGGCGTAGGAGACGACCATGGCAATCCAGGACAAGGCACTGCAAGGCAAAGTCGCACTCGTGACGGGGGCGTCGCGCGGCATTGGTCGCGCGATCGCGATCGGGCTCGGACGTCGCGGCGCAAAAGTCATCATCAACTACGCGAGCCGCGAAGAAGCGGCACGCGAGGCGGCGAAGGCGGTCGAAGAGGCGGGTGGCACCGCCGCCATCGCGGGCTTCGACGTGGCGAATAGCGCGGCGGTCACCGAAGCCATCAAGGCGATTGGCAAGGACCACGGCGGGCTCGACATCCTCGTGAACAACGCAGGCGTGGCGGTGAACGGGTTGCTCATGCGTTTCACCGACGACGCCTGGGCGAAGAGCATCAATACGAACCTCGCGGGTGCGTTTCACTGCACGCGCGCGGCGTCGATGCTGCTGCTCAAGTCGAAGGAGAACGGCCGCATCATCAACATCACCAGCGTGGTGGGCGAGATGGGCAACGGCGGGCAGATGGCGTACTCGGCGAGCAAGGCTGGGCTCATCGGGCTCACGATGAGCGTCGCGAAGGAGCTGTCGTCGCGCGGCGTCACGTGCAACGCGGTGTCGCCGGGCTTCATCGAGACGGACATGACGGCGGAGCACCTGCCCGAAGCGCAGCGCGCGAAGCTGCTCGAGGGGATTCCGCTCGGCCGCATCGGCACGGCAGATGAGGTCGCGCACACAGTCGCGTTCCTCGCGGGGCCGGAGGCGGCGTACATTACCGGTCAGGTGATCCGCGTCAACGGCGGCCTGCTGATGTGAACGAGCGGAAGAAAGAACCGCGCCAGGTTCGGGCGGTGATTCGCGTCAGCGGCAGCGTGCGGTTGTGAGTGGGCGCCGCGCGCTTCAGTCGGTGCGGTTCGGCGCCTGGACGCAGGTGACGCCGACCACGTGGGTGGCGCGCGGAGACGAGGTTTGGGAGCTTCATGCCGAGCTGCGTGCGGGCCAGATCGCCTGGCGCATCATTTCGCCGACGGGCGAGCACGACCTGCACGGCAGCACGGCGACTCTCGAGGCCGCCAAGGCCGAAGCGCAGGCTCACTTGGGCGCCGCTCTGAAGGCCCGATAGGGCAGCGAAACCGCTGAATTGCGCCATGCGCGCCTAGCGCAGCGCTCGACGCACTGCGCAGCCGGTTTCGCAGGCATTTTCGCGGCGATCGCCCACTTCCAACGGCGGGCGACTTCGACTATGAAGGCCGCCATGTCTCCTGACGAGATCGAGAGCAAGGTCAAGGAAATCATCTGCAATCAGCTCGAGGTGTCCCCCGAGCAGCTGCGCCCCGAGGCGTCGTTCATCGACGATCTCAAGGCGGACTCGCTGGCCGTTGTCGAGCTCGTGCTCGCCTTCGAGCAGGAGTTCAAGATCACGATTCCTGAGGAAGATACCGAGCAGATCAAGACGGTCAAGGACGCGACTAACTACATCAAGACTCACGCGAAGTGACACGCGGCGCAGGCCGCGGTAGGAGATGCGCATGCGTCGCGTCGTAATTACCGGCATCGGTCTCGTTACTCCGATCGGCTCCGACCTCGAGTCCACGTGGTCGTCGCTGCTCGCCGGAAAAAACGGCGCAGGCCCGATCACCCAGTTCGACGTCACCGACTACGCGACCAAGTTTGGTTGCGAGGTGAAGAGCTGGGACGCGAGCAAGTGGTTCGACAAGCGCGAGATCAAGCACGTCGACCGCTTCCTCCAGTTCGGCGTGGCTGCCTCGATGATGGCACTCGAGGACGCCGGCCACGGCCAGAAGGTCCCCGCGGGGCAGGAGCACCGCTGGGGCGTGTACATCGGCGCCGGCCTCGGTGGCGTGAAGACGATCGAGTCGACCTACGACGCTGCCCGCATCAAGGGTCCGCGCCACGGGTTCTCGCCGTACTTCGTCACCGACATCATCATCAACGAGGCACCTGGCATGGTGTCGATTAGCACCGGTGCAACCGGCGCGAATATCAGCCACGTCTCGGCGTGCTCTACCGGCGCGCACTCGATCGGCGAAGCGTTCCGCGCGATCCGCCACGGCTACGCGGACGGCATGATCTGCGGCGGCAGCGAAGCGACGATTTCGATCCTCGGCGTCGGCGGCTTCAACGCGATGCGCGCGATGTCGACGCGCAACGACTCGCCCGAGAAGGCGAGCCGCCCATTCGACAAGGACCGCGACGGCTTCGTGATCGGCGAGGGCGCCGGCATCGTCGTGCTCGAGGATCTGGAGAGCGCGAAGAAGCGTGGCGCACGTATCTACGCGGAGCTCACCGGATACGGCGCGACCAGCGACGCCCACCACATCGCGGCGCCCGCGCCCGAGCATCGTGGCGCGCAGGCCTGCTTCCGCGTCGCCCTCGAGGACGCCAAGCTCGATCCGAGCGCGATCGGCTACATCAACGCGCACGGCACGTCGACCGAGCTCAACGACAAGAACGAGACGATCGCGACCAAGGTCGTGTTCGGCGAACACGCGCGCAAGCTTGCAATGTCGTCGACCAAGTCGATGACCGGCCACACGCTCGGCGCTGCCGGTGGTATCGAGGCCGGAATCACGGCCCTCGCCATCGCGCGCGGCGTGCTTCCGCCGACCACGAACTACGACACGCCCGATCCCGATTGCGACCTCGACTACGTGCCGAACAAGGCGCGCGAGGTCCGCGTCGATCACGCGATGTCGAACAGCTTCGGCTTTGGTGGGACCAACGCTGCGCTCATCATGAGCCGGTACAAGGGGGACTAACGTGAAGTGGTACGCCGGCTCGGATCACGCAGGGTTTCGTCTCAAGCAGCTCATGATCTCCGTGCTCAAGGAGCTCGGCGACGAGGTCATCGACGTCGGAGCCACGAACGAGGAGTCGACTGACTATCCGCCGTTCGGCGCCGAAGTCGGTCGCAAGGTCGTCGGTGACATTGGCACCTACGGCCTCATTATCTGCGGCACCGGCATCGGCATCAGCATCGCCGCGAACAAGGTGCCTGGCGTGCGCGCCGCCCTCGTTCACGATGACTTCACCGCCGCCGCGGCGCGGGCCCACAACGACGCCAACGTGATCGCCCTCGGCGCTCGCGTGATCGGTCCCGGCGTTGCAGAGTCTGCTCTCCGCGCGTTCCGCTCGACCCAGTTCGCCGGCGGCCGCCACCAGCGCCGCGTCGATCTGATCGAAACCTCCGCCAAGGAACCGGCGAAGGAACCGGCCAAGACCTAGATGCGCTGCCCGTTCTGCGCGACCGACGAGGACAAAGTTATCGAGACCCGCGTCTCGAAGGACGGGTCCGAGATCCGCCGTCGTCGCGAGTGTGAGGGCTGCAAGCGCCGCTTCACGACCTACGAGCGCATCGAAGAGTCGATGCCGCTCGTCATCAAGACCGACGGCCGCCGCGAACCCTTCGATCGCAACAAGATCGAGCACGGCATGCAGGCCGCTGTAGCCAAGCGTCCGGTCTCGCGTGCCCAGGTCGCCGACCTCGCTCTCGAGGTCGAGCGCGAAATCGGCGAGGCCGGCCTCGCCGAGATCCAGTCTCGCGAGATCGGTGAGCGCGTCCTGCCGAAGCTCCGCGCACTCGATCAGGTCGCCTACGTTCGCTTCGCGTCGATCTATCGCGACTTCCGCGACATCGAGGGCTTCGCCAAGGAGCTCGATGCGCTTCGCAGCGACGAGAGCGGTCCGCACCGCGCGCCCGGTCCGAGCGCAGGACCCGCGGAAGAGACGATCGACGAACCGCAGCCGCCAGCAACCGCGTCGTCGGCCAAGTAGACGGGCGCGCAGCCGGGGAAGCGCGTGGCGTCGAAGGCAAAGAAGAAACCGAAGGCGAAGGC
>Ga0315912_10005024_pt1 | contig 12267 bp, 13 predicted proteins | sample VfabasoilMG_FD_204469 | JGI IMG/M metagenome (GOLD analysis project Ga0315912, IMG submission 204469) | Garden soil microbial communities collected in Santa Monica, California, United States - V. faba soil | ecosystem: Environmental > Terrestrial > Soil > Garden | place: USA: California... | reverse complement strand
ACGATGGCGCTCCACGGGATTTTGGATTTTTCAGAGTACATGGTTATGCTCCTAAGAACTAGCGTCAGCCCTCTCTCAATGGTGTTGAGGCCGAGGGTGAAGTTATTTTATCGCGCTACCAAGCACGATCCGAAAACCAAGATGTGGAAAAAAATATCCGGGTGGATAAGCGCGCCGATAGGTGGTGCGCGCCGCAAACGCCTGATCGTAAAACGAGCCGCCGCGCGCCACATAGAGCGTCCCCAGCGGGTAGGTCTCGTCGGGTAAAGGCTGATAGGGGGACGTCGTCCATTCTTGCACATTGCCCGCCAGTTCTAAAATACCAAAGGGGCTGGCATCGCCAGTGAGCGTTCCCGCTGGGTTGGTCAGGCCGAGGCCCGTTTCGAGTGTGTTGGTCAGCGTGGCGTCGAACAACTCGCCCCACGGAAATGGCCGTTGGTCTTCGCCCCGCGCCGCGTATTCCCATTCGGCTTCGGTGGGGAGGCGCACTGTCGTCTTCTTTTGGTCTGAAACCCAGCGGCAATAGGCCTCGGCTTCATAGAAGGTGAGGCCCGTGACTGGGTGATACAAGCGCTGTTGTTGCGTACCCCAATTGTCGGGCACAAAACGATTCGCGCGCCCCCAGCCCACACTTTGCCCCGTAACCCAAGCCCAGCCTTCGGCGCTCCACCAACGTTGTTCACGCACCGCGCCGGTCGAGAGGAAGACCGCATATTGATTGACCGTGACGGCAGTATTCGCCATTTCAAATTCATGCACTAACACGTCGCGTTCTCGCGTGTATTCGCGCGGATGAAAGCGACTGCCCATCTGCAAATGCCCGCTGGTGACGCGCTTGGTCAACCCGATGGACGCTTCGGCGCCAGCGGCGCTGGAGGCTTTATCGCCGATCCAGGCGTCAATAAATTCATCATGCTCACCGCGCGCGCGGCGGTCTTGGGCCGATTGAGAGGGAATGGTCATAAAGGCTTAATGCTCTAACTCCCCCGCATCGCTTTAATTCGCCGATCCATCTCTGGCACCAACTGTTGATGCTTGATCCACCACTCTGGGTCTTTTTGCACGTCCAGCTCTTCCACTGTTTTGCCTTGCTGTTCAACCCAAGTGTAATACTTGAGATTGTGCCATTGGCGGCGCATGTCGGGCGTGCCGTCTTTGATCCAATCGGTCTTTTGCCCATGAAAGATCGCCTCAACATAGGCCATCCCGCGCGCGTCATCAATCGCGCCATAATCGCGCGCCATGTCGTCCATCACCGAATGATAGCGGTCAATCGCATCGGTGCAGATCGTGACGATCACCTCCTGTTTGCCAAATTGATAATGCTTGGCGGCCTTGATCGCACCTAACACGTTGCACACGCCCGAAATGCCGAAGATAGTGGCGAGCGCCTGCACTTTGGCCTCTGGCACGCCGTAGCGTTGCGTCAGCACGCGCGCACCGCCTGCGCTGGTCAACACCTGCAAGCCCTTTTTGCACTCAATATCGTCTAAACAAATGATGGCGTCCATGTTCAAGACGTTATGAATCCACGTCACATGTTTATCACCGATGCCCTGAATATCATGTCCGCCGTAGCCGTTGTTATAGAGCGTGGGGCATTGCGTCGGTTCAAGGCCGATCAGGCGGAGAGCCGGGAAGGCTTGTTTCGCGCGGTCGCCCGCGGCAATTGTCCCCGCCGAACCCATTGCCGAACAATAGGCCGCTAATTGCCCGTTGCCCACGCCCTGCGCGTTTAGTTCCGCGGCTAGCTCAACTAACGTGTTGCCGGTGACATGATAGTGAAAGCGATAGTTGCCCATCACTTCAAATTGGTTCAAGATGCGAATCTGTGGGTCGCGCCGCAACTCCCACGTTTTATCATAAATCTCTTTAACATTCGATTCGACGCCGGGCGTCTTGATCACCGTCGCGCCATAGGATTCGATCTTAGTAAACCGCTCTTTGCTCATGCCTTCGGGCAAAACCACGATGGATTTTGCGCCTACGCGCCCGCCCACCCACGCGCCGCCGATGCCGTAGTTACCGGTGCTGGGCCAAACGACAGTGTGTTGATCAATGTTAACGCGCTCAAAAACTAATTCTTCGGCTAAGACTGAATAAGCCGCCCCCACTTTATGCGCGCCGCTGGGAAAGTCGCGCCCATAAAGCACCACAATCGGCGCTTCAACGCCGGTCAGTTCTTTGGGCAAGACTTCATACTTGATCTGATTATCCGCGCCCCGCCAAGTGATGTTATACAAATTTACCGGGTCAAGTGGGTCAGCCGTAAGCGCCTTCGCCGCTTTCGCGCGTGTAGCGGGGTCAATACTTTGGGGGTGGAGCATTTCTTCAAAAGTTGGGCCTAATCGGTACTTAGTCATTCTCTATTCTCCGAGTGAACGCAGTGGATCAATTTTAGCAGAGGGAAGCAGAGGCACTTATGGAGGGCATGGCTGATTGTAAGATTCCCGCTCGACCCCTCTTCATCTCTCCCCAAGCGGGAGTGCGCTTGGGGAGAGTGCCTTTAGGCATAGTCCTATGAGATTAAACAACAGCCTTTGCTCAAAGGCACTCTCCCCATCTGTGTAGTTCGGATGGGGAGAGTGGGAGAGGGGTCGAGCTTTCTGCTTACTCACAAACCTATTTCTCCAACACCCGCCAAATCGCTGCCAGTACTTGTGGCATCCTTTTCAGCGCATCCTGATTGGTAAAACGCAAATGAGATTAGCGCGTAATGTCTTAGCGCGAGAAAAAGCAAGCGAAGTAGCGCGACGGGGCATCGGGATAGCTACTTTATTTCACTAATCTTCACCCGCCGCTTTTCCCGTGCCGCGAGTTTGATGGCATCCATCACCCGCGCGATTTCGAGCGCATCTACTAGCGTCGGCAGATCAGGCGGGAGTTTACCCGCCGTTAGGGTAGTCGCCAGCCGATCCAAGAAAACGCTAAACGCGCCGATCAAGCCCTTTTGCCCGCGCGTCTCTTCTAAATAGGTCATTGGCGGAAACACCCCCTCCGCCGAAGTGCGCCCGCGCCGGACCATAACCATCTCATCGCCAAAGCCTTCGATCAGCAATGAAGCCAGCGAGCCATGCAATTCAAACCCGGTATGGGGATACGCCGCCACCGCGCAATAGGTGAAGGTCGCCAGCACGCCGCTCTCAAAGTGCGCGATGATTACGCCCGTATCATCCGCGCCTTCGGGGTGACCGAGGGCGTGGAGGGTGCTATCTACTTCAAGGATCGGCCCAAACCACCAACGCGCGATGTCTAATGCGTGCGCGATATAGTTGTTGAGAATGCCCCCGCCATTTTTCTCATCCCACATCCAATCGGTGTCTTCGGAGGTGCCTTCCAGGTGATTAAGAAATTCAAACCGCAATAGGCGTGGTTGTCCGGTTACGTTTTGCGACAAAAGCTCGGGGATATGACGCAAGATAGGCGAGTAGCGCATCACATAGGCCGGCACCCCCAAGCGCTTCTTCTCTTTGGCGAGGCCGATCAAGGCGCGTGTGTCAGCGGCCGAGGGCAACACGCCCACTTCGATGAGCGCGTGCTTGCCGGCATTGAAGGCCAGCGCCGCTAACAGGGCATGCGTCCCGGGCGGGGTGGCGATGCTGATCAGATCGAGATCGGAGGCGATGAGTTGGCGCGGGTCGGTGTACCAACGCGCGATGCCGTGTTGCGCGGCGAACGCCTCGGCGCGGTCTGGGTCGAGCGCGCATACCGCTTGCACTTCATATTTTAGGTTTCTTTTATACGCGGGGAGATGCACCCGCTCACCATAATTCAGACCAATGAGGCCGACCCGGATCGTCATAAAAATTAGTCGCGCGCCAGCGTCACCATCGCGCGGAAGGCGCGGTGGGCCGTGACCATATCCGGCGCAGTGTATTCGAGGCGCGTGCCACTGATCCGTTCCGTGCCGGGCATGAGAAAGGCGCGATCCACATGTTGAGTATAGACGAATTCCACTGCAAGGCGAACGGGCAGGGTGGGCATGAACGGTTTAGGGGCTTTGCCCTCGCGGAACTTGCTCACAGCGCGCGCCGCCGTTTCGCAGATTTTGTGGCGGGCCTCGGCCAGTGGTAAACATTGGGCGGCGAAGCGCCCGGTGGCATTTTTAACGACGGCGATTTCGAGTTCTGCCCCCAACTGGTCTTGCCCTTCTTGGCAGGCGTGTTGGTCGCCGGTCAGCGCGATCACAGGCACGCGATATTCTCCGGCGAGCGCGGCGTTCAGGCCGATCTCGCCCACTTGTTGTTCGTTGAGATACACGGCTCGAATGCGTGTATCTGACCAAGTATGGTCGAGAATGGCTTTCTTGGTGCCAGCCATGCCATGATAGCCGACGAGCATCACTGCATCGGGCGTGGGTTTGTCGTCAATGCTTTGCATCATGGAGAAGGGCGAAGGCGAACCGCTGTTGAGCTTGGCGCGCGAGTCGAGATGCTCGATCAAGATGTTGCGTCCGTTCCAATGCCCATCGCTCACGATGACCTCTGTGACACCGCCTTCAAATGCGCCTTGGATCGCCGCGTTCACATCATCGGTCATCAACTGTCGCCCACGCGCGAACTCGGGGTGGGTGGGCGTCACCTGTTCCCAATCTACAATACCAGAAATGCCTTCCATGTCAGCGGAGAGGAGGAGTTTCATAAGGAGGATAGTCTCATTTCTCAATCAAGAATAGATATTCGTAATTATCAGCCTCAGCTTCGCGCACCCATTCATTCGTCCAGCGCATCGTCGCCATACTGTTGCGACGATATGCTGCCTACAGCGCTTCCCGCACGGCTTCCAACTTGGCCTCGATCACCCGCGCCTCGCCCGCCGCTTGCATGGCCGACTTGATGTCTTTGAGACCATTGCCAGTGTTAACCACAACGACCGTCTCCTCCGCGCCGAGTTGCCCAGCGCGCGCGGCTTTGAGCAGGCCGGCATAAGCCGTCGCCCCAGCCGGTTCGGCAAAGATGGCCTGCTGTTGGGCCAGCTCGCGCAGGGCGCTCAAAATTTCGGTATCGCTGACGACCACATACGCGCCACCTGTTTCGCGTACCGCCCGCACCGCGCGCACGCCATCGCGCGGCAGATCAACGGCGATGCTATCAGCTAAGGTCGTTGCCGTGGCGGCTTTCAGAGTTTCGGTGTTGGCTTGCCAGGCTTGCGCGCAGACCATCGAACCTTCGGATTGCACGCCCATTAGTTTGGGCATCTGCTCGATCCAGCCCAACGCGAGTAAATCTTTGAACCCTTTCCACAAGCCAGTGATGATATTGCCATCGCCTACCGAGACAAACACCCGATCTGGTGCAAGCCATTTTCTGACGCCTGCCTCCTGACCGCTTCGCGTGACGCCTGCTAACTGCTCGCAAATCTCAAACGCCGCCGTCTTCTTGCCTTCTACGGTAAACGGATTGTAGCCTGTGTTGCGACAATACCAACCGAACTCATGCGAGGCTTGTAAGCACAGTTCAAAGGCGACATCGTAGTTGCCCTGCACCAGTAACACTTGCGCGCCAAACATCAGCAATTGCGCGACTTTGGCGGGCGGCGCGGTGCGCGGCGCGAAGATGAGGGCTGGGAGCCGCGCGGCGGCGGCCATACCCGCCAGCGCCGCGCCGGCATTGCCCGTCGAGGCGGCCGCGACTTTAGTCACGCCCAGTTCCAATGCACGCGCTACCACGACTGCGGAGGCACGATCTTTAAATGATGCGGTTGGGTTACGCCCATCATCCTTAATAAAAATTTGTTTGACGCCTAGCTCGCTGGCAAGGCGGGGCGCTTGGTAGAGGGGCGTCCAACCTACAGCCCGGAGAGGGGTCCCGTTCAGCCCCGGGTCAGTAATGGGCAACAGCGGCAGGTAACGCCAAATTGAGCCATCCCGTGAGGCCGAGAGGGTTGCGGGCGAGGTCGAACGACGGAGGGCGGCATAATCTAAATTAATATCCAAGTTCCCTACATCCCCGTGGTGTGGGCAGACATAAGTCACTTGATCAGGCGTGTATTGCTGACCGCACAGGGAACAGGTATAGCCGAGGAAATGGGTCATTGATTAAAGTGGACGTAACCTAAACAACCTCATTGATGTATCCCCGACACTGCGCCGACCCACACGCACACGGCTCAAGGGGCGTTTTGGGATCGTAGGCATAATCGAGGGTCAGTTCTTCGTCTAACGCGATGTCGCGCGAAGCGTGGATGAAAAGCTGTTGCCCCTCACGCACACAATGACAATTGGGAGAACACGCGTGGTTGATATAAATGGATTCGTTGCCGCCAATCCACCCATCTATAGCCCAGTCGTCATCAATCCAAAAAGTGTAGATGCCAGGGCGCGTCGGGTCGGCTTCACGTACGCGCGCCTCGGCGGTGGTGATGAGTTCACCGGTATAGGCGCGCAAACGTGTCCCGGCTGGGAGGGGTTCGGCGGCAAAACAGCCCTGCCGATGGATGAGCGATGAACGGACTTCTAGGCGAGGGGGCATAAGTTTACTTGACCTGCGGGCATGAGCACTTAACACAACGGCGCAATGATGGCATCAAACTCCTCGGCGTCGGTGCGGCCAAACCACCGATAGAGGACGGTCTGTTTTGAATCGAGCAAAAAAAATTCAGGCGAACCGAACGGGTGCAAGGCGGCGCGTTCGGGCGTGTCTTCGTGATAGTTCACGGTTTCTAGAGTGAGGCAACGACTGTAACGTATTCTCAGCTCATGCACGATGGGCTGCATATCACGACAATCAATTCAGGTGACCGCATAGAACTCGAGTAATTTTAACTTGCCCGCTGCTGCAGTTAATGCGGTTGGCGACGGGCTAGCGGCAGGGGGTGATGGGCTAGCGGTCAGCGCGGGGAGTGCGGTGAGGGTGGGGGGCAAGGCAGTTGTCGCTGGCGGGGCCGCTTGGCAAGCGACGACCCAACTTAGCACACCGAGCAGTAGCCAGAGGGGGGATTTTTTGATCATACATCACCTTTAGGGGCGAGCCGCGCCAGAGACCAATAGCGCGCATATCCGGCGAACGCGATCCCCAATAATGCGCCACCGATTAATGTCATATCGTGCAAGACGAAACTCTTCATATAGACCACATCAGCCAAGACCAATCCGGTCACCCAGCGCACCAAAGGTCGCGGCGTGGTGGCGAAGGCATACGTTAAGAATAACGCATGACCGGAGAAAAAGGGAAGAGGCCAAATCGTACGGGAGAGAGCGAGGAGGACGACCGCCGCTTCTAGCGCCCATTGAAGGAGGTTGAAGGAATCTCGATGGGCAACCCGGTCAAACACATAAACGACAAAAGCAAAGCCGATGGGCGCATGATAGTAGAGGAGATAAAAACGGCCTTCGCCCGCGAAGCGGGGCCAAAACCACATTAGCCCGATGAAGAGAAGCGTGGCGAGGCTGGCGGTAATGAGAGCAGTGAGAGAGTGGAAGAAGAGGGCTTTACTATTCTTCAATGAAGTAATCGGAATCGAGCCGCTTAATTTCATAAGTGGCAACTGAGTTTATGCCTACGTTGTAATCTATCAGTAACTGGCTTAAAGTTTCGCCGTCAATTAGCGTGATTTTGTTTTCAATGCGTGCGGCAAATTCTTGAGCTTCTTTGGTGAAGGCGGAGGTCGTAATGAAAACGCCTTTCCTCGCGCGTTGTCCTTGTAATGCCCCTGCAAATTTTTGGATCTCAGGCCGCCCAACCACGTTATCCCACTTTTTGGCCTGAATATAAATCACATCCAAGCCAAGACGATCTTCATTGATAATTCCGTCAATGCCATTATCACCGCTTTTGCCGATCGCTTTGCCTGCATCCTGTCGTGTCCCACCATATCCCATCTTGACTAGAACATCCACTACTAATCGTTCAAAAAACGCAGGGGAGCAATTCTTAACGGTTTGCAAAACCTCATCTGCCAAGTTTTGGCGGATGCTTTGATACGCTGATTCAATCGCCTCGGCAGGTGTTTGGGGTTCGCTGGGTGACTTTTCAATTGAAGCGACGGCAGTATCGCTTGGTCGTTGCCGTTCTCGAAATTCTACGAACTCATCAAATTGCTCAAGAAAGTTGACAGAGATTCGCTCTGGAGGGTTTTGCAAAACTTCTAAGCCTCGTTTCGCAATTTGAAATCGCCCACGACGCGGTGAAGTCAACAACCCTGCTTTTCTCAAATAGGTTGCTGCCCATCCTACGCGGTCATAGAATCGTGTCTTGCGCGCGCTAGGTAGCATTTCTACCAAGTCGGCTGCAGATAAATCGAACTCACGCGCCAAAAACTCACTAGCGGATTTCATTGAATGCTCTTGCTTATCCGCTGTAAGTTTTAACAATGGAAGCATTAGGGTTTGATAGTCAGGAATAGACATGTTAATGCCCGCGCTCCCCTCTCACATACGGCACGCCCAACGCGGCTGGCGCGCCTAGGCGTTGGCGCAACGCGCCGCGCGAGCCGATGACGAGGACGATGATCGTAAAAGCATAGGGCAACATCTGCATAAAGAAGCCCCAATAAGGATTGATGAAGAACGGATTGGGGAAGCCAAGGAGCGTTTGCGGGCCTTGAATGTCAAGGATGACGCGCCGGAGCGCGCCAAAGGCATACGACCCAAAGGCCGCGCGCCACGGATCCCATTGAGCAAAAATGACGAGGCCCACCGCGATCCAGCCTTGGCCCGAAGTCGTCAGTTCGCTAAACCAGCCCGGCGAAACGGCGAGGCTAATCGTGCCCCCGGCTAAACCGCACAACATCCCACCGAACGCCACATACGCATAGCGCAAACGATAGACATTGATGCCCATCGCATCGGCGGCGGTGGGGTTCTCGCCAATGGCGCGCAAATGTAGGCCGGGACGGGTGCGATGAATGTAGAACCAAGCAAGCGGCAAGAGCGCGTAGCCAATATAGACCATCACGCTTTGCTCGGTGAAAAAGACCGGGCCGAGGATAGGGATAGAAGTCAACAGCGGGATGGAAAATTTTGGCAGGGAGGTGATCGCGCCCGCCTTGCTCAACCCCTCACCAAACACGAGGCTGAGCCCTGTGCCAAGAAAGGTCAGCGCCAAACCGCTCACCACCTGATCGGCTTGGAAGTGAATGGTGACGATGCCGTGCAAGATGGCGAGCAAACCGCTCAACGCCATCGCCGCCAACAGACCCAGCCAACCGTTGCCCGTCGCCACCGTGACACTGAACGCGCTCATCGCCCCCATCAGCATCATGCCTTCTACGCCTAGGTTCAATACACCAGAGCGTTCAGCAAAAATTTCGCCGAGCGTCGCGAAGAGCAATACAGTGCCGCTGGCGACACCCGCTTGTAAGATGATGATCGGATCCATTTTGGTCTGCTCAACTATTGCCTCACCCAGAGATTATCCCAGAACGTAAAAACTAAAAGGCTTAGGGTCGGAGATGAGGTCTATTTCACACGCTCAATTTTCACCTGATACCGCAACAACACATCGCTCGCGATGAGCATGAATAAGATAATGCCTTGAATCAAACGCGGCACGCCCGCAGGTTGTATCTCGCGCCCGGCGAGGATGAGGCCGCCAAACAAGATCGAGACGATGATCACAGCCACCGGGTTCAACTTGGCGAGCCACGCGATGATGATGCCCGTGAAGCCAAAGCCCGGCGAAATCGAGGTCTGTAAGCGATGCACCACGCCCGCGATCTCCGACATGCCCGCCAGCCCAGCCAGTGCCCCCGAAGTCATCATCACCAGCACCGTGTTGCTGACGATATTAATGCCGGCATACTCGGCGGCGCGCGGGTTGTCACCGAGCAACCGAATCTCATACCCCCACCGACTACGATAGAGAATGTACCACACTACACCAACCGCCAGGATGGCTAGTCCTAAGCCCAAGTGTGTCGTGAGGCCGCGCAAGGCGGGGAACTGTTGTGATAGGTCGCTTAGGCGCGGAAACCACGCAGTTCTGGGGAAAGTCTTGCTCATCTGAAAGCCGCCCTCGCTCCACACCGCAAACACAAAAAAGTTGACGAGCGCGATGGCGATGTAGTTGAGCATGAGTGTGGTGATGATCTCATTGACCTTGAGCCGCGCCTTGAGGAAACCGGGGAGGAAGCCCCACGCCGCGCCACTGAGCAGACCGGCGATGGCCATGACGAACAACGTCAGGGGGCGCGGCGTGCTTTCTGGCACGAGGCCAGAGAGAATGACGGCGCTCGCCCCGAGCGCGCCCATATAAAATTGTCCCTCCGCACCGATGTTCCATAACTTCATGCGAAACGCTAACGAACAGGCCAAGCCAACAAAGATCAACGGCGTCGCCATCACCAATGTGTCGGAGAATACGCCCAGGTTACCAAAAGCCGCTTTGCCGATGTGCCAATAAGTCGCAATCGGATCGCCGCCCACCAGCGCGATGACCACCCCGCCTAATAACAGCGCCACGATGATCGCGCCCACCGAGATCGCGGGACTGAGCCACGCTGGGACACTCAGCCGCGGTTCAATCCAGATCCTAAACGGTAAGCCCAACGTCTTCTGCGTCGTCATTCTTTTGCCTTTTGCCGGCCGCCGGTCATCATCAACCCAATTTTTTCCACATCATGGTCGGTCACTTCGCCTACGATCTCGCCTTCATATATGACTACGATCCGGTCACTCAGGGCGAATAGTTCTTCTAGCTCCTCCGAGGAGAGCAAGATCGCCGCGCCGGCCTCGCGTTGCGTCAACAACAGGCGTTGCACCCCTTCAATCGCGCCGACATCGAGGCCGCGCGTCGGTTGCATGGCGATCAGCAAACGCGGTTGCGCCGAGAGTTCACGCGCCAAAATCGCGCGTTGCAAATTGCCACCGGAGAGCAGGCGGGCTTGCGTTTCAACGCTGGGCGCAATAATGGCATAGTCCGTTTTGAGCGTCTCGGCGCGTTGGCGCGCGGCGGCATAGTTGAGTGACCAGCCGGTCGCCAGCGGCGAACTCCGGTAACTCTTCATGATCATGTTGTCGGTGAGGCTGAGGTTGGGCGCGGAGCCTACGTGATTGCGATCCTCCGGCACATGCGCCACCCCTTTGCGAATGGCGGTGAGGGGGGAGCGGTTGGCGACGTTCTCGCCGTTCACCAATACCCGCCCGCTTAGGCAAGGACGCAAGCCGGTGATCACTTCGGCCAATTCCCGTTGGCCGTTGCCCGCCACGCCCGCCACGCCCACCACTTCGCCTGCGCGCACTGTGAGCGAAAGATTTTTGAGCGCCGACAAGCCTTTGTCATTGTGCGCTGAGACATTTTCCAATTGTAAGACGATCTCGCCGGGCGCTTGCGGCTTTTTATCTAAATTGAACACGACTGACCGCCCCACCATTAGCCGCGCGAGTTCAGGGATGGAAGTTTCAGCCGTCTGCACGCCCGCCGCAGTCACTTTGCCCTGCCGCAGTACTGTCACGCGGTCGGCGACGTTCATCACTTCGTTAAGTTTATGGCTGATAAAAATAATAGACTTGCCCTCACTCGCCATCGCACGCAGGGTTTGGATCAACCCCTCTATTTCTTGCGGCGCGAGTACAGCGGTCGGCTCATCCATGATCAACACTTGCACGCCGCGATAGAGCATTTTTAAAATTTCGACGCGCTGTTGTTCCCCCACCGAGAGTTGCCAGACTTTGGCTTGAGGCGTCACACGCAGGCCAAAACGTTCGCCCAACGTCGCCATGCGCTGGTCATATTCGGAGAGGCGCAGGAAGAAGCGCGGCTCATCTAAACCTAATAAGATATTTTCGGTGACGGTTTGCGAGGCGATGAGCGTGAAGTGTTGATGGATCATCCCGATGCCGCGCGCGATGGCGTCGCGCGGCGAGTTGAAATTAACGGATTGACCATTGACGCTGATCGTGCCCGCCTCGGCTTTGTAGAGTCCGGCGAGTACGCTCATCAGCGTGCTTTTGCCCGCGCCGTTTTCGCCCAACACGGCGTGGATTTCGCCTGCACGCAATTCAAAGTCAACGTGATCATTCGCCAACACGCCGGGGAAGCGTTTGACGATGCCGCGCATTTCGACCGCGAGATTAGTCATAGAAGAGATAAGAGAGAGGGAGAGGAGAGAGTTGCGCTCTCTCCTCTCTTTACTCGCTTCTCTTTACTGGAGTTTAGGCAATTCGGCGTTGATGCCTTCTGCCCACCAATACATACAGGTCTTACACGGCGAGCCAAATTCCTTGAAGCCGTCTAAGTCCACTTGCTCCAATGACACGCCCTCCGCCAAGATGGTGTTGCCCTTGTTGTCTTTGAGCGGGCCTTTGAACACATCAAAGCGGGTGAACTT
>Ga0315912_10005023_pt1 | contig 12270 bp, 11 predicted proteins | sample VfabasoilMG_FD_204469 | JGI IMG/M metagenome (GOLD analysis project Ga0315912, IMG submission 204469) | Garden soil microbial communities collected in Santa Monica, California, United States - V. faba soil | ecosystem: Environmental > Terrestrial > Soil > Garden | place: USA: California... | reverse complement strand
AAGGTGGAAATGTTTCGTGCAAACATCTGGCTTGCATGAAACGGAGCGGTTGACGGCAGATTCAACGGGGCGAGGATGAGTACGCCATGGTGGTTGGTTATCTCCCCTGGCCTGGATAACTCGCAATTTCCGCCACGCTCAGCGGCCAAATCTACAATTACTGAGCCTTTGGGCATGGCCTCGACCATCTCTATCGTGACAAGCTTAGGCGCGGGTTTTCCGGGGATTGCTGCCGTCGTGATGACCGCGTCAGCTGTCGACACTACCTTGAGCATCAGTTCGCGTTGGCGCTGTAGAAACGTTTCGTCCTGGCTCTTGGCATAACCACCTGCGTCCTGTGCGTTGGCGGTTTCCAGCGGCAATTCAACAAATTTACCGCCGACGCTGATCACCTGTTCCTTCACGGCCGGACGCACGTCGTAAGCTTCCACCACTGCGCCAAGGCGCTTGGCGGTCGCGATCGCCTGCAGGCCGGCGACACCTACTCCCAGTACAAAAACTCTTGCCGGTGCCAGAGTGCCGGCCGCCGTCATCATCATTGGGAACATCTTGGCGCACGACTCGGCAGCCAGCAACACAGCTTTGTATCCAGCTACAGTTGCCATCGAAGAGAGTACATCCATACTCTGTGCCCGTGTGATGCGGGGGATCAACTCCAGCGCGAAAGAGTTAACTCCTAACGCGGCGAAGGCACGGAGCTTTTCCATGTTCGACCAAGGATCAAGCATGCCGATCACTGTTTGGCCGGCATGAATCCCTTCACTGGCATCAAGGTGGGCCGCGTGAATCTGCGCGATAATCCCAGCGGACTGGAATACCTCAGCGCGGGATACAATCCGCGCACCCTTGGCGACATAGGCGGCATCGGGAAAACCGGCAGAGAGGCCCGCGCCGGATTCCACCACCACATCTATCTTCTTTTTTGCCAGTGCCGTAATGACATCAGGAACAATCGCCACACGGCGCTCACTGGTGCGGGTCTCGCGGGGAACACCAACAATCATATTCCTTCCCAGGGTAACAAATTGCGCCCGTGCAACCTTCTCGAAGGTGCCACGTCTAAAGGATTGTATAATTGAATTCGCGACCCCAAACGGGAGGTATAGAAACTTTCTTATGAAGTGGCTTAACGCTTCGAATCAAACCAAAGCACTGTCGATTACCCTGGTGATGGGCACTCTAGTGGCCGGAATTGTCATCGGCACCCTCATCAACACCAATGTGAGCGCGCAGCGGACCGACCCGATCTCCGATGCCACGCCATTAAAAGTCCCCAGCCCCATAGAGCTAAAAAACGACTTCACTGAGCTCGCCAAACGCATGGAACCAACCGTGGTGAACATCACGGCCACCTACGAAGCACGGCAGCCCCAGCGCACCGCGCGCGGCCGCCGAAACGGCCCCGTCCCTGAGGAAGAAGAGTTGGAGCAGGACCCCAGCGATCTTCTCCGCCGGTTTGGTTTCTCCATGCCCAACATTCCACCGAGTCCGCCCCGAGGCGGTGGCGGTACTGGATCAGGCTTCATTGTCGATCCCAAGGGCTACATCATCACCAATAATCACGTAGTCGACAAAGCTACCAAGCTCGAAGTTACCCTCTACGGAGAGACCGAAAAATATCGCGCCAAGCTGATTGGTACCGATCCTTTTACTGACATCGCAGTAATCAAAATTGACACGGGCAAATCACTCCCCTTTGCGCCCGTCGGTAATTCCGATGCCGTACAAGTCGGCGATTGGGCCGTCGCCATCGGTTCCCCGTTTGGCCTCGAAGCCAGCGTAACCGCGGGAATTGTCAGCGCAAAAGGCCGCAGCATGATCGACACCGGCCAGGCCACCGTGTTCCAGAGTTTCATTCAAACGGATGCAGCCATCAACCCCGGCAACAGCGGAGGACCGCTATTGAATATCCAAGGCCAGGTGATCGGCGTCAATACAATGATCGCGACACAGTCCGGCGGCTATCAAGGGATCGGGTTCGCACTGCCCGTCAATACCGCCGTTCGTGTCTACAACGACATTACACGCCTCGGTAAGGTGACCCGTGGTTCCATTGGAATAAAAATGGAGGACGACGAGAAATCTGCGCAGCTTCTCAAGGCCTTTGGCCTCCGCGGCGGCGTCGTGGTGCGACACATCGAACCAGGTGGACCAGCAGAAAAGGCCGGCATCAAAACCGAAGACATCATCGTCGCGCTGAACTCCAAACCAGTCAGAAATAATGATGACTTAGTAGGCCGCGTCGCAGAAACTCCAGTCGGTGAGAAAATGCTCGTAACCCTCGACCGTGCCGGAAAGAAACTCGATCTTAGCCTCATCATCGGCGACCGCGCTGAAGTCTTCAAGGGTGAGGGACTTTCTTCAAATGCTCCTCCCACCCCTGGTGAAAGCACCGATGCTCCAACCGGAGTGAAATTCGGTATTGGTGTGCATCCCCTCACCGAAGCGCGCCGCCTTGAGTTGCAAATGACCGAGACCGTCGGCTTGGTCGTCACCTCGGTTGAAGATGGTTCCTTCGCTGAGGAGGTTGGCCTTCAGGAAGGCGATGTCATCACTAAGCTCGGACGCGACACTGTCGTTTCTTCCGTAGCGGATATCAGGAAGTTTCAGGCAACGCTCAAGCCCGGCGATGCAGTGGCCTTCCGTGTCGTTCGCCCAGGACGCCCTGGCCGCGGCGGCGCTGTTCAACCGACCCAGTCCATGTATCTCACAGGCACCCTGCCTCGCTAATGCGCTGGACTCGCTACATCTGGTTGCTCGCGATACTCGGGCTGTGGTTCACAGCACAGCCCGATATGGAAGCCGCGACAAAAAAGAAGGCCAAAACCACCGCAACCAAGAAAACTACCACCAAGTCCAAGTCCAAAACCAAATCAACAGCCAGAAGTTCCAAGACCCGCTCAAGGGCTAAGACCTACCGGGCCACCCAACAGAAACCCGCACCAGAGCGCTACCTGCAAATTCAGCAGGCACTCGCCGGAAAAGGTTTTGCCGCGAGCGAGCCAGACGGCACCTGGAACGATTCCTGGGTGGCATCGCTGAAGAAATTCCAAAGCAACCAAAACCTGAAACCTGACGGCAAGCTCAATTCCCTGTCCCTGATTGCACTCGGGCTGGGTCCGCAACGTTCCCCCACCCCGGCTAAATCCACACCCAATTTGACCGAGCCTTAGCCCATAGGCTATCCTAGGTGAGGAATGGCAAATCATTTTTCTGCCCTGAAGGCAGCTCGTACAATTGAGCGAAAGACCGAAATCAATCGGATGCGCAAGACTCGTCTCCGTCACCAGATCCGCGCCATGCGTCGCGCACTGGAAGGCAAGGATACCGCCGAAGCACAAAAGCTGATGCCCACCACGTTTTCCATCGTGGATCGCGCCGCCCGCTGGGGCATCATCAAGAAGAACACCGCAGCGCGCTACAAGAGCCGCATGCACGCCGGGCTCAAGAAGATAGCTGCCTAAAGACTAGCCAGCACTTCATAGTCAACATTTCCACCCGAGATAATCACTCCCACACGGCCCAAGCCCTGTGGGAGTTTTCCATGTAGGAGCGCCGCAGCGGCCACCGCACCACTGGGCTCCACCACAATCTTCATTCGCATCAGGAAGAATCGCACCGTGGCGCGGATCTCTTCCTCACTAACCAAGACCACCTTCTCCACCAGTTCCTGGATCACTGGCAAAGTCAGTTTGCCCGGCGATTGCGCTCTCAAACCGTCTGCAATCGTCTGTGGTGGTGCAATTTGCACGTGCTTGCCTTCCCGCAGGCTGAGCCACGTGTCGTTGGCGTTCTCCGGTTCTACGCCAAAAACGCGAATCTCCGGACGCAGCCCCTTGGCTGCAATCGCCGAACCAGCAATCAATCCACCGCCTCCGATGCAGACAATCAACGCGTCTAGATCCTGAATCTCTTCCAGAAACTCCAGCGCAGTCGTACCCTGACCCGCAATGATCGCCGGATGATCAAACGGAGGGATAATCGCGGCACCGCGCTCCAAAGCGATACGTTCCCCAATTGCTACCCGGTCTTCCTTCAATCGGTCGTATATAACGATCGCCGCGCCATACCCCCGCGTAGCCTCCAGTTTGGATTTCGGTGCATCATCTGGCATCACGATGACAGCCGGGACTCCCGCTTGGCGCGCCGAAATGGCTACTGCCTGTGCATGATTGCCCGACGAGTATGCAACCACGCCATTGCGCATGATGTTGGAGGGAAGGGAGAGGACGGCATTGGCCGCCCCCCGTATCTTGAACGCCCCGCCGCGCTGAAAGTTCTCGCATTTGAAGAATACCGTTGAGCCGGACTGAGAGTTAAACGTGCGTGATGTCAATACGGGCGTCCGCACAGCGAGCCCAGCAATGCGCCTAGCCGCCACGTGAACATCGTCCAGGGATACTGCCATGGACCTAGTAGCCGGCGGTCTTGTCTACTACATTCTCCAGCGGTTTCCCATCGGCAAAACGCTTGAAGTTGTCGACAAAAAACTGCATCGCACCTTCAATCCACCCCGGAACGTGATCGGCCGAATGCGGCGACAACAAAACATTCGGCATAGAGAAGAACGCATGGCCCGCAGGAAGCGGCTCCTGAACAAACACATCCAACGACGCCCCGCGGATCTTACCGCCCTGCAGAGCCGCAATCAAAGCAGGCTCGTCAATCGCTGCACCACGGCCCACATTAATGATCACCGCAGTAGACTTCATCGCCGCAATGGCTTCCTTGCTCACAAAACCCTTGGTGCCAGGCGTGTTCGGCAGCGACACAACCACATAATCAGACTCACTCATCAACGTGTTCAAAGACTCCGGCGCAAACATCTGGTCCACCAGCCCATCACTCACTGACGTCTTCCTGCGAATAGCAAGCACGCGCATCCCGAACGCCTTAGCAAGCTTCGCCGTAGTCGAGCCAATGCTGCCGTAGCCGATGATGCCCATCGTCTTGCCAGCCAGTTCTTCACTATCAAACTGTTGCCAGACGCCCTGATCCTGCTGGTTCACCAACCGGCGCATGTCTTTCGAAAAGAACAATGCTGATCCCATCACGAACTCGGACAACGACCGGCTGAACATTCCGCGACCATTGGTCAGCGGCACCGGACTCGCAATCAACTCAGGAAACATCGACGATTCCACGCCAGCCGAAAGCGAATGTACCCACCGCACCTTCGGGCACATGTTGAAAAGCTTCTGGAAAAGCTCCATCGGCTGGTTGCAGTTGATGATCACGTCGGCCTCAGGGGCTGCGCGTTCGAACAACTCCATCTCACGGCCCACCAATATATTGGTGCCGCCGGGAAGGCCATCGAGTACTTTCAAAAAGCTGGCGGTCGGGTTAGCTAGAACAAAGAGATTGATTCCTGACATAAGGTCCAGTCTAACCCGAAGACCCGGCATCGTGCCGAAAGATACAATAGTAGTTTATGCAACCAACCGCACCGGCTGAGCAGCCGAAGCAACCAATACCGGGAATCCGCAGCATCATCGCAGTCGGCAGTGGCAAAGGCGGTGTTGGAAAAACCACCGTCTCGGTAAACCTCGCCATCGCGCTGGCAATGATGGGCCGCAAGGTCGGCTTGATGGACGCCGACGTCTACGGACCCAACGTTCCCCTCATGATGGGCGTCCACCAGAACGCCATGGGATCGGGTGCCTCCATCCAACCGCTCGAGAAAAACGGTGTGAAGCTAATGTCCATGGGCTTCATCAATCCCGGCGACAAACCCCTTGTCTGGCGCGGACCCATGCTCCATAGCGTGATTCAACAGTTCCTGAGAGGCGTCGAATGGGGAGCGTTGGACGTGCTGATCATCGACCTGCCGCCAGGTACCGGAGACGTGTCGCTATCACTCGTACAAACAACCCCGCTCACCGGAGCCATCGTCGTCACAACACCCTCAGACGTGTCACTGGAAGACGCACGCAAAGCCGTAAATATGTTTCGACAAGTGCGTGTCGACGTCATCGGACTAGTCGAAAATATGAGCTACCTCATAGCGCCCAAATCCGGCGAAAGAGTAGATGTCTTCGGCTCAGGCGGAGGCCGCCGTACCGCCGAAGCCATGGGCTTGCACCTGCTAGGAGAGCTGCCCCTTGACCCCGAAATCCGCAAAGGTGGAGATTCTGGCAATGCAGTAGGCTGGCGCGACGAATCAGACCCGTCAGCAAAGGTGTTCTACGATCTAGCCAAAGCCGTAGTAGCCCGCCTGGAAGCCGAAGGCCCCAAGAGTGCCCCTCAAATAACCGTAGAAGACTAACCCAAATTATATGATCACAAATCCAACAACCGGAACCCGGGTCGACGAAGTCGCGGCTGGCATCTATCGCATCTGTACGCCGCTCGACGTGGTTCCCGGTGGATTCACATTCAATTCGTACCTGATCAACGACGACGAGCCGGTCCTGTTTCACACCGGGTATCGCAAAATATTTCCGATCACGCTGGAAGCGATAAGGAAAGTGATGCCCGTTGAAAAGCTGCGCTGGATCGGTGGGTCTCACTTTGAAGGAGACGAATTCGGTGCGTTGAACGACCTGTTGGCGGTGGCACCGGAAGCGACTCCGTTTGGCACCGAAATTGGTGTTTTGACCTCGCTCAACGACTTTGCCTCCCGCCCTGCCCGCGGGTTCGCCGACGGTGAGGAATTTTCCATCGGTAGCCGTCGGATGAAGTGGCTCTACACACCACACGTTCCCCACGGCTGGGATTGCGGCGTCCTGTTCGATCTCTCCACCCAGACCTTGCTCTGTGGCGATCTGTTCACACAAGCAGGAGACAAAATGCCACCCGTTACCGAATCGGAAATTCTCACAGCCAGCGAAGGAATGCGCAGCATGATGGATTATTACGCCCACGCCACCAGCACAACCGCAATCTTAGAGCGATTAGCAGCCATCTCCCAGCGTTACTTGCCTGCCAACACGGAAGTGCTTATAGAGGTAACGGCGCCGCGCTGCTCCGCGAACTAGCCGCAACCATCGATCCGAGCGCCGCCCCCAAGTAATCCACCAAGTATCAGAACCCACACGAGGCCTGGATAGTGGGTGCTTTCAGAACGACACACGTTAATTGTTTCGGGCCGGGCGTTGGTAGGGCTCTTTTAGATACTTTGCAGCTTCTTCCTGGGCTCCTTGGGTGTTGTCCTTGGTTCGAATGGCCTGGTTGTATTCGTTGATGGCCCGTTCACGTTGGTCTGTGATGTCGTAGATTTTTCCCATGTTGATGCGGGACCAGACTTCGGTCCACTTGGGTTCCAGGTCTCCGTTCAAGGCTTCGCGGAACATGTTTAGGGCGGTTTGGTAGGACGTGCCTTGGAGGAAGTAAACTTCGGCGGTTCGATAGTATGCCAGGGATGAGTTGCGGTTCACATCGAGCGCTGCTTGATATTGCTTGAGTGCTTCTCCAAATTCGCTTACCTCGGCGAACATCTCTCCTTTTCGGATGGCGACAGCGACGCGAACCTGATCGTTCATTCTCAGGAGTTTGTTGTTCGGATCGATGGTGATTTTCTTGGGACGGCCGAAGGACTCCACTACGAATTCGGAAGATGTTCCGACGACATCGACGACTTTGAATTCGGGGTTGCCTTCTGTTTCGATGCGTAGTTCGACCGGCATGCGGAAGGTGTCGAGATCCTGGCCGATTTTCCCCATGACGCGGAAGCCGTTGTTGCTGCCGGCGCGGGCCTCCTGGCCTAAGCGGAATACGGTGTATTCGAGCTTGAACTCCGGCGCACCGGTAGATTCAATCCATTGGATAAAGAAGCCTTGCAGGCTGCGTCCGGAGGCTGCTTCTGCGGCTTTGCGGAAGTCGTCGGTGTTCACACTTTTCCAGGCTTTGTCCTGAGGAAACTGTTTCAGGATTTTGAAGAACGTCTCATCGCCTACGGTGTGGCGTAACATCGCCAGTACGCTTGCGCCCTTAGCTGAGGTGAGAGCCCAGTATTCGGGCGAGTAATCTTCTAGCCGGGCGGATTGGATGATAGGCGGCTCGGTGACGGTGAGGGCTTCAATGTGAAGGTCGTTCAAATCCGATTCTGCTGCGGCTGCACTGACGCTTTGCTCCAGCATGTAGATTTCGGAATAGCGTGCCATGGCGTTGTTGATCCAGATATGATTGCGCGTTGTCGGGGAGATCAGACCGCCCCACCATTGCCTTGCGATCTGGTTTGTTAACAGACGGGTATTGGGTTCTTTGCCAATTCCGCGCGGGCTTAGAAACAAGAGGCCAGGGGCGGAGTAACCGTTTGGCGCCCCGGCTTCGGTTTCGACGATGGTCAGATTCGGTTGCGGAGGTACTCCATAGAGGCTGGTCAACAGTGTCATGGCTTTGGACGTTTCGTCGCCGTAGGCAGCAGCCATAGATTGCTCTTCGCCACGAAAGTAGAGTTGCGTGGTGACTCCGGCGGAGCGGGAAAGGAACGGTTCGCCCTGCACGATGGCAATACTGCCGGGGAAGCCTTCGCGGTTGTCGATGCCTCCGCCGATGACGCGATAGCCGTCGGGGACGGTGATTTTCATGTTGGCGCTAAATCGGTCTACAGTGTAATCGCTGACCGGGAACCAGCGCGAGGGGTACATCAGATAGGCGAAGTCATTTTTGATTGCCGCGAACGTTACCCCGTAGACCGGAGACTCTTCGCTGCCCGTCAGGCGGCCGTCGTAAGTAAAGATCAAGGTCTCGGGTTTGCCCTTTTCCAGTGGTTCGGGGAAACTGATGCGAACGGTGAAATCGTCGGCGGTGCGAGAGGCAGGGACCTGTCGGCCTGCTCCATCGACGACACGCTGGAGCTTCAGCGCATTGTTGAGTTCAAAGATCGCCGTCTGTTGGCGGTCTTCGAGCGGGATAAGACGCACGGTGACGGTGGCCGTGATGGACTGTGTGCGGGGATTGATCTCCGCTTGGATGTCTACGTTCTGGACGTCGACGCGGGGGCGAGCCTGCTGTCCAAAAACCGCGCCAGCCATCACCAAAGCGACGGCAACCAACTCTCTGCTTCTGGCTAACATCATTCCTCTTCCTTACTTTGGAATCGTGGCAATCACCAGCTCGGCTGCCCGTTCCATTGGATCGCCGGTGGTGGCAAGCAACTCGGCCACCCCGGCCAGCTCTTTTTTCATTTGCGCCGCAGCCACCGGATCTCCCAGCAACCGCCCCGCCTCGGAGGCCAACGTCTCCCCCGTTAATTCATTCTGTATCAATTCGGGGACGATGCGCTTCCCCGCCACTAAATTTACCATTGAAAGGAATGGCACTTTGACGAGCCATCTTCCCATCCACCAGCTCAACTCATTGACCTTATAAAAGGTGACCATTGGTGTTCCCAGCAAAGCAGTTTCGATGGTTACCGTACCGCTTGCCGCCAATGCCAGATCGGCGTGGGCAATTGCATCCCACGTCTCGCCCTCAATATGTTTGATGGGCGAGACGCCAAACGGTTCCCGAAAAAATGCTTCTCCGGTGCGGGAAATGAGTCCGGGTGGGGTTGCCAGGATAAAAGTGATAGCTTGGGCGCGGTTCAACCGGGTCACCGCATCGGCCAGAACGCCCAGGTGGCGGGAAATCTCGCCTGGTCGTGAGCCCGGCAGGAGCACCACCATGGGGCGGTTTTCGGGCAAACGGTGCTTTTTGAAGAACTCTACTTTGGTGAGCGATGGCTTAACGATTCGCGTAAGCGGGTGGCCGATGTAGTGGGCCGGGACGCCGTGTTTACGGAAAAACGGTTCTTCGAAGGGGAAGATGCAGAGGAGAGTACTGAGGTCGCGACGCATCGTTTTGACACGGCCTTGACGCCAGGCCCAGGCCTGTGGAGCTATCAGGTATACAACTGGAATGCCTTGTTTGCGGAGGCGTTTGGCCAGCCTGAGATGGAAGTCCGGGCTATCGGTAAGAATGGCAATATCGGGTTTTTCACGTTCGGCCCAGGCAGCTAACTTGCTGTATTCTCTATAGATTGCGGGGATGTGCCGGACTACTTCCACCAAACCTACCACATTGAGGGAAGCCGCGTCGATCACGGTTTCGACACCAGCGGCGCGCATTCTCGGGCCTGTGCAGCCGGCGAATGTGGCGTTGGGCAAGCGTCTGCGCAGAGCTGTGATCAGTTCTGTGGCGTAGAGGTCGCCGGAAGCCTCACCAGCGGAAACCAGTATTCTCATCTGTGTATTCTATTGATGGTACTAGCTCTCGGTACCACTTAAAATTGCACTCCCGGTTCTATTGTTGCAGCGCAGCGGAAGAGCAACAATAGCTTCATAACACATGGGTTTCCAAAATAACAATGGGATGGATCATCGCCGCATGAGTGCCGGACCTACAGAGAATGAACGCCGGGCCTCCAGCCGGTTTCCTATCGCGCAGGAAGTCCGTTACCGTGTGCTGAACAAGCGAAGCAACCAGGAATCTGGCACTGGGACCACACTTAATATGAGTAGTTCGGGAATACTTTTCTCTTCCGAACATATGCTGCCAGCGGGTCGCAATGTGGAGATTGATGTAGACTGGCCTGCGCAATTGAATCAGGCCACGGCGTTGAAGCTGGTGGCGCGCGGCAAGGTCACGCGTTCTGACGGATTGCAAGCTGCCGTCTCCATTCAACAATATGAGTTTCGAACGAAAGGCTCTGGCAACCGGAGCTTGGTTCAGTAGACGTCCGTTTTTTCTATTCTCTGTTTTTCCTTTTGGCTTCCGGTGGATGCTATCTGATCTACCGGAAGCATTTTTTTGTGCCGCTAAAATAGGAAGTCTGGGTTTCACAACTTTTACGAACAATATCGTCAGGCTCGCGCGAGGCAGGCCCCTGATTGCTTTGGGGTGTGTTTTGGCTGCAATCAAGCTCGCTCAGTTCGTGGTTGATCCGGTGCCGTTGTTTTACTACGACTCTGGAGCGTACATCAAAAATGCATTCGAATCCGGGGGCGGACCGGGACGATCGAAAGTTTATGGGTGGATCATTTGGGTTTTATGCAGCCCGTTTGGGTCGCTGACACCTCTGATGCTGGCGCAGGGTGCGATGGGTGGTATGTCGGCGTGGCTGTTGGCTGTAAATCTGCGCCGATACCTGGGAGTTGGTTCAGGGTTGGCGGCTGGGGCGGCAGTGTTGTTTGCTCTGGACCCCACGCAAGTGATCGCTGAGCATTTGGTCTTGACTGAGACCACTGCGTTGTTCGCTTCGGTCCTGTACATTTCTGGTGCCCTTGCCTATCTGCGCGATCCTTCCTGGAGGCTGCTTATCGCGCTTGCGCTGGTGGGAACGGTGCTCATCAGTATCAAGATTGTTTACCTGCCACTGGTGCTTGTTGGGACAGTTCTGTTGCCGGTGATTGTCGTCAGACGCCGCGAGTTGGTGATTGCGTTGGCGATCAGCATTGGTTCCACAGTGGTGTTTCATGTGGGGTATCGCGAGTTGATGGCACATTGGTCGGGCGGACAACGTGTGTATCAGGAAGGATCGGGACTTTTTCTTGCTGCACGGGTCGCTCCGATCCTCATGCCGGTAGACGCGATTGATGGAAGGGCGGCGCAGGCGGTGCGGGAGTTGAAGGAAGCTCGGAATGCGATGGGCGGACTTGAGAATTTGAGCTATCACGATTTTCAGTTGTGGAACCCGGAAGGGCTTGCGAGTCGGCTCAGGCTGGCCTACGGTGGCGATGACAGGGCCGCGGATCTGGCAGCTTCCGGCATGGCGCGGCGGGCGATTCTACGTGATCCTCTTGGATACGTTCGGTTGATGGGTTGGACATTTCGAGGGTTTTTCGGGGAAGCGTTGAAGTATGAGTCGCACCTGGAAAACAACGACGGATTGGCAGTGACCCCGCAGGTGGGGCCAAAATCAATGAAGACCATTTCTGAGCATTTTGGTGATGTTGCCCTTAATAACCACACGTTGTGGACGCCGACGCGGCGTTATCACCTGACGCTCGGGTTCTGGTGTTTGTTTCAGTTGATTTCCCCTGTTCTTGGGCTTGTTGGGCTATTGCTCAGTGCCCCTGAGCGGAGGTGGGCGACTGCTGTTGTCGTGCTCTGGCCGGTGATGCTGCTTGCGGCAAACTGCGCTGGAGGTGCCACGTCGAGCCTTCGGTATCTGCATCCGTTGTCGTTTACTGGCTTGGCTGGCTTGGCGCTTGTGGTGGGGCGGCTGGGCCGACGCTGAAAAGTACAGGGGCTAGCCTGCATTTCTCACACCCTTTCTGCTGCGACGCGCGATAAGGCCGCGTCTACTTCGTTGCGCTCGATCACCGTGCTCGACGTACCGTCAAGTAC
>Ga0315912_10005021_pt1 | contig 12271 bp, 11 predicted proteins | sample VfabasoilMG_FD_204469 | JGI IMG/M metagenome (GOLD analysis project Ga0315912, IMG submission 204469) | Garden soil microbial communities collected in Santa Monica, California, United States - V. faba soil | ecosystem: Environmental > Terrestrial > Soil > Garden | place: USA: California... | reverse complement strand
GTTCACCGAGATGTCGAGCCGCCCCGACTCGGCGATCACGGCGTCAAAGACCGCGTGCACCTCGCTGCCCGAGGCGATGTCACAGCGGCGAAAGGTCGCCCTGCCGCCAGCCGCCGCGATCTCCAATGCCACCTTTTGCCCCGCGGCCGCGTCAATGTCGAGCACGTGCACGTGCGCCCCCTGCCGCGCGAAGAGCTCCGCGATGCTCCGCCCAATGCCCGAGCCGCCGCCCGTGACGACAGCCACCTTTCCCCGTAGATCAAACGGCACGCCCCAGACTGTCACAGAATCACGGCGCTCGGAACTGGCGAGTCGGCAGAACGAGCCGCGACCGCCCCTGGACCCCGGGCTCAGCCGGCGGAGCCGACCCGGCCGTCGCCGGTCGTCGAGGGGCGCGCCACATCCCGCGAACCGTCGCCGTGTTCTACCGTCAGTCCATCAACACACTGGCAAGCGCCTGCCCACGATCCACGCTGCGTTCCACGGCGACGCAAAAGATGTATACCCCGGCCTTCCACGTCTCCGTGCGAATGGGCACGACGCGGAGAATGTAGAATCCGGGCAGCCGCGACGACATTTGGGCCGTCTCGATCGTCACGAGAGCACCTCCGGGACCGACGATGATCGGGTCCACCTTGAAGTTCTCCTTCGTCAGGCCCGTCACGGCCCCGCCGTTGCCGTCCGTGACCGATACGATGATGTAGTTGCTGTTCCGGTTGCCCGGAGCCGCAATGGTATCTTCCGACAATGCCGATACAATGAGTAGTGCCATGGTGATCCTCTCCCTCAGGCGTCCCGCCTGACAGGTCCAACGCCCCACTCTCTCGACGGCCGCGAAACAGGTCTGTCGCATGCGCATTGTTGGCGCAGCGCGCAGTCGGGTGCTGATATATGCCTCCCGGGAGGCCCCTGCATGAGATTTGGCGACGGCGCGTGGCGCATGCTCGACGACGTAACCCCCAGCTACCCGGCTCGCGTGGACAGTGCGGAGTTCGGAGAGCGGCAGGCGCTTTTCCACGTCTCCAGCCGTCCCGAGCTCGAGCGCGCGGCGACGCTGCAAGGTCACATGTTCAGCGTGCGGTTCACGTCGCCTGGACCCAACGTGTTTCGGATCCAGATCACGCACCACAAAGGGCGCAAGCGCGGGGGCCCGGCGTTCGCCATTGCCTCGGAGCCGCAGGCCTTCCAGAGCAGCCGCGACGGCGCGCGGCACCGCTTGCGCTCTGGTGACCTCGAACTGTCGATCGATGAAAACCCCTGGGGCATCCGGTTCACGGACGCCGCGCGCGGGGAGCCGATCACGAGCAGTCCCTACAAGGCGCTCGGTCTGATGGAGAAGGCCGGTGCCGGCACGTTCCTTCGGGAACAACTCACGCTTGGCGTGGGCGAGCAGGTATACGGGCTCGGTGAACGGTTCGCTGCGTTCACACGCAACGGTCAGAGCGTGGACATGTGGAACGCCGATTGCGGCACGTGCTCGGACCAGAGCTACAAAAACGTCCCCTTCTTCATGACCAGCGAGGGCTACGGCGTGCTGGTCAATTCATCGGCGCGCGTCTCGTTCGAGATCGGCACGGAGCAAGTGATGCGGGCTCAGTTTGCCGTGCCCGGCGAAGACCTGGACTATTTCTTCATTCTCGGGCCTAGCCCCAAGCAAGTGCTGGAGCGGCTCGGTGCGCTCAGTGGGAGGCCCGCGCTGCCCCCCGCCTGGTCGTTTGGGCTGTGGCTCACCACCTCGTTTACGACTCGATACGACGAGCCAACGGTGCAGAGCCTGGTCGACGGCATGGCAGAGCGAAAAATCCCTCTGCACGTGTTCCACTTCGATTGCTTCTGGATGAAGGCGCACCACTGGTGCAACTTCCAGTGGGACGAGGCAGCCTTTCCCGATGCCGAAGGCATGTTGGCACGGCTGAAGGCCAAGGGACTGCACACCTCGGTCTGGATCAACCCGTACATCGCCGAACGGTCCCACCTGTTCGATGAAGGCAGCCGAGGCGGTTATCTGCTCAAACGGCCCAACGGCGACGTCTGGCAGAGCTCCCGGTGGCAAGCCGGTATGGCCTACGTGGACTTCACCAATCCCGACGCCACGCGCTGGTTTCTGGACCAGCTGCGCCAGTTGCTACGCATGGGGGTCGACTGCTTCAAGACGGATTGCGGCGATGAGGTCCCCACCGACGTCCGCTACTTCGACGGCTCCGATCCCGCACGGATGCGCAACTACTACGCATACCTGTACAATCAGGCCGTGTTCGGATTGCTCGAGGCGGAACGAGGGCCCGGCGAGGCCTGCGTCTTTGCTCGCGCCGCCACCGCCACGTGCCAGCGCTTTCCCGTGCACTGGGGCGGGGATTGCTCGGGAACCTACGAATCGATGGCGGAGAGCCTGCGCGGCGGCCTCAGCCTGGGGTTGTGCGGCTTCGGCTTCTGGAGCCACGACATCGGCGGCTTCCTGGGTAACGCCAGTGCCTCGGTCTACAAGCGTTGGGTCGCCTTTGGCCTGCTGTCGTCCCACAGCCGCCTGCACGGCAGTTCGTCCTATCGCGTGCCCTGGAACTACGACGAAGAGGCGTGCGACGTGCTGCGGCACTTCACTGCGCTCAAGTGCCGGCTCATGCCCTACTTGATGGCCGCTGCCGTCCAGGCCCATACGGCGAATCAGCCCCTGCTGCGTGCGATGCTGCTCGAGTTCCCGAACGACCCCACCTGCCGCCTGCTCGATCGGCAATACATGCTGGGGGACGCCCTCTTGGTGGCGCCGGTGTTCCACGACCGGCGCGCCGAGTATTACCTGCCTGCCGGAACCTGGACGCACCTGTTGACGGGCGAGGTGCGCAGCGGTGAACGTTGGTACTTCGACGAACTCGACTTCTTCAGCATCCCGCTCTGGATTCGCCAGGGTGCGTGGCTGTGCGTCGGCTCGAGCAGCACCCTGGTGGACTACGATCTCGGTCGCGGCGTGCGGCTCGTGTGCGGCAAGCTGCAAGGCCGCGTTTCGTTTGACGCGCGCCTGGTCGACACCAAGGGGGAACCGGCGGCGGTGCTGGAGGTGTACAACGATGGCCAGCGCCTGCGCGTCAAGAGCCCCACCCTGTCCGACTTTCAGGTGCACCTGCCCTGGGCCTCGCGCATCCTCGAGATCGAGCGCGGCAGCCTCGTGAAGGACGCCCCGCGCACACCGCTCACCACGAGCGGCGTGCTCGTCCGTTCCGACAGCGGGACAGCGTCGTTCAGCTACGAGCCGCGAGACTAGCCACTCGACCATCAGCGTGCGCTGGCAACGAACCCGCCCCCGACGGAGCGTGGACCGGAGCAGCGTTGGGGCCGCAACACGCGCCGACGACGTTGCACGTCCGGCCAGGCGCGCTTGCTCGGCTTTCTCCGAGACGGCGACCCGGCGGCCTTGTCCGACGCCTCCAGGCGTTCGATGCTGGCTCCGCATCGCTCCGTGCAGCCGCATGACGAGCAGACGGGCTACGAAACTGCGGGCGGTTCGTCGGATCGGGCTGCCAGGCTCTGGATGGGTAATATCGCGCGGAGCCCGTCGTGGTGCACGGTGGCAACACGCAGACCATGACGTCGGGCTCGATCCTGCTGCCCGAGCAGCGGATCGCGGTATCCGTGCTGGCCAACGGTGCCGAGGAGGACCTCAATCCGCTCCGGGCGAGCATCCTGGTCATCGCCGGCCGCGGCCGCATGCCCGAGCCCAGCGCGCCGGCCGAGTCGCCGCCGCCCGCGACGGGCCTCGCCGCTGATGCGGGCGAGTCTACCGAGCCAAACCTGGGAAATGTGCGTCTCGCCTGGCAAGACGAAGAGCTGCAGATTTCAGGGCCCGCGCTGGACGCCCTCGAAGTGCCCTACGAGCTGGCGCTGGCGCCAGCAGCGCTGGACGTCTCCGCCTGGTCAGTCGCGGGGATGCCGAGGCAGCTGTCTTTCTATGACGGGTTGGACGGGGGGCGCACGCTGACGCCGTCGGCGACGAAATTGCGTTGACCCGCGCGCCCGAGAAAGTGAAGCCCTGAGCCGGGCCGGCTACCATCGCGCTCAGGTCTCCCCCTGATCCATTTTGCGGCTTGCGTTTGCGCTGCGCGCGAGTGTTAGCTTTCCCGCATGACACGTAAGGGCGCCGCCGTGTCGCGTAGGCCACGCCTGAGCGAGCGCGCACCCCCTTGCCTGCTCCGCGATCAACGCGGGCTCTCGACCGTAGAGTTGGTGATCGTGCTCGTGTTGATGGCGAGCGTAGCGATTTTCGCATGGAGAGTTTTTGGCGATAAGGTGCGCGCGGCCGTCGACCGGGCTGGCGACAGAATGGAGACTCTGGACGGTGAGGGTACCGACAGACAGGTCACCGGTACCCAAGGGGACGCTCGGCAGGGCCTGGGCCCGAGCGCAGGTCCGCCCGGCGCTGGCGCAGCAGCTCCGCCCCGCGCAGCAGCTCCGCCCGGCGCTGGCGCCGCAGCAGGTCCGCCCCGCGCAGCAGGTCCGCCCGGCGCTGGGGCCGCAGCAGGTCCGCCCGGCGCTGGCGCAGCAGCTCCGCCCGGCGCTGGCGCAGCAGCTCCGCCCGGCGCTGGCGCAGCAGCTCCGCCCCGCGCAGCAGGTCCGCCCGGCGCTGGGGCAGCAGCTCCGCCCGGCGCAGCAGGTCCGCCCGGTGCAGCCCGGCCGCCGCTCGGGACGGCGCAACCTCCCGCGGCTGCGACCGACCCGGGCCTGCTCGATCGTCAACTCGGAACCCAGGGCAAAGTGGCCGTCGGCGCGGCGGGTGCCGCGGCCGGAGTGCTGGCAGGCGCAGGCCTCAGCTGGGCCACTGCGTACGGGTCGTCGCTCGCTTGCGGCCCCGCCGCGGGTGTCTGTGCCGGCGCGGTCACGGTCGCCCTGGTGGGCTACGGCGGCTACAAGCTGTACAACGGCGGCTGGAAACAACTCAAAGGATCATTCGGACGCGTGTTCTCTTCTCAGACGGCGAGCGTGGGCGACGCCCTCACGGTGGGGGCGACCCTCGGAGGTGTCGCGTACGGTGCCGGCACGAGCTTCGGGCGTGGTGCGGCCCTTCAGCGCGCGGTCGTAGAGAATGGCGCGCGCACGGGCCTGGCACACCGCGAGGCCATTCGCGAGGTCTTGGTGGGCAGCGCGCAGGCGCCACCGGGGACAACGGTGCTCGCCCCGCGCGGCGAGGCGCTCAAGAACGTGCTGGTCGACGAGGAAGCGGCGGGTGGCCTGCAGTCTTACAAGAATCTGACCGCAAAGGACTTCAGCTCGGCGAGCGATCCGCGCCTCGAGCAGATCCGCCGGATCGCGGATCGAGACAATCGCGAGGTCGCCGAGGCATTGCGCGTGGCGCTGGCCAAGCGCGGCATCGAGAATGTCGAGATTCAACAACGCACCAAGAGCGCCGCGTCGATCCTGGGCAAGCTGCAGGAGACACCGGGCCAAACGATCGGTGGCGTCAAAGACCTGTCCGGCATTCGCATCAACATCAAGAATGTGAATCAACCGGGCTTCAAGCAGCACGACGAGATCATGGCGGCGATCAAGGAGGTGATACAGACCAACAAGATCAAGGACTACAACCAGACCCCCAACGAATGGGGCTACACGGGTCGGGTCCATGCTTTCACGGAGAGCCAACGAGGCGTCTCTTCCGAGATCCAGGTGGGTTCCAGGGAGCTCAGCCAGTTCATCGAGGCCAAGTTCATGACGAACTCGGGTAAGTTGGTGGAAGTGCACGATCTGACGGGCTACAAGGGCTACCTCTACGGCAAGCCGTTGCCGCAGGACTTGCAGACGCGCTACACACAGTTGATCGGCGAGATCGGTCGCGCCAACGGGGCGGGCAAGAATGCGGCCGAGGTGCCCGAATTGAAGGCCGGAATTCAGGCGTTCCAGCGCGACGTGCAGGCGTTCCTGAACGGCCTAGGGGCGTCGCCATGAGCGACACCGATGAGGGCCCCTGGCAACTGTGGGGACTGGATACTTTCTCGAATGACACGTATCGGGTATCGTGCCACGGCACCGAGGCGGAGTGTCTGGCCGCTGCGCGCGAGTACCTGCGAGAGCTGGAGGAGCAGCAGCCCTCCGAGCTATCCGGAGGCCAGGACGGCATTCAGGATCGGCTCTATATCGTCGGTCCCAACGGGGTCCGCTATCTATACGAGCGTGTTCTCGATGCCTGAGCACTACCTAGCCCGCTGGAGCGTCGCCTGCGTGCTGCTCGCCGCTTGCGCCAAGGGGGCGGACGACCCCGCCGTGCGCGTCGTCGAGCTCGAGGCCAAGGTGCAGGCGCTCGAGGCGCGGCTCGGTGGGCTTGCCGCTCCGGGCTTTGAGATCACCTGCCTGACCTCCTGGCGAGAACTGGGGGCGGTCGGCGACGCAGCATGGGCTTGCCGGAACGAGCAACCTGCCGCCGGTGGCTTCTGGCCCAACTGCAACGTCGTGGAAGCCTCGCGGGAGCGCGACGACGTAACGGGAGAGCCGCAGTCCGCGCAGCAATCGTTTGAGGCTTCGTTGAGAGACACACCCGGGTTGCAGAGTGCGCGGCGCATCTCCGAAAGCGCAGGCCAGCTGGATCGCGTGCCCGCCTATGAGGCCGTGTACGAGCACGATCTGCTGAGCAAGCCCCTGCGCGTGCTGACGACCGTGGCCGTGCACGGCGATCAGACCTACGCCGTGAGCTGCGCCTCTCCGCCCGAGGCGTTTGCGGCCCACGTGACCTCGTTCCGCCAGATCACCAATAGCTTCAGATTCAAGCGATGAAGCGCCCCCAACGAGCCCGCGCGGGCAAGGCTTGGTGGGGAGTGCTGGCGCTCGGCGGCGTCGGCGCTGGCCTGATCGCCACCTACCTGCTGCATCGCTCGGCATCCAGCGCGATTGCCGAAGAGGTGGCAGGACTCGAGTCGCGCGTGGAGGCGCTGCAGGCGCGCGCCGAGGCGCTCGCGCAGCAGCAAGCGGCGCTCACGCCACCGGCCGAGGAGGAGTGGCTCCCGACCTACCGGATCGAGTGCGCAGCGCCCTGGAGGGAGCTGGGACCCATCGGCCAGGGCCTGTGGGGATGCCAGGCGCCCGAGCCGCTGCCGAACGGCTTCTATCCAAACTGCAATCTGACCTCGTCCCAAGTCGAGGCCGGCGTCACCGCGCAAAGCTACTACGACGCAACCATTCGTTCTCCCCAGCTGGCGGCCGCGCGACAGCGGGGGGGACGGGCTGTCCGCCTGCGCCATCAAGCTGCGTACGAAGGCAGCTTCGAGCACGAACTCGGCGGCGCGCCCCTGCGTGTGCTCGCCACCGTGGTAACTCTAGATCAGCGCTCCTTTGTGATCACCTGTTCGGCGCCGAGCCCCAGCTTCGACGAGTTCGCGCCACGCTTCCGCGCGATCGCCGGCACTTTCGATCTCGGCGAATGACCCACGAGACCACAGCATGAAAGAACTCCAACAGGAAGCCTGGTTGCGGGCCTGGCGCTTCGCGGCGCAGGCGCACACCGGTCAGACCCTGCCCGACGGGGACCTACCATACATCGTGCACCTGGGCGCGGTGTCGATGGAGGTGCTCGTCGCGCACCAGGTCGAACCCTTCGCACGCCCGCAGCTCGCGCTGCAGTGCGCCCTCTTGCACGACACCCTGGAGGACACCGACACGACCGCAGCCAAGCTCGAGGCAGCGTTCGGGCCGGAGGTGCTGGCGGGCGTGCGCGCGCTGACCAAGAACCAGGCGCTGCCCAAGGATCGCGCCATGCCGGACAGCCTGAGTCGGATCCGGCTGCAGCCACCCGAGATCTGGGCGGTGAAGCTCGCGGATCGCATCAGCAACCTGTCGCAGCCGCCGCGCCACTGGGCCCAGGAGAAGATCGCCGCCTACAAGCGCGAAGCCGAACAGATCCTGCGCGAGCTGGGCTCCGCCCACGCGCTCCTTGCCGCTCGCCTCGCGGACCGCATCGCGGCCTACCCACCAGCGAGTGAGTCCGACTGATGCCGCCGCCAGCGTGACTCCGGAACGCTGCAGCGGCAGTGGTTCGTTTGGTTTCGGCGATCGGGTGGCGGTGAGACGATCGTGCGCAAGGCACGGCCGCGGCGAGCACCCAGGCCGGCATAGACCAGCAAGAGCAACGGGTAGATGAGCACACCGATCGTGTAGAACCCGTCGTGCGCGGCCTGGACGTTGGAGATCCAGACTGTCCCAGGATGAAACGCCCCCTCGCCTGCGTCTACGATTCCGGCCTGCTCTTTGCCGCCGGTGGTGCGATCGTCAACGTCGAAAACCCGGAGGCGCCCTTCGCTGCGGGGCACCTGCCCGTCGAGGGCCCGGTGTTTCCGCAGGTGGCGGCAGGCATTGCATGGGCGCTCAACGGCGCCCAGTCCCACGCTTTCCCGGCGCCGCTTTCCCTGGCCAAGCTCGAGCTGCAGACGTCGAGCGAGATCTCGAGCACCGAGATCGGCACGGAGATCCTGTTGCCGCGGAGCCTGATCCGCAGCACACAGGGCGTGTTCGCCTTCATCGCGGACGATCCGGCGCAGACCAAAACTGGCTTCGGGTTCACGAGCGGCGTGTACCTGGTGCAACTGTCGGAAGGCGACTGACCCGCTCGGCCGCTCGCTGGGCTCCTCAGATCAGCCCGAGCTATTGGGTCGACCGCAATGCCGGCGCGGATACCACTTACGCGAGCTATGTGGCCAGCCGGAGCATCAATGGAGTAGCCGGTTTCACTCTTGGGCCATGAGAGTGGTTCATTGCACCGGAGTTCCGCATTATTGGCGAGACAAGCAAGCTCAGATCTTCCTTTCCATGCGCGCGCCTCTGTGTTCCAGGGGGTGTCCCTGGTTCTCCATGCCGTGCTTGGGGCGAGCCCCGTCCGTGCTGGATAGCTCGCCGCGAACCTCCGGCTTGCAGCCTAACGCGCGGGTGGGAGTCGACGGGCGAATTTGCCGCATGCACAGGCTCGATTTGGCGTGGACAAAAGGGGCCTCATCCTACCCCGCAGCCTTTTCACGGTACGATAGGCCGCATCTCGTGCGGGCGAACGGAGATAATGCGGACGGCGACAAAGGCTACCTAGTGCTCCAGCCAGATCGAGGGACAGACGAGCTGAACGAGCGCCAGGTAGTTCCGTGCGGTCTTCTCGTACCGGGTCGCGACCGCTCGAAAGCGCAGGGACACCCAGGGAGCACAAGGATCCCAGGTGATTGGATCCGCGCTTCGCCTCCCGGACCGCGTGAAGCTGCACGCGCGTGCCCCGGCGCGCGCAGCGGCGCTCCCTCCGCCTACGGCGCCGTATAGTTCGCCGTGATCGAATAGCTACTCGCCGTGTAGCCGTTGACCAGGATGTAGAACTGCGATGCGGAGGCGAGCACGGTGAGGCGGCAGGTCTCCGCGGCCGTGTCGCCGTAGGGCCTGCAATCGTACGCCGTCAGCGTCGGTGCCGCGGCGAAGCGAACGTACAGGTCGGCATCGCCCGTGCCCGTCATCGTCACGGTGAGCTGGGTGCCAGGCTTCACAGGGACCGGGCTGATCTGTCGCTGCTGGTTCCGGGTCAGGGTGCCTGAGACGGACAGGGTACTCGGAGTGCCCGTCGGTGGCGGCGGCGGCGGAGGTGGTGGCGGAGGAGGAGGAGGTGGTGGCGGAGGAGGTGGTGGTGGCGGTGGTGGTGGCGTCGTGGAGCCGGCGACACGCTCGATGCTGAGCGAGTAGGTCGAGGCGCGGTAGCCGCGCACGTCGACGAACACGCTGCTCGCCGTCGAGGGCACGGTGAGCACACATTGCTCCGCGGAATTGTCCTTGTAGGGGCGGCAATTGTAGTTGGTCAGGGTCGGCGGCGAACCAAACCGGACATACAGGTCGGCGTCGCCGGTCCCGCTCAGGGTCACGCGCAACGTCGAGCCCGGCTGCACCGAGAAGGGTCCACGAGCCGCGAGCTGGTCTTGCGTCAGCGAGCCTGAGAATGTCTCGACGGTGGGTGTTCCACCGCTCGTGCCACCGGTGCCGCCGGTACCTGCCGTGCCACCGGTACCTCCTGCGCCGCCGGTGCCGCCTGCACCACCACTGCCGCCGACGCCGCCCGTGCCGCCCGAGCCTCCCGCACCACCGCTTCCGCTGGTGCCTCCGCTACCGCTCGTCCCGCCTGCCCCGCCGACGCCACCCGTGCCGCCAACGCCCCCTGCGCCGCTGGTTCCGCCATCGCCGCCCAGGCCTCCCGCGCCGCTCGTCCCGGCGCTGCCGCCGGCACCCGCCGTGCCCCCCTCGCCTCCCGCGTCGGCCTCGGGAGCTCCCGCATCGGCAGGGACGGGGCAACTCGGCTCGGTCAGTTGCTCGCCGATCGTCGACTCAATCCAAGCGACCGCGGCGTCCGCGCGCACGTACAAGCCGGGCACGGTGCCGCAGGGAGCGTCCCCACCGCCCCAGGAGGTGGCTTCCGGATTGGCGCCGCGGCTGGTGATCCCGGCCACCAGCGGCCCGATGCTGGTCAACACGTACGCGGGGCCTCCCGAGTCGCCGCTGCAGGTGTCCACACCGGGATGCCCGGCGATCAACTCCTTACCCGGCGAGAGGCAGCTCCAGTTCGTCCCCGAACAATCCGCGTCCACGATCACGGTGGTCGCTTCGCGCATCTCGTCGTTGAAGTGGTTGCCCGTGGGGCTGGTCGCGCCGTACCCCACGAGCTGGATCGCCGCACCATCGGCGATGAACTCGCTCGCGCAACCGAAGGCGATCTGGGCAGGCGGGACGGTCGAGTCCGAGGCCAGCTTGAGCAGACCCACGTCCAAGGTGTTCTGCCAGTTGGGATAGGTGATGGTCTGCACCACCGCTCGGCTTTCGGCGCGGTGTTTCAGCTGCACGCTGGTGTTCCCGGCCGTGCAATGTCCGGCGGTCAGCACCCAGCGCTTGGCGATCAAGACCCCGGTGCAGTCATGGCTCGACACTTCATTCCAGCGCCCCAACGGCACGATCGTGCCGCCGATCACGGCTTGTTCGAGCGCGCCTAGCTCGCTGCCGGGCGCCGCGCTGCTGGCCCCCTCGCTGCCGGACGCCTCGCTGTCACGGCCCCCCACTTCCTCGGTCGCCCCGCAGGCAACACACAAGGCAAATACTCCACAGTGCGACAACGTGAGGCGCATGCTCGATCTTCCTGGATGCAATGATCCGCGCCGGTGCGGCGCTGACCGCACCCCATAACATCGTTTGCAGCGCGGTTGGTTACAGCAACGTGTCTCACCGCTCGCTGCACGTTCGAGCCGTCATGGATCTCACCACCAGTGTTCCACTGTGCAACAATCGAATGGCAAGGCCAGCCAACGCCGGTTCACATCTGACCCAAAACGGCACGACCACCGCTGGACCATGCGCGCGCCGCCAACGGCACGAAGGCCGCCGTCCAGGAGTTGGACAGCGGCCAGTGGCCGCGCACGCAGACGCGCCTATTGCGGGTCGAAGGAGTGGCAGCAGGCAAGCTGAACGAGACGCGACGTCACTTTGCCCCGCACACCTTCCGATACTGTCGCCCGCCGTCCTCTTCGTGCCAGACGCCGGTCCCGGGGGCCGCGCAGCTGGAGAGGTACAGGGAACAGCCGAGGTCCGGCCGATCGATGCCCAGCCAGGTGTAGTCGGTCACCGCCACGCAATCGGCGCGCTCGCGGCAAGCCTGCAGGCAGCGTTCGAGGTCTCTGCCTGGCACGTCCACGATCTCGGGCGAGTCTCCCGCGCCTTCGCAGCGGATCCAGTCGCCCAGGTACTCGAAGCACGGGGCCTCGACAGGCGGCACGTCGGGGCGATTGCGAGCCTCTTCGAGCCAGGGTGGCTCTGGCTCTGCCGGCAGGGCGGGCGGCGGAGGTGGCGGCAGACCGTTGACGAAGTCGGCGATGCGGTCGACGGTGGCCGGCGGTATGGGCGGGAGGGTCGCCGACGCGGGGGGCATCTCACCGTTCTGCACCCGCAACAAGATCCGGGACTGCGCCGCATCCCCGGGAATGACCTTTCCCAGCTCGATCAGTTCCTCGAACCGATCGAAGAAGAGGCCATCGATGAATTGCTCGGCGGCCCCACGGTGGGCGTGGCAATCGCCGCAGTGGTAGGCGAGCACGCGCTCGACCTGCTCCGTGTCGAGCGCAACGTCGCTGCCCTCGATCTCCAGCACTGCTTGCTCGAGTTCGCTCGCCAGCTGGGCCTGCTCCGCAGCTCTTGCCTGCGCCTCTGCCCGAGCGGCTTGCTGCGTCGCGAGCGTCTCCGGGTCGGGCGACCATTGGTCCATGTGACTGCTGCTGCAGGCGGCAAGGCTGCCAGCAAG
>Ga0315912_10005020_pt1 | contig 12272 bp, 13 predicted proteins | sample VfabasoilMG_FD_204469 | JGI IMG/M metagenome (GOLD analysis project Ga0315912, IMG submission 204469) | Garden soil microbial communities collected in Santa Monica, California, United States - V. faba soil | ecosystem: Environmental > Terrestrial > Soil > Garden | place: USA: California... | reverse complement strand
TCCTTCCCACTCATCATGACTCTGTCCTCTCCGACCATCCCACCCTCCTTTTGAGAGCGAACAGTCTATCAACGATGAGGACATTTCTATTCTGCTGAAACCGGACATTATCATTTTGGGATTACAGAGGTTGCACTATTGCCCGTCAATCCCAAGTAGAAATATGGGGAGGAGGAGGGAGGGATCAGGCGCCCTACTTGCTCGCGGAACGCGCACGGTGCGGACCCCCGAGATCGAGCTGGATATTTTCCCGCTCGATCTCGCGGGGACGTATTGTGCGGGCTACTTGGTCGCGACGATCTCAAGGAGTTCGATTTCAAACACTAACGTCGCGCCGGGCTTGATCAGGGGGGGAGAGCCTTTGTCGCGATAGGCGAGACTGGACGGGCAGACCAGGGTGCTCTTGCTGCCGACCTTCATCTGCCGTATCCCTTCCGCCCAACACTTGCTCATTTCATTCACTCTCAGCGTAGCCGGTTCGCCCTGCTTGGCTAAACTATCGAACACCGTTCCGTCAATCAAGGTTCCTTGGTAATGCACCTTCACTATGTCCGAGATTTTCGGAATGGCGCCGCTCCCTTCCTTGATGGTCCTGAGAACCGCGCCGGACTCGGTTTTCTTGGCGCCGGGTTCTGCCGCGATCTTTGCGAGGAAGGCGGCACCCGCTTTCTTCTCGGGTTCTGCAAGGGCCGCAGCGCGGGCCTCTTGCAGTAATTGAATCTTCGGGCCGAACGTCTGGAGATCCACCTTAGGTGGCCGTTTGAATACTCCATCGGTGATGCCGGCCTTGACGATTTCGAGTTCAGATTCGCTTAGGGTGAAGGTGCTGATCGATTGGCTGATGGCTAATCCCATAGCATAGAAGGTTTTCTGTTCATCGGTCGTGGGTTCTGCCGCCGCCGCGAATGTCGCAGTGGTTCCCAGGCAGAGCATGATCGCCAAACTGGAGACAACGAAACGCATGAGCGGTCCTTTCTTTTCTTTATGTGCGACTGGCCGGACCTGATATCAATATCAGGAGGCTCGAAACTCTACAACATATGTGATGTCGCGATGGGGATCAAGACAAATTTGTCGCAGCGGAAGTATTGGGGCCGGTCCAGCAGGTCATAACGGGAAACCGCTGGTGCGATCGCCCCAGCGGTTTTTGTTTGAGGCACCTCATTGTCGATATTTGAGAGGTCTCACTAGATCGGTAAGCTTCGTCCGATTTTAGGTTTTTCTGCTTTGCGCGGCCTCTCTTCCGGTTCGCCCAGCCGTTCGGTGGCGAAAACGCTATGTCAGCCATTTTAGTTTCGAGGGGGTGGACCTTGCACAGGTGGACCCGGCCTAGCTCAGCCGGCAGGTGGGCGTGAGGAAACCATGTGCTCCTTGACGAATCTTCGGACTGAGAAAGTCAATATCGCGTGGTTTGTGTGGCATGGAAGCGGCCTGGCCCGATAGTCCCGTGTGCGCACCGGATGCATTGACAACCTCGGCTATCTCCGTGCAAGATCACCCACGCGGAAACGTGTCGAATCAGCTGTGCGCCACCCTCCATTTGCCGATCGGTGGATTGCCGTGCTGATTCGTCGGTTTCACACACAGGAGAAGGAAGCACGAGGGGTACATCAGATGCCGAACGGTACACCGATCCTGTTTCGAGTCGGTTGGTTTTCAATGATGATTGTCGCGGGTCTTGTCTTGGCCGGTTGCGACAGCACGGTGAGGCAAGTCGGCAAGTCGACGGAGTCGTCGCCTGTGGTCCGAACGGAAAGCCGGGAGAAGCACACTGACCGTACCCATGGCTTTACCGTCAAATATTATCCAACCGAATATGTGCTTCTCATGGATGACCCACATCAGGCAACCACGCAGCCGGCGGCAGTCCAGCGTGTGCACCTTCAACGGAAAGACGTCGCGACAGGTCAGGTTGCAGACGATGAACCTCCGGAATTGACGATCAGCGTGTTCGAGCGATCGCCGAGCCCCTCGCTGCGCGAGTGGCTCGACTCATCAGGACTGCTGCCTCCCGGCAGCGAGATTTCTTCGGTTCGACTGACGGGCGTGAAGGAAGGGTTGAGAGTGACCCTCCGACAGCAACCTGCCCCTAACGAGTTCGTCTATCTTGCGACCGATCAGTATGTGTACGGTCTCGTGCCGTATGGCGCCACGGGCGGGAAAATGCTGCGGTCGTTCCGTCTGCTCCCGGATTCCTCAAGGGCTCATATGCGCCATTGATTTGAGCGTGGGTAAGTAAGGTTCCGGAGGACGATGCGACCGCTACGTGAATAGCCGAGCATTGCCCAGCTCTCTGGCCTGAGCCCAGCGCACATTCTTCTATTGCGTATTCGCCAGTTGCCAGGTGAGCGCGAGGACATACCGTGCTATGTTCCGCAAAATTTCCGGATTGATCGTGTCGGCGGTGTCGGTAGGCTGCTGCATGTGCGGGTGGACCCCGCCGCTTGCGATGCTGACGGTTGGAATTCCTGCCTCTTTGAACGGTCCATCGTCCCCGCCGGGCAAGAATCCGTAATAGTCAAGCTTGCTGACCAAACCCGTTGCCCACCCTGCTTCCTTTAACATGGGTTTCTTCAACTCTGCGACACGGAGGATTAACACTCCGTCTCCCACTCCGACATGGTCGATGTTGACCATGGCCTTCGTTGAGCTGAGTGGGAGCACGGGTCTTGATGTATAGAGACGTGCCCCGAGCACATCTCTCTCCTGTCCACTGAATGATAGAAAGAGGATCGACCGTTGAGGACGTAGGCCGAGTTTCCCAAGGGCCCGTGCGACTTCCAGGACTACGGCCGTTCCTGATGCATTGTCGTCAGCGCCAGGAAACCAGAGGCCCGCTGTACGTCCGAAATGATCTCGATGGGCGCCGATGATGATGGCTTCCGATCCCGTGCCGGGGATCACTCCCACCACGTTCGTCAGCAAGCCGTCCGCGATCATGGTTTTCCAATGGAGAGACGCATATCGATTGGTGAGGCGTGATCGCGCTGATGGGGCATTGTTAAGTTGTTCTTGGAGGGTGCGAAGGCGGTTATCAGGATTGGACTCGTCGCTGCTTCCGGCGAGGAGAGTCTCGGCCCATTTCGTGCTGATCCATGCGCCAGGGAGGGCTTGGTCAGGGGGGAGCTGCCCATACAATGCGCTGGGCTTTCCCGTGGCGCCGCGGCGAATTTCATATGGGCTGATAATCGGCCCTGTGGCAGTCAGATAGGCCCAGGCTCCTCGATCTCGTGCGAAGCGGACCTTGTCGGCGTGGCTGATGGAGCCTTGGTAGTGATCCGGTTTGCCACGCAGGAAGAGCACGATGCAGTTCTTCACATCGACGCCGGCGTAATCGTCGATTCCCTGAGCGGGATCGACGATGCCGTAACCGACGAAGACGACCTGACCCTGGAGATCGGCGGAGGGGGAGTCAAAGACCGGGAGATAGTCTTTACTCAACTGCGCGGTGACCAACTGGTCTGCTGCGCCGATGCGAACGACCGGGTCGGGTTCGATCAGTGGCGTGGAGACCATCGAGGCCATGATGCCAACGGGCTCTTCCTTCCCGGCGCCGGGAGAGGGGAAGACGATCCCCTTGTTGTCAATGATCGGTAGTTGTACTCCTGCCAAAGCCAATTCCTGTGCAATCCACTGTGCGGATCGCAGGTCATCGGCGGATCCGGCTTGCCGTCCGTTGAACGCCGGGCTGCTTAACGTGCGTACGTCGGCGAGCATCCGTTCGCTCGACAGGCTCTTGAGTGCGTCAACCCATGTACGCTGGTCTTCCTCCGATTGCGCGTAACCTCGGCTCCCCAAGGGAAGCAGAACTAGGATGATTCCCAGGAGAATGATCACAACAAGGGAGGGGGCGCAGCTGCGCGTCGAGCCGTTCATGCAGTGAGCCTCTGAAGGTGGCACAGAACTATACCATAAGACTGACTCGTTGCAGAGCAGTTCTACTTCGTGCGCGTGTTAGAGGTTGGGTCCATACAGCCTTGCCGTGGTCGACCCGACCGTTTTCGTCTCAACCCGCTTGTCCAGTGTCTCACGCCATCGGACTGCAAGGGCCGGACACATTGCGAGGCTCTGAGCGGCTTGAATATCATCTGTCCGTCGATGCATCACGTCGTTTGCTGAGGCCACGGTCCATTCTGGACAGGGACGTTCTACTAGCATGAGGCGCGACCCTGCTTGAATTGTTCCCTCTCTGATGACACGGAAATACCATCCAGTTCGTCCGCTCTCTTGTACACGGAGGGCCAGGTCCTTTCTGCGCCAGCGCCGTGCTAATTTCCAGCAGGGTTGTCGCGGCTGTGAGACCTGAACGAGCGCCTCTCCGACCTCAAAAATATCGCCAAGGCACACCTCAGTTTCAAGCAGCCCTTCTGTCGTGAAGTTTTCCCCCAACGATCCGAAGGGAAATTCAGCCGTGCCCAGCACCTGTTGCCAATAGGGGTAATGTTCGACGGGATAGACGTTCACGGCCTTTTCAGGGCCACCGTGATTCTTTAAATCCGCCTGGCCATCTCCGTCCAAATTGAGGGACCTAAGCTGTACCGGGCCGACAACGGAATGTTTGAAGAACCCGGTCGTCCAGAGCTGATCCATGGGCTCTGTTGCGTCACGTTGTCCGACGGTGTGCGGCATCCCTATCTGGATCGAGAGGACGGTTGCCTTCAGTACTATATTACTCACGTTCGGTCTCCATGGGATCGAGTCACGGAATTATCTTCTCAAGCACATGCTCGCCGGCACGACGCTGCTGCTGCAGTCGCCGATACGCTGTTCCAGCGAGCCCGCCCTGGCGGGCTCGCTGCCCGGAGCACGACAATGCGTCAGGGCCGTGGGGCTCCGGGCACCGGTCTCGTACTGCGGCGTGGCAGTGTCTGCACGAAGAATCATCAAGCTGCTCCTAGGGTACACTGTCGCGGACATTTCTTGGAAGGGGGAAGGCCCTGCTGTGTTCTGTCCATCGGGATTTGTCCTGGGAAACTTGCCCGTGTCTAGTCGCTGATGTAAGATACCGCCTGTATCACGCTTTGTGGCCGGCCGTCACTTGAGCCCGTTTGGCATTGCCTGACCTATGGAAACTTCCCCTCCCGCCACCCGCTCACGATTCGGTGCCGATGTGCTGATGGCGGCAATGCTGCGCCATTTTCCCGAGGCCACTGCCGACTCTGCCCATAGAAAACGCGATTATGCCATCGCAGCGTTTACCTTTATCTGTGTCGGCGCTAGTGCGTTGCTTGAAATACGGGCAAGTGTGGAGACACAGCAGGTCTTGGGGGCTATCGCCTGGATCTGCTTGGCCGGACTCTTACTCGGTGAAAATAGAGAGACACAAATGCAGGTCGTCATTGCCGTCGTGTTTGCGACGGCCGGCGAGCATTTTGCGTCGTTGTATATGGGGGGGTACACGTACCGATTCGAGAATGTGCCGGCCTATGTACCGCCCGGTCACGGCATGGTGTATCTGACGGCCGTGGCCTTGGCTCGGTCCGGGTTTTTCATGCGCTATGCCAAGACGATCGCCGTGTTTGTCATCGGCGTATGGGGCACATGGTCATTATGGGGAGTCAGCGGATATGCGGAACAGGGAGATGCGGTCGGCGCTCTGCTGTTCTGTATTTTTTTGGCATGGCTGGTCGTCGGCCGATCTCCCATGGTTTACCTCGCCGCCTTTTTCATCACGACGTGGCTGGAATTGATCGGCACCGCGGTCGGAGCCTGGAAATGGGCCGCGATCGACCCGCTTCTGGGATGGCCCCAGGGGAATCCGCCAAGCGGAGCGAGTGCGTGGTACTGTCTCGTGGATGCGGTCGCCATCGGCGGATCCGCGGTGGTCTTGCGGGGCTTGAGACGGGCCGCGCATTGGTTGACATTGCGACGGCTGTTCCCGTGAAGGTGTCCTCTCAATTGTTCGGCCCGGTTTGTCGACCGACGGGCGGAGAGGTGAGCGCGGTCTCGGTGTCGTCACCTCTGCGGTTGCCTATTTCTTGATCTGCTCCGAAAGATAACGCTCCAGCCCGATTTGTTCGATTGCCCGCAGTTGGATCTCGAACCAATCGACGTGCTCCTCGGAATCCTCGATCATATGTTCCAGTATGTGGCGAGTCGTGAAATCCTCAACTTTGGCGCAATGGGCGATGGCTTTACGAAGCAATTCGACATCCTCGCGTTCAAAGTCCAGATCGCGGGCAAGCAAGGCCGACACGTCCTGCCCATGCGCGACAGGTTCGAGGTGCTCCATGTCGGGTGTTCCGTTCAAGTACAGGATATGGTCGATCAGGCCCGAGGAGTGGCTGACCTCTTCGCCTGCCAGATGACTGTAATGCGCATGCAACCGGTCATATCCCCAATGCTTGCACATGGCTGCGTGCAGCAGATACTGGTGGATGGCTGTCAACTCCGCTCTCAATACCTGCGCGAGGAAATCAAGGACCCCTGCTTTGGCTTTCATAGGCGCCTCACGATTCTTTCTTGATCTGCTCGGCTAAATAGTTTTCGAGGCCGACCTGCTTGATCGTCTCCATCTGCATTTCGATCCAGTCGATATGCGAATCGACATCTTTTGCCATGTCCTCGAACATGTGGCGCGTGGTGAAGTCCATGACTTTTGTGCAGTGGACCACGCCCTCGGCCAGTAAGGCCAGCATTTCTTGTTCGGCTTTCAGATCCAGCTTGAGCTGCTCGGGCACGGTCTCGCCGATGTGCACCGAGTTCATGCGTTGTACGTTCGGGACGCCTTCGAGATAGAGAATATGGCCGATGATGTCGTCGGCGTCTTTCATCTCGTCGATGCTGCGCTCCCGGACCTTGTGGTGCAGACGTTCGTAGCCCCAATTTTCGCACATTTTGGCGTGGACGAAATATTGGTTGATGGCGGTGAGATCCGCCGTCAGAACCTTATTCAGGATATTGACGACTCCCTCCTTGGCTTTCATGTTGTGCCTCCTTGGCTTCAATCGGATCGTTGCGTGTTTGTTTGCCTAATCGGTGCTGCAAGCCCATTATTGTCGCACTTTTGCTTCCCGTCAACTTAGCAGGTGAGGGTTTTCTGATTCTGTCTCTCAGTCTCGCTGAGAGTAAGAGTCAGTCTTGGCGGCTGCTCTTTGGCGAACGACTTTGTCCGGCAACGGCAGATCGTCGTGGCGCACGCATCAATAGGGGGACCTTTCCGCTGTTTCCTGGCTGTGTATCGGCCCTTGCAAGAGTTGGCTGCAGAATGGTAAATTTCCTTTCGGTTAGAGTCGCATGATCTGATACAGAGCGGTACGTCATGGCCATGTCGTGGGTGGGTCCACTCTGGGTAAGAGTAGTGGTATAAAGAAGATGGGTTTCGTCGGAGAAGTATCGTTATGATGAAGTGGATGACGAAGGCAACCTTCAGCGGGCTCGTTCTTGCTGCACTATTGTCTCCCGGCATAGCCGATGCGCATGGAAATGTGACAATGGAAGAGGATATTTGCGTGCGGCGTATCGGCGGGAATATGGTGCACTTCAGCGCCTATCAACCGCAATTCGAGCCCAAGGCGCAATATTGCACCGAGATTCCTGAGGTCGGAGACACCTTCTTGGTTGTGGATCTTGTGGATCCTGGACTACGTACGATGCCGGTGGGTGTGCGGATCGTACGGGGGCAGGAAGGGGATGGGAAGGACGATGATCAGACGGTGGCGTACTGGAGACCGGTCTCCCATCCGGATGGAGTGGTTAGGGGTGAAGCCAAGCTGGATAAGGGTCTATACAAGCTGATCATTACGGCAGAGGGATTGAGCCCGTCTTATTATCTCTTGCGGGTACAGCAGGTTGATTATTCGAAGGTTGGGCGGAAGATGGTGGGGCCGGTGGTCGTGCTGCTGGTGCTCGCACTGGTCGGGTATGAACTTTCCAAGTCGGGCCGTATGCGCAATTGGTGGGCTTCCCGGCGAACATAAGAATCGAGATGTGCCTGACCCGCCCTGTGTATGTACAACTGTCGATGTGACTACTCCAATAAGAGGATTCTATGAAGCCTGTTACATATCTGAAACTCGTGGCGGGGTGTGTGGTATTTGCCGGCAGCGCGTTGGTATCAACGCAGGTCCAGGCCCATGGGGGGCTGTCCATGGCGGAAGACATGTGCAAATTGACCGTGGGCCCCTATATGATGCACTTCAGCGGCTATCAGCCGGGGAACACGCAAGAGAAGCAATTCTGCGAGGATATTCCAGCGACTGGTCAAACCATTGTGGTGCTTGATTATATCGAACAGGAACTTCGTTCTCTTCCCACGGAGGTTCGGATCATCAGGGACACGGGTTCGGAGCAGAATCTCGATGCGGACACGGTGTTGCATTTGCCCGCAAAGGTCTATCCGAGCGGCTCGGTCGACTTCACCTACACATTTGACAAGCCCGGAAAATTCGTCGGTCTGGTGACGGTTGGTGAGCAGCAAAAACACGTGTCGCGGTTTCCATTTTCAGTCGGCGAGCCGAAGTCTTGGTCGAAATATCTCTATTCAATTTACATGGTCCCGGTTCTCGCGCTCGTCATTGTCTTGGCCATTGTCTTTTTCTTTCGCGATCGCCGAAAACCATCTGAAGTTGCCGCTTCTTGATCTGTGCGGTACCGGTGGGTCTTGCGCCCGTCGGGCTGTGTGTTGACGAAGAGAAGAACTACGCTCGGAAAACGAGGAATGCCATGATGTCTTTTAGATTTCTGATTCGAGTCGGGGTATGCGTCATGATGCTGGCGATCGGCGCACCTCTGACGGCGATGGCCCAGCATGGACACGAGTTGGCGACGAATACCTGTGTGGTCCACGCCGGACCCTATAAAATGTACTTCAACAGTTACCAGCCTGATGCATTCTACGACAGGCAATTCTGCAAAGAACTTCCAGGAACCGGGAATACAGTGTTGGTGTTTGATTTCGTCGAGCATGAACTTCGTTCGATGCCGGTTGAGATTCGGATTATCAAAGACACGGGTGCGGAGCAAAATCTCGAGTCTGTTACCGTCGTGCATTTCCCACCGAAGGTCTATCCCTCCGGTTCGATTGATGTGAAGTACAACTTCGATACGCCCGGCAAGTTTGTCGGCCTGGTCTCGATCGGCGACAAACCGGAGCAGCCATCCCGGTTTTCGTTCTCGGTCGGCGAAACGGACGCCATGTCGCACCTCTCGCACTACATCATGATCATCGTCCCGCTCGTAGTCGCCATCGGCTTTGTGGTGTTCTACGCGCTCCGCGATCGCCGTAAGCCTTCGCAAGTTTCCGTGTCTTCGTAGAGTTGCCGTCCGGATCATTCACGTATGGCGTCGAGACGGGACGACCGAACGGTTCGGCTGCAAGGTCTGTCAAATAAGCCGGAGATGAGGAGCAATGATGAGAGGGCTATCCGCGGTTCGTATGTTCATGCGCATTGCCCTGATTCCTGCGATGGTGGCGATGGCACTGATTTCAGCCGTCCCTTCGGCGTCGGCGCATTCGATGTTGGTTAAAGCCGAGCCGCCTCGCAGGGCCGTTCTTGCCAAGGCCCCGGTACATGTGCGGCTATGGTTCAATGAGGAAATCGAAGGAGACTATGCGGCGCTGGTGGTGCTTGACGCCGAAAAGCATCCGGTCACCGAGGCCAAACCTCGATTGTCGCAGGACGATCCCAAATCTATCGTGCTTCCGCTGCCGGAACTCGCGGATGGAAAGTATTCGGTCAAATTCCGCGTATTGTCGGTAGATGGTCACGTGGTGGAGTCGTCATTTGACTTCACCGTGAAGGGCAAAGTGCACGGGAAATGATCGAGCCCCTCGGCGCACTGTTTCGCTTCCTACAGCTTGCCTCCAACATGCTCGTGCTCGGCGGTTGCGTATTTCTGGCGATCGCCGAAGACAAGAGTGCGCTCTCTAAGAATCTATGGTTGACGCGCCTGAAGAAGGCGCTTCCGTGGCTGGCCGTCACGCTGTTTCTTGGATTGCTTGGGCTGCTGGCTACCACGACGGCTCAAGCGACCGGTGTTGCCGACAATATCTGGCGTCCGGGCGCATGGCTGGAGTTTATTCAAAAAACCCGTATCGGGCTCATTTGGACAGCCCGTGAAACTTGCGCATTGCTGGTCTTTGGAGTTGCCTTGTACGTTCGGGTTTCGCCCGGCGCGCAATGGCGCTATGCTGCATGCGCGTCGGCTGCCGCGCTCACGTTGGCGGTAGGATCGTTTGCCAGCCACCCGGCCGCTGAAGAACAGTCCATTCTCGCCATCTTGCCCTATACAGTGCATCTCATTTTGGCCAGCGTCTGGTTCGGCGCATTGCCCGGCGTCCTCGCCGTACTATTCGCCGCCAGCGGGAATTCCTCTACCCTTGCTGCGAACTCATCGGATATCAGGTCTGTCAAACGGTTTTCAGTCATTGCGCTGCCGGTGATGGTCGTGATTGTTGCGACCGGTCTCCTGGTTGCGGATCGCATGGTCAGTACGAATTATGCCGCACTGTTCGCGACAAAGTATGGCTTGCTTCTGAATGCGAAGGTCACGCTGCTTGTGGTCGTGCTCGCGATCGCTGCGCGCGCCCATTTTGTGTGGCTTCCCTCACTCGATCAGGGTTCAACATCGGCTCAAGCCGGGACGTACGGGCTTCGAAAATGGCTTCGTGTCGAATTGGCGGTCGCATCACTGTTGGTCTTCGTCGCCACCTTATTGGCCAATACCATTCCGGCCAAACACGACGTCATCGATTATTGGCCCTATCCATTCCGGTTCTCTATCGACGCGACCTGGAGCGATTGGCTGGTGCAGACTCTTGTCTTGGCCGGGGTCATGTTTCTTGTTATGGCGGCCGGAATGATGGTCGTTGGACGAGTCAAACAGTGGGGGAGAGGGGCGCGTATCGTCGTCCCCTCTGTCCTGATCGTCTGCGCACTCCCCTTAATACTCTACCCTCTTGGTATTCAATCGTATCCGGAAACTTATCGGAAGACGCCGGTTCCGTTCGATGCGATTTCCATTGCCAACGGCGCAGGGCTGTTTGCCGCCAACTGCGTGCCTTGTCACGGACCTCAAGCCAAGGGCAACGGGATTTTGGCCAAGACATTGCCGAAGCAGCCGGTCGATCTTCTGACGGAACCGCACACTGCGATGCACACAGCCGGCGATTTCTTCCACTGGCTGACCTACGGCCGGTTCAATGGGATCATGCCGGCCTTCGGCGGAACACTTGCGGAAGAGGATCGCTGGGATGTCTTGAATTTTCTTCATGCCAATGCCCGAGGTTACCAGGCCCGTATTATCAATCCCCGTATTCTCCCCGAACAGCCGTTCATGGCCTCTCCGAACTTTTCCTATTCAGCGCACGATGGTTCGAGCGGGACATTGAAGGATTTTCGCCGTCAACAGATGGTATTGCTGGTGTTATTTTCGTGGCCGGACTCGCGCGCCAGGATTGATCAATTGCGCGCCGCGTATGCTGCGATTAAAGGGAGCGAGACAGTGATACTGGCCGTTCCCATGAACGATCTCGCGCCGGAGGATGTGGCCTCGCTGACGGCGGATGCGGGATTTCCGGTGGTGACTCAAGGCGCAAGTGAGATTGCCCGTAGCTATGCCTTGTTTCGGAGGACTATCAGCAAGCCTGATTTGTTCGGCGAGGGTACCGCTCCAAAACACATGGAGTTATTATTTGACCGGTTTGGGTATTTGCGGGCCAGATGGATTCCTGAGAGCGACGGAACTGGTTGGGCCGACCTGGAGTTGTTGATGTCACAGATCGCGCAGCTCAAACGGGAAGGGGAGATTCTGCCACCTCCCGGTGATCATGTACACTGAGGGACAAGAAGCAAGGCGGCTTGCCAATGTTTGGAAGGGTGATTTGCCGCAATACGCGTCCTGTCCGACCTTGACATTCCTTGTATGCCGGAGTATACATCGCGAAATTAAAAGGCTTTTAACTACGTCGCGACGGCAGTATGCTGTCTAGCCACATGCGGTTATATTTTCCTTGACTCGCAACGGAATTTTGTCAGATACTCCTCCGCGATATAACGTAGGAAGCGGACGAGTATTGATGTGCCGAATGTATGAAGGTGTCTGTCAGCGGGTGGTACCCGTACAATATCTTTGGAATAGGGTCGTAGTTGTTCACAATTTCATCTAACCGAAGGAGGTAGGCAACATGGCTGCAGATAGTTCTGGGCGGGGCTACGATATTTCGCAGTGGTACGATTCCAAGCCGGTGAAGATCGGCTGGTTGGCGATGCTGGGGATCGGCGTGTTTTGGGTCTTGTACCAGCGGGCGTTTGGGTACTCGCACGGGCTGG
>Ga0315912_10005019_pt1 | contig 12273 bp, 11 predicted proteins | sample VfabasoilMG_FD_204469 | JGI IMG/M metagenome (GOLD analysis project Ga0315912, IMG submission 204469) | Garden soil microbial communities collected in Santa Monica, California, United States - V. faba soil | ecosystem: Environmental > Terrestrial > Soil > Garden | place: USA: California... | reverse complement strand
TTGCGCGCCGCCGGCGCGATCATCGTCGGCACCACGAACCTGCATGAGCTTGCCTTCGGGGTCAACAGCGCGAATCCGCATTTCGGCCATGTGCAGAATCCGCGGCACCCGGGCCATATCCCCGGGGGTTCCAGCGGCGGATCGGCGGCGGCCGTCGCCGCCAGCCTTGCCGCCATCGGCGTCGGCTCCTGCACCGGCGGCTCGATCCGCATGCCGGCGGCTTGCTGCGGCATCGTCGGATTCAAGCCCACTTACGACGCGGTGCCTCGCGACGAGGTGTATCCGCTGGCCTGGTCGCTCGACCATATCGGGCCCATCACGCGCTCGGTGGCGGATGCGGCGCTGGCCTTCGAAGTCATGGCGGGGCTGCCGGAGCGTTCCATGCTGCCGGAACGGGATGGACTGCCGCCGCGCATCATGCAGCCGCGCAAGTTCTTCTACGACATGCTGGACCCCGAAGTGCGCGCCGTCATCGAGGGGGCGCTCGGACGCCTGGGGAATGCCGGCGCGGCGCTGGACGAGGTGGATGTGCCGGGCATCGAGCTCGCGCCGGGCATCCAGCTCATCACCCTCAACAGCGAAGGCAGCCAGGCCAACAGCGAACTCCTGCGGCACCATGCCGACCGCATCGGGGAAGACGTGCGCGTCCGCCTGTCCATCGGCCAGTTCTACCTGGCCGTGGACTACATCAAGGCGCAGCAACTGCGCGCGAAGGTCCGGCAGTCGATGATCCATTCGTTCGGCACGGCCGACGTGATGATCATCCCGGCAATGCCGATCCTTCCGCCGGAAGTCGGCACGACCATGGTCGAACTGGACGGCAAGTCCCTGCACGTGACGCCGACCCTGACCCGGTTCACGTCGCCGATCAATTTTTGCGGCTTTCCCGCCCTGTCGATGCCCTGCGGCAGGTCGCGGGCCGGATTGCCGGTTAACATTCAGGTGGTCGGCCGGCCCGGCGCCGACGCCACGGTGCTCAGCGTGGCCCGCTGGTGCGAGCGGGTCCTCGCCGGGTAGTCGTCCCGACGGCAACAGGGAATCAGAAAGGAAGCTTCGCAGTGAACAAGGCAATCGCAGCAATCCTCCTCGGCATGGCCTGCTTTGGGTCCGCACACGCGGGCCCGCGGGCTGAGTGCGCCTCCACGGGCGCGACCCTCGCTTGCCTGGATGGCCGGCTCAAGGAAGCCAACCAGCGGCTCAACGGCACGCTGAAAGCGGCGCAGGAGCGCCTCGAGCAGATCCAGGCGCGCGGCGGGCGGCCCATGATGGGCGCGTTCGTGGACAGCCAGCGCAAGTTCAACGCCTATCGCGACGCACAGTGCTCGTGGCAGGGGGTGCGCGCGGCGCCGGGAGAGAACACGGCCGAGTACGTCAGGGAATGCCAGCTTTCCGAAACGCTGTTGCGCGAGGAAAACCTGGCGGCTTTTGCGCGCGGCGACGGCCAGGATTCGATGATTTCCGTGGTGCCCAGCGCACCGCCTCCCGCCGAGCCCGCGCTTGCCGCTGCGCCCGCGGTGGCGCAATCGCAGGCGGTGGACGTCCCGTCGCCCGTGACCATCGATCCGCCGCCCGTTCAACCGGTGCCTCCGCAGGCGCCGAGCGGCAATCGCGGGGTCGAATGGCGCCTGACCGGCTGGACCGTGGGTGGCCAGCCGAAACCGGTGCTCCAGGATTCCGCGATCAGCATTGCCTTCGATCCGACCGGCAAGGTCGCCGGCAATGCCTCGGTCAACAGGTTCTCGGGGACCTACCGGTTCGATGCGGACGGCCGCCTGGTCTGGCCGGCGTCCGGATTCGCCTCCACCCGCATGGCGGGAACGCCGGCGCTGATGGCGCAGGAACGCGCATTCCTCGAATCGCTGCGGCGCACGTCCCGCTACCGGGTCGATGGTCCGGAACTCGTGCTGGAAAGCGCCAACTCGTCGGTGATGCTCACCTTCACACGCTGATCCCGCGGGCACTACAACAATAAAAGGAGGAGGTCGCATGACGACGACGCTCAAGCTCAAGGGCCGCGAGATGGGGAAGGGCCTGCGTTTCCCGGAGGGCCCGATTGCAATGGACGACGGCTCGGTGCTGCTGGTGGAAATCGAGCGCGCCACCTTGAGCCGGGTTGCGCCCAACGGGAAAATCGAAGTGGTCGCCGAGACCGGGGGAGGTCCGAACGGCGCCGCGCTCGGCCCGGACGGCAAGTGCTACATCTGCAATAACGGCGGCTTCAACTGGCACCATGAAGCGGGCGGCTACACGCGCCCGAATGGAAGGGCCGACGACTATTCCGGCGGGCGCATCGAGCGCGTGGACCTCGCCACAGGCAAGGTCGAGATCCTTTACACCGAATGCGACGGGGTGCCGCTGAAGGGGCCGAACGACATCGTCTTCGATGGCAAGCAGGGCTTCTGGTTCACCGACCTGGGCAAGGTCTACGGCCGGCAGATGGACCGCGGCGCGCTTTACTACGCCCGCACCGACGGCAGCCTGATCAAGGAAGCCGCGTTCCCCATCATCACGCCCAACGGCATCGGCCTTTCGCCGGACGGCAAGACGCTGTATTTCGCCGAAACGGAAACCAGCCGCCTGTGGTCGTTCCGCATCACCGGGGAAGGCGAGCTCGAGAAGCAGCCCTGGCCCTCCGTGCACGGCGGCAGGATCGTGGCGGGCCTGCCGGGCTACCAGCGCTTCGATTCCATGGCCGTGGAAGAGAACGGGAACGTGTGCGTGGCCACGCTGATGCGCGGCGGGGTCAGCGTCATCTCGCCTTCGGGCGAACTGGTGGAGTTCCACGAGGCACCGGAACACTACTGCACCAATATCTGTTTCGGCGGGAAGGACATGCGCAAAGCCTACGTCACGCTGTCGAATTACGGCACGCTGCTCGAAGTCGATTGGCCGCGTCCCGGCCTGCGCCTGCATTACCAGAAATGAGTTGTCCGAACCGCGGAAAAATGCGATTCAGGTAACAGGTTTCGTCGCCATGGCAGGGCCGCTCGGCCTGCCGCTCCGTCAGGGCGAAAGGCCGCCGGCGTCATTTGCCCTTCGTGCCTTGGCACGACCATCGGGCATCGCCCGTGGCTCACGCCGCATCCGATCGCCGCGCTGCCCGAAGGGAAGTTGAACATTTCCTCCTCGTCCGCGGCGACAGCCTTGTATCGCTTGCCGCCGGTCTCGTAGACCACAGGGCAAGCGTTCACCCCGCGCCGGCTGCATCGACCTGCCGGGTCTCGCCAGACCCGCCTGAATTCCAAACGCCCCGCCCTCGCTGATCGAAAGCAGGGCAGGCGGGCAAATTTCCCTCGAAGTCACAGGCGGCGTCCCGGAGCCGCTTTTCCCCCTTCTCCAAAGGCATGCCTGTCGGCGAGTATCGACTCGCTCGAATGGGACTGCACGATCAAACGATCCGGAGAGCATCGTGGATGCACACAAGACTGACACACGCGCATGCTGCAATCGGCTGCTCGAACGCCGCAGCGCCCTGAAACTGGCAGCAGGCCTGGTGCTGGGGCTGGATCTGGCGTCGCATGCGATCGCGCAGGACGCCGGCCAGAGCAGCGCGCGCCCGCAGCCCGGCGATCAATTGGTGTTTGCCGACGGCGCGCGCAAGGGTGAAATCATCTCGCTCGCGGACGTCCCGCCCGGCGGCCCCCAGATCAATGCGTTCGCGCTCGAGCCCAAAGCCAGGCTGGTCCGCGACGGCTCCCGCCTCAACAAGATCCTGCTCGTCCATTCCGACCCGTCAAGCCTCAGCGAAGAAACGCGCAAGCGCGCGGTGGAAGGCGTCGCTGCGTACTCGGCCGTATGCACGCACCAGGGTTGCGAGGTCGCGACCTGGGACGCGCAATCGAAACTTCTGTGGTGCCCGTGCCATGACTCGAAATTCGACCCGAGGGACAACGGTCGCGTCGTGGGCGGACCCGCCCCCAAACGGATCGCCGCCCTGCCACTGAAGCTGGTGGATGGGGCGTTGACCGTGGCTGGGGGATTCACCGGCCCGGTGGGTTTCCAGAACCGCTGAGCCTTCAGGCGCAGGACGCAGCAGAGTCAACCAACCAAAAAATAATCTTGGAGGCCCCTATGAAGACCTTGTGGAAGCATGTCCACGCAGCATTGCTGCTCGGCGTGATCGGCGCATTGCCGGTCGCCGCCGCCGCGCAGGTCACGAGCTACAGCCCGGTGACCGATGCCAGGCTGCAGAACCCGGAGAAGGAGAACTGGCTGATGTACCGGGGCAACTATGCCGGGTGGGGATTCAGCCCGCTCGACAAGGTCAACGCGGGCAACGTGGCGAAACTCACGCCGGCCTGGACTTTGAGCACGGGCGTGGCGGAAGGCCACCAGGCGCCGCCGATGGTCAACAACGGCGTCATGTTCCTCAGCACGCCGCAGAACCAGGTGATCGCGCTGGATGCCCGCAATGGCGACGTGCTCTGGTCGTACAAGAAGGCCCTGCCCGACGACCTCTTCCAGTTGCATCCGACCAATCGCGGCGTCGCGCTTTATCAGGACAAGGTGTACCTCGCCACCGTGGATGCCCACCTGGTCGCGCTCGATGCGCGCACCGGCAAGGTGCTTTGGGACACGGTCATCGGCGACTACAAGAAGGGCTATTACAGCACGCTTGCACCGCTGGTCGCCAACGGCAAGATCATGGTGGGAACCTCCGGCGGCGAACTCGCAGCCCGCGGTTTCATCGCCGGCTTCGATGCGAACAACGGCAAGATGCTGTGGCAGACCTACACGATCCCCGAGCCCGGCCAGCCGGGAGCGGAAACGTGGAGAGGCGACGACTGGAAAACCGGCGGCGGCTCCGTCTGGATCCAGGGCACCTATGATCCGGAGCTGAAGCTGGCCTACTGGGGCGTAGGCAACGCGGCGCCCTGGGCCGGAGACTTCCATCCGGGCGACAACCTGTACACGACTTCCGTCCTTGCGATCGATCCGGAGAACGGCAAGATCCGCGCGCACCACCAATACCACTGGAACGACTCGTGGGACTGGGATGAAGTGACGCCGCCGATGCTCATCGACGTGCAGCGCGAAGGGCGCACGATCAAGGGCCTCGTCCATCCCGGGCGCAACGGCTACCTGTGGCTGCTCGAGCGCTCCGCGGACAAGATCTCGTTCGTCGCCGCCAAGCCTTATGTGACGCAGAATGCGTTCAAGAGCATCGACCCGAAGACCGGCCGGCCGGAGTATGTCGCCGAGCACACGCCGCGCAAAGGCAAGCTGGTCGAATTCTGCCCGTCGCTCTGGGGCGGCAAGGACTGGCCGCCTGCCGCCTACAACCCGATGACGAAGCTGGTCTACATTCCGTCCAACGACAACCATTGCGGCAGCCTGAAATCGAAGGCCGATGAGCCGATGGTCGCCGGCGAACTGAAGCTCGGCGTCGAGATCCCGGACATCAAGATGATCGTCGACCCGAAAACCACGAGCATCGGAAAGCTGCAGGCGTGGGACATGGGCAAAGGCCAGCGGGTCTGGGCACAGGACTTCGTGAGCCACAGCTTCGGACCGGTGCTGACGACCGGCGGCAATCTCGTGTTCCAGGGCGGGACCAACGACCGTTACTTCCGCGCATTCGACGCAACGAGCGGCAAGCAGCTGTGGCAGTTCCGCACCAACTCGGGCGTGACCGCCGTGCCGATTTCCTACATGGTCGATGGCGTCCAGTACGTGGCGGTTCAGTCCGGCTGGGGCGTGGATGCGGAGCGCATGCAGGGCTCGCTCATCGCAGCGGGGTACAAGGGCAAGAACTACGATCCCAATGTGCCAATTCCCCAGGGCGGCGTGCTGTGGGTCTTCGCGATTCCAAAATAACGGCACAGCAAGACGCGGCGGGCCGGCGCCCGGGAACGGCGCCGGCACGCATCAGCCCCGGGCCATCGATGAGCAACCGCGAAAGAGGAGGAATCCGTTGAAAGCTCGTGCTCAAGGGAGCAACAGACCCCTGAAGCGTACGATCACCCTTCGCCTGGACGTCGATGTGATCGCCAAGCTCAAGAGCGAGGGACGAGGCTATCAAACGCGGATCAACGCCTTGCTCCGGGAGACTGCGCTGCGCCCTGTATCTGCCCAGCCTGACGGCGAGGCGCAGGTCGACCTTTCCCTTTTCTCGACGATCCGCCGCAAGACCTCCCGGTATGAGCGCCGCATCGCCGCGCTGAGACAAGAACAAGGATCGTCAGAGTCGATCGAACGCACGGTCGATGCGGCGGTTTCCATCCTGGTTGACGGAAGAGCGCGTTCGTTCGTCATCTATGGCGAGCCGCAAAGCGGGAAAACGGAAATGCTGATTGCCCTGACCGCAAGGCTCCTCGATGGCGGCCATCGCATGATCGTGGTGCTTGTCAACGACAGCGCCCAGCTGCTCGGCCAGAACCTGTCACGCTTTCGAAAATCAGGGCTGGACCCCGCCCCCCGGAGCGTCGGCGAGGCGCTGGACCCTGCAATGGAGACCACCGGCGGCGAGTTCGTGATCTTCTGCAGGAAAAACCCATCCGACCTTCGGAAACTGATCGCGAAGGTCGGAGACGTCAAGGGCAAAATCGTCATCGATGACGAGGCCGATCCTGCCATGCCCGACGCCAGGGTGGGCAAGGCCGGGCAGAACCAGATAAACGAGCTCGTGGCGAGGTTGACCGCGGCCGATGGTGCGTACATCGGCGTGACGGCCACACCCGCGGGTTTCGACGCAAATCGCGCGCTCGGGAACGAGAACGGGCAATGGGTGGAGTTCAAATCCCATGATCGCTACAAGGGGCATGATTCCTTCTTCCCGCGCGAAGGGATCGGCGAAGTTGGATACGCCCTCACTCTGCTTTCCGACAGGGCGGATCCGGCGGAGCATCTCATGCGGGCGTTGCTGGGATATCTTGTCAACGTGGCGTACCTGAACCAGCAGGTCAACCAGGCCGAGGAAAACTATTCGATTCTCGTCCACACGGGCGGCAAGCGGGCGGATCATTCGGAGGACTACAGAAAAATAATTGAAATCACCAATGTCCTGAAGTCGCCCGGCCATTTGAAGTTCCCCGGCCACATGCGCCTGGTCTGGCAGATGGCCAGGGAGAGGTTCCCCGGACATGAACAGCAGATCTGCCTGTACATCCACGAGAACATCGGCCGGCATGCGGTCATCGTCATGCATGACGATCCTGACACGGACATGGAATACGCCGCGGTTACCGAGCCGGCAGCCCTGTTTACCATCGCCCTGGGTGGAAATGCCGTGTCTCGCGGCGTGACGTTCCACAACCTGCTATCGATGGTCTTCACCCGGGACGCCGAGCACGCAATCAGACAGGACACCTATATCCGGCAAGCCCGGATGTTCGGCCGTCGAGACCATGATCTGCGTTTCTTCGAACTGACCATTCCGGAAAGGCTCTATGCGGCCTGGCACAGGTTTTTTGTTTTCCATCGCCTGGCGCTGGACTCGATCCGGTCGAACAATCGCTCGCCCGTCTGGTTGCAAAAATCACGCGCGGCAGCATCTCCCCCGGCGAGCACGGAGCGCGCACGACTCGACATGGACCAGGGAGTCCGCATCCCGTCGCGATAGGCGCGCCGAATCTCGCTGGCGCGGGCGCTAGTCCCGGCCGGGCCGGGATCTCGCGGCCCGAAAGCCGGCCGGATTGCAAAGGCGGCCGATTTCATTCCGTACGAGGCCGTCGACGTCCCCGGCGTTCGCCACGTAGCGCAGGCCGCGCAGCGCCGATTCCCGCCAGACGATCGCCACGATGATCGCCGGCGCGGGCATCGGCCAGGGGCCTTCCATGGCGAATGGCGGATCCTGCCGGCCTGCCGGCGGGTCGATCGCGACTTCGAGCGAGCCCGCTCGTGGCGCGACGATGGAATGCGTGTTGCAGGCGCCCTGAATGGCGAAGCCGGATTCCCCCACGCGCATCGAGAATCGTGGCGGGGACGAGGGGCCGCGTGCCGCGCCAGTCCCCCATGCGGCCAGCACCGTGGCGCGCTCCCCGGCTTCCACCTCCACGCCGGCCGCGGTCCAGGCTTCCGACAGGCATTCCGCGAAGCCGTAGGCCCTGAATGCCTTCGACGCCGCTTTGCCGAGGAGGCGCCTGAAGCGATCCTGGAAACCGGAAGTCGCCCCGCTGCCGGCAGGCATCGCGTCTCGTCGTGCATGCATAGGGTGGTCCTCCCGGCTCCGCACCGTAGCCGCCGCCCACCCGCCGCGCATCCGGAATCCGCCCGCTCATGGCGGGCAAATTTCCCGCGGAAGATCGCTTTGCTCCCCGTACGCTGCCGCCTAGAATGCATGCATCGGGAAACTGCGACGGAATGCGGCACGAGGAGCGGGAAGGCATGAATCTGAAATGGCATCTGATCACCCGCATCTGGCTGCTGGCCCTGCTCTGCCTGCTGGTGGCCTGCGGGCACGTGCTGTGGCAGACCGATCGCGAGCAGCGGCGCCATGTGGAGGTCGCGCTGGATGCCGTCTCCAACCAGGTCCTGAACCGGTTTGCCGCCGCCTCCATGGGATCCAGGTCCGTCGGATTCGATTCCGAGGGGCGCTTCCTGTCCTGGGATACCACCGTCCTGGGCACCGACCTCATGCCCGGCGTCTGCGTGCGCTACCTCGACCCGGCGGGCAACGTCCACGCGAGCAACTGCCGTTATCGGCCGAAGACGACCAAGCACATCGGCGCCGTCAGCAAGGCGCCCGACTGGTTCACTGCGCTGTACACCCTCGTGGTCAATCCAGGCAGGGAATCGGTGCGCACGCTTTCCGGGAACGGCCGCGAGATAGGCAAGGTGACCGCCACGCTCGACAGCGACAACCAGAGTGCGGAAGCCTGGCACGACATCAATGCCCTCATCGGGCTGACCGTCGGCACGGTGTTCGCCTTGTGCCTGCTCGTCTATTTCGTCGTCAGCCATGCGCTGCGGCCGACGCGGGAGATCCTTGCGGGACTGCAGCGGCTGGAGCGCGGAGACCTGGGCGCCCGGTTGCCGCAGCTGCGCCTCCGCGAGCTGCAGAAAATGAGCGACGGCTTCAACCGGCTTGCGGCGAGCCTGGAGCACAGCATCGCCCAACGGGCGGACCTGACGCGAAAGCTCGTGACCCTGCAGGAGGAAGAGCGTCGTTACCTCTCCAGGGAGCTGCACGACGAGTTCGGGCAATGCCTGGCCGCCATCAACGCAGTGGCGGCCAGCGTGACCCAGACCGCGGAGGAGGAGCATCCCGCGCTCGCCGCGGAGGGCCGCAGGCTGAGCCGGATTGCGGGGGACATGATGCAGGCTTTGCGCGACATCCTGAAGCGGCTGAGGCCGGCGGGCATCGACGAGCTGGGCCTGCTGGAAAGCATCCAGGGCCTGGTGGCCGAGTACGACAATCGCGGGGCGCGCATCGAATTGACGACGCGCGGCGAGTTCGGGCAACTCTCGCAGGCGATTGCGGTCAGCGTCTATCGCATCGTCCAGGAATGCCTGACCAACGTCTCCAAGCACGCCGGCGCCAGCCATGTGAGCGTGGTCCTTGAGCGCGTCGATCCCGCCGGCGTTCCGGGCGCCGGCTGCATCGAGGTGACGGTGGAGGATGACGGAAAATCCGGCCAGGTGGCGCTGGCGCGCGGCCAGGGCTTGGGCTTGCTCGGCATGCACGAGCGCGTGACGGCCCTGGGCGGCGAACTGGGACTGCGCGTTCGCGATTCCGGCGGGTTGAGCGTCCACGCCAGGATCCCGTTGCTCTCGGCGGCCTGATGGCGGACGCGCGAATCAGGATCCTGATCGTGGACGACCATGCGATCGTGCGCGAGGGTTATCGCTCCCTGCTCGAAAAGCAGCCCGGCATGCAGGTCGTGGCGGAGGCGATGGATGGCGCGGACGCCTACACGCGGTATCTGGAGACTTCACCGGATGTCGTGATCATGGACCTGTCCATGTCGGACAAGGGCGGCCTCGATGCCATCGCGCGCATCTGCCAGCGCGATGCGGCGGCGCGCGTGCTGGTGTTCAGCATGCACCAGAATCCCCTGTTTGCCGTCAAGGCGTCGCAGGCGGGCGCCAGGGGCTATGTCACCAAGAGCAGTGCGCCGGACGTCCTGATCCGGGCTGTTCGCGATGTGCACGCCGGCCGCCACGCCCTGAGTCCCGATATCGCCCACGCCCTCGCGCTCAGCCGCCTGGCCGGAGGCAAGGAGGCGCTGGCCGAACTGAGCGTGCGGGAGTTCGAGATCCTCAGGATGCTGATCGAGGCCCGCTCCACCGAAGAGATTGCGAATGCCCTGCACATCAGTCCGAAGACGGTCGCCAATTGCCACTACCAGATCAAGAAAAAGCTGGGCGTCGCGACCGACATCGAACTCGTGCGCCTCGCAGTGAGCATGAACCTGCTCGATGTCTCCGGATTGACGGGGTCCACGGCCGCCGGGATGCCCCTCGCCGGTTGACGCCTTCCGAATTTTGCGGGGGTTGATCGCCCCGCGAGGCGCGATTCCGCGGCAAATTCCCGCCGGGAGCGAACACTGTTGCCCGCGCTTATAATGCCTCCTCCCTTGCAAACTGGAGGAAGCCGTGATGGAACATGCGTACCGCTTCTCCGTAAGCCACCCTGAAACCAGCGAATTCCGCGACGACGGACTGCGGCCGTTTTTCCAGTACCGCGACCTCGGCATTCGCGATGCCACCGATGGCGCCGCGGTGGCGCACGTGATCCGCGCCAAGCCGGGCGTGCACGCAGAGCCCACGCTGCACCATCACGAAGTCGGATTCCAGATGGTGTACGTGCTGAAGGGCTGGGTGAAATTCCACTACGACGGGGTCGGCGAAGTGGAACTCAGGGCGGGTTCCTGCGTGCACCAGCCGCCGGGGATCAGGCACATCGAAATCGCGCATAGTGACGATCTGGAGTTGCTGGAGATCGTTCTGCCTGCCGAGTTTCAAACGGTAAATGACTAAGATGGGGAGCCGGTCGTCACTATGGCGCGCCTACCCGCAAACGGGCGACTCCGTCGCTAACGAGTCCGGCGCGCACACCTCCGATCTGGAGTTGCTGGAGATCGTTCTGCCCGCGGAGTTCAAGACGGTGACGCACGAAAGAAAAAAGTAGGTGCGTGCAGGGGGAAGGGATAAGGGTATGAGGCCCTCCTGCCATTGACTTTCCCCTTACCGCTTTCCCCCTTGACCCCTCACAAGAAGAAAAATGACCACCCAATCCTTTCGCAAGCGCCTGCAAAAAGGCGACACCCTGATCGGCGCCCTGCTGCAAATGCCCCTCCCGGAATCGGCCGAGGCATTCGTGCAGGCGGGCTATGACTGGCTCTTCGTGGACCTCGAGCATTCGCCCATGGATGCGCGCAATGCGCTCGACATCCTGGCGGCAGTGGACAGCCGCGTGCCATGCGTCGTCAGGGTTCCCTGGAACGACGAAGCGAACATCAAGAAGGCGCTGGATATCGGGGCGACGGGCATCATCGTGCCGCTCGTGAACAATGCCGAGGACGCGAGGCGCGCCGTGGGTCGCTGCAAATATCCGCCGATGGGCTTTCGCAGCGTCGGGGTCACGCGCGCGCACCGTTTCGACCTCGACTTCGCGTCGTACATGGAGCGGGCGAACGAGGAAATCGCCGTCATCGTGCAGGTCGAGCACATAGAAGCAGTGAAGAATATCGACGCGATCCTCGACGTGCCGGGCATCGACGGCGTCTTCGTCGGGCCGTTCGACATGTCGGGCAGCATGGACCTGCCGGGGCAGATCAACCACCCCAAGGTGCAGGACGCGATCAGGCAGGTCATCGCCGCATGCGAGAAGCGCGACATCGCGCGCTGCATCTACGCCCACACGCCCCAGCACGCGACCGCCTACATCGAGCAGGGCTATCGGGTCATCGGGCTGTGCACCGACTACATCATGCTGGCGCGGATCGCGGCGGAATACCTGAAGGCCGTGAAAGGCTAGCGCCGGGCAGCATTTCCGAAAACAATCCAACGAGGAGAACGACCATGGCACGACCGCATTTCAATCCGCAGCAAGTCGACTGGTCCGGGGAAAACCCCGGGATGTACCTCAAGGAAACGCCCGATGGCCCCTTCGTCACCCTGATCAGCTTTTTCCGGGTGGTGACCTCGCCGCACGGCAAGGGCCACGCGGCCTTCATGCTGCTGGACCCGCACGGCGATGGCAAAAATCCGGAAAAGCCGAACGTCTGCCTCACGGACAACGAGCCGCTCGCCGAGTACGTGAAGAAAGGCTTCGTTTCCAATTTCGGCGCCTTCAAGGGGGTGAAGGGCCTCGGCAACGTGCAGATGAAA
>Ga0315912_10005018_pt1 | contig 12274 bp, 16 predicted proteins | sample VfabasoilMG_FD_204469 | JGI IMG/M metagenome (GOLD analysis project Ga0315912, IMG submission 204469) | Garden soil microbial communities collected in Santa Monica, California, United States - V. faba soil | ecosystem: Environmental > Terrestrial > Soil > Garden | place: USA: California... | reverse complement strand
TTGAGCATGCACGCGGCCGCCCTCTGGCCGGGCGAGACCGCGCGGCGCATGCTCGCAACCGCCAAAGTCTCTCGCATGCGCGCGCTGTTACAGAGCAGCTATCTGCAGCGTACTGCAGCTGCATTCGAACGAGCCGGTATCAACGCCTGCGAGCTGAAGGGTCAATCGCTTTCTCAGCGCCTCTACGGCGAGCGGTTGCTGCGCGAATCCGTCGATATCGATTTGCTGGTGTCTCGAGCAGACGCCGAGCACTCGATACGCGTGCTGGAGACCCTCGGACTGCGCGCCGAGCGCAGTGTGCCGGCCCTCGCCTGGGCAACCAGACAGCTCAGGCGCCACGCCGAATATCACCAGGTGCTGCGTTCGGCCGAGGGCATCGTCGTGGAGCTGCATTGGCGCTTCAAGAGCTGGGATGAATCACAGGGCAACGTAGCAGATGCAGTGCGCCCGAGCGGCGCGCTCGGCGTCTTGCCGCGTGATCTCGAAACAGTCGACCTGATCACCCATGGCACCGGCCATTACTACTCGCTGCTCAAGTGGCTGAGCGACATTCGGCAGGCGCGACTCGTGTACGCGGAGGCGGATTGGCAGCGGATTCGGGCCAAAGCCGCCGAGCTCGATGCGCTGGGTGCGCTGCGCACCACCGCCTTGCTGGTTGCATGGATCTTCGAGGACCCTGACAGCTATCACCTGATCTGCGATGAAGGATCACCGCCGTGGTCGACACGCCGTGCTGCTGCGTACGCGCTGGATCGCCTGATGGCCGCGCATCCCCAACCGCGCGGTATCCGCAATTCGCTGCTCAAAGCCTTGTACACGCTCAACACCGCCACGCCGCATCGCTCCAAGGGGTTGGGTGCGCGCTTTCTGATCTCCACCGGCAGGCTCAATCTGCGGCGTTAGACAGCAGGCCGCGTAGCGTACATTCCGACACTGTCACTGGTGCCAGGCCGCCGCAGAATTTGTGGATGCACTTGATCAGTGGGGCGCTTTACCTGGACGGGCGGACGGCGCAAGCCAGCGAGCTCGAGTCGATGCTTGGCGCCATGCAGCCGAAGTCCCTGGCCACGCGCCGTACTGTGCATGTCGAAGGGCCGGTCATGCTCGGCCGCCTCTCCATTCGCGAGTCCGACGCCCCGCAGCCGCTGCCGCGTGCAGCCGGTGGCATCGTCATGGCCGCCGACTGTCGCCTCGACAATGAACGCGGCGGCGCAGCACCCGAGGATGCCCAACTGCTGGCTGCGCTCGGATGTCTCGATGGGAGCCAACCAGCCCGAGCGCTCGGCGACTATGCCGCAGCCGTGTGGGACCCGACTCGCCGGCAATTGACGGTCGCACGCGATGCACTGGGCATCCGGCCGCTGTTCTACGTATATCGCCCCGGAACGTTGTTCGCCTTCGCATCACGTCCCGCAGCGCTGCTGGCAGCTGCATTCGCGGCACGCGAGTTCGATCATGGATATATCGCGCGCTGGTTGTTGCTCGATGTACAGGACTCGCAACAGTCCTTGTTCAAGGAGATTCGTCGCGTCCGCCCCGGCACCTCGCTGCTGGTCACGCCCGGCGGGCTGCAGGTGCGAGAGGACTGGAAGCTTGCCGAAACACTGCTCGACACGGGCCCTGCGGATCCGCAGGAAGCCGCATGTGAGCTGCGCCGCTTGTTGACCCAGGCCGTCACCTGTCGGTTGCCGCGCCAGGGTCCGGTGGCAGCACACCTGAGCGGCGGGCTGGATTCTTCCTCCATCACACTGCTGGCGGCCGAGATTGCCGGCGACGCGCGACGCGTGCACTGCTATTCGATGCTGCCGAGTCAGGCCGCTCGCGACGATACCGCGACGGAATGGCCGTTCGTCAACGCAGTGTTGCAACGACAACCCGGCCTGGCTTGGAGCCCGGTGTATCCGGCCGAAGACATGACCTTCATCGGGCCGCAGATGGACACCGACCAGATCGTTCCCGTCGGCCATGGCTGGCCGGATGCGCGCATCCTCGCCGACGCAGCTGCACAGGGCGCGCCGCACATCATGTCGGGTTGGGGTGGCGATGAAGGAGTCTCCTTCAATGGCCGCGGTGTGCTCGCGGAAGCACTGTGGCAGGGCAGATGGCGCTATCTTCTGTTCGAAGCGCGACAACTGGCGGCACAGCAGCACGTTGGCATGCCGCGTGTGATGCTCTCGGAGCTGGCGCCGCACCTGCTGAGCGATGCCTGGCTGGGTCGGCTACGTAGAATCGCGCGCCGTCCGGCGATCGCAAAAACGCGCTGGCAGCAAACGGCGGGGCTGCTGCTCAACCCGGAGGTGCTGGCGCTGGCGGCAGAATCGAGCGACTCCGCTATCAGCGGTGGCCCGCTGCGCCAAGCCTTGCTGAGAAGTACTCACATCGCGGACCGTACCGAGTACTGGAATCTCAATGCTGCCCATCACGGCATCGCCGTGGTATTTCCGCTGTTGGATCGTCGCATCGTCGAGTTCGTGTTTTCGTTGCCCTGCACGATGTTCCTGCGCGGTGGCCGGCGACGCTGGCTGTTGCGCACTGCGATGAGTGATCTGCTCCCGCAATTGTTGCGCGACCGGACTTCCAAGAACCGCCCGATCGATGACACGCACCGAATCGTGGCGGCAGGTGCAGCCCAAGCGCGCACCTGGATGATGCAATTGCGCCAAGACTCTCGGGTCACTGCCTGCTTGAACGTCCCAGCGATCGAAGAGCATCTCGCACGGCTGGCAACTGCAGAGGCAGCCGCCACTGCGGCGGTGCCAGGCCTATCCCGCGCTCTTCGGCTTGCAGCCTTCCTGGAGCAGCAAGGCTGAAGACACGTCCAGACCAAAGCGCGCGATCTCAGTGTGACCGTCGACGCCCGCACCACCCACCACCGGCTGACCCGCGAGGGTCACCCAGGCGTGAGCCGCAAAGCTACCACCCAACGTGTGCCGGGAGCTCGCCGCGTCCACCCCGAAATGCACCACGCTCGGCAGTCCACGCCGGAACAACAGGGCGTGGGTCGCGATCGCCTGCACCAGGCACTTGGCCTGAAACGGCATCATGCGTGCGAGGCGGGTCACCATCCGGCCCACCCGCAGCGCGCGGCGCACGGCAGCGCTATCGATGTTGGCAGGTGTGCTGGGCACGCGTGACAACGAGGCGCTGATCCGGTTGAACGGCGTGACGCGAAGATGCCAGCGCGCGACGACCAGCCACAGCAGCGTTTCGAACGGCAACGCCCAGTCGCGTGCTGGCCAATGACGGACGCCGCGTGCCCTACGACGCTGCCGCTTGAACCAGACCTTGATTCGCGAGCCCTTGGAGTACATCGATGACTTCCGTCTGACACACATCCGCTGCGACTTCATACTCCTGCTCGAGCGCGGTCACCAGGTCGGTGACGCGGGTCGGCGACTCGAGCAGTTGCCAGATTCGCGTGGTGACGGGCGAGAGCACGAAATAGCCGCCTTGCTCGACACCCAACATCAGCATTTCATCGCCCACGGGTGAGCAGAGAATCTGCTCATTGCGTCGCAACGTGGTCGTTGCACCGATTGCAATAGCCATGACCGTCTCCTCGAGTTGCAGTTGAACGACTCTATTCAGGCAACGTCCTGACATTGCCGTCGGGGTGGAATCGCAGCAGATTCCAGTAGCGGCGTGATGCTCTCAGCGGCGTAGCCCAAGCGCTGCATGCACGCACCATGAGCGCGTTCCAGGGCGACCCGCAGAGCCGCAGGCAACGCTTCGCGCCATTCGCCGGGCTGGGCGCGACGAAAGAAGGGCGCACTGTGCCGAGCATGCTCGCGAAAGCCAACCTGCGTTTCGGCACGCTGCAACTGGTCGAAACTGGTCAGGCGCACCGCCCGTTCCAGATCCGAACGCTGCACTCTCATCTCTAGAAAGTCCGCTACCGCCTCGAGGCCTGCGACCGGCGCGGCGCGCAGCTCCTCGTACCGCACCACCAGCACCGGCAGCTGCTCCTGATCCAGCCAACTGCGCACGTGCCCACTCCAGTCGCAGAGCTTCTGGTACAGCTGCTTGTTGAATCGTCCGGGAAAGCTCGCCAGCGATGCATCCGGCTGGTTCATGAAAGCCACCGTGCGTTCGATGGATTCGCCCCAGAAGGCTGCGAGCGACACGGCGACGTCGCGCGGATCGCGCACCAGATACAGCACCTTCTGCGGCACGCGCGCGCCGAGCACGGGACGGCGGTCACGATTCTGTCGATAGGCATCGTGGGTCTTGAGTACCAGCCGACCCGGGATCTTCTGGATCATCGTCTCGTACAACAGCGGACGCAGCAGGTCACATTCTTCGGTACTCAATAGCGACGCGTCGAGCAGGCACAGCTCCTCGACCTGGCTGCGATGAATGGGGTTGCCGCCGCCGTTGCCGATGGGTTGATCCGGCATCCAGAACTCGGCCTCGGGATTCGACAGGTGCATCAGCAGCAACCGAACCCAGGTATTGCCGGCCTTGGGATAGGAGGCGAGCCAGACGATGTCGGTTGCTGCCGGCGGCGCGCCACTCATCGAGTTGCATCCCAGTGAGCCGCGAGACGCGCGATGACGGCAGCATTGTCGGGTGCCCCGATTGGCCGCCGTAAGCGGTAGACCGGGACGCGCGCCAACAGCTGCGCGAGCCGTGCGAAGCAGGCAGGTCGGGCGGCCAGCCGCATGGACAGTGCGCGCCGATAGAGATTGCCATCCAGCAATGCGGCAGCTTCCGCCAGCGGCACTGGCGCGATCTGCGGCTCACTGCCTTGCGGGAGCGTCTCGAGCAGATAGATACCGCCGAGCGGCGCGACTGTGTCGGCGCGCGGCACCGGGGCCTCGACATGATATTTGGACAGCATGCTGCGCACGGTGCCACGACGCTGAGCGCCCAAGTCGAGCAGCTCGATCATGTCCTCCCACAGACGCAGCTCACGCGCGTCCGCGCGCGGCCTGGCCTCACCCTCGTGGAAATCCACGACAGTCACGTCGTCGCTGATCATCATGCAACCGCCTTGCAGGCACAGCAGCGCCGCGAGCGTCGACTTGCCGGCGCCGGATGCACCGCAGAATGCAAACGAGCGACCGCGCCGGCTGACAGCAGAGGCGTGCAGAATGAGCGCGCCACGTTGATACAGGGCCACTGCCAGGCCAGTCCCGGCGATGAACACTGCCGCGTCTTCGACGCTACTGCCCCGGGCTGGCTCCACCACGATCTCGGTGCCCGACTTCACCAGCAAGCGCACCGTGCCGGGAACTTCCATCAGGAAATCCGGCGGTGCGAACTGCCAGTTCGGCCCTGCAGCCACCACGTCGTGCAACGCATCAGGGACTGTGTCGAGCCGGATTCGAATGTCATCCGATGCCTGCGCTTCGCAGGCGATGCTGCCGCGCAATGGCACTTCGGAACGAACGCGAAGACCTGAGATCTGGTAGTTCCAACCTTGTGCCATGTCAGGATGCATCCGACCGAGCGTGGGTCACCACGCCCCAGCGGCGGCAGGCCGGCACTCGCGGCGTCACGAGGTAGGGCCAACTTCGTCGGATGTTTCCATGAAGAAAGAGAACTTGCTCGCTTGCGTCGATTCCTTGACGTCATGACGCGCGAAGCGCGGTTTTTGCCACTTCTTCTTGTGCTGCATCTGCTCCAGCTCCTCGTTCTTGGAATCGCTGGTCAACTCGCTGTCGGATTTCATAATGTGTCTCGTGATCGGATCGGCAACTGTGGCAAGGCTAGTCGCAGTGCGACGTATTTTAATCCGTGCTATCGCGGATGGTTCTCGAGACCGAATACCGCGACTGTGCACGTCCCTGCAGGGATAGCGAGGTTGCTGCCATGGCGGAAGGTTGGCTCGGTGAAATTCGTCTGTATCCTTACAACAGACTACCAAGCGGCTGGCACCTCTGTGATGGAACCGTGCTGCCGATCAATCAGAATCAGGCGCTGTTCTCGCTGCTCGGCATTTCCTACGGCGGCAATGGCACCTCGAACTTCGCGTTGCCCGACCTGCGCGGGCGCGTGCCGCTGCATCTGAATTCGACCGACCAGAGTTGCGACAAGGTTGGCGAGATTGGCGGCGCGGAAGGTGTGGCGCTCACGACGGCACAGCTGCCAGCGCACAATCACCTGGTCAATGCCTTCTCCACCGTTGGCAATGCCCCCACGCCGCTGAACAACTTTCCTGCCACGGTAGCCACGGCGGTAGCGCCGGCGACGCCGCTGTGTCCGCAGATCTACGCTACGCCCGCGACCCCCGGCATGGCCCTCAATCCGGCTTCCATCGTTGCAGGCGCGAGCACACCGCACGAGAACCGGCAGCCGACGATGGCGCTCAACTGGTGTATCTGCACCTCCGGTGCGTACCCCAACAGGAATTGACACCACCTCGCGGAGATCATCATGGATCCGTATCTCGGCGAAATTCGCCTGTTCGCGTCGACCTTCGCTCCGGTGGGCTGGCAGCTGTGCAACGGCCAGACACTGTCGATCAACGAGTACGAGGCACTCTACTCGCTGATCGGCACCACGTACGGCAGCGACAACAGCTCGACTTTCAAGCTCCCTGACCTGCGCGGGCTGCTGGTATGCAGTCCGGGTCAAGGCACCGGTCTGACCAGCTACACGCTGGGACAGACATTTGGCCAGGCCAACGTCGCGCTCTCTGAAGCGCAGGCGCCGCACAGCCACAGCGTCATGGCGGCCAACCAGCCGGCCACCGGCACGGTGCCCACTAACAATATGTTCGCGGTCGCCGAGAGCCCAGCCTTGGTGTACGCGAAGGCCAGTGCCGGGGGCCTCACCATGCGCACGCTGGACCCGGCGCTGCTCTCCATGTCAGGTGGGAATGCGGCGCACAACAACCTGATGAGCAGTCTCGCGGTCAACTACATCATCTGTACCCAAGGCCTGTTCCCGAGCCAGAACTGAAGAGGTCCACCATGTCCGAGCCATTCGTCGGCGAGATTCGTGCCTGGGCAATGCCTTGGGCTCCGAGCGGTTGGGCAGCCTGCAATGGCCAGCAGGTTCCTGTCGTACAGGCCCAGGCGTTGTTTGCGCTCATTGCAAATCTCTACGGTGCCGCGACGCAACAGCTCTTCTTCCTGCCGGATTTGCGCAGCAAGGTGCCCATGGCGGCCGGCACTCCGAATGCGACCTTGCAGGGACAGGGCATGCCCGCTGCGATCCCAGTCGCGCAGAAGCTCGGCAGCGCGTCGGCGGGTCTCGTCTACAGCAACCTGCCAGTACACAATCACCAGGTGTCCGGTGCCACGACCGCGCCCACCAACCTGGTACCCATGGTCGGCGAGCCCACTGCTGACAGCTACCTTTCACGCTTGGCGTCCCCGGGTACCGGCACCAACCCGCCCACAGCCTATGCGTCGTGGAGCAATCAGCAGACTCCAGACCAGAAAATGCATCAAGGGATGATTGGTATGAGTGGCGGCGGTGGCACGCATGAAAATCGTCAGCCATTCCTGACGGTTAACTTTTGTATTGCCTTGACCGGCGTCTTTCCAACGAGGAACTGACTTGTGCGGCATCGGCGTCGCTGCACTGCCACCCGTGCCAGCTGGCATCGCGGCGCGCGGCATCGAACTGCGGACCGAAAGCAGTGCGGACCGTGAATTCCTGACCGAGCTCTTCATTCAGACGCGCTGGGCAGAGCTGCAGCCGACCACCTGGACGGACCAGCAGAAGCTCGCGTTCCTGGTACAACAGTTCACCTTTCAGGACGCTCACTACACACGGCACTATGAAGGTGCCGCACGCGGCATCATCACTCGCAACGCCGAGCCGATCGGACGGCTGTACCTGTACGCGTTGCCCGGTGAACTGCGGATGGTCGACATCGCACTGCTGTCGGCCCATCGCTCGCAGGGTATCGGTGCTGCGTTGATCGCCGCGGTCCTCGAAGAGGGGCAGTACCGTGGCGATGTGGTCACCATCCACGTCGAGGCGTTCAACCGCGCACGCCAGCTCTACCAGCGGCTCGGCTTCATCGACGTCGGCGGCGACAGCATCTACCGAAAAATGGCATGGCGGCCCGCCGCATCTTGGCAGCGGCTCAATTGAAGACGGCCTCGTAAGCATGGACATCGCGCTGGCAGCCGATCGGCACTATGAAGATCTGGTGCTCGCCAATCGTGTCGTTCCTGAAAGTGTAGGTTCTCTGCGCGCAGAATTGCCCCGCGATACCTTCGAACACCAGCGCGAATGACTCGCGCTCGTCAGTGCGAGCGTGCGCCGAGGTGTCCAGCACGTTCACTGCCACCAACCTCAGCTGATATTCGACCTCAGCGTCGATGACGACACTGAAAGCGTGCCCTTCGACGCTCTTGGCCAACTCGTAGTTCAGCGTTTTCATGCTCGTATCCTCGGACACTCTGTGACGATAGGGCGGGTGCGTGTGCCGCGCGGGGCGCCTGCAACGGGTGAGTTCGCAGCGTCGCCGCTCGAGCCCAGCGCCGCAGCCGATCAGCAAGCCAGCAGCGATTGCTGCGTAGTCCAGCACGGCCAACGATGCGTGGCTCCTCAATTGCCACGGCGCGCACGATAGTGCGCCAGCAGGCGCGGGCACAGCACTTCCAGATGCGCGTCCACCGCGGAATCCCGGGGCTTGTCGCGAAAGCGCTCACTAGCCTCATGGCCTTGCACGTTACCGAAGCACAGTTCCATCTGCTCGAACAGTTCAGGCACTTCGGCCCACAGCGCCGCGAACAATTCCTCATGACGCCGGCGATACTGATAGCAACTGGCGTCCACCACCCAACCGATGTCGTCCAGTTGCATCAGGACCTGAGGATCACGCGCCACGAAGTCTTCGTACTCGATCACTGCGTCGAAGCGCTGCCGCTCGGCAAACAGCTGCTCGATGATCTGGAATTTCTCCTCCAGCAGTCCGGAGTAGTTGCGGTAATTCTTGGTGCGCAGGCTCTGATAGTTGTCGCGCGGATCGCGCAACAACAGGATGGTCCGATCGGGACAGAAGCGCTGCTGGTGCACTGTCAGTGAATACGCGGTGGTCACCACCACTTTGACCACCATGTTTCTCGAAGTGCGTAGTCGCGGGGCAGCAAAGTTGTTTGGAACGTCGACCAGCGCCAGGCACTCGGGACGCTGCGCCAGAAACAGAGTGAACGCGGTGGCGCCGCTCGATTGCATGCCATGGACCAACAGACGCATGGACGTGCTCCTTCGCGCCACGGGTTCCGCAATCATTGCGCGAGGTTGACGGCGGCTGGCGCCACCAGCCAGTCCTGTTCGATCTCTGCTGTGACGAATACGTAACGGCGCGTGTGCCGCGTCGGCTGGCGAACGCTCACGCCATGCAGCGCATCGATGCCATGCGGGAATATCACCAGCTGATTGGCACGGTACGGAATTGTCGCCACGCATTCCACTGTATCCGGGGGCAGCTCGTACCGGTCGAGCAACGCCACCGGGCCTCGCTTCCAACGAAACAACTCCAGGTCACCGCCGACGGCGTCATCATCGGGGTGGCGCATGTAGAACAAGCCACTGAACAGGCGATTCGGCGTGTCCAGGTGCGCACCGCGCGACGAACGTGCGCTGCCGGTGACCGCAGTATTGATCTCGATCCGCGCGTCCTGGAGGATGCGAGCAGCGGCAAACGGGTCCCGGGCCAGCATCCCCATGGGGTGTCCCAACAATGTGCCACCGAGCGCTTGCGTCATGGGGGTGGGCCAGTGATCGCGAAACAGTTGCACCACCTCGGTAAAAAAAGCTGCCGAGCTGTGCACCCTGGCAAACTCCTTCCATGGCTGGGACATGTCGGGGAGCAGCTGAATCAGCCATGCAGACAGCTCGAAGCGCGCGTTGCTGGGGAGCGGTGCGCCCTCCCAGGCGATCCGTGGCGCTGGCGGGAAGCCTGCGCTCAATGTGTCATACGTTGGCTGATCGAGCACGTCGCGGGCCACCACGTGCGCAAAAGGCTCGAGCCTGATATCTGCGGGCGTGATGCCGGCTAGCAGTGAACGCATCGCTGCTCCAACGTGCACTGGAACACCGGCGCTAGCCCGCAATTCTCACAGGGATCGCGAGCGATGGGCGCTATCAAGGTCGTCTCGCGCCGCTCTGGAAGGAAACCAATAGCAGGGACTATTGGTTGACTGAAGAGCAAGCGAGGCGAGCTTCAGAGCGTCCAGCGCCGCGATAGGTTCAGCGTGCACTGCTACCTCGCTACTCCAAACAAGGCAAAAATGTACTTTGATCATGATTTTGCCGCTGGCACGCTGAACCGCCCTGTGAGAAATGCGGGCTAGGATAGCTCCTGGGCCGAGTTTGAATCCTCAGCATCAGCCGCAGCCGCCGAGCATGCGAGGTTCGCGTCGTGGTTCGTGGGTTGGTACTGCGGCATGCTCGAGCCTCACGGCAAGCGCATAGCACACCTGAGATTTCTCACGAACAGTTCACGTTTACGACGCAGGCGGTGAGCGCTTGCGTTCGCTACGCATTGCCCGCGCGGCGCAAACTGTCAAAAGTTGCCGGCCGGTGCCAACCGCCACGACAGCGAGGTCGATCTCTTCAGAGAACGAATCACGTCGGGCTCGGCGAAAGCCTCATGCACTACGACCTGGTGCGCAACCTACAATGACGCGTGCTGCGGATATGGATGTGTAGGCGACTCGTAGGGCACTTGGGGAACGCGTGCGAGGGAACCTGATGCGACTTCCCGATAGTGTCGGCCTGCGTCCTGCCGCGGCAAGCGACGTGTCGCTGTTGCATCGCATCTATTGCCGCACGCGTCGGCACGAATTGGCTGCAGTGCACTGCTCCAGGACAGTAACGGATGGGTTCCTGCAGCAGCAATTCGACGTGCAGCATCGCTATTACCAGGCGCATTCCCCAACCAACGACCCGGCGCTCGCGTGGTACGCGCGGTTGGGGTTCGAGCCCCTGGCGAACGACGGTGTGTACGTCGAGCTGGGCCGGCGAGCGCAGCGTGCTGCAGTTGTGGAGACGTGCTGATGAACGGGATGCCGTCGCGAGTGGTGTTGGAAAAATCGGTGAGCGAGATTTTCCAGCTGCAGGATGACCACGGCACCGTGACCGATGTGCAGCTGCTCGCCGTGGATGAGGGCGTGCGCATGACGCAGGGCTACACGTGCTATGCGGCCGTGTTCGCGTTGCCGCCGGGATTGGCGGCGACGCAGGGCACGTACCGCGTCAGTCGCGCTGCGGATGCGTGGTCGTTGTTCCTGGTGCCGATTCGGCCCGATGCCAGCGGGCGGGCGCGGCTGGAAGCCGTGTTTCACCACGGCACCAGCGTCGAGGGGCGGGATGGCTGAAGTATTCGTGTAACCGGCAGGTGCCTCAGGTGCTGAGGTTGCCGACTCACGAAACCTGAGCGTTATTCACTCATGAACTGAGTCGTACTCAAGGAGCACGCAATGGCCGAACCATTCCTCGGTGAGATTCGTATGGTGGGGTTCAACTTCAATCCCCGCGGCTGGGCACTGTGTAATGGCCAGCTGCTGCCGATTGCACAGAACTCGGCGTTGTTCGCGCTGCTCGGTACGACCTTCGGCGGCAATGGTCAAACCACTTTCGCACTACCGGACTTTCGCGGCCGCAGCCCCGTGGGCATGGGCAGCGGCCCGAACCTGACACCCATCGTGCAAGGCGAAGCGGAAGGTGCCGAGCAAGTCGTTCTGCTCCAGACCCAGCTGCCCGCGCACACGCACCAGCTCGTGGTGGCCGGCACGAACAACGAACCCACCAATACACCGTCCACCACCAACAACGTGCTGGGTGCTTCGGGGGCTGGGCAAGGCAACGCCACGATCTGGTCCACTGCGCTGAACTCCCCGGTGGCGCTCAATCCGCAACAGTGCCTCAATGCCGGCGGTGGCCAGCCGTTTGGGGTTCGCAACCCGTACCTGGGGACCAATTTCATCATCGCGCTGGATGGCATCTTTCCGAGCCGCAACTGAGGCGACCGGTAAGCAACCGACTTCCAATGAGCAGCGAGCGCAAATATCACTTCATCTCGGGCCTGCCGCGCTCGGGATCGACGCTGCTCGCCGCCTTGCTGCGCCAGAATCCGCGTTTCCATGCCGGCATGACCAGTCCGCTGGCGGCGCTGTGCACCGGCATGTTGGGGCAGTTCAGCGCCGGCAGCGAATACGCGAGCCTGATCGATGCGCAGCAGCGCCGCCGGTTGCTGCGCGGTCTGTTCGACAACTACTACGCCGAGCACACACAGCAAATCGTGTTCGACACCAGCCGTGCCTGGTGCGCACGCATGCCGGCGGTGCTCGATTTGTTCACCGGT
>Ga0315912_10005017_pt1 | contig 12275 bp, 8 predicted proteins | sample VfabasoilMG_FD_204469 | JGI IMG/M metagenome (GOLD analysis project Ga0315912, IMG submission 204469) | Garden soil microbial communities collected in Santa Monica, California, United States - V. faba soil | ecosystem: Environmental > Terrestrial > Soil > Garden | place: USA: California... | reverse complement strand
ACTGCTCGCCGGCCTCCGGCACGTTGTTGCCGCATTGCGGGATCGGCGTGCAGCCGCTCGTGTCGTTCGTGCAGGTGTTGCTGCAACGCACCGTGCCCTGGGTGCCCGTGGGGCAGGTGGCGGTGGGCGTGCGGTCGCATTGCTCGCCAGGGTCCAGCGTGCCATCGCCGCAGACCCGATTGGCGCAGTTGTTCACACGCCGGCAGTTCACACACGAAATCTCTCCCCTTTGACCTGCCTCGCAGGCCAGCGCCCCGTCGCCCGGTTGGCACTCTTCGCCCGGATCGGGGATGCGGTCCTCGCAGGTCGGCGTGCGGCACGTCCGCACGATCTGACAATTGTTGCCGCAGGTAATCGTGCCCACTTGCCCCGAGGCGCAGTCGTCGATCTCGAGCGCCGGGTTCTGGCGCGAGTCGCAGTCCTCCTCTCCATTGATCAGGCCGTCTCCGCAGCGCGCGCAAACACCGCCTTCGCAGGCGCCGCGTCCGCCGTCGCAGGGGGTGCCGTCTGGACGTGGGCTCGAGGGATTGCAGTTGCCCGCACCCTGGCAGACGACTTGCAGGCACTCGTTCGACTGCGTGCCGCAGGGCCTTCGCTCTTCGATCTGCCCGCCCACACACTCGGTGTGCGTCGCCGGTCCACCCGGCGCACCATCGCAGACGCTCGTGAAACGCCCTGGCGTGGTATCGCACTCGGCGCAGCCGCTCTCTTCACTACAACCGATCGCGCAGGCGGTGGGGCCGATGATGCGGTTGCCGTCGCAGGCCACGGCGGATTCGCCACTGCCGCCCGAGGTGGGCACACACAGAAAGTCGCCGGCCACGAAGCGCGGCTCGTTCTCGAAAACGCCCAGCCGGTTGCAGGTCTGCAGAATGCCGTTCAGGCACTGCACGTCCACGCCGGGAGTGCAGCCGCAGGTGCCGGCGCGCGAGTCCGGATTCGGGAAGCAGACCTTGGTGCCGCAGCTCGGGCCGGTCGGAACCATTTCCGTGAGATCGGCGCTGCAGACGATGGGCTGGTTGCCGCGGCAGTCGCGGTCCCCTGCCTCGCACACGCCCGGCCGGCAGCTGCAGTTCTCCCCGTTGCGACCGGCGTTGCACGCCATCAGCGTGCTCGTGCACGCGCCCGGCGTGGTGCAGGGCCGGCGCTCGCGGAACTCGTTGGTCGGTCCGCTCGGCACGCACACGAGCAGCCCGGCGCCGTCGCACGTGGCGCTGCCCAGTACGCAATTGCGGCAACGATCGGGGCCGTTCTCCACCGTCTGGCAACCGTTCGGGCAGGTGACGCGGCCGGGGGTGATCCCGTCCGCCGAGCACGAGACCAGATCGTTGCCCTGGCAGGTCGGCTGTGAATTCTGCGCGCAGGCGTCGCACACGTTACTGTTGGGCGCCGCGTTGTTGGGGTCGCAGATCTCGCCGCCGCTGCAGGTGTCGACCGTCGCAAAACGCCGGCGGCCGTCGGTGCAGACCTGCAGCAGGCTCACGCCCCCGCCCTGCGGCACGCACTGATGGACGCCGTCCGCGGTACAACCCGGCGGCGGCTGCAGGCAGGTGCGCGCAGTGGCGTCACACAGGCTCGCGCTCAGACAGCGGGCGGTGACTTCCCGCCCGATCAGTCGATTCCGGCACTCTTCCAGCTGCCCCTGACCGTTGCAGCGCGCGCTACCCTCGATGCATGGATCGGCGCAACGCCCGGCGTTGCCGTCGCAGGTGCCCGCCGCGCAGCGTTCGATGTTATCGAAGCCGGTGCGCTGGGCGTTGCAGACCTGGACGAAGTCCCCCTGGCAGCGCGTCTGCCCGGGTGCACACACGGGATTCTGGCAACCGTTGAAGGCCAGGCCCGCATTGCAGAGCCCGGCCGTGGCACAGGTGTTGAGCGTGTCGTAGCCGGTGTGCTGGTCGTTGCAGCGCTGCAGGACCGCTCCCTGGCAGCGGAACTCGGTGCCGCTGAGCGGTCCGCGCTGGCAGACCGGAGGTCGGCAGAACGCGTCGCTGGAGTTGTCATCGTTACAGAGGTCCCGCGTCTCGCAGGTCTCCCCGGGATCGAAGCGCGTGCGGTCATCGCTGCAGACCTGAATCTGGGGGCCGTTGCAGCGCTCTTCCCCGGACTCGCAGGGCGCGTCCTCGCAGCCGCGCCCGCCGTTGTCCGCCGCCACGGCATTGCAGAAGGGCGGGCCGATGCACTCCTCGATCGCAATGTAACCGGTCCGGTCCGCGTTGCAGACCTCGAGCACGCCCGTGTCCGAGCAGCGGTGCGCGCCCTCTTCACAGGTCGGGCGCACGCAGCGCGGGGAACCGCGAATGCCGGTGTACGCGATGCTCGCTTGGCACAACACCGGCGTGGCGCAGGGCTCGGCGGGGACGAGGCCGGTCTGGCCTTCGTTACAGGCGAGGAGTTGCGCCCCGTCGCACTGGACTTCGCGATTCAGGCAGGCGGCCGCGAGACACTCGGTCGGCCCTTCCGCGACCGCGCCGGGGGCGGGCGCCGCGAGCGGCAGCGGAACCTGTCCCTCGACCCCACCCTGGGTGGCGCCCGGCAGAGTGCCGACCAGGGTGCCCTCGCAGACCTCGTTCGTCGCGCACTGGTCCAGCTCTTCCCAGTCCATCTGATCGTCGCGGCAGCGCTCCAGCTTGCCGACGTTGCAGCGGCGATCGCCCGGCTCACAGGGAGCCGGCAGGCATTGGCGCTTGCCCGCGTCGCAGTGCGCCGCGGTCTTGCAGGTGTCGAACACCTGCCAGCCCGTCCGATCCTCGGTGCACAGGCGCAGTAAGTTCCCCTCGCAGCTCATCTGCTCGACGGCGCACTTGGGGGTAATACAGGCCGCGACGGTGCTGAGATCGCTGGCCTCGCACAGGGCGGCGCTCGCGCACTGCTGCCAGGTCACCCACGCCCGGCCGCCGTCCGTGCACAACTGCAGCAGCCGGTCGGTACACTGGGTGGTGCCTTCCTCGCAGATCACCGGGAGCGGCGGTACCGGGCACTGAGGGGTGGCGTTCTCTGCCGTCACAACCTCAGGGCACAGCCTGCGCACAACGGCCGGGGCATCTCCAGCCACCTCGACATCGCCGAGCAGCTGCCCACAGGAGGCCGCAAACCCCAGCGCGAACAGCACCAGAGCGACGACCCGACCGGAAACCCTAGAGCCTGCTGACAATCGACACCTCAATCTGGCCTTGGATGTTGAAGGCACTGCCCCCTGGCGTCAGCCTTCGCTGCAATTCCACGCTCGCGACCAAAACGATTGCTTATACACGACAGGTTCTCATGCGTCTAGCCACCCGACCGGACCTCTCACTAGCTCTGACTAGCTCGTGATTCGGTCAATTGCGCCGGATTGCGGCGAACGTCCGCCTGCGATCACCCCCCGACCTGCGCTGCTCCTGGGGGCTCGAACCGGAGAACCGGAGGTGTACCAACGAACGGCCGTGGCCGCCCGTGCTCAGCGGGCGTTTTGCGACAACTCCCCTCCCCACGGGGGGTCAGCCCTTGCAGCAAAACTTCTTTTGCATCGCTGTCGCAGGGTTACACTCAGCGCGATGACCCGCAGCTCAGCTCGCCCGCGGAGACGGCACTGGCGGATCGCAGCGATCGCGCTGCTGCTGGTGGGCTGCGGCACGGCGGACGAGGCAGCTCCGAACGATGTGGACGCGTTCGACTGGGACTACGTGGCCAATCGGCCCCGCGGGCCACGCCCGTTCTTCAGCTTTTTCGTGACCACGCAGCGGGGGCTGCTCGGCCTGCCCCAGGGGCAGTGGTCTCCCGCGCCCGACCCGGTCGATGGCTTTGGCGGTAATTTCGGTGGTCTGCGCGGCGCCGACGAGATCTGTTCGATGCTGGCCCAGAAGTCGAATCCGGGGGACACCAAGATCTGGCGCGCCTTTCTGAGCTCGACCGGGCAGTTCGGGGAGGCGCGGGTCGACGCCATCGATCGCATCGGCAACGGCCCCTGGCACGATTTTCGCGGCTACCGGCTCGCCGACGATGTCACGGGCCTCTTGCCGCTCGAGACCAACCAGGGCCGCCCGCGCGGTGCGGACCCACTGCTCGCCGACATGTTCACCGGCGAGAACGGCGAGGAGATCGGGGGCGGCGGCGGCATCGATAACCACGATACCCTCACCGGCTCGAACCTCACCGGTCGGCTCTTTGACGACGGCGAGGGCGGGCGCGTCGCCACCTGCGCGGACTGGACGTCGCGCAGCATCCGCGGTGAGCCCGGCAACACCATGGCCAACGGCGGGCAGGTGCCCGTCGGCCACTCGTGGCCGCGCAGCAATCTGCAGGGTCGGCACTGGATCAGCGAGCACACGGTCAACGGCTGTGAGCGCGGGGGCAGGACGGACGGCGGCACCGCCGCACCGCAGGGGGATTTCCGGGTCGGCGGCGCCGGCGGCTACGGCGGGTTTTACTGCTTTGCGCTGAACGCGTTGCCGTTCGATAGCGCCCCCAGCGTCGCTCGCCGCTAGGGAGCGAGCGCCGGCGGGTTCTCCCGCTCCAGCGACGGCTCCAGACCCGCGCTCAGATGGTTGTCGCCGTGCGCTGTCCAGCACACGCCACCGAGCTCTTCCCCGGGGCGCCGCTCGTCGACGGTGGCCACGAAATACCATTCGGCCTGGGCACGCTCGGGCGTCAGATCCAGCACCACGTAGCCTCGGCGCTCGAGCTCGACGAAGCGCAGGTGTGGGTGGGTGTCGAGCAACTCCCGCGCGACCCCACCCGGCCCCGGCGAGGTCACGCCCGGCGCCACGAACTCCACCGCCAGGCTGCCCGCGCCGGTTTCCGGCGTGTACAGCTCCGCGTCGAAGGGATCCTCACTGATGTCGAAGGCCCAGGAAGAGTGGGCGTCCCCGGTCAGAATCACGACGTTGTCGACGCCCCCGCTCAACGCTTCGAGCACGCGACGACGCGAAAACGGATAACCGTCCCATTGATCGGGCTGGGCCACGCAGCCCTGCGCCACGTCCGAGAGCTGCCCAAACATCACCTGTTGCCCCAGCAGGCGCCAGCGCGCCCCCCGCGAGCGCGAGCGCTCGAGCGCCGTGAGCAACCACTCCTCTTGCTCCCGTCCGAGCAGACTCCGCGTCGCATCGTTCAGGCCGGCGGGATCACAGCTTCCGTCGATCTTCGGGTCGCGCTCGTAGCGCGTGTCCAGCAGCACGAGATCGAACAGGTCACCGTAGGAGAAGGCGCGATACACGCGCTCGGTCTGACCCGCAAACGGCGCCCGGATCGGCATCCATTCGTAATAGGCCTGCATCGCTGCGGCCTTGCGCGTCGCCCAGTCGCCCTCCGTCTCGGGTTGGTGGTTGGCCGCGCCGTCGCGATAGGCGTTGTTGGCGACCTCGTGATCGTCCCAGATCGCGATGAACGGGTGCTGGCGGTGCGCCTCCTGCAGGTCCACGTCCCGCTTGTATTGGGCGTGGCGCTGTCGATACTCGCCCAGCGTGAGCGCCTCCCGATCGGGGCTGGGCAGGCGGCCGTGCGCGCTGCCGTCGCCGAACGAGCCGTTGCCGTACTCGTACAGATAGTCGCCCAGATGCAGCACCAGATCGAGATCGGCCCGCGCCGCCACGAGCGCATAGGCGTTGAAATACCCCGCCGGATAGTTCGCGCAGCACATGACCGCGATGCGGGCGCGATCGACCACGCCCGCGGCCAGCGTGCGCGTGCGCGCGACCCGCGAGCGGAAGCCGAGGGCGAAAAAGTCATAATAATAGGTGGTGCCAGCGCGCAGCCCGGTCACGTCCACCTTGACGGTGTAGTCGACGACGTCGCTGGTCACGGCCTCCCCCTCGACGATGATCTCGCTCATCTGTGGATCGAGCGCCACGCGCCACTCTACCGAGACGTCCGCCGCCGCGGCTCCCGCCGACGGGGGGACGGTCACTCGGGTCCAGAGGATCACGGCGGTCTGGAGCGGATCCCCACTGGCCAGCCCATGCAGAAACGGATCGGAGTCCGCACCCGTCACCCCTTCCTGCTCGTCCGCCGCCATCTCGGGGCAGGCGGGCAAGAACGCCAGGACGCCGAACGGCGCTGCCCGCTCCAAGAAACGCCGCCGAGTCAGGCCCATCGAGGAACCCATGCTAGCCCCTGGCCCCAGCGCGAACAACGGAAAGTCTCGGCACGCACCGGATGCGTCAGGACGCCTACATGGCGCCCCTGCACCGATCTTGCGTGATCTGAGAGCGGACGTGGCAAACTGCCGCTCCCCGGCCGCAGCCCTCGCCCGGCGTTTCATGCCAGCGCGAGCAGCCGGCGCTGCAGCTCGGCATCGGCGGCGAGGGTAGCGCTCGGGCCGTGGTGCACGATGCGGCCCCGATCCAGGACCAACACTTGCTCGGTGAGCTGGAGCGCGAGGCGCGCGTGCTGCTCCACGAGCAGGATGGCCATCCTGGACTCCTCGCGCAACTGCCGCAGCACCCGCGTCAGCTCCTGGACCACGACGGGCGCGAGCCCCTCCATCGGCTCATCCAGCAGCAGAAGCACGGGGTTGGTCACCAGCGCCCGACCGATCGCGAGCATCTGCTGCTCGCCGCCCGAGAGCTGGTGCCCCAGGTTCGAACGCCGCGCGGCCAGCGACGGGAAGAGCCCGAGGATGCGCTCTCGGTTCCAGGCGCCGGGGCGCGCGACCGCATCGAGGTGCTCCTGCACCGTCAGCGACGGAAAGACAGCGCGCTCCTGCGGTACCCAGCCGAGCCCCGAGCGGGCTCGCTCGAAGCTCGGGCGCGAGCACAGCTCGACCCCCCGGCAGCGGATCGATCCACGAAACCAGCGCGTCAGGCCCATCAGCGTCGTGAGCAGCGTGGTCTTGCCGGTGCCGTTGCGCCCCAGAATGGCCAGGCTGCCGCCGCTGGCCACCGAAAAGGAAATGTCCTCGAGCACCACGGCGTCGCCGTAGCCGGCGTGCAGCTCCCGGACCTCGAGCAACTCCTGACTCACGGCAGCGCCTCCCCCAGATACACCTGGCGCACCCGCGCATCGTTCGCCACCTGCTCCGGGCTGCCCTCGGTGAGCAGGCGCCCCGCCACCAGCACGCTGATGCGCTCGGCAAAGCGGAACACCAGGTCCATGTCGTGCTCGATGAAGAGGATGCTCACCTCGCGCGGCAAGGCCGCGATGACCTCGAACATCTCGCGGCTTTCCGCTGCCGGAATGCCCGAGGCCGGCTCGTCCAGGAGCAGCACCCGCGGGTGCGTCGCCAGCCCGAGCGCCACCTCCAGCAAGCGCTGCTTGCCGTACGCGAGCTGCCGGGTCTCCCGTTCGGCTTCCTCTTCCAGCCGCAAGCGCTGGAGCAGCTCCCGCGCCTCTCGCTCCACGTCGGGGAACCTGCGCACCTCACGGGCCCAGACCCCGCCCAGCCCGCGCCGCTGACAGATCGCGATCGCCACGGACTCGAGCACCGTGAGGCCGGCAAACAGGCTGTTGATCTGGAAGGTGCGGGCCAGGCCGCGCTGCACGCGCCGGTGTTGAGACAACGCGGTGATGCGCTCCGCGCCGAGGTACACCTCCCCCGAGCTCGGCGGGTACACCCCGGTCAGCAGGTTCACGAATGTGGTCTTGCCGGCACCGTTCGGGCCGATCAGCGCGTGCCGAGCGCCCTGCGCCAGCGTGAGCGAGATCGCGTCGTTGGCGCGGAATCCCCCAAAGTGCTTGGACAACCCCTCCGCCCGCAAGGCCGCGCTCATGCGCCGTGCCCCGGAGCTTCGGCGCTGGTCGGCGGGCGCCGTCGGGACCGCCTCGCCCCGAGCGCCGCGCGCAGCTGGGCGAACACGCCGAGCAGGCCACCGCGCGCAAAGAGGCTGATGCCCACGACCAGGAGACCGAGCCAAAATTGCCAGAACGCCGGGCTCTGCTCGGAGAGCAGCTGCTGCAACAACAGGAAGGCGCAACTGCCCAGCCACGCCCCGTACAGGCGGCCCGTGCCCCCCAACACCAGCATGATCAGCACGCTGGCCGAGCGCTCGAAGCCGAGCGACTCGAGCCCGACGAAGGCCGTGGTCTGGGCGCTCAGTGCTCCGGCCACGCCCGCCAGCGCGGCCGCCAGGGTATACACGGCGATCAGCCGCCGGCGCACGGGCACGCCCAGGGCCGGCATGCGCGACGCATTCTCCCGCACGCCGCGCAGCGCCAGCCCAAACGGCGATTGCACCACGCGCCGCGCCAGGACAAAGCCCGACAGGCCCACGCCCGCGCAGTACACGTAGGCGGTTTTCCCCGACAGCTCGAAGCGGAAATGCCCCAAGAGCGCGCTCGGCTCCAGCCCCGAGAGCCCGTCCGTGCCCCCCGTGACCGAGGACGCTCGATTGGCCACCTCGTGCAGGAGCAGGCCGATACCGAGCGTGACCATGAGGCGGCTCAGGCCCCGGGCATCGACCACCAGGAAGCTGGTCGAGTACCCCACCAGCGCCGCCATCCCGGCTGCCGCTGCCAGCCCGCTCAACGGCTCCTGCCAGCCGTGCAGAGCGAGCAACCCCGCCGTGTACGCGCCGGTGCCAAAGAACGCAGCGTGGCCGAGCGAAACGACACCGGCGTAGCCCAGGCATAGATCGAGCGAGAGCGCGAACAGGCCCGCGATCAACATCTGGCTGCCCAGCACCAGGTAGTCGGGGAAGACGAAATAGCCGGCGAGCGGCAACGTCCAGAGGCCCACGTCCAGAGGCCCGAGCAGGGCGCCCCGCGCAGCGCGGCTCCGCCAGCGCTGCCAGGCCCGGACGACGGAGCCCCTCACGCGCGCCGCCCCCGCAGTCCGGCGGGAAAGAGCGAGAGCAGCACGATCATGAGCGCGTAGATGATGAATCCCCCCAGCTCGGGCACGTAGTATTTACCGGCCACGTCCGACAGGCCCAGCACCAGCGCGCCCAGCGCGGTGCCGCGCATGCTGCCCGCCCCGCCCACGCTGACGACCAGCAGGAAATAGACCAGGTATTCAAACGCAAAGTTCGGGTCCAGACCGAGCAGCTCGATGCCGAGCGCGCCCCCCAGGGCCCCGAGCGCGCTGCCCAGCGCGAACGCCGCGGAAAACACCCGATGCACGGGAATGCCCAGCCCCGCCGAGACCTGCGGGTTGTCCACCGCGGCCCGCAGCTGCGCCCCGTAGCGGGTGTGCTCGATCCAGGCGCCCAGCGCGAGCGTGATCACGATGACGATCCCCACCAGAAACAGCCGGTACGCGCCCAGGCCCAGGCCGAACACCTCGACTTGCCCGCGCAAGAATTCGGGCAGCGCCACGCGCTGCTGCGTGGGGCCCCAGAAAAACGTGGCGGTCGCCACCGCCATGAAGGTGAGGCCGATCGTGAACAACACCTGATCGAGATGGCTGGCGGCGTAGAGCCGCCGATACAACAGCCGCTCGGCCACGGCCCCGACGATGGCTCCTGCGCCCAGCACGAGCGGCAGGGTGCCGAGGAAAGGCACGCCCCACGACGCCGTGAGCCACACGCTCAGGTACCCCCCGAACATGGCGAAGGCGCCGTGCGCGAGGTTGACCACGTTCATCAGCCCGAGCGTCACCGACAGCCCCACGCTGATCAGAAACAGCAGGCTGCCGTACGCGATGCCGTCGAAGACGACGCCGAGGATGCCCACGGTGGCGAGCTACTTGCCCGGGTCCTTCTGCTCGAGAAAGCGATCGAACTCGACGTTGAAGAAGCCGTCCGCCCGCTTCTCGACACGGCGCACGTAGACCGTCTGGATCACGTCCCGCGTTTGTGGGTCGATGCGGAGCGGCCCGCGCGGGCTGTCGAGCTCCAGGCCCTTGAACACCTCCATGGCGCGATCGCCATCGAGGTCGTTGCCCAGCTTCTCGATCACGCGCGCGATCGCCGCCATCCCGTCGTAACCGCCGACCGCCATGAAATTGGGTCGCACCTGTCCGCCGCTGACCTTGGCGAACGCCGCCTGGAAGGCGCTGTTGGCGGGGGAATCGTGGGCGGCGGAATAATGGTGGGTCGTGACCACGCCGAGCGCGGCCTCCCCCATCGCGTCCAGCTCCTGATCCTCGGTGACGTCGCCGGTGGCGATGACCCGGATGCCCTGCTGGGCCAAGCCTCGCTCCTGAAATGCCTTCAAAAATGCGCTCCCCTGCGCGCCCGCCGGCACGAAGATGAAGACCGCCTGCGGCCTGGCGTCCTTGATGCGCTGAATGTACGGGGCAAAGTCCGGGTTCTGCACCGGCACCCGCACCGAGCCCGTCACCTTGCCGCCGGCGGCCTCGAACGTCTTCTTGAACTGTGCCTCGGCGTCGGCGCCCGGCGCATAGTCGCTGACCAGCGTGTACACGCTCTGGATGCCGTTGTTCGCAGCCCAGGTCGCGAGCGGCGCAGAGACCTGCGGCAGCGTGAACGAGGTGCGCACCACATACGGCGACTTGGTGGTGATGCTGGAGGTGGCCGCATTCATCACGACCATCGGCTTCTTCGCTTCAGTGGCGATCGGCGCCACCGCCATCGCGTTCGGCGTCAGCACGAAACCGGCGAGGAAGTCCACGTTGTCCCGCAGCACGAGCCCTTGCGCATGGCGCTTGGCCACATCCGGTGCGACACCGGTGGTGTCCTTGATCAAAAGCTCGATGTCATGCCCGGCGACCTTGTTGCCGTGCTGCTCCAGGTACGCCCGGATCCCGCCCTCCACCTGTTTGCCCGCGCCCGCGAAGGGGCCGGAAAACGGCGCCAGGACGCCGATCTTGATGCTGCGAGGCCCCGCAGACGGCAAGGCTTTGGAGCTGGCTGCTGCACTCGGCTCGGCCTCCGTGCTCTTGGCGCGACACCCCAGCAGCAGACTCCCGAAGAGCAGGCATGCCCCCCACCAAGACCCGCACAGCCTGATCGCCGTCATCGATGCTCCTCTCGCCCGAGCCCGTCGTTTCCCGGGGGCCAGCATACTAGACAAGGCCGATGGGCTGCGGCCCGTTTACTAGGCGGAGGTTGCTCGCGCAGGCGCGCCCGCCGCGCCGATGCGGGCGGGCGCCTGTGGTGGCCCGTTCGAGGAGGGCTCGACCGAAAAGGTCGTGCGTCGCGCGCTCAATCGGCTTCGTCGAAGTCTTCTTCGGACTCGAAGTCTTCGGCTTCTTCGGCGGCGCCGAAGTCCTCGGCAACGCCGTCCTCGGCGTCGTCCGAGTCATCGGCAGCCGAGGCCGCCGTCTTCGACTGGTTGGGCACCGGTACTTCATCAAACTTCGCAGCGAGAATGAAATCGCTTTCGGTCAGGCCGTCGATCTTGTGCGTCCACACCTCGAGGCTGACCTTGCCCCACGTCATGTAGACGTCCGGGTGATGCGCTTGCTCTTCCGCGATGGCGCCGATCCGGTTGACGAATTCGAGGGCGCCCTTGAAATCGGGAAAGTGGTAACTCTTGGCGAGGTGGCCCTGCTCGAAGGTCCAACCGTCGAGTTGCTCCATGAGACGACTGGCGACGTCCATGCTGAGCGGCGGGACCCCACCCCTGCAGGGGGTACAAGTCTTACTGGCGAGATCGGAAGCCATATTCTGTATTCCTAGAAGAACTCCGAGTTGGAGCGGCGCATCTGACCCCGAACGATAGTGGACGGGGCTGATCCACCGCGATCGTAGTGCGAATAATCTGGGCGGGACCCCTCTCGGGGGGCGATTGCTGCCAGGTCTGATGGGGGGGAAGAGTCATCGTGCCACGGGTACCGTGCCGTCTTGGGCGCTGCTCGAGCGGGGCACAACCCCGCGGGAGAACTCGAGCCACCTCCCGGATTCGAACCGGGGACCTACGCGTTACGAATGCGTTGCTCTACCAACTGAGCTAAGGTGGCGTGCACGAACGTTCCGCGTAGCTATATCTCACCACCGGTGACGTCAAGCGGTAAGCTTGTGAGATCGCTCGGGTACGAGAAAGCACCCGGCAGACGCGGCGGCGCGGCCGCCCGCGTCGGGCTCGCGGGCGGTTTCGGCGCGGTCGCCGACCGGACCCCGGCCGTCCCCGTCAGCCGGCGACGAGCGCATCGATCTTGGATAATTCCTCGGGGCTGAAGCTCAGATCGTCGAGCGCGCGGACGCAGTCGTCGATCTGCCCGACCCGGCTCGCGCCGATCAGGGCGGAGGTCACCGCCGGTTGGCGCAGCACCCAGGCGATGGCCATCTGGGCCAGGCTCTGACCGCGCTGGCGAGCGAGTTGGTCGAGGGCGCGCAGCTTGGTCACCATGGCGGCGTCGACCTGGTTCGGACGCAGGAAGCCGTGCGGCTTGGCCGCCCGAGAATCGGCCGGGATGTCCTCCAGGTAGCGGTTGGTGAGCAGACCCTGGGCGAGGG
>Ga0315912_10005016_pt1 | contig 12277 bp, 12 predicted proteins | sample VfabasoilMG_FD_204469 | JGI IMG/M metagenome (GOLD analysis project Ga0315912, IMG submission 204469) | Garden soil microbial communities collected in Santa Monica, California, United States - V. faba soil | ecosystem: Environmental > Terrestrial > Soil > Garden | place: USA: California... | reverse complement strand
CGCAGCGCCCGCGACCAGCCCGGTGAGCACGCCGCGCCAACCCTTCATATTCCTACCAGCCATAAACAACAAAGAAAAAAGTACTTCTCATATATATAGACACTTTCTACAGTGGCACCTCGGCATATTCCCAACGGCCTGCGCACGCACATCTCATGGACTGGATCGCGATTCTCAGCGGCTTCGGCGTCGGCGCGATCGTCGGCATGACCGGCGTCGGCGGCGGCTCGCTGATGACGCCGCTGCTGCTGTCGGTGTTCAAGCTCAACCCGGCGGTCGCGATCGGCACCGACCTCTGGTTCGCCGCGATCACCAAGAGCGCCGGCTCGCTGTCGCACCACCAGGCCGGCCACGTGCAATGGAAGATCACCGGCCTGCTGCTGGCCGGCAGCATCCCGGCGTCGCTGGCGACCGTCGCGCTGATGCACAGCACCGGCATCACCAAGTCCTGGGCCGGCACGCTGACCGTCGCGCTCGGCGTCGCGCTGCTGCTGACCGCGGTCGTGGTCGCGTACCGCCAGGCCTGGCAGGCCGTCGGCCTGCGCCTGGAGCGCTGGCTGCCCGAAGCCCACAAGCCGGCGCTGACGATCCTCTGCGGGCTGATCCTCGGCGTGCTGGTCTCGCTCAGCTCGATCGGCGCCGGCGCGATCGGCGCGACGCTGATCATGCTGCTCTACCCGCGCCTGCCCTCGCACCGCATCGTCGGCACCGACATCGCCCACGCGGTGCCGCTGACCCTGGTGGCCGGCATCGGCCACGCCACCCTCGGCCACGTCGACTGGTCGCTGCTCGGCGCGCTGCTGATCGGCAGCTTGCCCGGCATCTGGATCGGCGCGCAGCTGACCCGCCGCATGCCCGAGAAGCTGGTGCGCGCGCTGCTTTGCGTCGCGCTGGTGACCGCCGGGCTGAAGGTGATCCACTGATCCGACGACCCCTCTTTCCATGTACCAGTACACCGCCTTCGACCGCCAGTTCGTGCACCAGCGCGCGGCGCAGTTCCGCGACCAGCTCGAGCGGCACCTCGCCGGCCGTCTGCCCGACGACGAGTTCCGCGCGTTGCGCCTGCAGAACGGCTGGTACGTGCAGCGCCACGCGCCGATGCTGCGCATCGCGGTGCCGTACGGCGAGCTGGCGGCGCGCCAGCTGCGCGCGCTCGGCCGCATCGCCCGCGAGTACGACCGCGGCTACGGCCACTTCACGACGCGCCAGAACCTGCAGTTCAACTGGATCCCGCTGAACCGCGGCGCCGACGTGATGGACGCGCTCGCCGCGGTCGACATGCACGGCATCCAGACCAGCGGCAACTGCATCCGCAACATCACCAGCGACGCACTGGCCGGCATCGCGCCCGACGAGGTCGTGGACCCGCGCCCGTACTGCGAGCTGCTGCGCCAGTGGAGCACGCTGCACCCCGAGTTCGCGTTCCTGCCGCGCAAGTTCAAGATCGCGGTGACCGGCGCGCGCGAGGACCGCGCCGCGATCGGCTGGCACGACATCGGCCTGCACCTGAAGAAGAACGAGGCCGGCGAGATCGGCTTCAAGGTGCTGGTCGGCGGCGGCATGGGCCGCACGCCGGTGATCGGCACGGTGGTGCGCGAGTTCCTGCCCTGGCAGCAGATCCTCGTCTTCATCGAGGCGATCGTGCGCGTCTACAACCGCTACGGCCGGCGCGACAACATGTACAAGGCGCGCATCAAGATCCTCGTCAAGGCCGAGGGGCAGAAGTTCGTCGACGCGGTCGCGGCCGAGTTCGCGCACATCCTGAACGACGACGTCGACGGCGCCGCGCACCTCATTCCGCAGGCCGAGTTCGAGCGCGTCAACGCCAGCTTCGCGCTGCCCGAAGGCGTCGGCGAGGCCGGCGCCCCCGCCTCTGCCCCGACCGAGACCGCGCCCGCGTTCCGCCGCTGGCTCGAGCGCAACGTGCACGCCCACCGGCTGCCGGGCTACCGCGCGGTGACGCTGTCGCTGAAGCGCGCCGGCCAGCCGCCCGGCGACGTCAGCGCCGACCAGATGGACGCCGCCGCCGAACTTGCCGAGCGCTACAGCCACGGCGAGCTGCGCGTCACCCACGACCAGAACCTGTTGCTGCCGTGGGTGCGCGAGAGCGACCTCGCGGCGCTCTGGAAGGCCGCCAGGGCGGCGACCTTCGCGACCCCGAACATCGGCCTGCTGACCGACATGATCGCCTGCCCCGGCGGCGACTTCTGCGGACTCGCCAACGCGCGCTCGATCCCGGTCGCGGCCGAGATCACCGAGCGCTACACCGACCTCGACGAGCTCTGGGACATCGGCGACATCGACCTGCACATCAGCGGCTGCATCAACTCCTGCGGTCACCACCACAGCGGCCACATCGGCATCCTCGGCGTCGACAAGGACGGCAAGGAGTGGTACCAGGTCTCGCTCGGCGGCTCGGACGGCTCGACGCTGTCGGGCGCCTCGGTGCCGGGCAAGGTGATCGGCCCGTCGTTCGCGGCCGACGAGGTGGCCGACGCGGTCGAGGCCGTGATCGGCACCTACAAGGCGCAGCGCGCCGCCAACGAACGTTTCATCGACACGGTGCGCCGCATCGGCCTGGAGCCCTTCAAGGGCCCGGCCAACGCGGCGCGGCGCAGCACGGCGCACGCCGCCTGAGGACAGCATGAAGTTTGTCGACCTGCACAGGGATCCCTGGCACGCGCTCGGCGGCGAGGACGGCCCGCCGGTCAGCATCAACCCCGATCCGTACCTGCTGCTCGACCTGAGCCAGTGGCACGCGGCGCGCGCGGCCTGGCCGCTGGACGTGCCGGTCGGGCTCAAGCTCGCCAACGATCAGGACGTCGAGGACGTCGCCGCCGACCTGCCGCGCTTCGCGCTGGTCGCGCTGCAGTTCCCGAAGTGGACCGACGGCCGCGCCTACAGCCAGGCGCGCCTGCTGCGCTCGCGCTGGCGCTTCGCCGGCGAGGTGCGCGCGACCGGCGAGGTGCTCGTGGACATGCTGCCGCTGCTGGCGCGCACCGGCTTCGATGCGGTGCAGCTGCGCGCCGACCAGTCGCGCGACGCCGCCGAGCGCGCGCTCGGCTTCTTCCGCGGCCACTACCAGGGCGACGTGCGCGACAACCGCCCGCTGTTCGCGCAGCCGGCCGGCACCGCCGAACGGCTCGCGCGCGAGCAGGACTTCGTGCACCACGGGGCCTCGATATGAGCGCCGTGAGCTTGTACGCCCGCGCCACCGAAGGCCACGAGAGCCGCGTCGCGCACGCGATCGCGGTGCTGCAGAGCGCCGCGTCCGAACACGCCGCGCGCATCGTGCAGGCGACCAGCCTGGGCGCCGAGGACATGGTGATCACCGACCTGATCGCGCGGCATCACCTGCCGATCGCGATCGCCACGCTCGAGACCGGCAAGCTGCACGCGCAGACGCTCGCGCTGATCCCGCGCATCGAGGCGCGCTACGGCCTCGCGGTCGAGGTCTATCGCCCGGTGACCGAGTCGGTCGTCACCTTCGTCAAGAAGAACGGCGAGCGCGCGATGTACGACAGCATCGAGCTGCGCAAGGCCTGCTGCGCGATGCGCAAGCTCGAGCCGCTGGCGCGGATGTTGTCGGGCGCGGGCGCGTGGATCGCCGGGCTGCGCCGCGAGCAGTCGGACACGCGCGCGCTCGTGCCGTTCAGCGAGCCCGACGAGCGCGGCCGCATCAAGTTCAACCCGCTGGCCGACTGGTCCTGGGCCGACGTCTGGCACTACATCGCGACCCACGACGTGCCCTACAACCCGCTGCACGACGAGTTCATGCCGAGCATCGGCTGCGAGCCCTGCACGCGCGCGATCGCGGTCGGCGAGCCGTTCCGCGCCGGGCGCTGGTGGTGGGAAGACGAGAACGCCAGGGAGTGCGGCCTGCACGTCAAGGACGCCCCCGTTTCGATGATCGGAGCCTGACGCATGAATGCCCCGCTGAGCGTCGAGCAGCTGCTGCCCGCCCTCGACCACACCCACCTCGACTGGCTCGAGGAGGAAGCGATCTTCATCCTGCGCGAGACGGTCGCCGCGTTCGAGCGCCCCGCGCTGCTGTTCTCGGGCGGCAAGGACTCCTGCGTCGTGCTGCGGCTGGCCGAGAAGGCGTTCAAGAGCCGCCAGCCGGACGGCTCGTACAAGGGACGCCTGCCGTTCCCGCTGCTGCACGTCGACACCGGCCACAACTTCCCCGAGGTGATCGAGTTCCGCGACCGCCGCGTCGCCGAGATGGGCGACCGGCTGGTCGTCGGCCACCTCGAGGACTCGATCAAGCGCGGCACCGTCCGCCTCGCGCACCCGCTCGAGTCGCGCAACGGCCACCAGACCGTCACGCTGCTCGAGGCCATCGAGGAGCACCGCTTCGACGTGCTGCTCGGCGGCGCGCGCCGCGACGAGGAGAAGGCGCGCGCAAAGGAACGCATCTTCAGCCACCGCGACGGCTTCGGCCAGTGGCAGCCGAAGGAGCAGCGCCCGGAGCTGTGGACGCTCTTCAACACGCGCATCCGTCCCGGCGAGCACATGCGCGCGTTCCCGATCAGCAACTGGACCGAGCTCGACGTCTGGCTCTACATCGCGCGCGAGAACATCCCGCTGCCGGGCCTGTACTACGCGCACGAGCGCGAGGTGATCCGCCGCAAGGGGCTGCTGGTGCCGCTCACGGACGTCACGCCGGTGCTGCCCGGCGAGACCGTCGAGACCGCCGAAGTGCGCTTCCGCACGGTCGGCGACATGACCTGCACCTGCCCGGTCGAGAGCCCGGCGGCGAACGCGACCGAGATCGTCGCCGAGACGCTCAAGGTGACGGTCAGCGAGCGCGGCGCCACGCGCATGGACGACCGCACCTCGGATGCCTCGATGGAGCGGCGCAAGAAGGAAGGGTATTTCTGATGCTGTCCCCGCACCGCGTGCCGCAGGGCACCGACCACCGCGCGCTGCGCTTCCTGACCGCCGGCAGCGTCGACGACGGCAAGAGCACGCTGATCGGCCGGCTGCTCTACGACAGCCGCGCGATCCTCGCCGACCAGCTCGACACGCTCGAGAAGAAGGCGGCCGGCGCGCCGATCGACCTCAGCCTGCTGACCGACGGCCTCGAGGCCGAGCGCGAGCAGGGCATCACGATCGACGTCGCGTACCGCTACTTCGCGACCCGGCAGCGCAAGTTCATCATCGCCGACGCACCCGGCCACGAGCAGTACACCCGCAACATGGTGACCGCCGCGGCGGGCAGCGATGCCGCGGTCGTGCTGGTCGACATCACCAAGCTCGACACCGCGCAGCGTCCGGTCGTGCTGCTGCCGCAGACGCGTCGCCACGCGCTGCTCGCGCAGCTGCTGCGCGTGCCGAGCATCGTCTTCGCGGTCAACAAGCTCGACGCGCTCGCCGATCCCGGCCCGGCCTACATCGCGGTGCGCGACGCGCTGCTCGGCTTCGCGGAAGCGGCGGGCATCCGCGTCGCCGGCATCGTGCCGGTCTCGGCGCTGCGCGGCGACAACGTCACGACGCCGCTGGAAGCCGCGTGGTACGACGGCCCGTCGCTGCTCGAGCTGCTCGAGAGCCTGCCGACCGCGCAGGAGCGCAAGGACGGCGCGCTGCTGCTGCCGGTGCAGTACGTCGCCCGCGAAGGCGAAGGCACCGGCAACCAGCCGCGCACGCTGTGGGGCCGCATCGCGCACGGCCGCGTCCGGGCCGGCGACGCGGTGCAGCTGTTCCCGAGCGGCGAGACCGCGACGGTCGCCGAGGTGCGGCTGGCCGGCGCGGTGGTCGATGTCGTCGAGGCCGGACAGTCGGCCGGCGTCGTGCTCGATCGCCAGATCGACGTCTCGCGCGGCGACTGGATCGCGACGCCGAAGACGGTGCAGCCGGCGCAGCGCTTCTCCGCGACGCTCGCCTGGCTCGACACCGAGCCGGCGGTGCTGGGCCGCAAGTACTGGGTACGGCACGGCAACCGCTGGGTGCAGGCGCGCATCGCGGCGATCGAGAGCCGCCTCGACATCCACACGCTCGCCGCGATCGACGCGCACGAGCTGGCGGTCAACGAGATCGGCCGCGTGATCGTCGAGACGCAGCAGCCGCTGCCGGTCGAGGCCTACGAGACCAACCGGGTCGGCGGCGCGCTGATCGTCGTCGATCCGGCCAGCAACCGTACCAGCGGCGCGCTGCTGGTCAAGGAAGTCGGCTGAGATGGGCCGCGTCGCCTTCATCGGCGCCGGGCCGGGCGCGGCCGACCTGATCACCCTGCGCGGCGCGCGCCGCCTCGCGCAGGCCGACGTCGTGCTGTTCGACGCGCTGACCGACCCGGCGCTGCGCGAGTTCGCGCCGGATGCGCGCTGGATCCCGGTCGGCAAGCGCGGCTTCTGCGACAGCACGCGCCAGGCGACGATCAACGCGCTGCTGGTCAGGCACGCGCGCGAGGCCGACCTGGTCGTGCGCCTGAAGGGTGGCGACCCGAGCGTGTTCGGCCGCCTCGAGGAGGAGCTCGAGGCACTCGCCGAAGCCGGCATTGACGCGGAGGTGATCCCCGGCGTGACCGCCGCGATCGCCGCCGCCGCCGACACGCAGCGCCCGCTGACGCGGCGCGGCAGCGGCCGCAGCGTCGCGCTGAGCACCGCGATGACGCGCGACGGTGCGCTGCGCGGCGGCCGCAGCGCCGACACCGAGGTCTTCTACATGGCCGGCAGGCAGCTCGGCGCCCTCGCCCGGCGCCTGCTCGAGGCCGGCTGGAGCGCCGACGCGCCGGTCAGCGTCGTCTCGCGCGCCGGCTGGCCCGACCAGCTGCACAGCGACCACCAGGTCGCGACGCTCGGCCACGCCGCGATGCTGCATGCCGGCCGGCCGACGGTCGTGACGGTCGGCGCCGGGGCCGCGCCGCTGACCCGTGTCATGGCGGGTGGCGAAGGCGGCCTTAAAATGGAGCGTTCCGTCGCCACTCCGCTCGAGCTGACCTCATGACCCACGTCGTTCTCGAATCCTGCATCCGCTGCAAGTACACCGATTGCGTGGACGTCTGCCCGGTCGACTGCTTCCGCGAAGGACCGAACTTCCTGACCATCGACCCGGACGAGTGCATCGACTGCGCCGTCTGCATCCCCGAGTGCCCGGTCAACGCGATCGTGCCCGAGGAGGACGTGCCCGGCGACATGCAGCACATGATCAAGCTGAACGCCGACCTGGCCAAGAAGTGGCCGAGCATCACCAAGCGCAAGCCCGCGCTGGCCGACGCCGACGAGTGGAAAGACCGCACCGGCAAGCTCGACCAGCTGATCAAGTAACACTGCAACCTGCACTGCGGCCTGGACGGCCGCCCCGACCATGGAACCCAAGTTGAACGACGAAGTCGCGCGCACCGCCGGTGCACACGAAGGGCCGATCGAGACCGATGCGGTGATCGTCGGCGCCGGCCCGGTGGGGCTGTTCCAGATCTTCGAGCTCGGTTTGCTCGAGATCAACGCGCACATCATCGACTCGCTCGCCTACCCGGGCGGCCAGTGCATCGAGCTCTATCCCGACAAGCCGATCTACGACATCCCCGCCGTGCCGGTCTGCACCGGCAAGGAACTGACCGACAACCTGCTCAAGCAGATCGAGCCGTTCGGCGCGACCTTCCACCTCGGGCAGGAAGTCACCGTGGTGCAGAAGCAGGACGATGGCCGCTTCTACGTCGAGACCAGCAAGGGCACGCGATTCCTGACGAAGACGATCTTCATCGCCGGGGGCGTCGGCTCGTTCCAGCCGCGGCTGCTGAAGGTCGACGGGCTCGACGCCTACCAGGACAGGCAGGTCTTCTACCGCGTCAAGAACCCGGCCCAGTTCGCCGGCAAGAACCTCGTCATCGTCGGCGGCGGCGACTCGGCGCTCGACTGGACGCTCAACTTCGTGCAGGACGGCCCGAACCGCGCCGAGAGCGTGATCCTGATCCACCGCCGCGACGGCTTCCGCGCCGCGCCGGCCAGCGTCGCGAAGATGCGCGAGCTGTGCGACGCCTACGAGATGCAGTTCATCGTCGGCCAGGCGAGCGGCATCGAGGAAGCCGACGGCAGGCTGACCGGCCTCAAGATCACCGGCGGCGACGGCGTCACGCGCGTCGTGCCGCTGGACATGCTGCTGGTCTTCTTCGGCCTCAGCCCGAAGCTCGGCCCGATCGCCGAGTGGGGGCTGAGCCTGGAGCGCAAGCAGATCGTCGTCGACACCGAGAAGTTCGAGACCAGCACGCCGGGCATCTTCGCGATCGGCGACGTCAACACCTACCCGGGCAAGAAGAAGCTGATCCTGTCGGGCTTCCACGAAGCCGCGCTGGCCGCCTTCGCGGCCGCGCCCTACATCTTCCCGGACAAGCGCATCCACCTGCAGTACACGACCACCAGCCCGAAGCTGCACAAGGTGCTGGGCGTCGAGACGCCGCACTTCGACTGAGGCTTCACGGCCCGGCCGTGGCGCCTGCAGCAAACGGGCCGGCAAACCGGGCTATAATCTGTGGCTGTTCCTCGATAGCTCAGTCGGTAGAGCGCCGGACTGTTAATCCGTAGGTCCCTGGTTCGAGCCCAGGTCGGGGAGCCAAGAAATGCAAGGGGTAGCCGGTTCGCGCCTGCTACCCCTTCACCGTTTCTGGGCCGCCTCGTCGCCCTTGCTTAGCCGTTAGTGGCAAGCCCCCGTCCGACGTGCGATAGATCCGTGATGTGCGGTCAGGTGGCGAGGCACCTCCAAACCAGCATCGTCACGTCCAGTACCCCCGGTGCGCCGCCGCCGCTTCGTCTTCCAGCAGCGGCCCGACGACCTCCACCTTGCGACCGCTGCGCGCCAGAACTTCGCGACAGGACAGCGAAAGCGACGGGTTGTCCGGATGCTCTCCGCTCAGTTCCAGCAGCCGCCCCTCCGACAAGCCGTAGACCACCCGCCCGATCCCGCACCAGTGGATCGCCCCGGCGCACATGCAGCAGGGCTCGGCGCTGGCATAGAGCGTGGCCCGCGCCAACTGCGCGGGGGATGCGACGCGGAAAGCCAGGGCGACCGCAAGCAGCTCCGCATGCTGTGTCGGGTTGCCGTCGGCGCCCGCCGCAAGGTTGTGCGCCTCGGCCAGCGTGCGGCCGTCGTCGGCCACGATCACCGCGGCGAAAGGGTGGTGGCCGGCGGCTCGCGCGTTGCGGGCGAGTTCGATGGCGTGGCGGAGATGGGCGAGATCGAGGTCCGGAAGCGTCATGAGCGGGCGCCGACGAGTGGGGCTGCAGCGATTGTGAAGCCATTCCTGGATGCAGGATGGCACAACTTCTGCATACAACAGCCCGTCGCTCCCGCCCGCACCAACAGAGTGCCCCGAATCCGCCGATGCGCCTGCAGCCTTCACTCGTCATCGTCCCGATCGGCGCGGTCCTGATCGCGCTGCTGCTGTTCGGCATCTTCGTCGGCGCGTCGGGCACCAACGCGCTCGAAGCCTGGCAGATCCTGGCCCGCGGCGCCTTCGGCAGCAGCTTCGCGTGGCAGAACACGCTGCAGCGCGCGGCGCCGCTGATGCTCGCCGCGCTGTGCGTGGCGCTGCCCTACCGGGCCGGCCTGATCATCATCGGCGGGGAAGGCGCGCTGGTGCTCGGCGGCCTGGCCGCCGCGCTGCTGCCGCGCGCGCTGCCGCTGCACGACCTGCCCGGCATCGCGCTGTACTGCGCGGCCGGAGCCGCGGCCGGTGCGGCATGGATCGGCCTGGCCGCCTGGCTGCGCCAATGGCGCGGCGTCAACGAGACGATCGGCAGCCTGCTGCTCGCCTACGTCGCGATCGGCCTGTTCAAGCACCTGGTCGAAGGTCCGATGCGCGATCCGGCGAGCCTGAACAAGCCCGCCACGCATGCGCTGGCCGACAGCCTGCGCATCGGCGGCATCGCCGGGTCCGACGTGCACTGGGGGCTGGCGGTCGGCATCGTCTGCTGCATCGCCGCGGCGGCCTGGCTGCGCTGGATGCCCTCGGGCTTCGCGGTCCGGGTGGTCGGCGGCAACGCCCGGGCGGCCCAGCTCGTGGGGCTGCCGACGACCCGCCTGGTGCTGCTCGCCGCTGCGCTCGGCGGCGCATGCGCGGGGCTGGCCGGCGCGCTCGAGATCGGCGCGGTGCACGGCGCGGCCAGCAGTTCGCTGGTCTCCGGCTACGGCTACACCGGCATCCTGGTCGCCTTCATGGCGCGCCACCACCCGCTCGCGATCATCCCGGTGGCGATCCTGTTCGGCGGCTTCGAGGCGGCGGGCAGCATGCTGCAGCGCCGGCTCGGGCTGCCGGACGCCTCGGTGCTGGTGCTGCAGGGCATGGCCTTCGTGCTGATCCTCGCCAGCGAGGCCACGCAGGGCACCGACTGGCGCAGGTTCCTCGCGCGGCTGTTCGGCATCGAGCCGCTGCCGCCGCGCGCCAAGGTGCAGGCATGAGCGCGCCGGGCCGCTCCCAAGCGCGAATCCCGCAGCGCAAGGCGCGGAGGGTCGTCCAGTGAGCGCGCCGGGCCGCTCCCAAGCGCGAATCCCGCAGCGCACAGCGCGGAGGGTCGTCCCGTGAGCGGCGCCGAGCAGCTGCTGGCGGTGTGCGCGGCGATCCTCGGCGGCGCCCTGCGCGTCGGCGCGCCGTTCCTGTTCGTCAGCCTCGGCGAGTGCGTCACCGAGAAGGCGGGCCGCATCAACCTCGGCCTCGAGGGCGTGCTGGTGCTGTCCGCGATGGCCGCCTACGGTGGCTCGTACTGGAGCGGATCGGCCTGGATCGGCGTCGCCGTCGCGATGCTCGCCGGCGCCGCGCTGGCGCTGCTGCACGGCCTGCTGTGCTCGCTGCCGCGGGTCAACGACGTGGCCGTCGGCATCGCGTTGATGCTGCTCGGCGCCGGCCTGGCCTTCTACCTCGGCAAGCCGCTGATCCAGCCGCAGGCGCCGCAGCTGCCTGCGCTGGAACTGGCGGCCTGGTCCGATTCGCAGGCGCTGCGCGCCGCGCTGCAGCTCAATCCGCTGCTGCCGCTCGGGGTGCTGCTGGCGCTGGCCTTGAAGTGGTGCTTCGAGAACACGCAGCCCGGGCTGGTGCTGCGCCTGGCCGGCGAGTCCGCGGAAGCAGCTCGCGCGCTGGGCTATTCGGTGGCCGGCGTGCGCATCGCCGCCACCACCGCCGGCGGGCTGATCGCGGGCATCGGCGGCGCCTGCCTCGGGCTCTCCTACCCGGGCGTCTGGACCGAGGGCATCTCCAGCGGGCAGGGGCTGATCGCCGTCGCGCTGGTCATCTTCGCGCGCTGGAGCCCGCTGCGCTGCGTCGGCGCGGCGCTGCTGTTCGGCGGCGCCGGGGCGATCGGCCCGGCGCTGCAGTCGGTCGGCGTCTCCTGGGGCTACCACCTCTTCAACATCGTGCCCTACGTCCTGACCCTCGTGATCCTGGTGGCCACCTGCCGGCCGGGCCGGCTCGCGGCCGGCAGCCCGAGCGAGCTGGCGCAGCGCTGACATGGCGGCGATCGGCCTCGAGACCTACGAGCTGACCAAGCGCTTCGGCGCCTTCACGGCGCTCGACCAGGTGACGCTGAAGGTGAGGCCCGGAACCGTGCACGCGCTGCTCGGCGAGAACGGCGCCGGCAAGTCGACCATCGTCAAGTGCATCGCCGGCTTCTACCGTGCCGACGAAGGCGCGGTGCTGCTCGACGGCCGCGAGCGCGACATCCGCAATCCGGTGATGGCGCGCGAGCAGGGCATCGGCATGGTCTACCAGCACTTCACGCTGGCACCGGGCATGACGGTGGCCGAGAACCTGCTGCTGGTCGGCGCCCGGCGCTCGACGTGGATCGACTGGCGGCGACGCCGCAGGGATCTCGAGGCCTTCATGGCGCAGACGCCGTTCCGCCTGCCGCTGGATGCCCGGCCGCTGGAGCTGGCGGCCGGCGAGAAGCAGAAGCTCGAGCTGCTCAAGCAGCTCTACCTCGGGCCGCGCCTGCTGATCCTCGACGAGCCGACCTCGGTGCTGACGCCGCAGGAGGCCGACGAGGTGCTCGGCCACGTGCGCGAACTCGCGCACTCGGGCCGCTGCACCGTGCTGCTGATCACGCACAAGCTCCGCGAGGTGGCGGCCTACGCCGACGAGGTCAGCGTGCTGCGGCGCGGGCGGCGGGTCCACCAGGGCAACGTCGAGCAGGCGACGCCCGAGGTCCTGACCCGGGCGATGGTGGGGGAGTCGGTCGGCGCGGACACGGAGCGCGCGGGCGCCCCCGCACGCACCGTCGGTGCGGCCGCACCGGGCGGCACGGCGGCGCTGCAGATCCGTGGATTCACCGTTCTGGGGGATCGCGGCACCGAA
>Ga0315912_10005015_pt1 | contig 12277 bp, 10 predicted proteins | sample VfabasoilMG_FD_204469 | JGI IMG/M metagenome (GOLD analysis project Ga0315912, IMG submission 204469) | Garden soil microbial communities collected in Santa Monica, California, United States - V. faba soil | ecosystem: Environmental > Terrestrial > Soil > Garden | place: USA: California... | reverse complement strand
CTTGGCGTCCTTCGGGTTGCGGCCCTGCGCGACTTGCAGGCGCAGCGCGGTGATCTCCGCCGCGCTGCGGAAGGACAGCAGCGTGAAGTAGCGCCACATCATGTCGTCGCTGATCGACAGCAGCTTGGCGAACATGGTGTTCGGATCCTCGGTGATGCCGATGGTGTTGCCCTTGCTCTTGGACATCTTCTCGACACCGTCGAGGCCTTCGAGCAATGGCATAGTGAGCACACACTGCGGCTCTTGACCATACTCGCTCTGCAGCGCGCGGCCGACCAGCAGGTTGAACTTCTGGTCGGTGCCGCCCAGTTCCAGGTCGGACTTCAGCGCCACCGAGTCGTAGCCCTGCATCAGCGGGTAGAGCAGTTCGTGCACGCTGATCGGCGTGCCGGCCTTGTAGCGCTTGGTGAAATCGTCGCGCTCGAGCATGCGCGCCACCGTGTAGCGCGAGGCCAGCTGGATCATGCCGCGCGCGCCCAGCGCGTCGCTCCATTCGCTGTTGTAACGAATCTCGGTTCGCTGCGGATCCAGCACCAGGCTGGCCTGCGCGTAGTAGGTCTGCGCGTTGGCCTCGATCTGCTCGCGCGTCAGCGCCGGGCGGGTGGTGTTGCGCCCGGAAGGATCGCCGATCATCGAAGTGAAGTCGCCGATGAGGAAAATCACCGTGTGCCCCAGGTCCTGCAGCTGGCGCATCTTGTTCAGCACCACGGTGTGGCCGATATGGATGTCGGGCGCCGTCGGGTCCAGCCCCAACTTGATGCGCAAGGGCGTGCCGGTGGCTTCGGAGCGCACGAGCTTCTTCAGCCAGTCGGTCTGCGGCAGCAGTTCCTCGCAGCCGCGCAGCGAGACGGCCATGGCCTCGCGCACCCGCTCGCTGACGGCAAGGGCGGCTTCGCTCATATTCAGGGCGTCGGACATGGGCTCATTTATGCGTACATTTACGATGATCGGGCCGGCGGAGGGGTTGTTATACTCGCGCGGCGCTACAGACCCCCTTGTTCGCGGGGGGTGCGCAAGCCCGGCGGAGATTCTAGTTCCAGGGTCTCTGCCGTCGGCCGGCCATAGCGATGTCGGGCTTGCCCGTCGACGTGATTCATTCCAGGGCGTCCATGCGCCCGTCCCGCCGAAAGACAGACTGCCGATGTCGTTGGATAGCTTCAATCCCCACCTGCTGCGCACCCGTGCATGGTTGTCACGGCATTCGCGCGGCTTGAGTGCGGCCTTCGTGATGCTGCTCGGCGGCTTTGCGGCTGCCGCCTTCGGCGTGGCGCCGCTGCTGCCCGACCCGGCCGACCAGCCGCAGCGCCTGATCGTCGACACCATCGCCACGCCGGGCATGCGCGACCAGCTTGAGGCTCTGGCCGAGCATGACCTGGACCTGTGGCGCAGCGACCTGACGCGCGCCACCGACAACGCCGACAGCCTGCTGCGCCGCCTGGGCGTCACCGACGCGGAAGCCGCCGCCTTCCTGCGCAGCGACCCGGTCGCCAAGCGACTGATCGATGGGCGCGCCGGCAAGATGGTGCAGGCCCGCGCCGACGGCAACGGCATGCTGCTCGAGTTGATCGCCCGCTACGCCGCGCCCGACAGCGCGCAGCGCGAGCCGCAGTTCACGCGGCTGAGCCTGTCGCGCCAGGACGGCCGCTGGAGCAGCCATGCCGAAGTGGCCCCGCTGGTGGGCCAGATCCGCCTGGCCAGCGGCACGATCCGCACTTCGTTGTTTGTCGCCACCGACGAATCGCGCATCCCGGACGCGGTGGCCGTGCAGATGGCCGAGATCTTTGCGGCCGACATCGACTTCCACCGCGATTTGCGCAAGGGCGACAGCTTCAGCGTGGTCTACGAGGCGATGACCGCCGACGGCGAGCCGGTCACCTGGGCCGTGCCCACCGGGCGCGTGCTGTCGGCCGAGTTCATCAACAACGGCCAGGCTCATCACGCGCTGTGGTACACCGACGCCACCGGCCGCGGCGCCTACTTCGGCTTCGACGGCCAGAGCAAGCGCCGCGCCTTCCTGGCCAGCCCGATGGAGTTCTCGCGCGTGACCTCCGGCTTTGCGATGCGCTTTCACCCGATCCTGCAGACGCTGCGCGCCCACCGTGGCGTCGACTACGGCGCGCCTTATGGCACGCCCGTGCGCTCGGTCGGCGATGGCGTGGTCGACTTTGCCGGCTGGCAGAACGGCTACGGCAACGTGGTCAGAGTCCTGCACGGCAAGGAGCGCAGCACGCTCTACGCCCACCTCAGCCGCATCGACGTGCGCAAGGGCCAGGCCATCGAGCAGGGCCAGCGGCTGGGCGCGGTCGGCGCCACCGGCTGGGCCACCGGGCCGCACCTGCACTTCGAGTTCCAGGTCAACGGCCAGCATGTCAACCCGCTGAGCATTGCCAAGGCTTCCGATCCGGTGACCGTCGACAGCGCGTCGCGCGCGCGCTTTGCCGAGCTGGCCAGGAGCGCCCAACTGCAGCTCGACCTGGCCGAAACCCTGGGCGGCAGCCGCAACCAGCTGGAATAGCGGGCACGCGCCCGATGAGCCTGTTCATCGGCCTGATGTCCGGCACCTCACTGGACGGTGTAGATGGCGTGCTGGCCGACTTCGACCCGTCCGCCTACGGCCGCGACGCTATCCGTGTGCTCGGCCACCAGCAAGCCGGCTTCACTGATCAGCTTCGTGCGATGCTGCTGCGCCTGAACAGCCGCGGCGACGACGAGTTGCACCAGGCCGCACTGGCCGCCAATGCGCTGGTGCGCGTCTATGCCAGCGTCGTCGATGCGCTGCTGCGCCAATGCGAGCTGAGCCCGGCACAGGTGCGCGCGATCGGTGCGCACGGGCAGACGGTGCGCCACCGGCCGCAGGAATTCGACGGCACCGGCTACACGCTGCAGCTAATGAATGGCGCGCTGCTCGCCGAACTGTCCGGCATCGATGTGGTCTGCGACCTGCGCAGCCGCGACCTGGCCGCAGGCGGCCAGGGCGCGCCGCTGGTGCCGGCACTGCATGCAGCGCTGTTCGCCATGCCGGGCGTGGATGTAGCGGTGCTCAACCTCGGCGGCATCGGCAACCTGACGCTGTTGCCGGCACAAGGTACCGTGCGCGGTTTTGATTGCGGCCCCGGCAATGCACTGCTCGACCTGTGGTGCCAGCGACACCAGGGCCGGGCTTTCGATAAGGGTGGACGCTGGGCAGCTTGCGGAAAAGTGAACGCTCGCTTGCTTCACATTCTTCTGTCCGAGCCCTTTCTGCAGCGCGAGCCGCCCAAGAGCACAGGTCGCGACCTCTTCAATGCCGCCTGGCTGGACCGGGCCTTGCAACGGGTGGTCGGCACCGCGCCGGCCGATGTGCAGGCGACGCTGGCCGAATTCAGCGCCCGCGCGGCGGCCGATGCCTTGCGGCATCACGCGCCGCAGAGCCGGCGGCTGCTGGTTTGCGGCGGCGGCGCATACAACACCGACCTGATGCGACGACTGGCCGCACAGCTGCCGGGCATCACGGTGGAAGGCACCGATGCAGCCGGCGTGCCGCCGCTGCAAGTCGAGGCGCTGGCCTTCGCCTGGCTGGCGCAGGCCTTCGTGGCACGACGGCCCGGCAACCTGGCGGCGGTGACCGGCGCACACGGTCCGCGCGTGCTGGGCGCGCTCTACGCCGCCTGAGGGCGCAGAAACGACAAGGGCTGCCCACGGCAGCCCTTGCGAACAAGAAATCGCCGATTCAGGCGGAGAAGCTCGAGCCGCAGCCGCAAGTGGTGGTGGCGTTCGGATTCTTGATCACGAACTGCGCGCCCTGCAGGTCTTCCTTGTAGTCGATCTCGGCGCCCCCCAAGTACTGCAGGCTCATGGCGTCGATGAGCAGCGTGACGCCGTTCTTCGTCATCTGCGTGTCGTCCTCGTTGATGACCTCGTCGAAAGTGAAGCCATACTGGAAGCCGGAGCAGCCGCCCCCCTGCACGAAGACGCGCAGTTTCAGGTCGGGATTGCCTTCTTCTGCGACCAGGTCGCGCACCTTCTCGGCGGCGCTGTCGGTGAAGATCAACGGCGGCGGCATCTCGTCACTGATGCTCTGGACCTGTTCGGCAACGGCATTCATGGCATTTCCTCGCTATGGCGCACAGCCAATGATCGCACGCGCCGCTATACCTTGCGTCGCTACGGGCTTTGGCACCCCTGCGGGCACCAAAGCCTGGCGATCAGCGCTTGCTGAACTGCTTGCGACGGCGTGCGCCGTGCAGGCCGACCTTCTTGCGCTCGACCTCGCGCGCATCGCGCGTCACGAAGCCGGCACGGCTCAAGTCCGGCTTGAGCGCCGCGTCGTAGTCGATCAGCGCCCGGGTGATGCCGTGGCGCACCGCGCCGGCCTGACCCGACTCGCCGCCTCCGTGCACGTTGACCTTGATGTCGAAGGCCGCTTCATTGGCCGTCAGCAGCAGCGGCTGGCGCGCGATCATGATCGAGGTCTGGCGACCGAAGTACTGGTCGATCGCCTTGCCGTTGATGGTGATCTGCCCGTTACCCTTCTTCATGAACACCCGCGCCACCGAGGATTTGCGGCGGCCGGTGCCGTAGTTCCAGTTACCGATCATCGCCATTCCTTAGATTTCGAGCGCCTTGGGCTGCTGGGCGGTGTGCGGGTGCGTGGCACCGGCATACACCTTGAGCTTCTTGATCATCGCGTAGCCGAGCGGGCCCTTGGGCAGCATGCCCTTGACGGCCTTCTCGATGGCACGGCCCGGGTGGCGCGCCTGCATGTCCTTGAAGGACGTGGCATAGATGCCGCCGGGGTAGCCCGAATGCCGGTAGTAGATCTTGTCGCTGGCCTTGTTGCCGGTGACGCGCACCTTGTCGGCATTGACGATGACGATGAAATCGCCGGTGTCGACGTGAGGCGTGTAGATGGCCTTGTGCTTGCCGCGCAAACGGAGTGCCACTTCGCTGGCAACACGTCCGAGCACCTTGTCGGTGGCGTCAATCACAAACCACTCGTGCTTCACTTCGGCCGGCTTGGCGCTGAAGGTCTTCATGAGGGACTCGCTGGAAGATCGGCACGCCACCGCCGGGTGGGCAACGCACCTGCCACGGCTGTTCGGAAAGCTCCAGCTGCCTTCGGCGCCGCTTGTTCGGGCGGCCTCTCAGGTCAGCTCTCGGGCAATGATGGTGTCTCGCGACACTGCGCCTTCCACCCCGCCGTCAACGGGAAAGCTTAGTAGTATACATCGACGCACCGCAAAGCCCGAAGCTCGGCTTTGCGGTGCACACCACAACTGGAGGGGCTCCCCTAGGCTTCTTGGGTAGCATTAGGGTAACTACTGATCTATGGAGTTCCCATGGACCCTCTATTCGACCGGGACGCCCGTGCCAGCGAAGCCGAGGCACAACGCCAGCACGCGGCGACACCCAAGTCCGCGAAGCCGGCTCTCGGCTTTCGCTGGATCCCGATCCGTTCGCTGGCGGAACGGCACCGGCCGCGCATCCTGGCGCACCTGCTGGGCTTGAGCGAGCGCGATCGTTATCTGCGCTTCGGCTATGCGGCCAGCGACGTGCAGATCGAGCGCTACGTAGAGCAGCTGGACTTCCATCGCGACGAGGTCTTCGGCATCTTCAATCGCCGCCTCGAACTGATGGCCATGGCCCATCTGGCCTACATGGATGCGGCCGCGTCGCCGCGCCCGGCGGCGGAGTTCGGGGTTTCGGTGGCCAAGGGCTCGCGCGGGCGCGGTTATGGCGACCGCCTCTTCGACCATGCGGCGCTGCATGCGCGCAACCGCGGCATCGACAGCCTGCTGGTGCACGCCTTGTCCGAGAACACGGCCATGCTGCGCATTGCGCGCAATGCCGGCGCGCGCATCGAGCGTGACGGCCCGGAGTCGCAGGCCTGGGTGAAGCTGGCCCCTGAAAACCTCGTGTCACACGTGGAAGCGCTGGTCGAGGACACCGCGGCCGACCTTGACTACCGTCTGAAGCGCCAGGCGCAGCGTGTCGATGAATTGCTGTCCGGCTTGGTCAAAGGCTGAGCGGCGCGGCAACTTGTAATCCCCCTGGGGTTTCACCTCCCCCGCCTGGGGGCCCGCACCTGCATTCACGGGGGCCGTGCGATGCATCGCGGCGGTAGCATCGTCGGCACCGCCATCACCAGTCGCCCAGAGGTCGGGGCAACGGCGGATAAGTACCCTTCCAAGGACATGCCGCAGCCACTTCCATGGATCATCGCTCTGGCCACGCTCGCGCTGTGCGTCGGCCTGCTGGCATGGTGGTGGACCCGCTCGCGCGCGCCGCGGCCCGCGCCGCTGCCGACGGAATGGACGCTGACCGCACGGCCGGTGTTCAGCACCGACGAGCGCCGCGTCTACCGGCAGCTGCGCGAGGCGCTACCGCACCACATCGTGCTGTCGAAGCTGCCGCTGGTGCGCTTTTCGCAGCCCACCGATCCCGAGCAAGTGCGCTATTGGTACGAGTTGCTGGGCGCAATCCACGTGACCTTCGCCATTTGCAGTGCCAACGGGCGCGTGCTTGCCGCCATCGACCTGGACACCGACCGTGGCAATTCGCGGCGCGTGCTGCAGATCAAGCAGTCGGTGCTGGCCGCCTGCCGTGTGCGCTACCTGCGCTGCCCGGTGGACCACCTGCCATCGATCCCTGAACTGCAATTGCTGGTGCCGCAGAGCACGGCCGCGGCACGCAGCCCGCAGCCCGCGCCGCGCGTGGACACGGCTCACGAATCTCCTTCCGGCGCCGTGACCTCGCGGCGCCGCGAGCGCTCGGCGCTGTGGCAGGACTCGGGTTTCTTCCAGGATTCCTTCTTCGGCGCGGAGAGCCGCTCCGACAGTGGGCCGGCCAGCGAGTTCGGCTCGATTGGCAGCATCCTGCGCAGCGGTGTATCGCTGCGCGACGCCGGCCCGCCCTCGGCAGGCGAGGACACTGCCGAGGGTGACGGCCCGCGATCGCCACCACACACCAGCCATTGACGCTCGCCGTCGATCGACGGTGGCAGGCGCGTAGCATGAGTGCATGCCCGTATCCGAACTCGACGCGCCGCACAGTTATGCCGACCTGACGCCCACCCAGGTGCTGGACGCGCTGGACGCAATCGGCTTTCGCGGCGATGGCCGCATCCTGCAGCTCAATTCCTACGAGAACCGAGTCTTCCAGGTGATGCTGGAAGACGGCGACGCGGTCGTCGCCAAGTTCTACCGGCGCGCTCGCTGGAGCGATGCGCAGATCGTCGAAGAACACGGCTTCGCGCTGGAACTGTCCGCGGCCGAGGTGCCGGTGGTCGCGCCCTACCTCATCGACCACGCGGGGAGCGACGTGCATCTGTTACCCGAGGCCGGGCCGGCAACGCTGGCGCTGCGCCGCGGCCCCGACGGCCTGCACCGCTACGCGGCGTCGCCACGCTGCGCCGGGCGCACGCCCGAGCTCGAGGACGAAGCGGTGCTGGTGCGGCTGGGCGGCTTCATCGGCCGCCTGCACGCGGTGGGTGCGCGCCATGCCTTCGCGCACCGGCGCACGCTGGACGCACCGCACGATGCGCGCGAGGCGGTGGCGCAGCTGTCCGAGGGCGGCTTCGTCAGCGACAACCAGCAGGAGCCCTGGGCCGAGGTCTGCGCCCAGGCCATCGCCTGCATCGACGCCGCCTTCGGCGCGCACACGCCGAAGGCGATCCGCCTGCACGGCGACTGCCATGCGGGCAACCTGCTGTGGCGTGATGCAGGCGCGCACGTCGTCGATCTGGACGATGCCTGCATGGGCCCGGCGGTGCAGGACCTGTGGATGCTGCTGTCGGGCGAGCCGGAGGCCATGGCGCGGCAGCTGCAGCTGCTGCTGCAAGGCTATGCGCCGTTCATGGATTTCGACCGGGCCGAGCTGGGACTCATCGAACCGCTGCGGCTGCTGCGCATGATCCGCCACAACGCCTGGGTGGCGCAGCGCTGGTCGGACCCGGCCTTCCCAGCCGCCTTTCCGGACTTCGGCAGCTCGGGCTACTGGGGCCAGCAGGCGCTGCAGCTTCGCGAACAGCTGCGCGTGGCCGCCGAGACGCCCAGCCTGGCCACGCTGCTGTAGAGCTTCAGGCCGCCAGCAATCGATTGACGCGCCGCACGTAGGCGGCCGGGTCTTCCAACTGGCCGCCTTCGGCGAGCAGCGCCTGGTCGAAGATGATCTGCGCCAGGTCGTCGAAGCGCTCGTCGCTTTCCAGGCGCTTGACCAGCGCATGCGTGGCATTCACCTCCAGCGTCGGCAGCGACTTCGGCGCATCCTGGCCGGCCTGCTTGAGCAGCCGCGCCAGGTGGCCGCTCATGTCGCCCTCGTCGACGACGATGCAGGCCGGTGATTCGACCAGCCGCGTCGTCACACGCACGTCCTTGGCGCGGTCCTTCAGCGCTGTCTTCAGGCGCTCCAGCACCGGCTTGAATTCGGCGGCGGCTTCCTCGGCCTGTTTCTTCTCGGCCTCGTCCTGCAGCTTGCCCAAGTCCACCGCGCCCTTGGCCACGCTTTGCAGCATCTTGCCTTCGAACTCATACAGGTGGCTCAGCATCCATTCGTCGACGCGGTCCACCAGCAGCAGCACCTCGATGCCCTTCTTGCGGAAGATCTCCAGCTGCGGGCTGCTCTTGGCCGTGGCCAGATTGTCGGCGGTGATGTAGTAGATGGCCTGCTGGCCTTCCTTCATGCGCTTGACATAGTCCGTCAGGGACACGCCCGCATCGGCTTGCGTGCTGGCGAAGCGCAGCAGCTTGGCCAGCCGCTCCTGGTTGGCATGGTCCTCGCCGAGGCCTTCCTTCAGCACCGCGCCGAAGTCCTTCCAGAAGGCCGCGTATTTGTCGCGCTCGGCCGCGTCCTCGCTGTCGGCCAGCGCTTCCAACATGCCCAGCACGCGCTTGGTCGATCCCTCGCGGATGGCCTTGACATCGCGGCTTTCCTGCAGCAGCTCGCGGCTGACGTTCAGCGGCAGGTCAGCCGAGTCGATCACGCCCTTGACGAAGCGCAGGTACACCGGCATCAGCGCCTCGGCGTCGTCCATGATGAACACGCGCTTGACGTACAGCTTGACGCCGCCGCGCTTGTCGCGATTCCACAGGTCGAAGGGCGCCTTGCTCGGGATGTACAGCAGCTGCGTGTATTCGGTGCGGCCCTCGACGCGGTTGTGCGTGTAGGCCAGCGGCGCCGCCTGGTCGTAGCTGATCTGCTTGTAGAACTCCTGGTACTCGGCGTCGGTGATGTCGCTCTTGGCACGCGTCCACAGCGCCGCGGCCTTGTTCACCGTCTCCCATTCATCCTTCAGCACCTGCTCTTTCTTCTCCTCGTCCCAGGCCTCCTTCTTCATCAGGATGGGCAGCGAGATGTGGTCGGAGTACTTGCCGACGATCGACTTCAGCTTCCAGGTGGAGAGGAATTCCTCCTCGCCTTCGCGCAGGTGCAGGATGACATCGGTGCCGCGTTCGGGCTTGTCGATGGCCTCGACCTCGAACTCACCCGCCCCCTCGCTGCTCCAGCGCACGCCTTCGGCAGCCGGGGCACCGGCACGCCGCGACAGCACGGTGATGCGGTCGGCGACGATGAAGCCCGAATAGAAGCCCACGCCGAACTGGCCGATCAGGTTGGCGTCCTTCTTCTTCTCGCCTTCCAGCCTGGCTAGGAACTCGCGCGTGCCGCTCTTGGCGATAGTGCCCAGGTGGGCCACCGCCTCCTCGGCGCTCATGCCGATGCCGTTATCGCGGATGGTCAGCGTCTTCGCATCCTTGTCGAAGAACACGCGCACCTCCAGGTTGGGTGCGTCTTCCCGCAGCGCGCTGTTGTCCAGCGCCTCGAAGCGCAGCTTGTCGCAGGCGTCGGAGGCATTCGACACCAGCTCGCGCAGGAAGATCTCCTTGTTCGAGTACAGCGAATGGGTGACGAGGTGCAGGATCTGCTGGACCTCGGCCTGGAATGAAAGCGTCTGTTTGCTCATCGGGATGTGTCTGAGGATGTTGCAGCGGGCCGGAACCGCCGAGCATATGGGGTAAGCTTCGCGCCCTTTCAAGGGTCGGGCGCAACCTCCTGCCGCAGCGCAGCGGGAACTTTCAGCGTCACAGCGCCGTCCGACCTGCCCCGTGCCACCGCCGCAGAGCGGTGCGCGACTGACCCACAGCCGCCACAGGAGGGCATCGCCGATGACGACGACCGGCACGACGAGCATTCTGCCGCAGGCGCCCCAGATCCCCTGGCCCGACCTGCACCAGCTCGACCCGGTGCTCGGTCTGGCCGCGGTCATGCTGATCGCGGTGGTCGCGGCCAGCATCCTGCACCGGCTGCTGAAACTGCCGCGGCTGACGGGCTACATGCTGGTGGGCGCCCTGGCCAGCCCGCTGGGCCTGGGCCTGCTACGTCCGGACGACCTCAACGGCTGGAAGCCGATCATCGACCTGGCGATTGCCGCACTGGTGTTCGAGCTGGGCAGCCGGCTGCGCCCGCGCTGGCTGATCGACAACCCCTGGCTGGCCGCCAGCTGCGTGCTCGAAGGCCTGTGCGCAGCGCTGGCCGTGGGTACGGTGCTGGTGGCGCTGGGCGCACCGACGCTGTCGGCGGTGCTGGCCGCGACGGTGGCCGCATCGACCTCGCCGATCATCGTCATGGCCGGTGTGCACGAGTTGCGGCCGCGCGGCCAGGTCGGCGAGCGGCTGCTGATGATGTGCGCGATCAACAGCCTGCTCGCGATGCTGGTGCTCAAGCTGTGGCCGCTGCTCGCCATGGCCGGCCAGGATTCGCTGGCCAGCGACGCGATGTCCTGGGTGGCGAGCGCCTTGTTCGTGATCTGCGGCTCCTTCCTGCTCGGCCTGCTCGGCGGCTGGATCCTCGACCGCGCCACGCGCCTGAGCGAGCAGCGATCGAGCACGCCGGTGCTGCATATCGCGCTGGTCATGCTCGGCTCCACGCTCGCTTCCACCTGGGGCCTGTCGCCGCTGCTCACGCTACTGGTGGCCGGCATGACGGCGCGCGCGCTGATGGGCCACCGGCTGACGGTCGAACCCTACCTGGGCAGCGCCGGGGCGGCGCTGACGGTGCTGCTGTTCATCAGCCTGGGCGTGCTCTTCACACTCGAAGGCGTGCACATGGTGTGGCCATGGGTGATTGCGCTGATCGCCGCCCGCCTGGTCGGCAAGGGCGTGGGCGTGGCGCTGCTGGCGCGGCCCAGCGGCCTGGGCTGGCGCCAGGCAGCAGGCCTGACGCTCGCGCTGCAGCCGATGGGCAGCCTGGCGGTGCTGCTGGTGGCCGACAACTTCCGCTGGAGCGAACAATTGCCCGGCTTCGACCTGGGCGTGATGCAGGCGCTGCTGGTCGCCGCCGCGCTCATGCAACTGACCGGTCCGCTGTGGCTGAACCTGGCGCTGCGGCGCGTCGCCCGCGAATGCCAGGAGGAGACGAGCCATGCCGCTTGAGAGTTTCACCGTGTCAGAGCCGCTGACGATGGGCGTCGAGCTCGAGCTGCAGTTGCTGGACACCCTCGAGTTCGACCTCGCGCCGCGTGCACAGGACCTGCTGCGCGCGCTCGACAAGCACCCCGGCGCCTGGGACGTCAAGCCCGAGATCACGCGCAGCATGATCGAGATCGGCACCTCGATCCAGCGCGAGCATGCCTCGCTGCTGGCCGAACTGCACGACCTGTGCCGGCAGCTGTCACGCGGCGCGCGCAAGCTCAACATCGGCATCGGTGGTGGTGGCACGCATGCCTTCCAGCACTGGAGCGAGCAGCAGATCTTCCCCACCGAGCGCTTCCATTACATCAGCGAGCTCTACGGCTATCTGGCCAAGCAGTTCACGGTCTTCGGCCAGCACGTGCACATCGGCGTGCCGCATGGCGACGAGGCGCTGTGGCTGCTGCACGCACTGTCGCGCTACGTGCCGCATTTCATCGCACTGAGCGCCTCGTCGCCCTTCGTGCAGGGCGTGGATACCGGCTTCCATTCGGCGCGGCTGAACTCGGTGTTTGCCTTCCCGCTGTCGGGGCGCGCGCCCTTCGTGCTCACCTGGGACGAATTCGGTCAGTTCTTCGAGAAGATGACCAGCACCGGCGTCGTGCAGTCGATGAAGGACTTCTACTGGGACATCCGGCCCAAGCCCGAGTACGGCACCATCGAGCTGCGCGTCTGCGACACGCCGCTGTCGGTGGACAAGGCGGCTGCGTTGGCCTGCTACCTGCAAAGCCTTTGCCGCTACCTGCGCGAGGAGCGGCCCTTCGAGCCGGCCGAGGACGACTACCTGGTCTACACCTACAACCGCTTCCAGGCCTGCCGCTTCGGCCTGGACGGCG
>Ga0315912_10005014_pt1 | contig 12278 bp, 3 predicted proteins | sample VfabasoilMG_FD_204469 | JGI IMG/M metagenome (GOLD analysis project Ga0315912, IMG submission 204469) | Garden soil microbial communities collected in Santa Monica, California, United States - V. faba soil | ecosystem: Environmental > Terrestrial > Soil > Garden | place: USA: California... | reverse complement strand
TATTCGCTCCGCCTTCGGGTAGTGCACGTCGACGAGTTCGCGCATGCACTCGGCAAAGTCAGCACACGCCCGACGGTCAGTGACCTTGGCATGTCGCCATGGTCTGTTTACGTCGACAAACATGAAGACGTTCGCCGTGCCGTTGCGCACGTACTCGTAGTCGAAGCGTGCCGCCTTTCCAGGCTTTGCCGCCACGGGCACGCGCGCCTCACCAATTAACTGACGCGGAGTCTCGTCGAAGCAGACCACAGGCCGTTTCTCGTCGGGCTTCTCGGCGTAGAGATCGAGGACGTCCTCCATTCGCGCAATGAATTCAGCGTCAACCTTGGGAATACACCACATCTTCTTCTGCCAGGGTTTCAGCTTATTTTCGTCGAGCCGACGTCGAATCGTCTCCGTCGATACCGAGCCGTGACTCGTCAGCCGGACCATCTCGCCCGCAAGCAGTGCGAGCGTCCAGCGCGCGCGCCCGCTGGGCGGCGGCGCGCACGCCGTCGCTATCAGCAACGCCTCGTCCTTTGGTGTGAGCTTCCGGTCAGCGCCCGGACGCGGTTCCTCGCTGAGCGCGGCTTCGAGACCCTCCTCCACGAAGCGGCGTTTGGTCCGATACACAGTCGACGCCCCGACCGACAGATTCTTCACAATGGCGACGTCGCTCGATCCGGCCCCCGCTGCGAGCAGGATCTGAGCCCGTTTCAAGCGGCGAAACCGGCCCTTCCCGGCCTGGACCATAGCGAGCAGCATGTCGCGTTCTTCGGATGTCAACGTGATGAGGTATCGTACGTTCATGATGGCTCCTTTCAGAACCATCGATCATGAGAACGCCTGCTTGTCGATCCTCAAGTCCACGCCGCGGTTCACCGAGAAACAGGGGCAGTACCTCGCCTTCATCTACACCTACACCCTGGTCAACCAGCGACCACCAGCCGAGGCCGATATGCAGACCTTCTTCAGGGTCACGCCGCCATCGGTCCATCGCATGGTCGTCGAACTCGAGAAGCTGGGGCTGATCCGACGCGCTCAACGCCAAGCCAGAAGCATCGAGGTGTGCTTATCCGACGATGAAATTCCCCGGCTTCGCCCCCAACCGTTCCATTCCTCTGTGTCGAGGTACTAGTCCCCGAGCCGGCGAGTTTTGGTTCAGGCCACGAGATTGGTTTCGCTCATGAGGCCTGCCTGGCCGATATTTCCCTTGCTGTTCACCCGGGGGTCGCTGCGCGAGAAGCCCGAGAAAGGGGTGGTCACGTTGAACGTGTTGCCCATGATGGTGAGTCCGAGCGTGGGCATGGACGCGGACGCCCAGCTGATGCCGTTCGCGGTGACCGCCACGGTGTTGCCGATCACGGACGCACGATTCACGGTCCCCGCGGTGCGCTTGAGGAAGCTGTCGGTCGCCGCGGTTCCCACGGCGGTCACGCCTTGCAGTACGATGCTCTGACAGCCATTCGTGATCTGCAGGCCAATCGTGTAGTCGTTGATGCGGCCGCCGATCCATTGCAGGCCCGAGTGGCTCGCATCGATGCTCACGCCGTTCGTCAGGTTCTCGCAGTCGTAGTTCATCAGGAAGACTTCGCCTCCACGGCAGCTGAGCCCGGTGACCACGTTGGAAACGCGGAGCTGTGTGGCAAACAGACGCCCCCCCGTCACGCGCACGCCCTCGCTGGTGTCATTGGCGACGACGGCCATGTCGTGGAGATACGCCTCCGTCGTCGAGCTCTCGATGCCACGCGAGGCGGCGAGCGTGCTCAAATTCTTGACCTTGATGTCGTGCATGTGGACGGTTGCTTGACCCTGGAGCACGAAGACCGCTCCATTGTCGATGGTGCCCTGTACGAGCGACTCGGTGCCGTGCCCCTTGAGCTCTACCTTGCGCAAGGTGGGAACGACGATCTGACGTCCGGTAGCGAGCGTGAACGCGCCAAAGCAGTACGTTCCATTATTTTGAAGCGTGTAAGCGTTGGCAGCGAAGGTCGCACCGGCGGCGAGAAGATCGGCCTCGCTGTTGATCATGAAATCGACGCAGGAGGGGCCGGTGGGGCCCTGAGCGCCAGTAGCGCCGGTGGCTCCTGCTGGGCCCTGAGCGCCGGTGGCTCCTGCTGGGCCCTGAGCGCCGGTGGCTCCTGCTGGGCCCTGAGCGCCGGTGGCTCCTGCTGGGCCCTGAGCTCCCGTGGCTCCTGCTGAGCCCGTGGCACCGGCTACACCGGTAGCGCCCGTTGCGCCGGAAGGACCTGTGGCGCCGGCGGGGCCGGTCGCTCCTTGTGGCCCCGTTCCACCCGTCGCACCCGCGACACCCGGCGTTCCTTGCAGCCCCTGTGGACCCTGCGGACCCGTCGGACCGAGCTCGCCCTGAATTCCTTGCGGGCCCTGCTGACCTTGGGGACCCTGGGCACCGGGCGGACCCTGGGCACCCTGCACGCCCTGCGGGCCTTGCGGCCCTTCGGGTCCCGTCGCGCCACCACCCGGCCCAGTCGGCCCCTGCGGACCCGGATTCCCCTGCGGACCCGCTGCTCCCGGTGCGCCGGGGGCTCCCGCTTGGCCCGGGAAGCCCGGCGGACCGGGATCGCCCTTGGGCCCCTTTTCTCCACGTTCGCCTCGCTCTCCCGCGGGGCCGATCGGACCGGGAGCCCCGCGTTCACCGGATGCTCCCGTCGTGCCTTGCGCTCCGACGGGGCCGGCTTCTCCTCGGGGGCCGGCTGGGCCACTAGCACCCGAAACCCCGGTCGCGCCCGGCACACCCGGGGAACCGTCTGCGCCGGGTGGCCCAGGCGGTCCGGGTGGGCCTGGTGGCCCCGGCGGTCCGGGCTCGCTCTGTCCTCCCTGGCCGATCAGCGCACGGAGCATCGGACCGCCCGGCGCCAGGTGGCGAAATGAGCAGTTGTCGATGGAAAGAATTTGCGAGCCCCCGCAGCGCTCGAAGCGACTGAAGCAAACACGTGCCAGCGTGAGCACCGGCGCGACGGGATCGCACGTGACATCCTCCGGCGGCAGGCCTCGGAAGCCGTCCAGCAGGCACTCGCACATCTGCTTCGCCGGATTGTCGGAGCCTGCCAAGCAACTCGAGAAGGTCAAGAACGGATCCGGCACGTCGGGGAACGGATCGGGGGAAGTGACCACCTGCACTCCCTGGCGGACCCGCGACGGAAAGCAGCGCCCCGCATCCGGCGTCGACGTGACGAACACGGCCGGTTGCGGCTTCGCACAGGTCTCGGCGTAGCGAATGCCGACATAGACCACGCCAATCAGCCGCTCGAAGAGCCAGCGGGGGAGGGCTGCGCTCGGCTTCGATAACGGATCGATTCGTTCCAGATGTCCGCGAACGATCCCGATCGCGCCCGACTCGAAGTAGTCGTCCCGCTCGCGCTGCGACATCAGCCCGCACTTCGTGACGAGCTCGACCAGTCCATCGAGCTCGGAGGCTGAAAACGGTCGCGAGAAGCGGGCAGCGATCGCTGCCGCGAGAGCGGCCTTTGCGGCTGGCGCCGAAGTGAACGGAACCGGGCGCTGCCCGCACGGCGGGCCCGCGAGAGGAACGCGGAGTGCGATGCCAACCACGAGCTCGCGCCCGTCCGAATCGATGGCGAGGCCGGGAAGAATGAACACCGAATCGGAATGGCCCGGCTGATCCTGCGCTTCGCTCACGACCTTGAGGCCGACGACTGTGCCCGTTCCGAAGCCTTCGCGTTGACCGAGCCGCCGGACGCGAAGGTGATACTGTTGGTCCGTTTCGAAATCCTCGGGGCCGAGTTGCTGCCCGGGAAAGAACCGCACGCGCGTGAAGCTTCCGACGTCGGGCTTTCGTGGTGCCGGACCCTCGACCTGTCCTCCTGTTGGTTGCGACGAATGCGGCTTGGATGTCGTCATGGTTCCCCGGGCTCAGAGGTAATCTCCAAAGTGCCGTCGCGACATCGCGACCGACATTCGTCACGCGATGGTGGAAACCCGTCCTGCCCTCTTGTTCCAAGAATACACGAGAGCACTGAGTCTGGCCAGGCTTCTCGGGTCGACGATCGACAATTGACTATCAGTAGGTGCAGCAGGCTACGCGCCTGAGAAGGAGCCCGGGTGATCCACAGATGACTGGGCGTTCAGGGTAATGGCCGCTGCGTTCACAATGGGGCGTTCGATGGTCCATTGGAGAACACCATTCCTTCAGGGGAGGCGGTTTTCGTCGATTGCTCCGCGATGCGGACATTGGAATCTTCGCCCGACGCACTCTTGATGATGCGTGTCGAGGATGGATGTGTGTCGAAGGCGGATGTGTGTCGAAGGCAAATGAACTCTCGGCGTTGTGTGGAGAGAGCAACCAGTGAATTAACACCTATTGCCGAAGTCCTAGAGTCCGTGTTATCAGATCGGGATATGGCGAGGGTCGGTGATTGGGAGGAATGCGCGCGCGGGGTCGCGCCACCACACCATCCGAACGATAGGGCGCGGACCAGGAGCTAGCAGCGCATGGCGAATTTCATCATTCTCCGCCTGGTCCCCACGGAACCGGTCGACGAGCAATTTTTCCGGGACAGCTACCTAAACAAGGACGGCACCCCGATCACAGTCGAGGTGCTCGACGCTTCGTTCGCGAACCTGAACCCGAACGACTGGAGTGTGCCTCTCGGGGCGGCGACCTACAACACCAGCGCCCCGAGTGATGACGAAGACAGCTGGCTCTTCCAGCATCGCCGGGAGGTCACCGATCCAGGCCCGCCGCCCGTGACGGTGATCGAATTTCGAGCCGTTGCCAGCGCGGCTCTTCGCGTCACTGTTCCTAGCCCCGAGTTCAAGAGCGCCGACCTTCGTATCCGCGTTCGCCGGGGAACGAACGTCATCGCGCAGTTCGCCGTCGACTTCAACGTGACGATCACGGGCGATCTCGACCCGCCCGACGCCGCCGACGATCGCGCGCAATTCTTCCAGGATCTGCCCGCCGCGGCGTATCTCACGCTACCCGATCCCGCGACCGAGCCGGCGCTCGGTGACGAGACCGTAACGTTGCCCACTGACGGCTCGCCCCCGAACTTCCTCGATCTGAAGGAGGCGGTCGTCGAAGTATTGCAAGCGGATCCCGCGATCGGATCGAACCCTGCGGACATCGAGGAGGCCCTCGCCACGCTGACCGCTGCGCAATCGCGGCACGTCGCGTACGAGCTGGTCTGGAATCGGGCGGTGTCTCCGCTGCCCGCGGTCGATTCCAACACGGTCGAGCACATGTACACGACTGGGGAGACTGACGACGCGTCCGGTGACGAGACGGCGCGCCAGCAGTTCGAGGCCGCACTCATTCGGCAGCGCGTCGAGCTCAACGCCGAGGCGGAGGTGCTGGCCAAGTACGTCTTTTCGCTCGGGGCCGCGGTCGCCTGCGAACGCCTCAGTCGCGAAGCCACGCGCGCGGGTCTGCGTTTCCCGATCCGTCCTGCGCAGCCCGTCCCGACGGACGGCAAGTTCATGGAAGCGGAAGTCTCGCTCAAAAATCCCTAGTTCGAGAGCTGCCAAGAAGGATCGACTCTCATGGATCCCGATTTTGCCGTCCCAGCCGAGTACTTCTACGCCCTCGGCGCAGATCTTCCACCGCTCGTCACGGCGGAGACCCGCTACCGCATGGCGACGCTCGAGAACGAGAAGCTTGCTCGTGACCTCATGCGCGCGGCCATCGACCGCGGAGTGATTGCCGGTCCCGACGACCCCGTTGCCTCCGAAAAGCCCGAGATCACCCCGGAGCAAGGGGCACGCCGACTGAGAGCGCTGGGAAGAACGACGGGGTTGCCCGAAGCGATCGTGCCGAGCGCAGGTCCTGCCCCGTCGCCGCCGCCAGCGCCCGCGGTCACGCAGGTGCGCACGCTCGTGCAAGCGTGGCTCGCTTACGCCACGGCTCCGGGCGCCATTCCCGACGACCCTGCTGACGACATCCTGCTCTTCTGGAACACGGTACCGGCCGACGCCGATCTCGCGCGCGGCCATTTGAGCCTGGTGCTCTCCGCGATCACCTTGGTACCGACCTGGGATACGACCGGGACCGGTCTGGTCAGCGTCGAGGACTTGGCCGCTCGCATCACGACCGTGCTGGCCCCCAACCCGTTCGACGACGTGGAGGATCTCGTCGCCATCACCGACAAGGTGACGTGGCAAGAGGTCTTCAAGGGTGACCTGGACGATCCCAGCGACGATCACGAAGAACTGCTGCCACCTTTCACGGAGCCCGGCTCGCTCGACGAGCGCATCAACGCGTTCATCCGCAGGCTGCGTCGTTTCTTCGACGTCGAGGCTTTCGGCGACACCACGGATCCCGGCACCGCGGACGGTCCCCCAACGTTCGGGGTTCCGTCCGGCGATCCCTTGACGACGTTCATCAGCGTCTACACGACCAACGGCGGAACGCTCGGCGCTGCCATCGACTTTGGAGCGCTCGAGGCGGGGCTCAGCGCCGTTTTCGGCGACGACGCGCGCGCCAGGAACTGGCTCAGCGAGGCGTTCAGCGCGTTGAACGAGCTGCTGATCGTGAGCGCGGGCGTCCCCGGCAGCGCGGAGTTCCGATTCTCGCTGATGGAAGCGCTCTTCTCGCGCGGGTTCACGAGCAGAAACCAGATCAACGCGACGCGTCCAGAAGACTTCCGCGACGCGCTCACGGGAACAGTCGCGTACGAGTTTGCCGGCGTCATCCGTCCCGGATCGTCGGGGGAGGGAACGCCTGGCGAACCGACCGCCGTCAATCCGGACGGATCGCTCGTGAACTGCCTGCCCGAGGCGCATCGGTCCCCGCTCGGTCCCTTCGCGTACCTCGCCGATCTCCTGCGCCTCACCGATATCTCCACCTGCGCAGTGCCGTTCCCATCCGAAACCGAAACGCTCTACGAGAGCGCTATCGCCGAGCGACGCGGGCCGATCGGGGACCTGAAGCTGACCGCTGCGAATCTCGGCACACCCTTGCCACTCATCGATCTGGTCAACGAGTGCCTGGAGGCGCTCGTAGTGAATCCGGATCCCGGCACGGGCGCGGTGTACGACACGAACGGCACGAGCCTCGGCGGTCATTCGCTGTCGCCCGAAACCCCGGAGGCGGGCCGTGTGGCACACGACCCCGCGACGCTCTTTGCCGCTCTCCCCGAACACTCGTCTCCTGCGACTCCCGTGGCCAAGCCCGAGGCATACGCGAAGCTTCGTGCTGATTTCTCGGCGCCGGTTCTACCGTATCCGCAGGCGCTCGACGTCTGCCGTTCGTACCTCGGCGCGCTCGGCACGACGCGCCACGAGGTGATGCGCACCTTCCGGCGCAAGATCACCGAATACGTACTCGCGCCCGACCCATCCGCAGTGCCGGCCGAGCCGAGCACGTTTCGCGCTCACCTTTGGCGCTTGCCCCTGCGCATCGAAATCGCCCGCGAATATCTCGGCGTTACGCCGGACGAAGCGGCGAGCCTCTTCGGTACGGATTTTCCGGTCGACGACGCGGGCGGGCTCGATCTGAAGGAGCTCTACGGTTTCTCCGCGGAGAGCGGCGGATCGTGGCCGGATGACGTGCTGCCGCTTTCGAGCTTCCTGCGCCGAACCGGACTCGAGTACTGCGAACTCTCGCAGCTCGTGGCCTCCGGGTGGGCGGGGATCCGTCTGCACGACGGCGAATCCGTGCACGAGCCACCTGAGTGCGAGCCCTGCTGTCTCGACGACTTCATCGTCGGCTTCGGGCCCTCGGGCAATCCGCCCGTGACGCTCACGGTCGAGGTTGGGCTCAGGCGGGTCGCCGTCTTCATTCGGCTGTGGCGCAAGCTGCAGAGCGTTCCGGGAGCGGGTTACTCGTTTACGGAGCTTTTCGACATTGCGCAGGTATTGCAACTGTTTCTCCCGAACGGGAGCATCAATCCGGATTTCATTCGGCAGCTCGCCGCATTCCAGGTCTTGCGCGATGAGTTCGCGCTCGCGCTGGTGGACGACTGCGACGAGCCGCCCGCAGAGGAAACGAACCCGACGGGCGCGGATCGCACGCACCTGCTCGCGCTGTGGGTACCGGGGGCGCGCAAGCGTGACTGGGCTGTCGAGCATTTGGTCGAGCAGATCCGCCACTACTCCGAGCGCTGCTTCGCCTGCGCCCGCCGCTCGCCTGAATTCCTGAAGCTGCTGGCTCAGAACCTCGATCCGCTGTCGCTGCTTGCGGGCTTCGCCGCGACGCCGGCAAGCGCCACCTGGTACGCGCACCCGACGCACACGCTGCGTTTCGCCGAGGTGCTGGCCAAGATCCACGCGTCTGGTTTCGGCATCGGCGAGATCTTCTTTCTGTTCACGGCGGACGAACAACTTCCTGCCGACGATCCGTTCCCGCTGCCTAGCAGGAACGAATCGCGCGAGTCGCCGCTCGATCTCCCCGACGATGATCCCAAGTTCTCTCTGTGGGAGCTCCGGCGCAAGCTACTCTGCGTCGAGCCTTCCGAAGACGACATCTGTTGTCTGTCGTGGGCGCACATCGAAGCGTCGCTCAGACACGACTTCGGCTACGACGCGGGCGGAGTCTCGCCGAGCCCGCTCCAGACGTTCGCGGAGCATTTCTTTCCGCGCGTCTTGATGCAGCCCGATCCACTGAAACGCCGCTATCGCGCTCCGCTCGTCGGAACGCCGCCTCTGATGTGGAACACGCCGCCGGACGGCCCGTTCCGCTACGACGAGGCCCTCCAGGAGTTGTACAGCGAGCTACCGCTCCGCGACGAAGCGGTCTTGCAAAAGCTCAGCCGCATCAAGCCGCTGAACGCCCAGGAGCAGCGCGCGGTTCAGGATCTCTACTTCGCCCCGCGGGCTGATCTCGCACAGCTCGCCTTCCTGTTCCCCAATCTGAACGAAGCGGACGAGCGCCTGATTCAGGAGCCGGACGAGCTGAAGCGCTGGGCATACTTCCAACGCGCCTATGCGCTCGCCTACGCGCGAAGCCGCGTCATTGCAGAGCATCTCGCCGAGCACGTGAGCACCGTCACCTGCACGCCGAATACGGAGGGATCCCGCCTCGCGTGGGCGCTCTTGAAACACCTCCTCGCGGATGAAAACAAAGCCGTCGACGGCGTCTGGGAGATCCCGTCGGGCGACCGCCCGCAGGTGACCTGGTTCCCGGGTCCAGCGGCGACTGGGGGCGCACCACCGATCGGCGGCTCGTTTGCGGCGCTCCTGGGCCTCGTCGGAACCGGCTTGCTCGGAGAAATCCGCCCGCACGACGGCGACGATGAAGCGCTGATCTTTCGCGAGCTGCGCGGGCCGATGGATGCCTTCGGTGCCGTGCGAAACCTCTGGAACGCACCATTCCCGACAGTCGTGCCATCGATGGCCCTCACGCTGGACGCCGCCACGCTGCGTTTCGTGGGCATTCGCAACGGCTTCGCCCTGGATAACGACGACGCCGACCGTCTGGGCGGCGCGCAGGGCTTCTGCATGACCTGGCGCGGCGCGCTGCTCGTCGAATGCTCGGGCTCGTACGAGTTTCAGGCGGGCCTGCCGACACCGGACGGCGAGCCGCCCGGTGTCGAGTGCGGCGACGAGCAATGTTGGAAGGTCACGCTGAGCCAAGGGCAGCGAAGTTGGGTGGTGCTCAGCCACTCGGGGTTCGGCAAAGACGCTCACAGCATGCGTGCAACGCCACTGTCGCTGCGACGCGGGGCGTACGACATCACCATCGAATTCGTCCAGCGCGCGCCCGTATTCGATCGCGACTCCGTCGAGCCCGCCAAGACCGGCTTCCAAGTCAAGTACAGCGGCCCCGACACCGAGGGTCGACTCATCGCGCTTCCTGCGCACCGCCTGTACCTCGCGTTCAAGGATCTGGCCCAGCCGAGGCTCGACCAAGGCGTCGTCTTTCCGCTCGAGAACGATTCGACGCCCGGGAAGTCGGTCGCGCACGCTTTCCTCGAACGCCTGTACGTGAGCTCGCTACGCGACGTTCGCCGAACCTACCAGCGCGCTTTCAAAGCGCTCTTGTTCTCACATCGCTTCGGATTGTCCGCCAAACCGATCTCCGATTTCGCGCAGTCGGAGATCGGCTACATGCTGGAGCCCGAGCACCGCCAGGACTTCGCCGGACAGGCGTTCAGCCTCGTCGGCAACGTGTACCAGCCGCGGCCGGCGTTCTTCGACTTCAACCTACTCCCGCTGCTCGACAACTATCAGCCGCCGCTCTTCGAGACCGGCGCTTTCCACGACCAGCGCATCGCGCCCACCCTCGCTCGACAGCAAGCTTTGTTCGACTGGTGGGAGCGCCTGTTCGACTACACCGTGCTGCGAGCCCGCGTGCGCCGGAGCTCGGTGGCACCGGCTTGGCTTGCGTTCCACGAGGCCGCCGAGAACCATCCCGACGACCCAGCGCACCTGCTCCGGTACGTGGACATCGATCTCGCACACGCATCGAAGCGCGGCGAAGCGCCAGACCAGATCCCCGGGCTCGTGCTCCGATACCACGATGCGGGCGTTCCTTTCGACATACCGGTCACACGCAGCGAAGAGTTCGAAGACGAGCAGTGGACGATTCGCGCATGGCGTGCCGAACAGTGGCTGCGCTCCGTGCTCGTGGCCTTCCACGTGGAGGACATTCTGGAGGCGCGACCGGACCTGTGGGCATCGGACGACCCGTCCGTCGAGCTCGAGCCGGGCCTTTCGGGCAACGAAAACCTCACACACTTCGTGCGCGAGGGCTACCTCGAGAACGGCGAGCCCGTGCGCTACGAGGACCTGAAGCAGTTGAACGACGGTTTGCGCGAACGGGCGCGCGCTGCGCTCGTCGCCTACCTCACGGCGCTCGATCGCGTGAGCCTGGCGGCTGATTTGCCGGTGCGCTCGTCGCGGCAGCTCGGCGAGCTGCTGTTGATTGACGTGGAAGCGGGCCTTTGCCAGCGCGCCAGTCGAGTCGAGGAAGCGGTCAGCGCGATTCAAAGCTTCGTTCAGCGCGCGCGCCTCGGCCTGGAGCCCGACGACTTCCTCGCTCCGAGTGCAGACTTCAAGCTGTTGTGGGATCGTCGGTTCGCTGAGTTTCAACTGTGGCAGGCGTGCCGGCGCAGCGAGCTCTATCGCGAGAACCGCATCGAGGCCGAGGCGCTCCAGAGCGCGCGAAAGTCGGAGACATTTCGCTTCCTGGAGGATCAGCTCAGGAGCGTGTCGCTCACCGTGGCGGCGCCGGCCGGGCTCACGAACTGGGGCGGAAAACGCCCCCCGCCACATCCCGGCCTCGCCTTGCTCCAGTCGCGCGAGCCCTCCGTGCTCGGGGCGTTGCCTGCTCCGCGCACCGCGCAGGGCTCGGCGCTCGCGACTCGCGAGGGGTTCACGCTGCTTGGAACGCCCGACCGTCACGCCCGGCCCTCGTGGCTCGCCAGCCCGCCGCTGCCGTTGACCGGCGAAACCGCGGTCGACACGCACAAGCTCCCGTACTGGCTCGAGGCCGCAATTCGTCTGGGCGCCAGGTTCTTGCGCGTCGCCGCCGCAGGTCTGCCGATGGGCGCCGCGACCTTCGACGCTCCCCTGGGTACGGAAGGCCAAAGCTGCTGCAAGGAATGCGGCGTGATTCACCCGCCGGGCGTGGACGAGTACTACTTCTGGTTGGTTGACTCGCGCCATTTCACGCCCCAATCGCAAGACGCGGACGTCGCAGACGTATCGGGGGTTCCCGTCGGTGACGCCACGCCCGGAGTGACCCCGTGGCACGATCCCGGAAAGCAGCCTCGGCTTCTGTTCTGGAAGAATGAGCCGATGGTGCACCTCTACTGGGTGCGAATTCACAACGGCGAACTCAAGCAACCGCGACGCTCGCACGAAGGTGTTCGCATCAATCCGGAAGCGAGCGGCGCGCCGGAGCTCATATATCTCGGACGGTTCGCTGATTCGCTGCGCTTCGACGTGCTCGAAGGCGTGCGCCCGGTCGGCCACGTGCTCGACCCCGCGCAAAATCCGGGCTTCCGCTACGATTTGTCGACGGACACCGCGCAGGTGCTGCCGCCCGCAGTTGCGGACGCCGTAACGCCACCGACGTTTCCTGGCGGGCTCCCCGCGTATCCTTACTTCGTGTACTTCGAGCCCGGGGCGCCGCTCGTTCCTGCGAGCTTTTTCAGTCAAGCGCTGGCCGTAGGTGGCGTGCTCCGCGGGCACTGCCGCTTCGAAGCCGCTCTCGAGTGGTACGGCGAGTTCTTCAATCCCTTGGCGGACGACGCCGCTTGGTGCCAAAACCAAGACGAAGGCTCCGACTTCGGCTGCTGCAAGGGCGGCAGCGTTTCGAGCGAAGAAGCGCAGCGACGCGCCACGACGCTGAGCTACCTGGAGACACTGCTCGACTG
>Ga0315912_10005013_pt1 | contig 12279 bp, 9 predicted proteins | sample VfabasoilMG_FD_204469 | JGI IMG/M metagenome (GOLD analysis project Ga0315912, IMG submission 204469) | Garden soil microbial communities collected in Santa Monica, California, United States - V. faba soil | ecosystem: Environmental > Terrestrial > Soil > Garden | place: USA: California... | reverse complement strand
CTCTCGCCGGTCCAGGGCGGCATCGGCGAGCCGTAGCGCCGAGCCCTGCGACTACAGACTGACGAGCAGCTTCTCGAGCTCGTCGTAGCTCTCGCCTGCACCATCGGACATTCCGGTGCCGACGACCATGTCGCGGATCTCCTTCGTCGGGAACGCCATCACCCAGGTCACCGTGGTTTGGTTGGCGTGCTCGCTGAACGTGACGGTGATGCGCGCCTCGCCCGGTTCTTCATTGAACTTCTCGGTGTGGACGACGCGGTCATCGGAGATCTCGATGTACGTGCCGGTGAAATAGAACTCGTAGCCCTCGTGGGTGCGAAACGCGTGCTTGTACGTGCCGCCGACGCGCATGTCGTGGCGCGCCTCGGTGACGACGGCACGCTTGCCGCCAAGCCACTTCTTGATGAGCTCCGGATCGCTCATCGCCTTGAGCACGAGGCGCTTCGGCGCGTCGAAGACGCGGGTCATCTTGATCTCGTTCGGGGCACCGTTGATGTCGACTTGCAGCTTGCTCATGAGACTCCTACTTCCGTTTGCGCTTGGAGCGGGCTTCGTCGCGTTTGAGGTCATCGAGGACGCCGTCGAGGAGCTCGAGGCGCTCCTCCCACATCTCGCGGTAGCGCGCGAGCCAGAGGTCGACGTCCTTGAGGGGCGCTGCCACCAGCTTGCATGGTCGGCGCTGGGCATCGCGGCCACGCGCGATGAGGCCTGCGCGCTCGAGCACCTTGAGGTGCTTGGAGATCGCGGGCTGGCTCATCGCGAACGGCTCGGCGAGCTCCATCACGCCGGCCTCGCCCTTCGCGAGGCGAGCCAGGATCGCGCGCCGCGTCGGATCGGCGAGAGCGGCGAACGTGGCGTCGAGGGTGGCGGTCACTTCCAGAACCTCTCAGTCATATTACCCGTTGGTTATATACAGCGCAGACGGAGCGTCGTCAAGGACGTCGTCAGATCCTCAAAAGGCGTGATCCGTGCTCTCTGGGACGCCGGCGCAATCGTCGCCTAGGTACCGATAGCCCAGCGGTCCTTCGAGCTCGGTACAGGTGCTGCTCTCTTCATCGAAACACGCGAAGCACTCGCCGCGCTTACCGACGTAACCGTGGAAGTGCCATTTCGAAAAGTGACGCGGATTGGCGGCGCACTCGGCTCGGTTTGGAGGCCCGACGATGCAGTACCCGTAGCCGCCTTGGACTCCTTGCTTGTCCGACGGTGGCAACGGTGGCAACGGCTGCAGGGGCTGTGGGGGCGTCGCTTGCGGCGCGACCTTGTTTCGCGGCAGTGGCCGCAGCGTTGGTGCCGGCGCCGATGGCTTCCACGGATCGCTAGTGTTCGATGATTGGCCCGCATCGTCCGGTGCCGCTGGAGTGCTGCCACCGCCCTGGTTCTGGTTCTGCGTGTTCGCCGGTGGCGGATCCTTCTTGAGCGCGAACACGAGCGCGAGCGCGCCGATCGCGAGCGCGAGCGCGAGCAGACCAAAGCCGATCAACCGCGACGACCCACCCGAATTCTGCGTCGCCGGCGGCACGGTCAATGGCGTCGAGGCGACGGCGCCTTGCTTCGCGGGCTCGCTCTTGCCCTTCGGAGCTTCGGCTGGGCTGGTCAGCTTTGCCGTCGGCACCGCGGGCTTTGGCGCGGCCGCGAGCACGGCAGCGAGCTGCTTGTCGCCCGACAGCACCGCCGCCATGTCCTCGCAGCTCGCAAACCGCTGGGCCGGGTCCGCCTTGATCGCCGTTTCGATCACGGATGCGATCACGGGATCGAGCTTTGGATTGCGCGTCGCCGGCGGCGTGTACCGCGCATGAACGATCGACTCCATCACGTCGTAGTCGTTCTCACCCTCGAACGGCAGCACGCCGGTGACCATCTCGTAGAACATCACGCCGAGCGAGAACACGTCCGAGCGCGGGGTGACATCGCGCGCGCGCCGCAGCTGCTCCGGGCTCATGTACGCGAGCGTTCCCATCTTCGCGTCGACGTGCGTCTTCTTCTTCGCCGGGTTCGCTTCCGGGTTGTTGACCTTCGCGATGCCGAAGTCGGTGACCTTGGGAAACAGCTTCTGGCCGCGCCGTGCGAGCAGCACGTTGCCGGGCTTGATGTCGCGGTGAATCACGCCCTTGCTGTGCGCGTGACCGACACCGTTGAGGATGCCGAGCATGATGCGCTTGGCATCGGCCGGATCCGTTTTGAGCCGGCCGATCTCCTTGTCGAGGCTCGTGCCCTCGATCAGCTCCATCACGAGCGCCGCCGCCTCGGGCGTCGACACGATGTTCGTGACCTTCACGATGTTCGGATGGTCGAGGTACTTCGCCTGCAGCTTCGCCTCGTCGAGAAAGCGCGTGCGGACATCGGCACTCTCGCGAAACTTCGCGTTGAGGACTTTCACCGCGTGCGTCGTATCGAGCACGACGTGGCGGGCCTTGTAGACGGTTGCCATGCCGCCTTCGCCGAGCTGTTGTCCCAGCTCGTAGTCCCCGACTCGCACAAGGTCACGGTAGCACGACGGGTCTGGGCTACGCTCCTGGGATGGGGCAGGTCGATCCGCGCATCGCGCGCATCCTCGGGAAGCTCGAGCTCGTCCGGGGCAAACGCATCGAGACGTTTGGCTCGGAGTCGCATGGCTTTTCGCTAGGTCCACCCCTCAGCGACACCGCGATCACCGCACTCGAAGCATCACTCGGGGTAGCGCTACCCGACGCGTACCGGTTGTTCCTGCTGCAGGCGGGAGCGTCCGGTGCCGGCCCGTATTACGGCCTGTTGCCCGCCGACCGCTGGGACGACGCCGGAGAGGACCACAAGGACGGGATCACGATCGCCGATCAGGGATGCGCCTACTACGCGCTGCTCGTGATCTCCGGTCCCGAGCGCGGCCGCGTCCGGTACATCAACGGCGATGGCGGCGCACCATTCCTCCCGGAGAACCCCGACTTCTTGTCCTGGTACGAGCGCTGGCTCGACGAGCTGCTGTGGGGCTACGAGCATTTCTGGTTCGGCACGCAAATGCCGGGCGATGAAGCAACGCTCGCTGCCGCGGCACGCCCCGCTGACGGTCCGCGCCGCCTCGACGCCTTGCTCGCATTGCATCAGCTCCCGACGCTCGCCGAGGAGACGCGTGAGGTCGTCGCGCTCCGCGTGCGCGACGCTGATCCCAAAGTTCGCGCAGCCGCACTCGAGCTCGCAAAGAAGAAGAATGTCGTCCCACTGATCGAGCCCCACGTGCGTGCCGGCCTCGCCCACACCGACGCCACGGTTCGCGAGTCCGCGCTCGAAGCACTCGTCGCCGCCGAGCTGGCCTGGCACGACGAGGCCCGGCGCCTACTCGACGATCCCGACGACTCCGTCGTCACCACCGCCGCGCAAGCGCTCGGCAAGGCCGGGGTACTCACCGGCCCCGAGCTCGTTCGCGTGCTCGCACGCCCCGGCGCACGCAACCCAGCGCTCGATCTCGCGACGACGACGTGGTCGAGCGAAGTCTTCGACGCCGTGCTCGCGCTGCCGCCAACGCCGCCGACCGAGCGCTACGACCGGCGCATGAACGCGCTGCTCGCGCAGGTTCGCAAAGGCGAGCTCGATGCGCCGCGGCGCGCGCAAGCGTATGCGCTCGTCAAGGAGCTGATGACGCGTACCGGTCGGCTTCCGGCGGCCGTGTTCACCGGTCTCGGATACTTCGTGCCGCACGAGCCCGACGCGTTGCAACTATTGATCGGACTCACACGCGACCCGGAGCCGTTCAATCGCTACGACGCCGCGGCCTGGCTCGGCCAGATCGGCGACGCCGATGCACTGCCTGCCCTGCGCGCCCTCGTCGACGATCCCGCGATGCCGCGCGGCGACGGCGTCAGCACCGCGTGGAGTGTCGGCGCCAACGCGAAGAAAGCGATCGCGAAGATCGAAGAGTCGCTCGCAAAGCGCAGCTGATCAAAATGTGAACTGCATGCTCGACTGAAACAGCATGGACCGATCGGTCATCCGCTTTTCGTCGTCCATCGGCACCGCGCGACACTGCACGCCCGAACCAACGCCCTGACAAACGCTGGCCTGCATCTCCTCGTGCGGCGAGACCGCCATTCGCCAGCCGATGTACCAGGCGACGCGATGCGGAAAGCCGATCGGCTCCTGCAGGCGGTGATCGATGTAAATGCCAAACCCGACCTGACCCTCCACCCGTTGCGTGTTGTCGGGAACGAGCCGCTTCGCTTCGTTGTACGCAGGCTTGTACCAGTGGTTCCACGCGGTACCGGCACCACCCTCGACGTAGAGCGCGACCATCGAGTTCTCGCCAACGACGCGTGAACCAAGCCGGAGCACGTCGAACCGCGCGAGCGCGGACAACCGCTGTGCGTTCCCGAGCGGTGTCGAGTCGGGACCGCGGACCTGGAGTCCGAGGTAGGTGTATTCGGCCTCCACGCCGAATCGACCAAAGCGATAGCCGATTGCGGTGTTCACGCCGACGGCGGTCGTATCGACAGCCTCGTGATAGAGGAATCCAACCGCCGTGCCAAGCCGCGCCGTCGAGCCGGTCGTGTTGTGCGGCGCGTAAGGATCCTCGATGTAGAGGTCGGCCGTGGTGCCATCAGCCCATGCGACACCCCCACCTGTGAAAGCCAGGCACACGATCAAGGGATGGAACCGACGGAAGATCCTCATCTGCACCTCGACGACGATGTCGAGGCTGGCAGTTGTGCAGTCAGCGCGCCAGACTCAGAGCTGGGTGTCGAGGGCGCGCGCCATCACCTCGACGGGTGCGGGCACTCCGGTCCACAACGTGAACGCTCGCGCACCTTGGTGCACGAGCATCGCCTTACCGTCGAGCGTGGAATAGCCCGCGGCGCTCGCGCGTTCGAGGACTTCGGTCCGGCGGTGATAGACGAGCGTCGCGACCCACGCGTGGGGCGGGAGCGCGTCGAACGGTAACGACTGCGCGAACGCACGATCGGTTGCCTCGTCGAGACCCGTCGACGTGCAATCCACGACGAGATCCGCGCGCGCGAAGCAATCGCGCAGGTTCTCGTCGGTCCACGGCCACGCCGTCGCCCAGCTGACGTCCGCGGGCTTGCGCGCGACAACCTCGATCGCGCGTCCCCCGCGCACCCCGTACGCGACCGCACGTGCCGCACCGCCAGCACCGAGCAGCACGACGCGCTTGCCGCGCAGCTCGAAGCCAGCGGCGACTAGGCCATCGAGAAAGCCGTCGCAGTCGGTGTTGTGGCCGACGAGCTTGTCGTCGACGAACTGCAGACAGTTGACCGCGCCGATCGCCTTCGCCTCGGCCGACAGCTCGTCGCACAGTGCAGCAACCGCGAGCTTGTGCGGAATCGTGACGCTCGCACCGAGCGCACGCATCGCGCGCAGCGCAGACACGACGGTCGGAAGCTGCGCCGGCTCGACGCCGATCGGAACGAGCACCGCATCGATCTTGTCCGCTGCGAACGCCGCGTTGAGCATCACAGGGCTACGCGTGTGCTCCACCGGCCAACCGAGCACGGCGGCAATTCGCGTCGCGCCCGTGATCACGGCTGCACCGCGAGGTCCGCTCCGTCGACGCGCGCCTGGTCGAGCGTTCGCATCGCATCTTTGAGCAGACGCGCGAAGCTCACCGGCTCGCCGAGTCGAGCGGCTACCGCGGCACCGGTGATGCGCGGCGGGTAGGCGCGACCACCGGAGATCACCGGCTCGCCCTGCTTCACCATCAGGATCACTTTCTGTGCGAGCGCCGCCGCGCGCTTGAGATCGGTGTACGGCTGCAGCACCAGGAACCGATCGTTCTCGAGCTGGGTCGCCACGTCGATCTCGCGAATCGAATGCACGAGCGCGTTCCCCGCGCGTGCACGCACGATGCCGCCGATTCCCGCCGGTGGTGCCGGAACGACGTCGATAGAGAACAGCGCCACGGACAGCGGGTACTCGAGCTTCTGCGCGCGAACGATCGCGAGCTCGAGCACGCGCTGAAACTGTTCATAGCTAACGAGCCCGCGCGGCTCGGGATCAGCGGCGAGCCTACGCTCGACCATCAGGCGGTTCGCGGCGAGCATCACGGGTGCGATCGAGCCGATCTCGTGCGGGCGGATCGCGACGAGATCCGCACCGACCACACTCGCACGATTGACGGCGGTCACCGGCGCGCCATCGACGCATGCGATCACGACGGGCCGCAGCGACTCGATCGCGAGTGCGGCATCGATGATCGGCTCGCCGCCGGGAACCGCGACGACGACGGCGTCGAGTGTTCGCTCGCGCACCGCCGCGAGCACGCGCTGCCGGCCATCCGCGCCGGAGGCTGCGAGCGATACGGTGTGTCCCGCCGCGCCGATCGCACTCTGGAGCGAGCGCATGTGCGTCGCGTCTTCGAAGATGCCGACGCGGAGCACCGGCAGCTCGGTGACCACTTCCTCGCTGTCGACGTCTTCCTCGATCACGTCGATCGGCATCACGGCACTCTCGGACAGCGGCTCGGCCTCGGAGGTAAACTCCGGCGGCTCGACCTTCGAGCGGCGCAGCGTGCGGTCTTCGTAGCGATTCGCAGCCGCGTGCGTGACGAGCATCTCCTCGTCGACTTCCTCGATGTCATCGCCGCCGATCCGCAGCAAATCGTCGAGCGCAGCCTCGGCCGCGTCGGGCAGATCGTCCGGGAGGTTGCGCCGGCCACTACGCGTGCCCGCGCGCTTCTTGCCCGCGCGGGTCACTCGCCACCCTCTTTGGTCTTCACCCGATCCACGATCACGTCGAGAGAGCCACGCGCCAGCCGCACGTGCAAGCGCTCCTTGGCTTTTACCTGCCCCGCATCGCGAACGATCGTGTCGCCGGACCGAACCATCGCGTAACCGCGGTCGAGCACGGCGAGCGGGGACAGCGCGGCCATCTGCGCCCCCAGCTGCGCGAGCTCGGCGCGCCGCTCTGCGAGGCTCTGCACCATGGCCGCATCGCAACGAGCCGCCAACATCCCTAGATCCTGACGCGCGCGACCGATCCGCCGGATCGGCGAGGCCGCCGCGAGGCGCCTCTCGAGGTCTCCGAGCACGGTCCGGTTACGCAGGATCCGCGCACGCGGGTGCAGCCCGGCGAGCCGCTCGTGCAGACGCAACAGCTGTGCGCGAGTCGCGGCGAGCGCACGCTCTCCACGCGCATGCAGCGCCATCGTCGAGCGGTCGAGATCTTGCCGCGCGCGATCGAGCACGTGGTGCATCTCGCGATCGAGCCGGCGACGCTCTTTGGTGAGCAAGTCGACGAGCACGTGCCCGTCGGGAACAACCAGCTCTGCAGCCGCCGTCGGTGTCGACGCACGCGCGTCGGCGGCCAGGTCGGAGAGCGACAGGTCGACCTCGTGACCGACCGCGCTGATCACCGGGACCGGGCAACGCGCGATCGTGCGTACGACTCGCTCGTGGTTGAACGCCGTCAGATCCGTTACCGCACCGCCACCGCGCCCGACGATCACCACGTCGACGCCCGCGCGCACGACCATCGCCATCCCCATCACGATCTGGTGCGGTGCGGTCTCGCCTTGGACCGCCGCGTCGGCGATCAAGATCGGCGTCGGCAGTCGCCGTTGTACGGTCCTGATGATGTCGTGCACCGCCGCACCGTGCCGCGAGGTCACAACTCCGATCCGGCGCGGGAACCGCGGCAGCGGCCGCTTCTTCGCGGGGTCGAAAATGCCCTCGGCGGCCAGCTTCTGCTTGAGCTGTTCGAGTGCGAGCGCCGCCGCGCCAAGCCCGGCCGGCTCTGCGAAATCGACGTACAGCTGCATTCGGCCATCGCGGTCGTAGACCCCGAGCCGCCCACGCACGCGTAGGCGCTGGCCCGGCTCGATCCGGAACTTGGTCCGCACCAGGTCGCGCGACCACATGATCGCCGGCAACACCGCGTCGCGATCGCGCAGCGAGAAGTACAGGTGTCCCGAGGCCGGCTTGGTGACCTGCGTGACCTCGCCCTCTAGCCAGAGGAGCCCGACCGCGTCGAGCGTCCGCGCGGCATAGCGGACCACTTCCGCGACGCTGATAGGCTTTTCGCGGCTGGACTCCAATCGCGCTCCACCCGCGGGGCCGTCAGCAGGCACAGCCAACGGTAATCGCTGGCCATCTTCGTCGCAACCGGCCACGGTGGCGCGGTGTCGTTATGAGGGTTAGGATGCAATCGCCGCCCATGGCCGAAGAGGTAACGACCGTTCCCGACGAGCCAGGCGCGCCCATTCCCAAGGACGCGATCGATCCCGCGCTCGTGAAGCTGTCGAGGCCGCGCCCGAAGATTGGCGTGGTCACCGCCCTCGGCGTCACGTTCTTGTGCGGCTACTTCGCCCTGAAGCTCAATTCCGATCGCCGCTTCGCCGGCGAGCCCGAAGCTCCACGCCGCGTCACGGTGGCTGACATCGCGACCGGCAAGGTCGGCGCGGATGCCCATGTCCAGGTCGACGCCGAGATCTTGATGGCGCACGCGATTCGCGTCGCGACCCAGAAGGGCAACATCGGCATGCGTGTCGTGCCGGCGCGCGCGTCGGCCGAGAAGCTGTGGCTCGTTCTGCCCGGCGATGGCTGGAGCGAGCCGAGTACGGGTGGCTACGTTGGCCGTCTGCGCCCGCTCGCCGACCTGCCGATCGCAGATTCGATCTCGAGCTTCCTCGCCGCAAACCCTCGCCCGATGTTCGCGCCCGCCCACGCGGTCCGCACCGGCTTCGCAAACAATCGAGTCGTTGCGGTCACCGGCGACACGATCGCGGTGCGTGATAGCGACAAGGTCGCATTCGACATCGTCGACATCGGCGCGGCCAGCGTCATCTGCTCGTTCAACGAGCGCCACAAGGATTCCGCCGCGTGCAAGCAGGCGCTCACAGATGCCGGCGTCACCGTCGGCGCTGCGCGCGACGGCAAGGAGCAGACGCACTTCGCGGTGACCGAGAAAGAGGGCGAGGCGGTCGCCGTCGTTCGCACCAAGCTCGAGGCCGCGAAGCTGTGGGGCATGACCGTCGAGCCTGTCGTCGAGCATCTCGAGACGACGTGGGGCAAGCTCAAGACCTCGCCGCCGACCGGATTCGTGGCCGACACACGCACGATCGCTGACGCGAGCATCGACCTGATGGGCATCTACGTGTCGCGGTCGATTCCGAGCGGCTCGTACGCGTTGATCGGTGGCGAGCGGCCGCAGGACTACTGGTACGTGCTTCCGGTGACGATCCTCGTCGCCCTGATCGGTCTGTTGTTCCTGTGGGCACTGGTTCGCGCCGTCAAGCGCGACGTGCTCAGCCCGCGCCCTGCAGCGTAGGGCGTGAGATACTCGGCCCGTGGCTGACGGGGACAAACCCGAGGCATCCCCGACCGTCGAAGGTCGGGTGCCGGCCACCGTACAAGAAGCCGCCCAGCCAGAGGCTCCACTCGGCACGATGCAGATGCCGCGAGGCGGTTTTCCGTCGACGACGCCGCCGGAAATCCCGGAGCCCGCCGCCGGCAAGCCGACGGTGATGCCGACCACGGCCGCGCCCCTGCCTAGCGTCAAGCCACCGACGATGCCGGCAGACGCTCGGTACTCGATGGACAAGGAGATCGCCCGCGGCGGCATGGGCCGCGTCGTCGAGGCAACCGACAGCGTGCTCGGCCGCACCGTCGCACTCAAAGAGGTGCTGTCGCTCGATCCCGAGACGGTCCGTCGCTTCCATCGCGAGACCCGCATCACCGCACGCCTCGAACATCCGGCGATCGTCCCCGTGCACGACGCGGGCACGTCACCGAGTGGCGCGCCGTTCTACGTGATGCGCAAGATCGGCGGCCGTGCGCTCGAGGACCTCGTCGCTCGCGCCGATACCGTGCCCAAGCGCCTCGTCCTGGTGCCGCACATCGTGACAGCGGCAAACGCGATCGCCCACGCCCACGAGCGCGGCATCGTTCATCGCGACATCAAACCGGCGAACATCCTGTGCGGCGATCTCGGCGAGACGATCGTGATCGACTGGGGCCTCGCGAAAGCAATCGGCGAGGCCGAGGACCCGGCGATGCCGACCTCGCGTGTCCTCGAGGATTCAGAGGACGACGCGATCAAGACGAAGGCCGGCATCGTGTTCGGCACGCCCGGCTTCATGGCGCCGGAGCAGCTGCGCGGCCGCCCCGTCGACGAGCGCTGCGACGTCTACGCGCTCGGCGCGACGCTTTACCATCTGCTCGCGCGCCGCCCGCCGCACCACCACAAGAACGCCGACGTGATGATGCGCATGGCGGTCGACGGCCCGCCGCGCCCACTTGGCGAGATCGTCGAGGGGATCCCGCCCGAGCTCGTGACGATTGTCGACAAGGCGCTCGCGCACGACGTCACGCGCCGCTATCAAACCGCGCGCGCGCTCGCCGAGGATCTGCAGGCGTACCTCGCCGGCAAGATCGTCGGCTCGCACCAGTACACCGCGCGCGAGCGGTTCGCGCGCTTCGTGAAGCAGAACCGCGCCGCGGTCACGATCGGCGCGATCGCGTTGGCCGCCGGGCTCGTCGGAACGGTGATCGCATTCGTGCGCATCAGTGACGAGCGTGATCGCGCCGACGAAGAAGCGCGCCGGGCCACCATCGAGAAGCAGGCTGCGAACGAGCAGCGCGACCAGGTCGTGAAGAAGGCGCGCGAGCTCACGCTGACGAACGCGCGCCACGCATCGACGACCGATCCGACGCGCGCGCTCGCGATGGTCAAACCGCTCGTGCAATCGGACCTCTGGCGAGCCGCGCGTGACGTCGGTGCAGCCTCGCGCGCGCACGGTGTCGCCTTCAGCATTCCGCTCTCGAAGCACACGCTCACGCTGGAGCTGTCACGGGATGGCCAACGCGCGCTCACCGCCGGCGACGACGGTAAGGTCCGCATCGTCGACATCGACAAGCGCACCAGCAAAGAGGTCGCGAACATGGGCGGCGAGGTGATGGCTCGCTTCGCGGACGGCGAGCGCAAGATCGTCATGTACCAGGGCAACCGCCTGACGATCCTCGACACGACGACAAACGCGAAACGCGAGGTCACCGCACCGACGACGATCACGAAGCTCGAGATCTCCGGTCCGCTCGCGTACTGGGTCGATCCGACAAACGCGGTGTGGCGTCTCGATCTCGCGGGCGGACCACCGGCCAAGGTCGAGCTCGGCGAGCCGGTGACCAGTGTCTCGCCGTCACCCGACGGTCGCTGGGTCGCGTATGGTGGCACGCAACACCTGCTGCTCTCCGATCGCTCGGATCCGACGCTACCGCCCGAGAACAAGAGCGAGGGCGTCGTTCACTTGCTTCAGTGGTCGGCCGACTCGAAGCGTCTCGCCGTCCAGATCGACGACGAAGTCCTCGACATGAACATGCAGCCGGTGCCGCAGATCTGGAACCGCTACCGCATCGGCCAGCGCTTCGGGCTCGCATTCAGCGGCGGTCGCATCTTCAGCTCCGGACCGACAGGCGTTGGTCAGCTGTTCAACCCGGAGAGCAAGCTGCGCTTGAACGATCCCGGTCACACGCTCGGCGTGTTCGAGGGTCGCGAGAAGGTCGTGATCTCGGCAAAGCCGCAGGGTGAGATCGTCGTGCTGTCCGACTACGGCGATCACATGCTGCGCGCACCGCTACCGATCGAGCTCGTCGCGACATCTGCGCGCGGCTCGTGGATCGTCGCTGCCGCCGAAGGAATGCTCCTCGTCTGGAACCTCGAGCAGTTCGAGCCGCGCTCGTTCGCGAGCTATCCGCCGAGCAGCGCACGCTTCGTGACCGGTGACACGATGATCGTCACCTACCAGGACGAATCCGCCGAGTGGATCGATCTGCGCTCGGGCAAAGCAACCGCGCTCGGCGAGCTGCCCGGTATCGAGAGCGTCGTCACCGCGCCCGATGGGGCGGAGGCGATCGCGCTCGACCTCACGCATCGCGCGTGGCGCGTCGCTGGTGTAGGCCGACCGCAGGCGCTGCCCGGCGAAGTCGACGCGGTCGCCTACGTCGACAACACGCGGCTCGTGTTCGCCGGTGATGGTGCCGTACGCATCGAGGACCTCGCGCACAAGACGAAGACCCCACTGATCTCGCACCCGGCCGCTGTACGCGATCTCGCAGCAACCTGGTCGCAGGGCGCCTGGGTCGCGGCGTCGTTCGCCGATGGCCTCGTGTTCCGCAAGAACCTATCGGGCACCGAGGGCAAGCTACAGCTCCCCGCCCCCGTGCCAGCGCACCTGCCGCTCGCGCTCGCCCCCGAGGGCACGGTCGTGTTTGGCGTCGGGAACGAGCTGCGGGGGTGGCGTCCCGATGGCACGAGCGAGACGATCGTGAAGCTCGACAAGCCGATCTACGACGTCACGCT
>Ga0315912_10005012_pt1 | contig 12279 bp, 9 predicted proteins | sample VfabasoilMG_FD_204469 | JGI IMG/M metagenome (GOLD analysis project Ga0315912, IMG submission 204469) | Garden soil microbial communities collected in Santa Monica, California, United States - V. faba soil | ecosystem: Environmental > Terrestrial > Soil > Garden | place: USA: California... | reverse complement strand
CGGGAGTCTCCTCCACCGGCTGCGCCGGGGCGAGCACCAGACCGAAGTCGAGCACCTTGACGACGTCGACCTCCTCGGCCGCGCGGCAGATGAAGACGTTCGGGGGCTTGATGTCGCGGTGGACCAGGCCCGCGTCGTGCGCCTCGGCCAGGGAGTTGCACGCCTGGAGCAGCAGGTGCACGACGCGCGACGCAGGCTGCGGACCGTAGCGTTCCGTGAGCGTCTCGAGATCGATCCCGTCGAGCAGCTCCATCACGAAGAAGAAGGTGCCGTCGGCCGTCACACCGTAGTCGAAAAGCTCCACCGTGTTGCGCGAGCGCAAGCTCGCAATCGTCTGAGCTTCGCGCTTGAAGCGTTCCTGGATCTGCGCGCTTTCCTGACCTTGCGTGAGCTCGATGTTGATGAGCTTGATCGCGGCGTGGCGGGCGAGCAATCGATGCTCGGCGCGCCACACCTCGCCCATGCCACCCTTGCCGAGACACTCGATGAGCGTGTAGCTGCCGAGCTCCGTCGCCTTGCGCGTCGCTCGCTCCGCCTCTGCCCGCGCAACGGCGACCGCGCGCCGAGCCCGCACGATGTTTCGCGCGAAGAACCACGACACGACCAGCGCCGCCACGAGCGCGAGCGCGGCGATGAGGAGGCTCGTCCGCCGGTGCGTATTGAGCGCGCGCAGGAACGACTGCTCCGAGACCAGCACCGCCACGCTCCAGTGTGGGCCCGAAGCCCCGCCGATCGGCGCGACCGTCGCCAGCATGCTCTGGGCGCCCGCCTCGAAATGCGCGAAATCGCCCTGAAGCGCCTGGCCCCACGCGGGAAGCCCCTGAAAAAATGCGTTCAGCACCGGGTCGTCGATGTCGCGATAGTTGAGCGCGTGGGTCGTGGGCTTGAGCGTGGCGATGCGGGCTGCCGCGGTCGGGTAGGCGAGCACGACCCCTTCGTCCGCGAACACCAGAGTGCTCACACCGGAGCTGTCAGCGCGCGCCATGAACGACGAGAGCGCGCTCACGTCGAAGTCGACCGCGATGACGCTGTGGAGCGTGCCGTTCGCGTCGAAGATGGGCTCGACTCTCGTCACGCCCGTGTGGAGGCTCGTGAAGAACGGATAGGGGGCCGTCCAGGCGCGCTTGCGTTCCTCGAGCGCGACCGACCACCACGCACGCTTGCGCGGATCGTAGTCGGTGTTCTCGTCGCGCTCCCAAACCATGCCACGCGGACTGAACCGATAGTGGCGGAACTTGCCGCCACCGGCGCCGACGCGGCTTTCCTGGAAGCGCACGACGCCGTCGTCGTCCTGGTAGACACCCTGAAACGTGCCGTCGGGGAAACCGACGTAGGCCTGCGACATGCCGGGGCGCCCGACGATCAAATCGCGCAGCACGAGCGCATACGACTCCGGCGGCTCGCTCGCACCCTTGCCGAGCTGCCGCATGCGGTCGAGCACCGGCTCCGCCTGCTCGAGCGCCTGAGCCATGCGCTGGCTCACGAACGCCATCTGCTCGACGAACCGATCGCGCGCCATCGAGCGGCTCGTATTCCCGAGCGCGTTCTGGCCGACGAGCGTGAGGCTCACGCCGACGATAACCACCAGCAACGGAATCGTGACCAGCACGCCGCGCGGCGAAGCGAGCGCCACGCTCAGGCGCGCTGCCTCACTCTTCCTTACCGTTCCCGATTCATCGACTCGGGTGGCAACGTCTCCGTCCGCTATGCGACGCCCCGTCACGCCGCGGAGGCTAGCGCAACGCGGCTGGATGCGGCGCCGTTTCGTGCAGCGTGGCGCGAACGGGTGCGAAAATCCCTGCTCAGCGCCGTGCTCGACGCGTCGCAGACCAGCAACAAACACGCGCCCGCCGCGATCGCACTGTCATGGGCGCAAGCGGAGCGAGCCGGTTCGGTGGCGCGAGTGCCCCAGGGCGAGACCCCGGAGACACGGTGGCACGCCGGTTGCTTTGCATCGTCTTCGAAAATGCCCGATCGACCGCTCATGAGCCCCGAAGCGCACCGCGCCGGTGCTCGCCATCCGTCGACGCCACGTCGCGCGCGCCCCGCGCCACGACGCCGGAGCGCACGGACCGAGGGCTCGAGCCCCAACGCCACGGGTGGCTCGGACGCGTCGACGCCCGAGCAGGGCAACGAGGAGATGCTGGTCGCGATCCGCAGCCGTATCGAAGGCGCAAACCTCGAACGGGTGTGTCTCATCATCGGCGGTGTGCCCTACGCGCCGAGCGGCACTGCGGTCATCCAACCCGGTGAGACGAGCTCGATGATCGAGCTTTCTCCCGCCATGGGTGGCATCAAGGGTGCCGTCTACTTCGAGCTCTGCGCAGGAAACCACAATGTTCCGCTCGTGACCGACGAGCTTTTCGACATTGCTCCGGGCGCCGTGCTCGTCATCACCATCGGTGACTACACGCGCGCGCACAACGCCTCTATGGAGCTCGAAGGCGCCGTGGCAAGGCTCGAGCTCACTCGACCGCTCGAACGAGCCGAAACAACCGCATAGCGCGCACCTAAAAGATACTCGACGCTCGGGCGGGAGCGCTCGCAAGCCCGGAAAAACCGCCGCAAAAGGTTTGACGGAGGCATGCGCCCTGACTAAAGGGGGAAGCCATGAAGCGGGCACCAGTGGCGCAAGGGATTGCTGTCTTTGCAGGGCTTCTCGGGGCGTGCGCTGCACCTCCGCCCGAGTCCGAGCGGTTGGCTGAGTCCATCGTGCTCACGCGGCACGCCCCCGACGCCGACTTCTCGAAGTTCAAAACGTACTTCCTGAGGCCCGAGGTTCGCACGCTCGCCGAAGACGGCGCGCTCGACCCGGTCGATCCCGGCAAGTCCCAGCAGCTCCTCAACGCCGTCACCAAGAACATGAACGACCGCGGCTTCGTCGCGGTCGAGATTCAAGAGGCAGAGCTCGGCCTGGAGATCGTTTACGTCGAGCACGTCTCGTCGGCGACCTGGTGTTACACCTGGTACAGCCCCTACTACTGGGGCTACCCCGCGTGGGGTTACTACCCGTACTACCCGTGCGACACCACGGTGTGGAAGTCCGGCATGCTCGCCACGCTGATGACGGACCGCACGCCCGCCCTCGAAAATCCGGGCGGCGTGGCCGATGGCGATGGCGGCGAAGCTGGCGCCGGCGGCGCGGGTGGCCGCCCCAACATCCTCGGCGGGATCTGGTTCTCGGGCGTCTACGCCGTGTCGCCCACGATGGCCGACGCGGTCGACGGCATCAACCAATCCTTCAAGCAGTCGCCCTACATCAAGGCGGGCCAGTAGGCGCTCTCATGGAGAAACGTATGATGAAGACGATCCAGGGAGTCGCGCTCTTCGCTTTCGTGTCGACGCTCGGCGGCGTCGCCTCGGCCCAGAAGGCGCCACCCCCGGCTGCACCGGCTCCCGCCGCACCGGCACCTGCCGCCGCGCCCGCGCCAGCCCCCGCGCCACCACCCCCCGCTGCGGCTCCGGCGCCCGCTCCCGCACCGCCACCGCCCGGCGGGTACCCTGCTCCGGCGGCTCCGCCACCCGGACCGGCGCCGCTCGCGCCTTCACCCCTGTACGAGCCGCCTCCGCCGCCGCCCCCGCAGCAGATCCAATACGAGGCACCGCCGCCCCCGCCCGCGCCACCCGAGGGCACGCAGCGCTTCCTGGGCAACGCGATGGTCGGGTTCGCCTGGGACCTCGGGATTCCGGTGGGCACCATCCACGACTTCACGAGCAACGTGAGCGGACTCGGCTTCGACATCTCGTTCCACTACTGGGTGCATCCGCAGATCACGATCGGCGGCGAGGTCGAGTGGCAAACCTTCACCGACCAGAAGGACCGCACGACGTACCAGATCCCGAACGGCGCGCTCACGGCGACGGCGTACAACAGCCTGCAAACCGCGTCGCTGCGCGCGGCCGCGCAGTACTACTTCCTCGATCGCGGCCTCGTGCTGCCCTACGTCGGCCTGAACGCCGGCTATGGCTGGGGCACGTTCCAGAGCGCCGCCGCGGACATCCTCCTCTACGACAATCAGGACTCCTTCGTGTTCGGCATCGAGCTCGGCGCGCTCCTCGCGTTCGACAGCAAAGCGCCGCTCGTGAAGGTCTCCGGTCGCTACAGCGCCGCACCGGCGATGGAGTGGCTCGACACGGTCGACGACGTTCAGACGATCACGTTCCAACTCGGCCTCCTGCTGTTCTGAGAGGAGCATCCAGATGATTCCTTTTCGAGGCGCGTGCGCAGCCGTAGCGGCCGGCGTGCTGCTGGCGCGGGCCGTTCCGGCGCAGGCCGAGCCGTCCGCGTCGCTGGATCCGTCGACGTCGCTCGCCGTTCCCGTCGCCACGACCGCGACGCGCTCACCCGCGACCGACCAGGCGGTGTCGCCCATCAATCCTGGCCCCGACCAGGGCCTGTCGAAGATCCAAAAGGTCGCCAAGAAGGGCTTCACGTTTTTCCCCTCGATCCAGGATCCCGGGAAATTCCGCCTGGCGGTCGGCGCCTACTACGACGCGATCGACCCCGCGGTCGTGTACGGCTTCAACGTCCGCGTGCCGCAGGTCTCGCTCGATGCGCGCTTCGGCCTCGGCGACGGCTGGTCGCTCAAGGGCCATCTCAACTCGATGCTCATCACCAGCGAGTTCTTGCTCGGTGCAAGCTACGCCTGGCACCCCGCGGGCAAATGGTCGCTCGAAGGGACGCTGACGGCGGGACTCTACGTCGGCAAGCTCGGTCAGGTCGGTTTCGACGTTCTCCTGCTGTCGCCCGAGTACCGGCCCGAGCTCGCGCTCGGCTACGAGCTCGGCAACGTCGCGCTCACCCTGCGCGGCTCCGTCATGCTCATGGGCCCGGAGAACCTCAACGTGGGGGACACGTCGGGCGGCCTCGACAACTCGAACGCGTTCGTCGGCCACAGCGAAATGTTCTTCGTCGAGAACACCACGGCGTCGAACGGCGTTTGGTACTTCGGTCTCGGCGCGATGACTACTCGTGCCTACTACGCGATGTGGCTCCTGTTCCCCGATTCACCGAGCCTTTTCACCTACCCGAGAGTCGTGGCCGGCTATGAGTTTTAAGCATTACGTTCTCTCCTGTGCCGTCGCCTGGCTCGCCTTCGGCTGCGAGTCGTCGGGCGACGTGACGATCCCTCAGTTCCCCGACGGTGGCCTCTTGAGGCAGGGCACCGCGCTCACGCGCGGGCAGCTCTACCTCTTCGAGGGCATGTACGACGTTGCCCAGGGCAGCGAGATCTTCGGCGACGGGCTCGCCGTGCGCACCAGCAAGGGCACGGTTTCGCTGCTCACCGACAAGAACAACGGGTTCTCGGTGCTCGGCAGCGCTTGCCTCGACGACGGTCGCGTCGTGGTCGAGGGCTACTGGCAATACCCGACGGAGCTCGAGGCCGGGCTCGTCCGCCTGTTCGTCGACCCGCCCGAGGTCGCCGCGGCGCTCTGCGCCGGCGAGGCGCCGAAGCCAGACACCGCCTTCAGCCTGCACGGCGCCTGGGGCAACGACAGCGATTTCCCGACCCATCCGCTCTCGCTCAACTGGACGCGCGAGCTCAAGGACTGGCGGGGCTTCTTCGGCAACACCGCCCACCACGGGGCCTGCGAGGGTACCGACCACTGCGGCGCCTCGCCGAATAGCCTGGAGTCGATCCGCCTGGCGGAGCGCGTGGGGTCGAATCTGGCCGAGGTCGACATTCGCCTCACGCGCGACGGGGTTCCGGTCATGTTTCACGACCCGGGGCTGTCCCGGTCGCTCGTGCGCGGCATGTTCTGCAACGGCAACGTCGCCGATCTGTCGGTCGCAGAGCTGCTCGGTAGCTGCGAGTACACCTACGGCGAGAAGATCCCGACGCTCGAGCAGATGCTCGACATGCTCGTCAACGAGACCGAGATGGAAGGCGCCTACCTCGACATGAAGGTGCCCGGAGCGGTCTTGCCCTCCGCGCGCCTCGTCAACAAGCTGAACGAGGAGCTCGCGATCCGCAACTCCAACGACGACCCGAGCGACGACCGGAAGTTCAAGGCGGCGATCGCGATCACGACGGACGAGGTGCGAACCGCCTGGCACGACGCCAAGGCCCAGCTCCAGAAGGAGGGCGCTCCGGTCCCGCCCTGCCTCTTCGAATACGATCCGAACCTCGTGCTCACCGAAGGCTGCATCGCCTGGGGTCCGACCTGGACCGCGGGCGCACAACCCGACAACGTCCAGATGTTGCGCGACCATGGCGTGATCACGATCTTCTGGACGATCAATCAGTCGGACTTCATGAAAGAATTTTTGGAGCAAGCGAAGCCGAACGGGATCATCACCGGGCGCGCTTCGACGCTCTTTTACCTCTACCAGACGATCGGCACCGTGCCGCCGGCCCCGGGAATGACGGAATGACACCCTGGACTCGTCACGGTCTCGCGGCGCTCGCCGCCAGCGCGTCGCTCGCACGCCTTGCCGGCGCCGCCCCCGCGGATGCTCCGCCCGCGACGCCCTCCACCGCCACGGCGGAGCCCGCGGGAGCGACGCCAGCGCCCCCTCCCGACGCAGCTCCCGCGCCGGCCGCCGTTCCCACACCGTCGCCCGCCACGTCCCCGGCCGCCACTCCGGTCCCTGCCGCCGCAGCACCCAATGCACCGCCGTCGGCGGTCTCGCCCGCGCCCGCGACCGGCGACCGCGGGGCGGCGACCACGAGCGCGCCCCCGCCCGAGAAAGAGGTCCCCTCCTCGCTCGAGCTTTCGCTGAGCATCGGCCCGACCGTGATGTACGGCGAGGCCGCCAACCCCGAATACGACCCCTCGGTCTCGCGTTTCGGCATCTTCGGCTCCTTCGGCGTCGGCTACCGCTCGAGCTACTTCGTCGATCCGTTCATCGAAATCGGCTACGGCTCGCTCGCCACGGGTGAGGTGGTCCTGCCGAACGGTCCCTGGGGAGCCGGCGGCACGCTCAAGCAGCAGCTCAGTGTCGTGACGATCTCGCCCGGCATCACCGCCGACATCTGGCGCTTCCGCCCGAAGTTCGGCATGGGCCTCAGCTTCGTCACCGAAAGCTACGCCTTCGGGGGCCAGGAGCACTCGAGCACCCAACCGCCGCTGCTTGCGCAGCTCGGGCTCGGCTTCGTCGCCGTCGACGTGCCGCGCTTTCGCCTCGACGTCGAAGCTCGCACCGTCATCATGCAGGGCGCCGACGTGCACTTCACGACGATCGACGTCGTGCTTCGGGCCGACGCGATCTATTTTGGCGGGAGCTGATGTCTTGTTGGGGGATTTGAGCGTCGATGACCGACCGGGAAACGATGGCGCCGGCCTCGCCGGTTCGTCGTACGCGTCTCCGCCGCAATCGCTGATCGATCTGTTCTTCCAAGACTCCTGGGTCCTCGCGGCGGGCCTTCGGCCCGCATCGGGCTTCGCCCACCCTCGATGGGGCTCTCGACCTCCTTACGCGTAGCCGCGCGCCTGGAGCTGGAACAAACGAGCGTAGGTGCCGTTCGCGGCGAGCAGCACGGCGTGCGAGCCGTCCTCGGTGATGCGCCCCTTTTCGAGCACGAGGATGCGGTCGGCCATGCGCACCGTCGGAAATCGGTGCGAGATGATCAGCGTGGTGCGCCCGGCCGCCAGGCGCTGAAAGCGCTCGAAGACGGCGTGCTCGGCGTCGGCATCGAGCGCGGCCGTCGGCTCGTCGAGCACCAGAACGTCGGCTTCCTCGCGCATGAAGCCGCGAGCCAGCGCGAGCTTTTGCCACTGCCCGCCCGAGAGCTCCACGCCCTCGGGGAACCAGCGCCCGAGCGGTGTCTCGATGCCGTGCTCGAGGCCGCTCACGACCGCGTCGGCGCCGCCCCGTTCGACGGCGCTCCGGATGCGCGTCTCGTCGTCGAGGTGGTGGACGCTCCCCACGCCGACGTTCTCGCGCAGCTTGAGCTGATACTGGTTGAAGTCCTGGAAGACGACGCCGAAGCGGGCGCGTAGCGCCTCCGGATCCCAGCTCTTCAGGTCCTTGCCGTCCAGCAGCACGCGCCCACGTGTCGGCTCGTACAGGTGCGTCACGAGCTTCACGAGCGTCGTCTTGCCCGCCCCGTTGCTGCCGACGAGCGCCACGCTCTGACCCCGCGGGATGAAGAGCTCGATGTCCTCGAGCACCCACTTCTCCTGCCCGGGGTAGCGAAAGCTCACGCGCTCGAGACGGATGCCCTGCTCGTCGCCGCTCACCGTCACCGCACCCGGGGTTGCGGGCTCCACGGCGTCGCGCCCCGCGAGCACCACGGCGGGCGGGGCGCCGGCATCGACCGGTAGCTCGGCGACGGCGCCGTCGAGGTAGGCGAAGAGGTTCGACATGTAGAGGTTGTGCTCGTAGATGCTGCCGATGCCGGTGAGGATCGACTGGAAGGCCTGCTGCCCGTTGCGAAACGCGAGCACGTACATCGTCATGCTGCCGAGCGTCAGCCGTCCGAGCGCCGCGAGCGCCGCCATCGACGCATAGGCGCCGTAGAAGGCGAGCGTCGCGAGCAGCGACCAGGCGTGCGTCACGAGCGCACGCCGCGTGGCGAGTCGCGAGTCTTCACGGTGAAAGCGCTCGGCGAGCTCCTTGTACCGGCCGAGCAAGAGCGGACCGAGCCCGAACAGCTTGATCTCCTTCGCGTGCTCGTCGTTCGCCAGCACGTACTCGAGGTAGAGCAGGCGCCGGCCGTCCGGCGAACGCCAGTTCCGCAGTCGAAAGGCCGCCTTCGAGTAGCGCATCTCCACGATCGTCGCCGGCACGGTCGCGAGCATGAGCGCGACCACGACCCAGGCGCTGAAGTGGACGAGCAACGCCGCGTAGCCAGCGACGGTGAGCAGGTTCTGAACGAGCGCGAAACTCTCGGTGACGAGGGACACCGGGCGCGACGAGGCCTCACGTCGCGCACGGCTGAGCTTGTCGTAAAATTCCGAATCCTCGAAATGCCTGAGCTCGAGCGTCGTCGCCCGCTCGAGGATCGCGACGTTCACGTCGGTGCCGAGCCGCGATCCGAGCACGCTTCGAACCAGCCCGAGCCCGCGTCCCAGCGTCACCTGCAGCACGACCAGGCCGAGCTCCACCGCCACCCAGCGCAACGTGTGCTCGCGCGCATGGGCCACGACCGCGTCCACGATGAGCTTGCCCGCCCAGGCAATGGCCGGTGGAATCGCCGCTGCGCCGAGCGTCAGACCCCCGAGCGCGAACGTGAGCCCGCGCGACGAGCGAAACACGAGCCCGAGCGCACGGCGCATGTACCCGACACTGTCGCGGAGCGCCTGACGCAAGGCGACGCGCGGCTCGGGCGGACGGGCGGGGGGCGGGCTCACGAAGGGCCCAGCGTACTCGCCGCAACGCTAGCGCCCCACCGTGTGGGCGAAGCCCGACGCGGGCCGAAGGCCCACCGCGAAGACCCCTGAGCCTCGGCCTCCTAAGCCGCGGGCGAGCTCGGCGAAGTCACGGGCGAGGAGCTCCCGCGGGAACGCGCCAGGCCGAGCAGGTGCCAGGCCTCGCGAAACGCCTCGAGCCCCGCGTCCGGCGTCGAACCGCTCGGCCAGCCTTGCGCCTGCCTGAGCTCCGCGGCCACCACGCTGGCCGGGATGACGAAGCAGACCGGCTCCTCGCCCGCCCGCGTGGGAAAATCGACGAACACGAACGCGCGATTTCTCGCCGCGCGTTCGGTCTCGCCCCCCTCGGTCACGAAGTGCCCCCGAGCGTTTCGGATTCGCACCCGAAGCAGGGCGACCCGGGTCCCCCGCGGGCTGCACGCAACCAGATCCGTCCCCGGGCTGGTGGTGGGCGACGCAAGGCAGCCCATCTGAGCCAGGCGAAAGAGCACGTAGTACTCCGCGGCAGCCCTCGAATCCAAGCGCGCCGAGTGTACTAGCGGAGCCTTGGCGCGCCGCAGCATCCCGCCCCACACAAATACGCCTGCCCTCGCGCCGGGCATGCCCGCGTTCCCGACCGGCGTTCCCGAGCGGCGTTCCCGAACGGCGACCTTCCGACGCTCTTACCCCGGCAGATTTTTGCGCCCCTGTCGTCCGAACTAAAGCCCTGAATTCCTATCAAACCTCTGGGGTATAGGCCCAGGGTAAGCTAGATCCTTTTTCCCCACGCGCCTGGCGCGAACCGAGCACCTCCATGTCACTCACCCACCTCGAAATGCTCGAAGCCGAGAGCATTCAAATCATGCGCGAGGTCGTCGCGGAGACCGAAAGGCCCGTGATGCTCTACTCGATCGGCAAGGACAGCGGCGTGATGCTGCACCTCGCGCGCAAGGCGTTTTACCCGGCTTCACCGCCATTTCCGCTGCTCCACGTCGATACCACGTGGAAGTTCAAGGCGATGTACGAGATGCGCGACCGCATGGCCACCGAGAGCGGGATGGAGCTTCTGGTTCACAAGAACCCGGACGCGATCGCGAAGAACATCAATCCCTTCACCCACGGCTCGGCGGTGCACACCGACGTGTGGAAGACCGAAGGCCTGAAGCAGGCGCTCGACAAGTACGCGTTCGACGCGGCCTTCGGCGGCGCTCGCCGCGACGAGGAGAAATCCCGCGCGAAAGAGCGCGTGTTCTCGTTCCGCAGCGCCCAGCACCGCTGGGACCCGAAGAACCAGCGCCCCGAGCTGTGGCGCCTGTACAACACGCGCAAGAAGAAGGGCGAATCGATCCGCGTCTTCCCGCTGTCGAACTGGACCGAGCTCGACGTCTGGCAATACATCTACCTCGAGAACGTACCCATCGTGCCCCTCTACTACTCCGCCCCGCGACCGATCGTGGAGCGCGACGGCGCCCTCATCATGGTCGACGACGAGCGCATGCCGCTCCGGCCCGGTGAGCAGCCGAAGATCCGCAACGTGCGCTTCCGCACGCTCGGCTGCTACCCGCTCACGGGCGCCGTCGAATCGACGGCCGACAATCTGCCCGACATCATCCGCGAGATGATGAAGAGCCGCGTTTCCGAGCGGCAAGGTCGCGTCATCGACCACGACGCCAACGCGTCGATGGAGCAGAAGAAGCAGGAGGGTTACTTCTGATGCGACGCACGACCGCCCAAGCCGGCAGTCCCGAGGACGCGGATCTCCGCGTCAACAAGACCCTGCTCCGCTTCAACACCTGCGGCAGCGTCGACGACGGCAAGAGCACGCTGATCGGCCGCCTGCTCTACGAATCGAAAGCGATCGCCGACGACCAGCTGGTGGCGCTCGAGAACGACTCGAAGCGCGTCGGCACGCGCGGCGGGGACATCGACTACGCCCTCTTGATGGACGGCCTTTCGGCCGAGCGCGAGCAGGGCATCACGATCGACGTTTCCTACCGCTTCTTCTCGACCGAGAAGCGCAACTTCATCGTCGCCGACACCCCCGGCCACGAGCAGTACACGCGCAACATGGTCACGGGCGCGTCGACCGCCGATCTCAGCATCATCCTGACCGACGCACGCAAGGGCGTGCTCGTTCAGACCCGGCGCCACAGCTGTCTCGTGTCGCTGCTCGGCATTCGCCACGCCGTGCTGGTCATCAACAAGATGGACCTGGTCGACTACTCGCGCGAGGTCTTCGAGAAGATCGAAGCCGAGTACCGGATCCTCGCCGAGAAGCTCGGCTTCAACGACGTGACCTGCATCCCGATCTCGGCGGTGAAGGGCGACAACCTCCTCGAGCATTCGGCGAAGACCCCTTGGTACAAGGGACCGACGTTGATGGGCCTGCTCGAGAACGTCGAGGTCGACACCTCGCGTCTGCTCGCGGACCCGCTCCGCTTGCCGATCCAGTGGGTCAACCGCCCGTCGCACGATTTCCGCGGCTTTGCCGGGACGATCGTGGCCGGGCGCGTCAAGCCGGGCGACACCGTGCGCATTCAGCCGTCCGGACGCACGAGCAAGGTGGCGCGCATCGCCACGTTCGACGGCGACCTGCAGGAAGCGGTCGCGGGCCAGTCGATCACGCTGACGCTCACGGACGAGGTCGATTGCTCGCGCGGCGACATGATCGTCACGGCCGACAACCCGCCCGAGGTCGCCAACTCGTTCGAGGCGACCATCGTCTGGATGAACGAGGCCCCGCTGCTCCGCGGCCGCAGCTACCTGATGAAGATCGGGACGAAGCACGCCACGGCGACGATCTCGCCCATCAAGCACAAGATCAACGTCAACACGCTCGAAGAGGTGGCCGCCTCCAAGCTCGAGCTCAACGAGATCGGCGTCTGCAACCTCGAGCTCGATCGCGCCATTCCGTTCGACGCCTACAAGGTCAACCGCGACACGGGCGGCTTCATCCTGATCGACCGCCTGACGAACGACACCGTC
>Ga0315912_10005011_pt1 | contig 12280 bp, 8 predicted proteins | sample VfabasoilMG_FD_204469 | JGI IMG/M metagenome (GOLD analysis project Ga0315912, IMG submission 204469) | Garden soil microbial communities collected in Santa Monica, California, United States - V. faba soil | ecosystem: Environmental > Terrestrial > Soil > Garden | place: USA: California... | reverse complement strand
AGCTGGCCCTCGTCGCGACACAGGAGGCCCAGGTTGTTGTGCGACTGCGCCATCCCGAAGCGGTCGCCGAGAGCGCGCGACAACTCGAGACTCTCCTCGGAGAGCCGGCGCTCGCTGACACGATCCCCCTGCAAGCCGGCGACGAGCGCGAGCAGCCGCGTGGCCGACGACATCGCGCGGCGATCGCTCTCCTGTCGGCTCAGCGCGAGACTCTCCTCGAACGCCTTCCCCGCCTCATCGGCTCGCCCGCGATCCAGCGCGATGCGGCCGAGGTTGCGCAGCGCGAGCGCCATGCCGCCCGCATCACCGGCCTCGCGGCGCAGCGCGAGATCCTCCTCGGAGAGCACGGTCGCGCGCGCGGCATCGCCCAGCCGGCAGGCGAACACGGCGGCGCCCGTCAATGCCGACGCGCGCAAGCCGGCCGGCGCATCGGGCGCGCGCGCGAGCGCCGCCTCGCAGCTCGCGAAGCCCTCGTGCCATGCCCCGCGCGCGTTCCAGTACGGCCATGCCTCGCCCGTCAGGCGCAGCGCGATGGACGTGCCCTCGGGATCGTCGAGGCTCCCCTCGATGGCCTCCGCGAGGTTGTCGTGATCCGCCGCGACCTCGTCGATCCAGGCGCGCTCCTCGACGCCCGCATCGGACGGCCGCGTCGCGAGCAGCGCCAGCATCGCCTCGCGATGACGCACGCGCACGTCGCGCGCCTCCCCCGCCGCATCGAGCTTCTCGCGCGCGTACTGCCGCACCGACTCGAGAAGCCGGTAGCGCGGGCGCTCGGCCGCGCGATCGAGGAGGACGAGCGACTTGTCCACCAGGTGAGCGAGGAGGTCCAGCACGTCGGCCGCCTCGACCTCGGCGCCCGCGACGACGACTTCGGCCGCCTCGAGCGTGAAGCCTCCGCGAAACGCGGCGAGCCGCCGGAAGACGATCTGCTCGTGCGCCGTCAGCAGCTCGTGGCTCCAGTCGATCGTCGCGCGCAGCGTCTGCTGTCGCGGCAGCGCCGTGCGGCTTCCTCCCGTCAGCAGGCGGAAGCGATCGTCGAGGCGCTGCACGAGCTGATCGACGCTCAGGTGCTTCAGCCGCGCGGCGGCCAGCTCGATGGCGAGGGGGATGCCGTCGAGCCGCACGCAGGCCGCGCGGATGAACGGCGCCGTCGCCGCCGACACCTCGAGGCCCGGGACGGCGAGCCGCGCGCGATCGACGAAGAGGCGCACGCACTCGTTGCGCGCGAGCGCCACGGGATCGACCTCGCCGTCGGCAGGCAGCGCGAGCGACGGCACCGTGAAGCTTCGCTCGCCCGAGACGCCGAGCCCCTCGCGGCTCGTTGCCAGCACGCGCACGCCCGGGCACTTGGCGACGATGGCGCCGGCGAGCGCCGCGCACGCGCCGAGAAGGTGCTCGCAATTGTCGAGCACCAGCAGCAGGTCCTTCGACGCCAACCATGCCAGCAGTGACTGTTCGGGCGTCGTGCCGCTCTCCTCGCGTAGGCCGAGCGTGGCAGCGGCATGCGCGGCGACGCCGTCGGCGCGCATCACGGCGGCGAGCTCGACGAGCCATGCGCCGTCAGGCATCGAGGGCTGGAGCCGACTCGCGACGTGCAGCGCGAGACGCGTCTTGCCGCAGCCGCCCGAGCCGGTGAGCGTGACGAGCGCGCTGGCCTCGACGAGCTTCTCCACCTCCTGGACCTGCACCTCGCGTCCGATGAACGTCGTCAGCGACGCGGGCAGGTTGCCGGCGGGACGCGGCCGCCGCCCGGAGGCGCGGCGCGCCGAGGGCGCCTCGTCCGCGAGGAGATCGTCGAGCGCCGCCTGCGCTTCGCCGAGATCGCGCAGGCGCGACGAGGGATCGCGAGCGAAGCAGCGGCGCAGCAGATCCCTCAGCCTGGCGGGCGTGCTCGCGGGCAGCGCCGAGTGGTCGGGCTCGTGCACGAGCGTGGCGGCCATGCGCGCGTCGCTCGTGGGACCCGGCACGGCGGGGAGCCCCGTCAAGCACTCGTAGAGGACGCAGCCGAAAGCCCACGCGTCCGTGCGCTCGTCGACGATGCCGTGACGGACCTGCTCGGGACTCATGAACCCGGGCGTGCCAGCGACGGCGCCGTTCACGCCGTCGGTCCCCTCGTCGCGTGCCGTCGCCGCATGCGTCGCGCTCGCGCGATGATGCGCCAGCCCGAAGTCGAGCACCTTCGCGACGCCCTTGCGCGTGATCATGACGTTGCCGGGCTTGAGGTCGCCGTGGAAGACGCCGCTCTCGTGCGCGCCCGCGAGGCCCGCCGCTACCTGCGCACATGCCGACATCGCCTCGGCGGGCGACAGCGTCCCCTCCTCGATGCGCCGCGCCAGCGTCACGCCGTCCACCAGCTCGAGCACGAGGTAGTGCCGTCCTTCGTGCTCCTCGAGGCCGTAGATCGTCGCGACGTTGGGATGGTTCACGGCGGCGAGCGCCCGCGCCTCGCGCTCGAGCTGCTCGCGCGACTCCGCGTCGAGCACGACCGTCGGCGGCAGCGACTTCAGCGCGACCGCACGCCCGAGCTTCTCGTCGAACGCCTCGTAGACGACGCCCATGCCGCCGCGGCCGAGCTGGCCACGCACCTCGTAGGAGCCGAGCCGGCGCGGCGGCTGCGACGCCGCGGCCGGCGCGGCCTGCCGCGCGCGCGCGCCGCTGGGACGCACCCACGTCGGCTGATCGCCGGGATCCTTCGGCGGGATGCCGCTGCCTGACACGCGGCGATCCTACGCCGGCGGGCTGCGAGGCGGCGCGCGCTACGCGATCGTCCTCAGTCCATCGCGCCGAGGACGTCGGCGAGGGGCTGGCGGAGCATCTTGCCCCAGCCGGGGCCCATGATGAGGCGCGCGAGCAGCCAGCCGGAGATGCCGGCGAAGCCGTCGTGATCCAGCACGAGTCGCGTGCCGGCGCCGGCCTCGTGCAGCGTGAGCCTCAGGACGAGCGGTGGCTGCGCGGGATCGCCGATCCACGAGTACGCGAGGCTGCGCTCGGGCGTCACCTCGAGGACCTCGCACTCGACGAAGCCGCGCCAGCCGCGCTGCGGGCCCTTCGCGCGCAGGATGAACTTCGTGCCGACCACGGGCGCGAAGCCCTCCGGCGTCATCAGCCACTTCTCGATCAGCGCGGGCTCGGTCAGCGCGCGCCACACCTTCGCGCGCGCGTGCGGGTAGGTGATCTCCCTGTGGATGCTCGAGGCTCCACCGCGGTTCGCGCCGACCATCGTCGTCGTCGTCATGGCTCCTTCTCCTTCATGTCGTCCAGCACGCGGCCCAGCGCCGCGAGGCGGTCGGACCAGAACCGCTCGTAGGTCCTCACCCAGGACATGACCTCCGCCAGCGGCTTCGCCTCGAGGCGGTAGACGCGAAAGCGACCCTCGCGCCGCTCGCCGACGAGGCCGGCCTCCTTCAGCACCTTCAAGTGCTGCGAGACCGCGGGCTGCGAGACGCGCGCGATCGCGACGAGATCGCTCACGTTCATGTCGCGCTCGACGAGGGCATCGAGCAGCTTCCGCCGCGTCCCGGAAGCGATCGCGCCGAAGGCGGACTCGGTGGCGGGCAGGGCGGGCATGGGCGACATCATATCAGCAACTCCTTATGCGTCAAGCGGGCCTGCCGGTTCGGCTTCGGACGGGGCGGTTGCCCGTTCGGCTCGCCGGTGGAGCTCACCTCCTTTCGCGAGTCGTCGCGGCGAGCGGTTCCGCCGCGTCGGCGTTCGTGACCCGAGCGTCACGAGCGCCGCCGGCGCGGCCTGCAGGAAGGGCGTCCGGTTCGCCTGCCGTCTCGCTCCGCGACGGTGCCCTCGCATGGCAGCATCCACGATGACGCCGCGCGCGGTGCCTCGCGTCGCAGTCCCTCGAGTGCCCAATGGCGAAGTCAGGCAGCACGAAGCAACCTGCACGAGCAACCACAGCGCCGCGCCGCCTCGCCGACATCACCGACATCACCGACATCACCGACATCAGCCTCCGCGTGAAGTCGCCCGACAAGCGCCTCACGGCCATCGTCTTCGACGCGCGCGAGTACGCCATGGGCTGGTGGGACGCGCGGCTCGTGCTCGTCGATGCGAGCGGCGCCGTCGTCGAGGACTTCGGCGGCCTGTTCATCGAGACCGCGTCGAAGCCCGCGTGGTCGGCCGACTCGAAGTGGCTCGCCTTCCCCACGCGCACGAACGGCGCCGACGGCGCAGCGCCGTTCGTCTACCTCGCGTGGCACGTCGCGAGGAACCGCTTCGGCGTCGTGCCGGTGACGAATCCCTATCCGCTCAGCGTCGGGTTCGTCGCTCCGGGCACGCTCCGCCTCCGCATCTCGCCGTCGCAGGTCGAGGCGGCCAACGTGCGGGAGGTCTTCGGCGGCGGCATCTCGGAGGCTCCTGTGAGGCGCTTCCGCGCCGATCGGCCGGTCGAGATCGCATTGCGCTCGCTCGCGATGCACGCGCAGGAGGAGATCCCGTCACTCGCGCAGCTTGCCGCGAAGGAGCCGCCGATCGATCTCGCGCTGCGGCCCGCCGGCTTCCATCCCTATCGCGGCCCCGGCCTGAAGAGCTCGACGCAGCGCATCAACGGCCGGCCGCTCGAAGGGCATCACCTCGAGGACTTCGCGGAGTGGGGCGACGAGGTCGCGAAGGCCTGGCTCGCGGAAGTGAGGGACCGCATGAAGAAGCGCTACGATCGCTGGGCGCCCGTCGGATCGATCCTAGGCGCGCGCAAGCGCTGAGGCCGCCGTCGCATTGCGCGATTCCGGTGCGTCGTCCATGCTGGCCGCATGAAGGAGCTGTCGGAGCGCCGCATCCTCGTCGTGGACGACGCGAAGATCAACGTCGATCTCCTCGTCCACGCGCTCAAGGACGACTACAAGCTGAGCGTCGCGCTCGACGGCGAGTCCGCGCTGAAGATCATCCGGCAGAATCCGCCCGACCTCGTGCTGCTCGACGTCGTGATGCCCGGCATCAGCGGCTACGACGTGTGCCGCGCCATCCGCAGAGAACCGGCGACGCGCGAGCTGCCCGTCATGTTCCTGACGTCGCGCGACGAGGTCGGCGACAAGATGGCGGGCTTCGAGGCGGGCGGCACCGACTACGTGACGAAGCCCTTCGAGGTGCTCGAGGTGAAGGCGCGCGTGCGCTCGCTGCTGAAGGCGCGCGCGTACCACGAGGCGCGCGAAGAGGCGCTCACGGCCGAGCTGAAGATCGCGCGCGAGATCCAGATGGGACTCGTCACGAGCGACTTCTCGCCGTGGAAGGGCGGACCGCTCGACGCCTTCGGCCTCATCGAGCCGGCGAAGGAGGTCGGCGGCGATCTCTTCTCGATCTTCCCGCTGGACGAGCGGCGCGTCTTCCTCGTCACGGGCGACGTCTCGGGCAAGGGCATCCCCGCCGCGCTCTTCATGGCGATCACGAACGCCCTCCTCAGGACGTTCGCGACGATGCTGGCGAAGCCCGAGGAGGTCGTCGCGCGCGTCAACGCGGAGCTCTCGAAGGACAACCATTCGGGGATGTTCGTCACGCTGCTCGCCTGCGTGCTCGATCTCGAGACGGGCCGCGTGCGCTGCTGCTCCGGTGGTCACACTCCTCCCGTCCTCGTCAGGCCGGGCCAGCCCGCGCGCTTCGTGCTCGAGGCGCTCGGCACCATCGTCGGCATCGACGGGGACTGCGAGTTCCGAGGCGACGAGATCCAGCTCGAGCCCGGCGACACGCTGGTCACCTACACCGACGGCGTGAGCGAGGCGTTCAATCCGAAGGACGAGCTGTTCGGCGACGAGAGGCTGCTCGCATGCATGAGTCGCGACGCGGGCACCGGCGCACGCGCGACCGTCGAGGGCCTGCTCGCCGACGTGCGGAACTTCGCCGACGGTGCGCCGCAGTCGGACGACATCGCCATCGTCGCGCTGCGCTGGAAGCCCGGGCGCTAGGATGCCGGGCGCTTCCTCCGAGCTCCGCCTGACGCTCGCCTCGACGCGCGCCGAGGTCGGCCGCGCCCTCGACGAGGTGCGCGGCTTCCTCATGGAGAACGGCGCCGACGACGAGGCCATCGACGCGCTCTGCCTCACCGTGGACGAGGTCGTCGCGAATGTCGTGCTCCACGGCTACGGCGAGGACGGCGACGGGAGCGTCGCGCTGCTCCTCGCGATCGGCAGCGACGCCTATGAGCTCGAGGTGCGCGACGAGGCGCCGGCCTTCGATCCGTTGAGCGCGGCGCCGCCTCATCTCGACGACGATCCCGAGCTGCGCGGGATCGGGGGACTCGGCATGCACCTCGTGCGAACGCTGATGGACGAGCTGAGCTACGAGCGCAGCGGCGGCGAGAACGTCCTTCGTCTCCGGCGGCTGCTCGTCAGGCCCGAGGGCTCGTGAGCGCGACGCGCCTCGCGATGCGCCCGTGAGCCGGCGCGAGCCGCCGTCGGATCCCGATGCCGGCCTCGCTCGCATCGCGCGCCTCGCGCTGCGCCTCGCCGGCATCGAGCTGCACGCGCGACACGGCGAGCTACTCGACCGGAGACGCGCGCGCCTCGGGATCGATGACGCCGATCTCGACGCGCTGCTCGATGCCGCCGAAGGCGACGACGCGGAGGCACGCGAGCGTCTCGTCGGCCTGCTCACGACGAACGTCTCGAGCTTCTTCCGCCACCCGCATCACTTCGATCTGGCGGCCGAGCACGCGCTCTGGGCCGCGCATCGACGCGGAAGCGCGCGCCTCTGGTCGGCCGCGACGGCGACCGGCGAGGAGGCCTGGTCGCTCGCGATGGCGCTGCTCGACGTCTTCGACGACGACGCTCCCCCGGCCACGATCCTCGCGACCGACATCGACACCGCCGCCCTCGCGATCGCCCGACGCGGCGAGTACGACGCCGCCGCCGTCAGCGCGGTGCCGGAGCGGTTCCGCGAGCGCTACCTCCGCTTCACGCCCGACGGCCGGCGCTTCAGCCCGGTGGATGCCGCGCGCGATCTCGTCGAGCTCCGACTCGTCAATCTGGTCGATCCTGAGTGGCCCATCGACGGGCCGTTCGACGTCGTGCTGTGCCGCAACGTGCTCATGTACCTGGAGGAGGGCCACCGCTACTCGGTGCTCGAGCACGTCAGCTCGGTGCTGGCGCCGGATGGCCTGCTCATGATCGATCCATCGGAGCATCTCGGAAGGGCCGCCCACCTGTTCGCCGCGGGATCCGGCGGCGTTCACGCGCGCGCGACGCCGCCCCGCCCGACACGACATGATGGGCGACGATCCGGCCCCGGGTCGCGGAGGCACTCGTCGTGACGATCGCCAGGCGTCTTTTCGTCCTGCTCGCCCTGCCGCTGCTGGTGCTCCTAGCCATGACGCTCGTCACGCTGCGCGAGCTGAAGCACATCGAGGAGCGCACGCGCTTCGTCGCGGAGTCCCGCGTGGTGGCCATCGCGCGGCTCGGCGACATCTCGCGCACGATGGCCGAGCTGCGCGTGGGCGTGCGGACCTGCCTCCTCGCGACCGATCCCACGATTCAGGCGGGCGCGCGCGCGGGGTTCGCTCGCGAGAAGGCCGAGCTGAACCGCCTGCTCGATGACTACGCGGACAATCGCGTCACGGGAGACAAGGGACGACGGATGGTCTCGGACTTCCGCCGCATGAGTCGCGAGTGGATCGAAGGGGCGGAGGAGGCCATGTCGCTTTCCGCCGCCGGCCGCAGGGACGAGGCGAACGCGCTCCTGCTCGGCCCCGTCGCGGAGCTCGGCACGCAGCTCAGCGTGGCATCCCAGGAGTGGGTCGCATTCAACGAGGGCCTGGCAGGCGCCGCCGGCCGGTCCGCGCTCGAGGCCATCGAGGACTCGCGCACGAGTCTCGCGGTCGCCGTCACGCTGGCGCTCGTCCTCTCGGGTACCGTCGGCTGGCTCACGTTCCGGGGCATCGTCCACCCGATCCGCGGGCTGGAGCAGGCGGTGAAGTCCATCGCGGGCGGTGACTACGCGAAGCCGGTGCCCTTCACGACCACCACCGACGAGATCGGCGTGCTGGCGCGATCCGTGGACGTGCTCAAGAGCGGCGCCGCGGCGATGGACGAGCAGCGCTGGGTGAACGCGAACGTCGCGCGACTGACCGCGGAGCTGCAGGGAGCAGCGACGCTCGCCGACTTCGGCCAGCGGCTCGTCGATGCTCTGGTGCCCATGCTGGGAGGCGGCGTCGCGGGCCTCTACGTGACGGAGGACGGCGCCCGCCTGCGCCGCGTCGCCGGCCACGGCCTGTCGGACACGCGCAAGACGGCGGATGTCGTCCGGCTCGGCGAGGGGCTCGTCGGCCAGTGCGCTCGCGAGCGCAAGCCCGTCAGCCTCGCCGAGCTCCCGCCGGACTACCTGCGCATCGCCTCGGGACTGGGCGCAGGCGCGCCGGTCTCGACCGTGGCGCGACCGCTCGTCTCGCGCGACGCGCTGCTCGGCGTGCTCGAGATCGCGTCGTTCCGCGCGGCGCGGCCCAACGAGCTCGCGTTGCTGGCCGAGGTGCTGCCCCTCATGGGTCTCGACCTCGAGATCCTGCTACGCAACCTGCGGACGCAGGAGCTGCTCGCGCAGACGCAGGAGCAGGCGCGGCAGCTCGAGGAGCAGACGGAGGAGCTGACGCAGTCGCAGCAGGAGCTGCTCGCGCAGAAGGAAGAGCTCGTCGCGCAGCAGCACGAGCTGGCCGAGGCGCGCAAGAAGGCGGAGGGCGCGACGGAGATGAAGTCCATGTTCCTCGCGAACATGAGCCACGAGATCCGCACGCCCATGAACGCCATCATCGGCCTCTCCCATCTCGCGCTGAAGACGTCGCTCGACGCCAAGCAGCGCGACTACGTCGGCAAGATCCACAAGGCAGGCACCGCGCTGCTCGCCATCATCAACGACATCCTCGACTTCTCCAAGATCGAGGCGGGCAAGCTCGACATCGAGCAGATCGACTTCCGTCTCGACGAGGTGATCGGCTCCGTCAGCACGCTCACGTCCCAGAAGGCGCACGACAAGGGGCTCGAGTTCCTCGCCGAGGTGAGCCCGGACGTGCCCGAGACGCTGCTGGGCGATCCGCTGCGGCTCGGCCAGGTGCTGACGAACCTCGTCAACAACGCGGTCAAGTTCACCGAAAGGGGCGAGATCCGGCTGAAGATCGAGCTGCTCGAGCTCGCCGGCGAGAGGGCGCAGCTCCGGTTCTCCGTCCGCGACTCGGGGATCGGCATGACGCCGGAGCAGACGGCGAGGCTCTTCCAGGCGTTCACGCAGGCCGACATGTCGACGACGAGAAAGCACGGCGGCACGGGCCTCGGCCTGACGATCAGCCAGCGCCTCGTCGAGATGATGGGCGGCCGGATCTGGGTCGAGAGCGAGGCGGGCGCCGGCAGCACGTTCATCTTCACGGCGTGGCTGGGACTCGGATCCATCACGGCGCGCGGCAGGATCCTGCCCGAGCAGCTCGCGCGGCTCCGCGTGCTCATCGCCGACGACAACGCGGCGGCGCGCGCGATCCTCGAGGACGCGCTCGCCGGGATCGTCGAGCACGTGGACGTCGTCAGCTCCGGCGCCGAGGCCGTCGCCGCCGTCGAGCAGAACGACGCGGCCGCGCCCTACGACGTGGTCTTCATGGACTGGCGCATGCCCGGAATGGACGGACTCCAGGCGACGCGGCGCATCAAGCAGGACGAGAAGCTCAGCGCGCAGCCGGCGATCGTCATGGTCACCGCCTTCGGCCGCGAGGAGGTGCGCGAGGAGGCGGAGCGCGTGGGCATCGACACCTTCCTCGTGAAGCCCGTCACGAAGTCGATGCTGGTGGACGCGCTCATGAACCTGTTCGCTCCCGCCGCGGGCACCGTCTCGCAGGCGGCATCGGACGAGGCGTTCGCGGGACGCCTGGCGGGCGCGCGCATCCTGCTCGCCGAGGACAACGACATCAACCAGCAGATCGCGGTCGAGCTGCTCGAGAGCGTGGGCGCTCGCGTGACGATCGCGAACAACGGACGCGAGGCCGTCGAGACGCTGTTCGCCGCGCCTGCGGCGCATGACCTCGTCCTCATGGACCTGCAGATGCCGGAGATGAGCGGCTACCAGGCGACGGCGAAGATCCGCGCGGACGCGCGCTTCCGGCGGCTTCCCATCATCGCGATGACGGCGCACGCGACGATGGAGGAGAAGAAGGCGTGCCTCGACGCCGGGATGAACGACCACGTCTCGAAGCCCATCGATCCCGTCGCGCTGTTCGAGACGGTCGGGCGGTTCTACACGCCGTCTTCATCCGAGCGCGCGGTGGCCGAGGCGCCAGCGCGCGATGGCGAGTCGGAGCTTCCCGTCGTCGAGGGCCTCGATGCGAGCGCGGGGCTCGCGCGCGTCGGCGGCAACCGCAAGCTCTATTCGAAGCTGTTGCGCCAGTTCTGCGCGGAGCAGGCGGCGGCGCCCGCGCAGGTCGCGACGCAGGTGAAGGCGGGAGATCGCGAGGCCGCCGAGCGAGTCGCCCACACCGTGAAGGGCGTCGCGGCGAACCTCGGCGCGAGCGCCGTGCAGCATGCGGCGAGCGAGCTGGAGAAGGCGCTGCGCGGGGACGCCGATGAGACGCGCGTCGAGGCGCTGCGACGCGAGCTCGCCGCGCACCTCGATCCGTTCGTCGCGCGGCTGCGCGCCGCGCTGGGCCAGGAGTCGGCGGCGCCGGCCGCGCCAGCGTCCTCCGTCGATCCGGAGGCGGCGAAGCAGGCGATCGCGCGGATGACGAAGCACCTGTCGGACTTCGACGCCGCGGCGTCGGACTGCCTCGACGCGCATCGCGGCGTGTTCGCCGCGCTGTTCCCCGCCGACGAGCTGGCGCTGTTCGAGCAGCGCGTGACGGGCTACGCGTTCTCCGAGGCGAGCGCCCAGCTCGAGAGGGCGAGCCGATCGCAGGGAGCGTGAGGGCTACTCGCCCTCGAGCACCTTCTTCTGCATCGCCGTGAGGTAGACGTCCATCTCCCGATCGCTCGTGAAGATCTGCACGCCGGGCAGCGACTTCACGATCTCGAGCACCTTGGCGATCTGCGGCTGCAGGTTGTTGAGCGCGAGCGAGCCGCCGCGACCGTCGAGGGTCAGGCGCGTCTTCATGAACACGCGGATTCCCGCGCTGCTGATGAACTTCAGGCCCGCGAGGTCGAACGCCACGACCTTGACGGGGCCCTTGAGCAGCTTGTCGAGCTCTGCCTCGAGCTGCGGCGACGTCGCCGTGTCCAGGCTGCCTTCGAGCGCCACGCGGGCGGCCGTCGGTGATCCGCCGTCATGCGCGACCTTGATTGCGAGGGGCATCTTCTTCTCCCGACTGCCGTTCGGCAGCTCGTCGCGCATTCTAGATCAAGCGCCGCCGTCGCGGATCGCCGCGGGCGCGACCCCTCCAGCCAGGCGCCAGCCAGCAAGAGCTTGCCTGACTCGCGCGCCTCAGGGAGGCGAGACAGCGCGACGGACCGCTGCTAGCCTCTCCGGACGTCCACCAGGAGAACGCGGGCCATGAAGGGGAACGTCACGATCTGGATCGGCACGAAGAAGGGCGCGTTCGCGCTGCGGTCGAGCGGCTCGCGAAGCGGATCGTTCGCGCTCGAGGGGCCGCACTTCCTGGGGCAGGAGATCTTCCACGTCGTCCAGGATCCGCGGAATCCCGAGAGCCTGCTCATGGCGACGAAGACGGGCCATCTCGGTCCCACCGTCATGCGCAGCGGCGACGGCGGCAGGCAGTGGACGGAGGCGGCGACGCCGCCGCAGTTCGAGAAGGCGCCCGAGGGCGAGAAGGGGCTCGCCGTCGCGCGCGTGTTCTGGGTCGAGCCGGGACATGCGAGCCAGCCCGGCACGTGGTGGGCCGGCATCGACATCAAGGGGCCGCCGAATCCGGGCGGCGCGCAGGGCGTGCCGTGCAACGTCGCGCTCTTCCGCAGCAGGGATGCCGGCATCAACTGGGAGGAGGTTCCAGGCCTGCGCAACTACCTGACCGCCCTGCCCGACTCGCAGGAGAAGCTCGGGTTCCCGCCCGGCGGCGCGATGCTGCACTCCATCCGCATCGACCCCCGCGACGCGAAGCATCTCTACATCTCGATCTCGAGCGCGGGCACGTTCGAGAGCCGCGACGAGGGCGCGACGTGGAAGCCGCTCAACAAGGGCGTCGTGGCGGACTTCTATCCGGGCGATCCGCCGGAGTACGGCCACGATCCGCACCTGCTCGTGATCCACCCGGCGAATCCCGATCGCCTCTACCAGCAGAACCACTGCGGCATCTATCGGCTCGACCGGCCCGGCGACACGTGGGTGCGCATCGGCGACAACATGCCGAGGGCCGTCGGCGACATCG
>Ga0315912_10005010_pt1 | contig 12280 bp, 11 predicted proteins | sample VfabasoilMG_FD_204469 | JGI IMG/M metagenome (GOLD analysis project Ga0315912, IMG submission 204469) | Garden soil microbial communities collected in Santa Monica, California, United States - V. faba soil | ecosystem: Environmental > Terrestrial > Soil > Garden | place: USA: California... | reverse complement strand
TTCGAGACATGGCGGAAGGTCATCGACACCAATCTCACCGGCGCGTTCCTGTGCACGCAGCAGGCTTTCCGGCTCATGAAGGATCAGACGCCGCGCGGGGGGCGCATCATCAACAATGGTTCCATTTCCGCGCACACGCCGCGGCCCAACTCCGCGCCGTACACCGCGTCGAAGCACGCGATCACAGGCCTCACAAAGGCCACGTCGCTCGACGGGCGCAAGTACGACATCGCCTGCGGTCAGATCGACATCGGCAATGCCATCACGCAGCTCGGGAACAGCATCCCGGGCCCGGAGCCGATGATGGACGTGAACCACGTGGCCAATGCGGTGCTGCAGATGGCCAAACTACCGCTCGAGGCCAACGTGCAGTTCATGACCATCCTGGCCACGAAGATGCCTTACATAGGCCGCGGGTAAATGGGGTCAGACCCCAATTGCTAGGAAATGGGGTCTGACCCCATTTTCGGGGACTTGCGGGCGGCAAGGAAAATCACGCCAGCAAATACGAACTCGATGCCGGCGCCGGCGATGGTGACGATAAATGCACTCGCGTTCGACGCAGCCAGGCCGAAGGCCGCGAAGGCGAGCGCAGCGCCACACAACCAGTAGATGCGCATGCCATACAGCGTGGAGAACGTGAAATAGCGGCCGCCGATGGTCGCGAGCATCGCGATGAAGAACCACTCGGGCCGCTGGATCGACGCCAGGAATGCGACCGGAATCACCAGCAGCAACCACACGGTGGTCTCGATGGCGAGTTTCCCCAGCGGATTCGCCTTGTCGTGGTTGCCAGGCCTCCCGGCCAGCTTCGACAGCAACATGGCGACGGGGTGGATGAACATGCCACCGATGAACAACGCGAAGATCGCAGCGCGCTCGGTGCTCAACGTCGCCGTGACGCTGGCCGCGAGCCAGGCGCAGGCGGAAGCAAATATTCCAGCGGCGCCACCAAGGTAGGCCTGCCGCATGTCGGCCTGGGCGTTTTCAATGTTCATGGATTTCCTAGAGCCAGCCGCGTTGGCGGGCAAGACGGTATGCGTCGATCCGATTATTGGCGCCGAGTTTGCCGATGGCCTCGGACAGGTAGTTGCGTACGGTTCCGGCCGACAGGCCTAACTGCTCGGCGATTTGCGGGGCGGACAGTCCTTCCCCCGACAGTCGCAGCGTCTGCCGTTCGCGGTCGTTCAACGGATCCGATTCGTTCCAGGCCTCGACCGCGAGCGCAGGGTCGATGGATTTGCCACCGCGATGCACGCTGCGTAGTGCCTCGGCGAGCTTCTCCGCGGGTGAGTCCTTGAGCAGGTAACCTTTGACGCCCGCATCGAGCGCGCGACGCAGATAACCCTGGCGCGCGAACGTGGTGACGATCACCACCTTGCACGGCAGTTCCTCGGCCTGGATTTTCTGTGCCAACTCGATGCCCGTCATGCCGGGCATTTCGATGTCGGTCACGACGATGTCGGGTTTGAGCCGCCGGCATTCGGACAGCGCCTGCAGCCCGTCCGCGGCAGCGCCGAGCACGTCGATGTCGCGTTCGAGCTTGAGAAGCGCGCCAAGGGCGCCGCGCACCATGGCCTGGTCTTCCGCGAGCAGGATGCGAATCATGCGGCTCCGTTCATGCGGCAATGGGCACGGAAGCGCGTAGCAACGTGCCGCCGTTCTCGTTCGGCATCAGTGACAACGTGCCGCCGACGTGGTCCAGCCGTTCGCGCATGCCGTTCAAGCCATTGCCCGGCACGATACGGCCGCCGCGCCCGTCATCGGCCACTTCGACCACGACCGCCGACGATTCGTTCTTCACGCGGATGGTGACGCCCGACGCGCCCGAATGCCGGCGGATGTTCGTCGCCGCTTCGCGCAGGGACAGCGCCAGCGCCGTTTCGCGATCATGCGGCAGCTTCACGTTCTCGGTTTCGCACTTGACCTTGACACCCTGCGCTTCGAGCAGCGCGGTCGCCGCGATCAATTCTGCCGACAACGCGGTACTGCGGATGCCCGAGACGGCATTGCGCACTTGCGACAGCGCATCGCGCGCCACGCGCTCGACTTCGCTGATTTCCTTGCGTGCATCGTCGAGATTCCGGTCGATGAGTTTTCGCGCCAGCTCCGACTTCAGCGCGACGACGGACAACGTGTGGCCGAGCAGGTCATGCAGGTCACGACCGATGCGCTCGCGTTCGGCCATCGTCGCGAGGCGCAGAATTTCGTCATTGCTCCGGCGCAATGCCCTTTGCTGATGGGAGGTGTGGGCCGCGTAGAGCGCCGAAATTCCGAGCAGCGCCGCGGGCAGCGCGCAGCTGAGCACGGTCTGCCTGTCGTGACCGAGCAGGATCATCTCGATGATGTACGCGGCACAGACACCGAAGATCACTTTCCAGGCGACGCGCGTGGGCACTGCGAATGCAAAAGAGAAATAACCGAAGATCAGGTAGCACACGCCAGCCAGGTTGAAATAGGTCAGCGCGAGGCCGAGAGCGAAGATGGCAAAGGTGTACCGAAGGCGGACTTCGTTGGGGCCGCCGTAGTAGTAAGCGCAAAGGTGCAGATAAACGAACAGCGGCACGCTGACGATGGCAGGCAGGATGACCGTCATGAACGGCGCGCGCGCCAGCACCGGATAGAGGAACAACCACGCCAGGTTGAACAGGATCACGAACGGCATGTTGCGCATGGTCCGGCCGTCGTCCCGGATCATGTAGCCGACCATCGAGTTCGCGGGCGGCTCGCGGATGTTCTGGAGTAGTTGCTTGAGGCGCATGTGCGGATTCCCGACGCGATCTTACTCCACGCGCACGTCGTCGATCTGAAACCGGAAGGCGCCGGTGGGACCCATCGTGCCAACCCCGATTGCACGCACGCGTGTCCAGTCCACATTGGAGTAGCTGGACATGTCGAGCTTGACCTCCTGCCACTCCGGCCCCGCCTCGAAGTCGTACATGAGCGGAATCCCGTCCACGGCCAGGCCCGAGATCACCATGAGCATGTAGCGGCGGCCATCGCCGCGAGCCTTGAACGTCAGGGTTTTCTTCGACGAGTAATCCATGGAGCCCTTCATCGGCGGGCCCTCCGGGAAGAACATCGTGCCCGCGAAGGGATACTGGATCGCGTTACCGAGCTCGCCGGAGACCTCGAGTGCGCCCGCACTGCCTGCAGCGCCGCCGGAGATCACCTGCTGCGTGGCGTGCGAATTGCCGCCGCGCATGTCGTCGCCGGCGGCGGTCCAGCCGATGCCATAGGCAGCCGATGCGGTGCCGGCATCGAAGCCGGCAATTTCGACCGTCGAGGGCGCGGGCGCGCCTTTCGGGAAATCCGGGGCGGGCGTGCCGGCGGACGAAGAGGCTGCGTCCGTTGCAGCGGTTGCATCCTCCTTCGCTCCCGGCCCGCCGCCGAACACGCCCGCCATCGACAGGGTGGCCACGGCGACGCAAGTCGCGCTGATGATCGCCAGCGCGCGCTTCGGCCGTGAACCTAACAACCGGAATCCGCTGCCGTGCATGCGTCGCACCGCCAGCAGGAAGAAGAGCAGCGTCGTGCCCGCCAGGACCGCGACATGCCCGTAGAAGCTGCTGCCGTTACCTTTGCCGATGGCAGCGAGCGCCATCTGCGCCTGGTGATAGGCCGGCCAGACCGGCGCGAGGGTGCTGAATATCTTCGGCAAAATCTGCAGGGGCAAGATCACTCCCGACAGAAAAGCCATGGGCAGGAAGATGATGTTGATGATCGCCGGCGACGCCTGGCCGGACACGACGGAGCCCAGGAACATGCCGATGGCGCAGAAGGGCAGCACGCCGAAAACGTTGATCGCGAACAGGCTGACGATCTGCGTGAGGGTCAGGGACACGTGCCCTACGAAAACCGCGATCAGCGTGAGCAGTATCGAGATGATCGACACGAACACCATTGCCATGAACGCACGCGCCAGCAGATAGGCGCCGGGAGGTTGCGGAAGTGCCTGCTTGAGCGTGAGCAATCCCTGTTCGCGTTCGATGGCGAGCGAGACGCCGAATCCGAACAGTCCCGGTCCCATGGCGCCAAAGACGCCATAGGCCGCGAAGGTAACCTCGGCTTGGTTCATGTTGCCGCGCATGCTTCCCATGAAGATGCCGAACAGCAGGTAGAACATGATCGGGAACAGCAGCGTGGGCACGGCGAACGCCGGCGTGCGCAATGCCTTGATGAACTCGATGCGCATTTCGCCGATGTACGCGGCGAACAGCCGGGAGCCACTCATGTTGCTGACGGCGTTCATGCGGCCTCCTGGGCGGATTCGCTGGTGAGTTCGGTGAACGCCTCGGCGAGGCCGGCGCGTTTCACTTCGATGTCGGAAAGTTCGGGGTCTTCACGGAAGAGCCGAACCAACAATGCTTCGGCGTTGCGCGTGCTGATCTGCAGGCGATCGCGTTGCTGTTCCACCTGGAGCACATCGGGCCACGAGCGCACGGTATCCACGGTCAGCCGGGTGACGCAGCTCACCTGTTTGCGCGTCACGTAGGCACGGATTTCGTTCACGCTGCCACCGGCGACAAATTTACCCTTGGCCATCACGACCACGCGATCGGCCAGGGCTTCGGCTTCCTCGAGGTAGTGCGTGGTGAGCACGATGGAGCAGCCTTCGTGCTTCAGGTCGCGCACCACCTTCCACAGCGCCTCGCGCGCCTGGACGTCGAGGCCCACGGTGGGCTCATCGAGGAAGATCAGTTCGGGGCGCCCCACGAGCGCCAGTGCGAATTGCACCTGCCGCTTCTGGCCGCCGGAGAGTTTGCCGTACGGGCGATTCAGCAGGCCCTGGAGTGACAGTCGTTCGATGACCGAATTCACGTCATACGGAGTGGGGTAGTAGCTCGCCACCTGTTCCATCAGCTCGCGGGGACGCATGACGCCGGGCAGCATCACTTCCTGCATCATCACGCCGATTCGGCGCCGTCCGTCGATGTCCTGCGGAGGATGACCAAACAACTCGGCCGTTCCCTGGTCGGCGGATTGCAGCCCGAGCAGGATCGAGATGGCGGTCGATTTGCCCGCGCCGTTCGGGCCGAGTACCGCGAGCAGTTCTCCGCGATTGACTGCGAGATCAAACCCGTCCAGTGCCTGGACTGCGCCGAAGCGTTTGCGAACGCCCGTCAGGCTGGCCAGCGTGTTTTGCGTCATGTCTCCCTCCATGGGGAAGATCATGGCGCAGCTGCGAGTCGAACCTAAGTCGCCGCTGTCAGCCGGGCCCGGTGACAACTGTCATGTGCGCATTCATTTCGATGGGTGAATGACGGGTGTTTCCAGGCGCATCGACTGGGCCAGTGCATCCCGGCCCTCGCCCTCGGCAAAATCCGCGAGGGCCCGCAGGTCGGAAACCGAATCCATCGTGAAACCTGGCGCCTTCGTACGCAGGATCTCGAAGACGGCGAGCGCCGACTCGGGTCTGCCGTGGCGCATCAAGTGGCGGATCAGCGTGCTTCCGACCGTGTTGAGTGCGAGCGGGCTCTCCCATTTCACCGCCTGCTCGGCGACGTGATACGCATCCTTGCTCACGTTTTCCGCCTCGGCATTGCGCAGCCAGGTCGCGAGCGGCGCGGTGGCATCGACGTGTTTGCCGAGGCGCACGAGCTGGAAGACGTCGTCGATCATGCGCGCGCGCAGCTTTATGCGTTCCATCTCTTCGCGGGCGGCGGTGCGTTCGGGACTGGTGCTGGGTTCGAAGCCCAGTTGTCGCCGGCGCAGGAAGATTACGACCCCGACCAGGTTGAAGAACGTCACTTCGCACCACAGCGCGACCGTGGTCCCGATGAAACCCCAGAGTTTCGCCTGCGCGAACCAGCCGATGCCGGCGCACACCAGGAGCGCAATCACCAGGCCTGCGTAAAAGACGCCGAGGCCGCGTATCACGCGGTATAGCGTCAACGGGTCGACGATCCGCCACCAGGATTCACCAACGCCAAGGATGGCGACAGTGGCCGGCAGGAGCGCGAGCAGCACCAGCGCAACGACGATTCCGGCATTGCCGCCGATGAGGGTCACGAGCCAGTAGCCCGCGGCGAGCCATCCGAGTTGAATCCACGGCCGCATTTCCCATGGGCCCAGCATGTCCACGTCCATGACCGGCGGTTCTTGCGCGCCGTCGGCGAGGCGCTGAACGACCACGTAGCAGTACTTGAATACCCAGATATGCAGGAACAGCGATGCGAGCAGCCCGAAAAATCCGGCGCTCAGGCAGAACGCAATGAGCAGGCCGAAGATGCCCGCCATCATCAGGTTGGTCGGGTGAAACGGAACCAGAAAAGCGCGTGGGTGGTCCATAATGCGGTTCCAATCGCGGGGGTGAAGTAAAGCATGGAAACGAATTCGTTCGATGCGATCGTCGTGGGGTCGGGCATGAGCGGCGGCTGGGCCGCCAAGGAACTCACGGAGAAAGGCCTGAAGACGCTGGTGCTCGAGCGTGGCCAGATGGTCCGGCATCCGGATTACCCCACCGCCATGAAGGATCCCTGGGATCTGCCTTATGGCAACCGCATCACCCAGGAAACGCGCAAACGGAAGTACGTCTGGTCGCGCACGGGATATCCCACACCCGCGAACGAAATCTGGTTCGTCGACGATCTCGAGAACCCCTACGTCGAGGAAGAGCCCTTCGACTGGCTGCGCGCGTATCACGTGGGCGGCCGATCCATGCACTGGGCGCGGCAGAGTTATCGCCTCAGCCCCATGGATTTCGAAGCGAATGCGAAGGAAGGCGTCGGCATCCCCTGGCCCGTGAGCTACGACGAAATCGCGCCGTGGTATGACAAGGCGGAACTCTTCGCGGGCATCAGCGGCAACGTCGATGGATTGCCCCAGCTGCCCGATGGAAAGTTTCTTCCGCCGCACGATCTCAACTGCGTCGAAGTCGACTTCAAGAAGACGATCGACCAGAAGATGGGCCGCAAGCTCATCATCGGCCGCTGCGCCAATCTCACCGCGCCGCTCACGCACAACGAAAGCCCGCAGCGCGGCACCTGCCAAGCGCGCAACATGTGCATTCGCGGTTGTCCTTTCGGCGCCTACTTCAGCAGCGTTTCGGCCACGCTGCCGTCCGCCGAACGCACCGGCAACATGACGCTGCTGGCCGACCAGATCGTCTACGAACTCATCTACGACAACGACAAGGGCAAGGCGACGGGTGTCCGCGTCATCGATGCCAACACTGGCAAGCAGACGGAATACTTCGCGAAGATCATCTTCATGTGCGCATCGTCGCTGGGTTCGGCGTACATCATGCTGAACTCCACCTCCAGCCGATTCCCGAATGGATTCGGCAATGACTCGGGTGAACTCGGCTGCAACATCATGGACCACAACAAGCCGGGTGGTTCGTCGGCCAGTGTCGAGGGTTATCTCGACGTCGCGTACACGGGCCGTCGCCCGAATGGCTTCTACATCCCGCGTTATCGCAACGTGGGCAAGGACAAGCGCGACTATCTACGCGGATTCGGTTACCAGGGTCGCGCGGCGCGCGCGGGCTTCGGCCGGTTCAACGACAGTGCGAAGGTGGGCGCGGATCTCAAGAAGGAATTCCAGGAGCCCGGTCCCTGGAATCTCGGCATGACGGCATTCGGAGAAATCCTGCCGTACCACGAGAACCACATGAAGATCGATCGCAGCAAGAAGGACAAACACGGTCTGCCGCTGCTCGTGGTCAACGCGGTCGTGCGCGAGAACGAACGCAAGATGGAAAAGGACATGCGCGACGACGCGGCGGAGATGCTCGAGGCGGCGGGGTACAAGAACGTCACCGTGCGCAGCGACAACTTCAATGTCGGCAACAGCATCCACGAGATGGGCACGGCGCGCATGGGCAACGACCCGAAGAAGTCGGTGCTGAACAAGTACAACCAGGTACACGCGTGCAAGAACGTGTTCGTCACCGACGGCTCGTTCATGGTGTCGTCGGGATGCCAGAACCCCTCGCTCACCTACATGGCATTTACGGCGCGCGCGGCGGACCACGCCGTCAGCGAACTCAAGAAGGGCAATCTATGAGCAATGACATCCCCGCCGGCGACGACAGCGTCGAGATGCAGCAGCGTCGCGCGGTGCTCAAGCGCGTCGCATGGATGCTGGGAGGCGCGGTGTCCGCGCCCGCGGCGCTCGCCATCCTGCAGGGCTGTTCGGCGAAAGAGCAGCCCGGGGCTGCGTGGACTCCGAAGTTCCTGACCAGCGACGAAGGGCAGCTGGTGTCTGCGATCGCGGCCACGCTGATTCCGAAGACGGAAACCAGCGGCGCACTCGAGGCCGGCGTGCCGGCGTTCATCGATGTCGTGTTGGAAGCCGTGTATCCGAATGATGCCCAGGCCCAGTTCAAGGCGGGGCTTGCGGAGTTCGGCGCCGCCGCCTCTGCAGCCAAGGGCAGGTCGTTCCAGGAACTTGCGCCGGCCGAACGCGAGGCCTACCTGAAGGAGTCGCTCGAAAAGGCGCTCGCGGGTAATCGCGAACCGAAACCCTTCGTCCTGATGGCGCGCGAGCTCACGCTGCTCGGCTTCTTCTCCTCGAAAGTGGGCATCGAGGAAAATATGGAGTACGTTGCCGTGCCGACGGCGTACCACGGTTGCGTGCCGCTGTCGGAGATGAAGAAACACGTCTACTGGGAGTAACTCGTGACCGTGGATCGCCGCATCATCGATCTGTACAACGAGTACGTGCACACGGCGCTGCCGCGACGCGAGTTCATGACGCGGCTGGCGTCCATCGCCGGCAGCTCCGCCGCCGCGATGGCCATCCTCCCGTTCATCGAGCCTAACTACGCGCAGGCGCGGCAGGTCGAGCCCGATGACAAACGGCTCAAGACAGAGAAAATCGAGTTCGTGGGGCCCCAGGGCAGCGTCAAGGCGTATGTCGCCATGCCGCGCAAGCCCAGGAAAGACGAGAAGCTGCCCGGCATCCTGGTCATACACGAGAACCGCGGGCTCAACGAACACATCGAGGACGTTGCACGGCGCGCGGCGCTCGGCGGCTACATCGCCATTGCGCCGGATGGTCTGTCCGTCGCCGGCGGTGCACCGGCAGACCAGGAAGCAGCGCGTGACCTGTTCGCCAAGCAGGATCCCGCGCGCATTGCGGGCGACGTGCTCGCTGGCGTGCCCTGGCTCAGGAAACACGCACTGTGCTCCGGAAAGACGGGGGCAGTGGGCTTCTGCTACGGCGGCGGGCTCGCGCTGCGCGCCGCCATCGAGACGCCGCCCGTGGATGCAGCCGTGTGCTTCTACGGGCGCCAGCTCAGCGCGGATGAGACGCAGCGCCTCAAGGTTCCGGTGCTGCTCAACTACGCGGGTTCGGACGAGCGCGTCAACGCCGGCATCCCGGATTTCCGCGCGGCACTCGACAAGGTGGGTGTGCCGTACAGTCTCAACATGTATCCGGGCACGCAGCACGGCTTCCACAACGACTCGAGCGCGGCCCGCTACAACGAGCCGGCCGCGAAGCTGGCGTGGAGCAGGACGATGGATTTCTTCGATACGTATCTGAAGCAATAAAACAAAAAAACCAGTTCAGGGTCGATTACACAGGGGGTTGATATGAAGGTCTGGGCCTGTCTGTTGGCGGGAGCCGCGCTGTGCGGCGTGGCGTTCGCCGAAGAAGAAGACATCATCAGCAAGATGATCAACAAGAAAACGAACGGCTCGTGGTACATCCAGCCCGAGAAGCACAAAGCGAAATACCTGAAGTCCGATGTGCTTGGCGGTCACGCATTCCGCGTCAAGGCGACCAAGGGCGCGAACCCCTGGGATGTGCAGGCGAGTTCACCGATCGAAGGCGCCATCAACGAAGGCGACGTCATCATGATCAACTACTTCGCGCGTGCGGAGCAGCCGGCCGAAGGTGGCAGCTCGTTGACCGTGCGCATCCAGCTCGCGAGCGCACCGTACAACTCGGTTCTCGAGACGACAAACAAGATTTCGGGCGAATGGAAGAGTTATTGCGGGTTCAGTACTGCCAACACGACCATGGGCGAGAACAAGAGCAGCGTGTCCATCCATCTGGCGACTGCCGACCAGGTCATCGATCTCGGACCGGTCATGGTCTTCAACTTCGGCAAGGGTTACGACCTCAAGAAGCTCTCGTTCTGCAATGACTGACATCCCGAAAGCCGTTCGCGAGCTTTGCCTCGCGTTTCCCGGCGTCGAGGAATTCGAGTCGCACGGATCGCCCAACTTCCGCGCCCGACTCGGAAAGGGCAAGGGCAAGGTGTTCGCGGTGTTCGCGCTCAATCACCACGGTGACGGTCACGTCGCGCTGTGGCTGAACACTCCGGCGCTCGAGCAGTCGCGGCTCATCGCGTCGGCGCCCAGGCACATCTACAAGCCGCAATACGTCGGGCCTTCGGGCTGGATCGGCGTGGAACTCAATCGTGGATTCTCGTGGAAGCGCGTGATCGAGCTCGTGCACATGGCGTACGTCAACAGCTCGCCCGCGAAACTCGTGGCGCAGGTGACGAAGCCGCCTGCCATCAAAGCTCCTGCGAAGAAGATGAAGCCGGAAGAAATCGATCGTCTGAAGGCGCCGAAGGCACTCAAGCTGCGCGATCGTCTTTGTAAAATCTGCCTGTCGTTGCCCGAAACCGACGAGAGCACGCAGTTCGGAACTCCCGCGTGGCGTGTCGGCAAAAAAAGTTTTGCGATGCTCTACGACTACGGAAAAGGACTCACCGTGCAATTCTGGGTGGGCATCGAGCGACAGAGTCCTCTCGAAATGGACCCGCGCTTCAGCATTCCGCCGTACATGGGGACCAAAGGATGGATTGCGCTCGATGCCACGATGAGCATCGACGAGCGTGAGCTGCGGAGTTTCCTGATCGAGAGCTACCGGCATTTCGCGACTCGACGCGCACTCGCAAAGCTCGACGCGTAACCATTCGTTGCCGTAACGACACGCCGCAGTTCTGCGACGGTGTCACTCCCTGGCGTCACTTGAAAGATTCGGCTTACGGTCTATTGTCGTTGCACGGGAAGAAAGGAAGGGCGCAGTCCTATAGCGCTCGAGGTGCAACGTCCATTCTCCAAGGACAGGGGAAACATCATGAGACCAATCAATCGTAGGCTAACTACAGTCGCGATCGCGGGTGCGTTCGCGGCACTGACGTCGGCAGGGATCAGCAGGATCTCGCAGGCGCAGACAATCGCACCCAGCGGTGATTTCCATCGCTTCACGCCGTCGACATTGCGAGTGGATCCGGAATCGAGTACGGCGGAAGCGCCGACGGTGGGCACGCTCACGGTGCCGGGAGAAGGATTTCCGAGCGGCACGTTCCGCGAGGCGCCGGCCGCATTCGACAACCGCACGAACGGATTCGACGTGCAGGGTCCGGGCTTCGACACTCTCGATGAAGACACCGTCGTCCCATTGCGTTCGTTCAACGACAACCGGTTCATCTTCGAGGAGGTCGAGCACGTCGCGGATGGCCTGGGCCCCACGTTCAATGCACAGGCGTGCCGGGAGTGTCACCAGAACATCGTGACGGGCGGCGCGAGCCAGGTGGCTGAACATCGCACCGGGCGTCTCGATCTGCTTCAGTTCGTGGAATCGGTGGGTGGTTCGCTGATCCAGTCACGGTCTACCCACCCTGACATCTTCGAACGAGTGCCGTTCGAGGACAGCATAAGCACCCTCCGCATTTCCACGAATACGCTCGGTGCAGGGTTCATCGAGGCGGTGGCCAATTCCACGTTGTTAGCCATCCGCGATCGGCAACCGGCGGCGATCCGCGGCACGGCGCTGGAGGTGGCGGTGCTCGAGGCCAACAACGCACCGCGAATCGGGCGCTTCGGCTGGAAGAGCCAGCATGCCAGCCTCGAGTCGTTTGCTGCCGATGCGTACCTGAACGAAATGGGAATCACGACGCCAGTGCTTCCGGAAGAAAACACTTCGCTCGGCCGGAATGTCGGATTCGGCACGCCTTACGATCCGGTGCCGGATCCGGAGGATGACGGCGTCGATGTGGTCGCTTTCGCCAACTTCATGCGGTCGACGAAGGCGCCGCCACGAGGCGCCATCAATTCGACGGTGCGGGCGGGTGAGTCGCTGTTCAACTCGGTCGGTTGCGTGGGCTGTCACGTCTCGACGCTGATCACCGCGGCGGCAGGCACCCGCATCAACGGCGGGGCGATCCGGGTTCGTACCGCGATCGGCAACAAGATCTTCCATCCGTACAGCGATTTCCTGTTGCATGACATCGGCACGGGCGATGGCATTCCGGTGTTGCCGGGCGCCGCGTTTGCGTCGACCGCAACCCAGATCCGCACGGCGCCGCTATGGG
>Ga0315912_10005009_pt1 | contig 12280 bp, 10 predicted proteins | sample VfabasoilMG_FD_204469 | JGI IMG/M metagenome (GOLD analysis project Ga0315912, IMG submission 204469) | Garden soil microbial communities collected in Santa Monica, California, United States - V. faba soil | ecosystem: Environmental > Terrestrial > Soil > Garden | place: USA: California... | reverse complement strand
TGCTGCTGTCGCATCCCGGTGCCGGCTGGCAGTGGCGCGACGCGCTGGGCCTGCTCACGCTCATGGGCGTGGCGCTGGCGATCTGCGCCTTGCCGTTGATCGCCATCGTGCCCGTGCACTATCGCGGGCTGGCACGGCAGGCGGCCGGACGCGCTCCCGATCTGCCACCAGTTCCGATGGACCCCCCGGTTCCGATGGACCCCCCGGTTCCGATGCACAAGGAACCGACCGACAAGGCGCGGTGGAAACTGCGGCACGCGTGGTATGCGCTCGGCGTCATGCTCATCGCCGGCTACGCGGCGCTGTACGTGTATGCCGTGCAGTACCTGGAAGCGACGTTGCCGTGGATCCAGAGGTACGCCATCACTCCCGCCACGGACATCACCTTGTCGAAGATCATGTTGTGGTCTTCGGTGGCCGCGCTGCTGTTGCTGATTCCGCTGGCGCGCGGCCGGTCGGTCAGGCAGCTGTTGCTGGGCACCTGGTCACTCAAGCGCTGCATCGTCACCGGCATAGTCGCGGCGGTGGTACTGAAGTTCGCCGCCGCGTTCATCGATCTCGGAATGAAAGCCTTCGGCCTGCTCGGCAGCGACACAGTGCGCGCCATGCAGGGCCTCCACGAAGTCTACGGGCTCGGGGTGATGCTGCTGGTGGTGGCGGTGGCCACACCCATCATCGAGGAGGTGATTTTTCGCGGGGTGCTGCTGGAGGCCTTCCGCGCGCGCGTTACGTTCTGGTTTGCGGCGGTGGTCCAGGCGCTGGTGTTCATCGCCCTGCACGAGGAATGGCAGGCAATGCCATTCCTGTTCGTATTCGCACTGGTGGCGGCCTGGCAGGTGCGGGAGAGCGGCGGCCTGCTCGCGTCCATGGTCATGCACGCGGTGAACAACGCCACGGCGGCGATGGCGGTCGTCGGGGCGACCAGTGTCCTGAATCGCTGAGCGGTCAGCGCGCCGAAGCGGTGGCCGTCTGCTCCGGCATCACGCCATCGAGCGTCGGCACCAGGATTTCCGAGAAGAACATGCGCGTCTGATCGCGCTCGCAGCGATCCACGGCCTTCTTCAAGGCATGCGGCCATTCGTCCCAGAATTTCTCCTCGAGCGTGTCCGGCACGTTCTTCTGCTGCATGTACATGCGCGCGGAGGTGTAGGGCATGACTTCGAGGCTGGTGTCGTTGATGCCGGCTTCCTTGTCCATGCGCTCGATTTCCCAGAGGAAATCCGCGCACATCAATGTCTGGACGCGCAGTGTCTCCTGCGCCATCGGCGGCGGTTTCACCGTCACGCGGGCGACCTTCTTCGAGCCGCGCTTGTACATGTTGAACGTGACCCGGACGACGCTGTCGACCGCGACGCCCTTTTCGTTGAGACCCGGCAGGAACTTGCGCTTTTTCATGAAATCGACCGCGAGGGCGTCGGCCTGCGCATTGCCGGTCGAATCGCTAACTACCACGCCGGAGATGGCGCCGCTGGCGTCGACGCGCACTTCCACGGGTACCGTGAAGTCGCCGATGTCGGGGCGGTCGTGGGAAAACTCGATCTTGCCGTCGGTGACCAGCACTGGCTGGATCGGGCCCATCTGCGCGATGGCGGGGGCGGCTGCGAGGCATGAAACATAACCAAGCAGCGCGACCAGGCGATGAAAAGTTACGGTGCTCATGGGCCCGAAACTGCGCCCGCCCGTGAACGTGCGCAATTGTTAGGCCCGAATTCCGTGCAGTCCCTACGGGTGTCCCGCAAGGAGTGTGATCCATCCATCACGGACCTGATGATCTGGTAAATCGTGACGCGGGGGTCCGGTGCCACTACCATCGCCGGCATGTTGTTCCTGCTGGCCATCCTGTCCGTCGCCATCTTCATCGTCTGGCCGATCGTGGTCTTCAACCTGCTGGTCCGCGACCGCAACCGCGTGGCCCAGGCCTGGAGCGACGTGGACGTGCAGCTGCTGCGGCGGCACGACCTGATCCCGCGCCTCGTGGACCTGGTGAAGGGCTACGCGGGCTACGAGAAGGCGCTGCTGTCGGGCCTCACGGAGTTGCGTTCCCAGGGCGAAAACGCTGCGTCGCCGAAGCTGCGGACCGAGGTGGAGAAATCCGTGGGCTCGGGTGTCGCGAAACTGGTGGCGCTGGTCGAGGCCTATCCGGATCTCAAGGCCAGCGAGAACTTCCGCGGCCTGCATGCCAGCCTGGTCGAAACCGAGAACCAGATACAGTTCGCGCGGCGCTACTACAATGGCGCCGTCAATCTCTACAACAATCGCATCCAGAGATTTCCGGACCTCGTGATCGCACACAGCTTCGGATTCAAGCCGGCAGAATTCTTCGACGCCGAGGAAAAAACCACGGTACCGCCCACGGTGACGCTGATTTGAAGCGCACGGCGCGCATATATAAGTGTGCCGTCGCGTTGCTGGCGCTTGCCGGGTTGTGCTGCGCGAACGCCCGGGCCGCCGAGCGCATTCTCTCTTTCGACAGCACCATCACCGTCAATCGCGACGGCACCCTCGAGGTGAGCGAGGCCATCCGCGTGCAAGCGGAGGGCAAGAACATACGCCGCGGCATCTACCGCGATTTCCCGACCACCTATCCACGCGCCGGGGGCGGACAGGTGGTGGTGGGCTTCGATTTCCAGTCGGCGACACGCGATGGCAGGAACGAGCCCTGGCACACGGAAAACATCGGCAATGGCGTACGCGTGTATGTGGGCTCGCCTTCGCGCACTGTGCCGCATGGCGAACATACCTACGTGCTCGTGTATCGCACCGACCGCCAGATGGGCTATTTCTCCGATCATGACGAGCTCTACTGGAATGTCACCGGCAATGGCTGGGGTTTCCCCATCGACCGCGCCAGCGCGCGTTTGCTGTTGCCCGACGAGATTCCGCGCACCGATATCCGGCTCGAAGGTTATACGGGACCGTTCGGGTCAAAAGGCCAGGACTTCACCGCCAGCCTCGACAACGGCGCACCGCTGTTCGTGGCGGCACGAAAGCTCAAACCGCGCGAGGGTCTGACCATCGTCGCGATGTGGCCCAAGGGTTACATCATGCCCAGCGTCGAGGCCGCGCAGCCGGCGGCGCGGCCCGCCGGCAAGAGCCAGCGCACGCGAATCGTGACCTACGAAGGGCCTCCCGAGCGCGTATACGGCTCGCCGGCGGAGGCGATGCTCAGGCGTGATCTGCCGCATGACGCCCGGCCGGTGTTCTTCGGGTTGTCAGGGCTGGCCCTGCTGATCGGTTACTACTATTTCGTGTGGAACCGCGTGGGGCGCGACCCGCCGAGCCGCGTGATCATTCCCGAGTACGAGATGCCGCCGAACCTGTCAGTCGCCGCCATGCGTTACCTGGTGCGCATGGACTACGACAACGAGTGTTTTGCCGCGGCGATATTGAGTCTCGCGGTGAAGGGTTACCTGCGCATCGAACAGTCCGCCGGCATCCTCGGATTGGGAAAGTCGTTCACGTTGGTGCGTGAGCCGATTCCCGGCAAGACGCCCCTTTCGAACGACGAGCAAAAGCTGTTCGGAAAACTCTTCGGCAAGAGCGACCGGCTGGAGCTGGAGCAGGAAAATCACCGCCGTGTCAGCAGCGCATACACGGCACATGAAAGTTCGATCGATGCCGGCTACAAGCGCGGATTCTTCAGCGTCAACGGTGGCTGGCACCTGCTGGGCATCGTCCTGAGCGTGCTGTTCATCGTGGTCACTTTGTTGCAGCCCGGCGCCGCAGACTTCTGGCCGCAGTGGTACCTCACGACGCCGCTTGGGTGGCTGACGCTGTTCGCGGCTGTCGCCGCCTTGGTGGTCAACGGGGTGTTCGGCAAGCTGCTGCGCGCGCCGACCGTCGCCGGGCAGCGCGCCATGGAGCACATCCGCGGCTTCAAGATGTACCTCGAGGTCGCGGAGGGCGAGGATCTCAAGCGCATCAGCAAGCCGCCGCCCAGGATGACTCCCGCGCTCTACGAAGCCTATCTTCCCGCGGCGCTGGCGCTGGACGTCGAGCAGAAATGGGCCGAGCGCTTCGCGCGCGAGCTCGAGATCGACCCCCAGCATTACCAGCCCGCGTGGTACTCGGGATCGGCGTGGAACACGGGCAACATCGCGGGCTTCTCGTCGCAGCTCGGTTCATCGTTATCGAGCGCGATTTCCTCCGCATCCCAGGCGCCGGGTTCGAGCTCTGGCAGCAGCTCGGGTGGTGGCTCTTCAGGCGGCGGCGGTGGTGGTGGCGGAGGCGGTGGCTGGTAGTTCGCCTCGGCAAACACACGCCGCTCCCTGTGATCCGCCTCACAACTTCGTGCCGATTCGGATTTGACAACAGGATTATTGTGGACCGGCACTAGGTGTTTCTCTGATGCCGAATAGGATCACCCCGTGGCTGCACTGACCATAAAAGAATCGCGAAAACTCGTGATGCCGCTCGATACGGTGCTCGAGGCCTTGCTGTATTTCGACGGCAAATCGCACGGGCCACTGTCGCGTGGCGAGGTGCTGCAGGCCGAACTGGTGCGCGACGTGTCGCAGGGCGATGGCATCGACGTCGCCGTGCGTTCCGTCGGTGCCCACATCGTCGACTGGCACCATTTCAACTTTTCGACGATCGCCGCGGCCATCATCAGCTACTGCCGTTCGAAGCGGATCCCGCTGCCTTACTCAGGCGTGAAATCGCTGGAAGTGACGCGCGAAGGCATCGCCTTCCACATCGAGAACACCGTCAGCATCGCGCGCCGGCCGGCGTTGCGTGAAGACCTGTCCGGACAATCCCTGCGCTACGCGCGCGGCTACGAGCCGCACGCCATTTCCCCGAATACGCAGAACGAAACCTACGTCTAGGCCCGTGAAGCGGGTGGCACAGCTGCAGCGTCGCTGCCGAAGACCGGCTTGTGCGGGTCGATGAACAGCCAGCAGACGGCGCCGACCAGGAACAGGCCTCCCAGCAATTTGAACGGCAGGTTCCAGTCGGCGAACCACTTGACCGAGTAACCGACTATCGGCGCGCTGGCGATCGCCGCGATCTGGCCGGCGGTGTTCATGGTGGCGCTCACGGTGGCCGATTGTTCACGGCCGATGTCGACGCAGGTGCTCCACGCGGTGGCCGTGGTCAGCATGCAGGTGGCCGCCGCAAAGCCGATGAGTACCGCGGCAGTGAGCGGATTTTCCGCGACACTGGCAGAAAAGATGCACAACGCGGCCATCAGGTAGCCCAGTGCGCCTGGTGTTCGACGCCCGGCCGTGAGGCCGTAACGCTTCGCGATCTGGTCGGAGAGAAATCCGCCGAGAAACTGGGTCGCGATGCTCAGCGCCAGGGGCAGCGCGGCCACGATACCGAGCTCGGCCTTCTCGAAGCCGTGGCGCTTCATCAGGTAGGTAGGCAACCAGGTGATGCAGAAGTAGAACGTGGCGCAGTTCGGCATGTAGGCCACGCAGAGCAGCAGCACATTGCGCTGGCGGAGCAGGCTGCGCCAGTAGGCCCAGCCACGCGGCAGCGGCACCTCGGGTGGCCGGTCGGCAATGATCAGCGCGCGTTCGGCTTCATTCGCCGCGGGATGCGCGGTGGGCTCATCGCGGAACCAGCGGTGCCAGGCGATGATCCAGACGAAACCGACGCAGCCGAACGCCACGAGGATGGTGCGCCAGCTCATGTGACCGAGCAGCGGCGTGACGATGGCCGTCGTGAGCGCCGCGGAAGCATAGGCGCCGGCGAAGAAGATGCCCTTGGCCGTGCCACGTGCGCGCTTCGGCACCCAGCGCGACATGACCCGGGCAACGCAGGGCCAGGCGCCGGCCTCGCCGGCGCCGAACAGGAAGCGCATCACCAGCAGCGAGACGTAGTTGTACGCACCGGCGGTGGCGATGGTGAACAGCGACCACCAGGTCACGATACGCGTGAGCACGGCCTTGGCGCCGCGCTTGTCGGCCCAGCGCGCGGTGGGAATCTCGAACAGGGCGTACGAGATGATGAAGGCGGTGAAAACCCAGCTCATCTGCGCCTCGTCGAGCGCGAACTCCGCGGCGATCTGCGGCGCCATGGCGCCGATGCAGGCGCGATCCAGGTACGTCACCATGGCCAGCGTCACCATGAACACGATGACGATGTAGCGCGCATGGGTCGCGCGTGGCGTTGACAATTTTTCCCCCGAATGCGACTAGTTGTTAGGCGCCAATGAATCCAGGATGAGAACCAGCGTGTCGTCGAGATACAACCGCTCGGGCGTGGACTTGCAGGCGGCCTCTGCCTCGGCCAGTGCCCTGGGCCATCGTTCGAGATAGGCAGCTTCGGCGTCCTTGGGCAGTTTCTTGTCCAGCATGTAAACGCGCAGCGACACCCAGGGCATGATCTCGCGGCTCAGGTCGGTGCTCGCACCCTGCCGGCGCAGCCGGTCTATCTCCCAGAGGAAATCCCTGCACTTGAGCTTGCGCACGCGCTCGATCTCGTTCGGGATATTCGGCGGCTTCATGCTGGCCTTGAGCTGCTTCATGCGCGTCTTTGATTTCACCTCGACGCTGCCCCGCGCCTTGCCTTCGACCGGCTGCGCATTGGCATCGAGCGCGGGCAGGAAATTCTTTTCCTTCATGAATTTGATCGCGGTCTGATCCGCCGCCTCATTGCCGCTCGACGTCGTGACCACCACGTTGACGACCGAGCCGTCGGGCGCGACGGTCACTTCGACGGGAATGATGAAGTCGCCGCCGAGCTCGGGGATGTTGGCCAATGTCTCGCTGGGCTTGGCCGAGGTGAGAATGATCGGTTCGATGGGCCCGACCTGCGCACTCGCTACAGCCGACGCGAATGCCAGCACTGCGGCGGCGCACGACGGCAAGGCAAAAAGGCGTTTCATGCGGGCGGGCATGCTACCAGTGCCGCGATTCCCACGGGTGACCGCGAATTGCGGCAGTCGTCAGCGCGCGGCGCTTGTTGTACGGTGGCGGACGATGGCTACGGCGCGCTCCAATCCGCTCGATACACCGTCGAAGGAATTCACGGTGCACCACCTGCTCGGCACCCGGCTGGTGGATGTGCGCCAGGTGAAATGCCGGGGCACCTGCCGTCATCTCAGCGCCGAGGAATGCTCCGGGCACACACACCTGGTATTCCCGTTTCGCGGGTTGTACCTGCGCCACGTGGGCGGCGACCAGGCAGTCGCCGACGCCAACCACGTCCTGTTCTTCAATCGTGGCGAGGGCTACCAGGTCAGTCACCCCGTCGCGGGCGGCGATACCAGCCTCGTCGTCAACATTCCCGAGGACATGCTTGCCGAGCTGGCACCGCAGGCGCTGCGCAACCCGGGCGATGAACTGACCTTCAACCTGCAACACCTGCGAATCGACGCGCGTGCCCAGGCGCTGGTGATGCTGCTGCGGCATTCACTGGAACAGAAAAGTATCGAGTCCCTGGAGGCCGAGGGCCTGTCGCTGACGCTGGTGTCACGCGCCATAGGACCACGTACCGCCCGGGCCTCGGGCGCCACCTACGCGCGCCGGCGTCTCGTGGATCGCGTCAAAGTCCTGCTGGCGGGCGATCTGTCGCGGCGTTGGACGCTGGCGGAGATCGCGGCGGAAATCGGCGGTTCGCCCGTGTATCTCACGCAGGCATTTCAGCAGGTGGAAGGATTGCCGCTGTATCGCTACCAGTTGCGCCTGCGGCTGGCGCGCTCGCTCGACCTGATTGCCGGCCGCGAGGACCTGTCGGGGCTCGCGCAGGATGTGGGCTTCTCCAGCCATAGCCATTTCACGGCGGCTTTCCGTCAGGCATACGGCATGACGCCATCGGAATTTCACGCCACCGTGAGCAGAGGCTAAAGATTTCGACAGCCGCCCTTCGGGCGCGATGGTCTGCTGTGCATGCCCGGATTGCGGGCGATCCAGGAGACGATCATGACCAAGAAGACCTGCGCGTGTTGCGATTACCCGCTGGACCCCAAGTCCACCATCACGGTGAAGATCGGCGGCAAACCGGTCGAGGTCTGCTGCGAGGAATGCGCGACAAAGCTGCGCGCGGCCAGCGAAAAGCAGAAAAAGAAGGCTTGAGTAAAACCGGCACGGGTGGCGGGGCCATGGCCCGCCACCCGCCTGGCCATCACGCGCGATGGCACGAGCGAAATCAATGATTTACGGGAAGTCGCCGGGCAGCAGATTTCTGCGGGAAAAAGTCTCGCTTTGAGCCGGCCTGCGAGGCGACCCGGTTGCCGTATCGCGGCGGCAGCGGCGACACTGCAGTTGCATTGACCACCACGTTACGAAGCGCTCCTAAAGAAGCGCGACACCAACACCACCGGGGCGAAGCAGTGAGTTCGATTTCCTATCTACCTCAGGCATTCACAACTCTGTTCTTCCTGGCCGCAAGCCTCCTGCTCGGATTGATCCGCTGATCCATCACGCGCGCGCGCGTTCGTAGGACGCCGCCATATTTGTCTCGTCATGCGCGGGCAATTTTCCGCGCGGCGCAAGCTTGTTAGCTTGTGCCCACCCTGATGGCCGGCCAGGCGTGTTCCCACGCCACTACACGCGCTACCACCACCAAGTTGCCCGGAACGTTCTGGCCGGCTGTTGGGGACCAGGAGAGCTGCTGTCAGCGACGAAGCAGCCACGGATCAGCCGCGATTCATGCGCCAGGCTCGAGCCACGATGCCACTGCATTTCCCGTAATTGCGATAACGCTAACACGCGGCGTATGGTCCGCTGGCGCGTCGAGGTTTTACGCGGAGGGACACGCGTAGCTCGTAAACCTTTTTGACGAGGGGGACATTTCATGGACATTCGCACGGCCGCTCGCGGCCGAAGCCTTTCTATTGTCTTTACGATTTGGGCGACGTTGTTGCTGTGCGCGCAGGCCGGCGCCCAGATCGCCGTCGGCAAGCCAAAATTCGTCGGTAACGTCACGGGTAACAGTGTGCCGGCGAACTTCGGCACGTATTGGAACCAGGTGACGCCGGAGAATGCGACCAAGTGGGGCTCGGTCGAGTCCACGCGCAACCAGATGAACTGGGCAGGTGCCGACGCGGCCTACAACTGGGCGCAGCAGAACGGTTACAAGTTCAAGTTCCACACCTTCGTCTGGGGCTCGCAGTTTCCGCAGTGGCTCACCAACAGCGGCCTGACCCAGGCGCAGCAGCGCGCCGAGATCGAGCAGTGGATGCAGCTCGCCTGCCAGCGTTATCCCAACACCTGGGCCATCGACGTGGTCAACGAGCCCATCAAGACCCCGCTGCCATTTACGGCGGCGCTGGGCGGTACCGGCTCGACCGGATGGGACTGGGTGATCACGGCGTTCCAGCTCGCGCGGCAGTACTGCCCGAACGCCAGATTGCTCATCAATGAGTACGGCACCGAAAACGATCCGCCGGTGCGCAACACGTACAAGACCATCATCAACCTGCTGAAGACGCGCGGCCTCATCGACGGCATCGGTATCCAGGCGCATTACTTCAATATCGACAACATGAATCGCAGCGCGGTCACGACCATGCTCAACGACTACGCCACGCTGGCGCTGGACGTGTGGGTGTCGGAGCTCGACATCATCGGACCCGGAGGCGATGCGGGTCAGCTTGCCAAGTACCAGGACGTGTTCCCCGGGTTCTGGGAACACAACTCGGTCAAGGGCATCACGTTGTGGGGGTACATCGTCGGCCAGACCTGGCGGGATGGCACGGGTCTCGTCACCACCGGCGGGCAGGAGCGGCCCGCAATGGTGTGGCTCAAGAGTTACGTGGCCGGCACGGGCGGCGGAGATACGCAGGCGCCGAGTACACCGGCAGGCCTCATGGCGCCATCGACCAGCAGCAGTTCCGTTTCGCTGGCGTGGACCGCATCAACGGATAACGTGGGAGTGACGGAGTACCAGATCCTGCGCGCGCCGGGTGCCAGCGGCGGCACGTTTGCGCAGGTGGGCACATCGACCACGACTTCGTTCACCAACAACGGTCTCACGGCGAGCACCACCTATCGCTACCAGGTGCGCGCCGCCGACGCTGCCGGAAACACTTCGGCGGTGTCCAACACGGTAACCGCGATGACCCAGGGCGGCGGCGGCGACACACAGGCGCCCACCGCACCCACGGGTCTGACGGCACCGACAACCACGAGCACCTCGGTATCGCTTGCGTGGACCGGCTCGACGGACAACGTCGGCGTGACGGGCTACCAGATCCTGCGCGCGCCGGGTGCGAGTGGCGGCACGTTCACGCAGGTGGGCACATCGACGACGACCTCGTTCACCAACACCGGTCTCACGGCGAGCACCACGTATCGCTACCAGGTGCGCGCCACCGACGCGGCCGGAAATCTCTCGGCCGTTTCCAACACCGTGACGGCAGTGACGCAGTCCGGCGGCGGCACCGGCGGAGCCTGTTCCATCACGCCGACGGTGCAGACGCAGTGGCAAACGGGCTATGTGATCGAGCCGGCGCGCGTGACCAATACCGGCACCGCGCAGATCACCGGCTGGGCGGTCACGTTCACGTTGCCGGCAGGGCACGGCATCGTTGGATCATGGAACACCGTGCTTACGATCAACGGCCAGGTAGTCACTGCGCGCAACGTGTCCCACAACGGCACGCTCAGTCCTGGCGGCAGCGGTACCTTCGGCTTCCAGGTGAGCCGTCCGAATGGCAATACGCAGTTGCCGAGTGGCTACACCTGCGCGTCGCCGTGAAGGCATGAGAAAGATAGCGCTTGTCTGACAAGCGGCTGACGCTATGAACACTAAACTCGGTGGGCAACGTCCAGCTCAACAACCTTGGGCGTTGCCCGCCATTCTCATGAAGCCCACATTCATCACAATTGTTTGCGCGACGCTTCTCGCCGTCGGAGCCACGTGCTGGCTCTCGGCGGGCGAGCCACCGCGCAAGACGCCGTATCCCAAGGCCACACCGCCGCCACCGCCATCGCCCATCTACACGCCATCGCGGGAGCCTGCGCCGACGGCCAGGGAGATTGCCAGGGCTGCACGCAACCACAACGACATGCTGGCGAAGGCCATCGAGCGCTCGCTGGTGGCACGCAATCCGCAGCAGCGGGAGACGGCATTCACCTTCCTTTTGCCCGAGTTGCTGCAGGTGGAGCCGGCGCGCGTGGTCACCATGGTGAGCAGGCAGGAGCCTGGCGAGACGCGCGACGCGCTGCGAAACCAGGTTGCGCAAATCTGGATCACGAGCGATCGCGAAGCGGCGGTCGCATGGATCAAGTCGCTGGAGGGCTCAGAGCAGCGCGACACCGCCGAGGTCGCGGTGTCGATGCTGGCATCCTACGCACCCGACCAGGCCATCGAGGTGGCCGACCAGTTTGGAATCGGGCGTGACAACGGATACCTCGAACACCTGGCGCAGATCTGGGCCGAGACGGACATCGCGGCGGCAACGCGCTGGGCCGAGTCCCAGGCCGACAATCCACAAAGCGAGCAATTGCGCGCGCGCATCGACCAGGTTCGCGCCGCGCATGACAGGCGCGACGAAGCGCAATAACCGAGCAACCATCGCCGGAATCGTTCACGGGGCTCGCGTGCGAGGTTAGACTGCGCGCGCCATGAACAAACCCATCTCGCTCGTATTGTTGGCGCTGAGCGCCGTGCTCACGCTGGTTGCGCCTGCCTGTGCGCAGGTCAAGCCGGATGCCGGCACTTCCGCAAGCGCTGCACGGAAACAATCCGGCTTCGTGACAGTGAAAGGCCGGCAGTTCCAGCTCGACGGCAAACCCTATTATTTCGCGGGCGCCAATCTCTGGTACGGCATGTACCTGGGCTCACCCGGCGCCACCGGAGATCGTGCCCGGCTGACGCGCGAACTCGACGACCTGGCGCGCAAAGGTGTGCGCAACCTGCGCGTGCTGGCGATTTCCGAGTCGAGCACGCTCAAGCGTGCGGTGACGCCCGCGGTCATGCAGTCCCCCGCCACTGTCGATGAGACCTTGTGGAAAGGACTCGACTTCCTGCTCGACGAAATGGCGAAGCGCGACATGAAGGCCGTGCTGTATCTCAACAACTTCTGGCAGTGGTCAGGCGGCATGTCGCAGTACATGGCCTGGTTCAACGGCAAGCCCGTCATGGATCCGGACGTCACCGGCGACTGGAATGCCTTCATGGACAACTCGGCGTCGTTCTACCGCGAGCCGAAGGCGCAGCAGGCGTTTCACCAGGCGATCGGCAGGCTCATCGGGCGCAGGAATTCGGTGAACAGCCGCAAGTACACCGACGATCCGACCATCATGTCGTGGCAGCTCGCCAACGAGCCTCGTCCGGGCAGCGATGCCAACGCGCGTCCGCATTTCGACGTGTTCACCAGGTGGGTGGA
>Ga0315912_10005008_pt1 | contig 12283 bp, 9 predicted proteins | sample VfabasoilMG_FD_204469 | JGI IMG/M metagenome (GOLD analysis project Ga0315912, IMG submission 204469) | Garden soil microbial communities collected in Santa Monica, California, United States - V. faba soil | ecosystem: Environmental > Terrestrial > Soil > Garden | place: USA: California... | reverse complement strand
GTCGGTGTAGAACACCTTCTTCAGGTCATCGAGCTGAATCAAGGAAGTGGACGTAGGCAGCGGAGCAGTTGCGTTCATCGTTTTGTCCTCGAGGGGAAACCAGTTTTTTCGGCCGCGGCTCAGTCGCCGCGCAATGCAGTAACGGGATCTATGCGCGCCGCGCGGCGCGCGGGCCAATAGGCCGCGGTGAGCACGACCAAACCAAGGACCGCCACGGCAGCGGCCGGCACGAACGGGTCGGTCGGCGTCAGACCGAACAGCAGCGAGCGTCCGACTTGGCCGAGCAGCAACGCGAAGCTCACGCCCGCCGCCATGCCGATGGCCGCCATCCATCCGACCTGCTTCAACACCATGCCGCGGACACTGCGCGGCGCGGCGCCGAGCGCCATGCGCAGACCGATCTCGCGCAGCCGCTGCACGACGCCGTACGACAAGACGCCGTAGATGCCGATCGCGGCGAGCACCGTCGCCAGGAGCGCCAACGCGACCGCGAGCGTGCTCATGAAGCGATCGAGAAACACGTTCTCCTTCGCTTGCTCTCTGACCGTCCGAAACTCCATGAGCGGCAGGTTGGCATCATGCCGCGCCAGCACTTGCTCGACGGCCGGGCGCAGCTCGCGCAAGTCGAGGCCGCTGCGCAGATAGAAGCTCGCTCCGCCCGGGAACGGCGTGTCGTCGCGCTGCATGAAGACCTGCGGGGGTATCTCCTGCTTGACCTCGCTGTACTTCGCGTCGCGCACGACGCCGACGATCTCGATGTCGACCTCCGAGCCCATGGCCGACAAACGCTTGCCGACGGCCGAATCGCCGAGGCGGAACCGCTCGACGAAGCGCTCGTTGACGACGGCGACCCGCGGGCCCTCGCCCTTCACTCGGCCCTCGAATCCTTCGCCCGCGACGAGCGGCATCCCGATGGCTTCGAAAAAACTGCGGCTCACGTAGTTCATCGAGGCGTTCGTATCCTCGCGTGGGGCCGGGTCATAGCCTTCGACTTCGATGCCACTGTTCCAGTTGCTGTTGTCGAGCAGCGGCACGGCGGTCGTCGCGACGGACGTGACGCCGGGGATGCTCGCGAGATCCTCCTCGAGCCGATCGAGCAACTGCGCCGTACGTTCCGGCGCGTAGCCGTTGCGCTCCGGCGCGATCGAAAACACCGAGAGCGAGTCGACGCTGAAGCCTAAGTCCACGCGCGTGACGTTCAGCAAGCTTTGCGCAAACCAGCCGGCCAGCACGAGCAGCGCCATCGACAGCGCAATCTGTGCCGTCGTCAGCGCGGCGCGGAAACGCGCGGCGGCCTTGCCTCCCGTCTGGCGCACGCCGCTCGCTTGCAGCGCGGGATTCGCCTCGACTCGCACGAGCTTCAACGCGGGAATCAAGCCGAAGAAAAACGTCGATAAGGCGGCGAGCGCCATCGTGAATGCGACGACCGCCCCGTCGATCTTCAGATCGACGATCGTGGCCTGAGATAGCGGCAACAGCTCACCCATGCCGCGCAACGCGCCATAGGTCAGCGGCAAGCTCACGAACGCCGCTGCGGCGGCGAGCAGCGCCACCTCGACGAGCAGCAGAGTCAGCAACCGTGGGCGTGACGCGCCGAGCGACGCGCGCACGGCGATCTCTCCGACGCGCGTCGAGCCACGCGCGAGCAAGAGGTTCGCGATGTTCACGCTCGCGATCAGCAGCACGAGCCCCGTCGAGACGAGCAGGATCGTCAACGGCGTACGCGCGTTGTCGTCGATGCGGCTCTGCCCGCGCGCGCCAGGCTTCAGAATGATCGTCTTGGCGCGAAATTGCTCGAGCGACCGCTCGTCCCACCCCGTGATCGCCGGCGCGTCGACGTCGTTGATGATGCTGCGATACGGACCGCTGATCGCGGCGGCCGCTTGCTCGAGTGACACGCCGGGTTTCAGGCGTGCGAACAGATAAGCCCAGTAGCTCTTGCGCTCGTCGTGGTTCGGGAACGCATTCTCGCCGCGGAGCCAGCTGAACGTGATCGGCACGAACACCTGCGGCCGAGAGCCGACCGTCGTGCCCGTGAAGCCGGCGGGTCCGACTCCGACGATCGTCAAAGGCTTGCCGTTCACGACGAGTGTGCGGCCGACGACGCCGGGATCCGCGCCGAACGCCGACAGCCAATAGCCATGGCTCAGCACCACGACGCTCGCTTCGCCGGGAACGCGGTCGTCGCCGCCGTCGAGCAACCGGCCGGCCGCAGGGAGAATGCCGAGCACCGGGAAGTAACTGCCGGAGACGAGCATGCCCTCGCCCGGTATCGTGGTGCCGTCGAACGCGAGGTTGGTCTCGACGATGCGATGCGCGGCGATCCCGCTGAACGGACCGTCAACGCGCTCGAGATCGCGGAACATCGGATAGCTGAAGATCTCCTCGCTCGTACCCCCGTCGTTCGTCGAGGAGCCGCCCTGCGTCGGACCCGGCGACGCGAGGTTGACGAGCTCGAGCGGCGCCGTCACGGGCAGCGGGCGCAGCAAGATCTGATCGTAGATAGAGAGAATCGCCGCGTTGATGCTCAAGCCGAGCGCGAGCGTCGCGACTACGACGAGCGCGAACATAGGTCGCCGCGCGAACCCGCGCAGGCAGAACCGAATGTCGCTCAGCAGATTCGCCACGCTCCCCCCAGACCCCTATAGATACGCGTACAGCCCCTGCGGTTACTCGGCGCGCAACGCGGCCATCGGATCGACGCGCGATGCCCGGCGCGCCGGCCAATAGCTGGCCCCGAGCACCGTGCCGGCCAACACGACCGCGGCGGCGATCACGGCACCCGGGTCCGTGGCCGTCAAACCGAACAGCAGCGACGCCGCGAGTTTCCCGATCAGCAGAGCCGCAAGGATTCCGACCGGCACGCCGATAGCGACCATCCACACGACTTGGCGGAGCACCATTCTCCGCACGCCGCCCGGCTCGGCGCCGAGCGCGAGCCGAAGCCCGATCTCGCGCGTGCGCTGCGCGACCATATAAGAGAGAACGCCGTAGAGGCCGATGGCCGCCAGCAGCGTGGCGATGGCGGCCAGCACGCCTGCGAGCGTCACGAGCAACCAATCGGTCTGCAAGCTGCGGCGAACTTGCGAGTCGAAGGTGCGTGCCTCCATGACGGGCAAGCTCGAGTCGACGCTCGCGACGAGGCGCGGAATCGCCGCCAGCATCGCGTCCGCACGCTGCGTCGTGCGCACGTAAAAGGCCGCGCCGACGCCGAAGTTCTCCGATTGCGCCCGCGGCGTCAGCACCTGTGCGACGAACGGCGCCTTGACGGCGTCGTACGCGGCATCACGCACGATGCCGACGATCTCGACGCTTTCCGGCTCGCTCGGATCGAACTTGAACCGCCGGCCGACGGGGTTGACGCCGAGCCCGAAACGCTCGACGAAACGCTCGTTGACGATGGCGACTCTCGGGGCATCGAACGCATCCGCCCCCGTGAAGCCGCGGCCCTGAAGCACCGGGATATCGAGCGTCGTGAAAAGCTCGGGGCCGACCTCGTTGGCGTGCACGTTTTGCGACTGGTCCGAGCCTTCGACCACGAGTGACGTACGCCACTGCGAGCCGCCCAGGAGCGGCACGCTCGCCGTCGAGACACCCGTTACGCCCGGTTGAGCCGCGAGCTCGCGCTCGACGGACTCGAGCACGCGAGCGCCCTGTTCCATCGAATAGCCGTTCAGGCTCGGCGCCAGGTAGAACATCACGATCGACTCGGTGCGCAGCCCGAGATCGACGCGTGCGGCGTTCACGAGGCTCTGCGTGAAGAGCGCGGCGAGAACGAGCAACAGCATCGACAGCGCGATCTGCGTCGTCGCGAGCGTGAAGCGGAACCGTCCGAGATTCTTGCCGCCGAACGTTCGCGCGCCGCCCGACTGCAAGGCCCGCACCGTGTCGCCCGTCACGAGCTTCGCCATCGGTGCGAGTGCGAACACGACGGCCGATAGCACGCCGATCGCGAACGCGACCGTCGCCATACGCACGTCGAAATCGATCGCGATGACCCGAAGACCGGGCGGCTGCAGAGCGTCGACGGTGCGCAAGACACCGAGCGCCAGCGGCAGACTCAAGAGCGCGCCGGCGCTCGCGAGAAGCAGCGCTTCCGTCAAGAGCAAGGCGTAGAGCCGGTGACGCGCCGCGCCGAGCGACGCTCTGACTGCGATCTCTCCGGCTCGCGCCGCGCCGCGCGCGAACATCAGATTGGCGAGGTTCACGCACGCGATCAGCAGGATCGTCGCGGTCGCCGCGAAGAAGACCGCGAGCGGCGTCCGCGCGTTGAGCGGGGCTCGGCTCTGGCCGCGAGCGCCGGGCACGAGCGAGACAGTCCTCGCACGGAACTGCGCTTCGAATTCCGCGTTCGCGTCGTACCCTGGGCGCGCCACGATCTCGGGCCATTCGACTTCGTTGATGGTCGCGCGAAAAGTGGCGTCGAGCCTTGCCTGCGCCGCGTCGAGCGACGCCCCCGGCCGCAACCGGCCGAGCACGTATAAATAGGTGAAGAACCGGTCTTCGACGATCGGCCTTCGAAGCGCGGCGTTGCGATACCACTCGAGAGTGAGCGGCACGAACACACTCGTGTCGTTGCCGGGCGTCGCGCCTACGAAGCCGCGCGGCGCCACGCCGACGATCTCGAGCGGCTGCCCGCTCACGACGAGCGTCCTGCCGAGAACGGTCGGGTCGGCGCCGAACGCCGTCGTCCAATAGTCGAACGACAAGACGACGGCCGAAGGCTGCGAGTCGAGGACGTCTTGCTCGCCGAGGACACGCCCGAGCGCCGGGCCTACGTCGAGCGTCGCGAAGTAACCGCCCGAGACGAGCACGCCCGAGCCGCGCACGGTGCGCTCACCGTCGCCGAGAGAGACTTGCGCGATCCAGCTCGCCGCGAGGTCGATATCGGGCTTGCCCGCGGCCTCTAGCTCGCGGAACAGCGGATAACTGAACGTCTCGTCGTCCGTGCCCTGCTGATTGCCGAGCTGATTGCCGGCTCTCGGCCCCGGGCTCACGACCTTCACGAGCTCCGACGGCCGCGCGACCGGCAGGTCGCGCAGCATGAGCTGGTCGTACAGCGAGAACACCGCGACGTTGACGCCGATCGCAACGGCGAGCGTCGCCACGACGACGACGGCGAACATCGGCCGTGACGCAAACCCGTGCAGCGCGTAGCGAACGTCCTGCAGCAGGTTGGCGAGCATCGTCAGTTCAGCCGGATGCGATCCGTGTCGTCCCAGGCCGACGTATCGGAGAGGATGACCTCGTCGCCGGGCACGAGGCCTTCGACGATCTCGACCTGGTTCACCGACGTGCGGCCGACTTTGACGGGCACGCGCACCGCGTACTCGCCGCCGTCGACGAGCTTGAACAGCGTGATCGTCGAATTTTGCTGGACGTACGCGGGCCGGCCCGTGTACACGACGTCCGGCAGCCGCTCGATCTGGATCGTGCCGTCGACGGACTGATCGGGCCGAGCGCCACGCGGCAGTTGGCCCGTCAGCTCGACGTCTACCTGCACGGTGCCTTCGGTGACGGCCGGGTCGATGCGCATGACCTTGCCTTCGGCGATGCCGTTACGCGTATCGACGGCCACGAGCTGGCCGACGAGCACGTCGCGGGCCTGCGTTTCCGGCACGCGCAGCTCGGCGATCAGCTCGTCGGGCCGCGCGACGCGCGCGATGTTCGCGCCGGGTTGCACCTGCGCGCCCTCTTCGATCAGCACTTGCTGTACGGTCCCGCCGAGGCTCGCGCGCACGGACAAAGCTTCGACTTGCTCGCGCATGCGCTCGAACGAGTTCTGCTCCATCGCGAGACGCGCGCGCTGCGCGGAGATCTGCGCGTTGACCGTGGCACCGAGTTGATTCAGGCGCTCGACCTGAATGTCGTACGAGGCCTTAAGCGACTCGGCCGTCAGCTCGGACTTGCGCACCTGAAGCTCGGCCATGACGCCGGACGCGCGCTCGGCTTCGGCTTGCAGCCGCGCCGCTTCGTACGAAGCGTACGCTTGCGCGACGGCCGATTTTTGGTCGAGCTCTTGGCTGCGCAACTTCAGCTCGAACTCGGCGAATTCGGCCTTCGCGGCCTCGAGCTTGTAGCGCGACTCCTCGGACTGGCGCATCAAGTCGGGATTCGAAAGCTCGACGAGGATCGTCTCGGGATCCACGGTGGCGCCCGGGCGCACGATCACGCGCTCGACGCGCCCGGCCGTTTGCGCCGCGATCCAGCGGATCTCGCGCGGCACGAGCGTGCCGGGACCGCGGGTCTGTATCAGCACCTCCCCACGCGCGACACTGCCGGTGTAGAGCGTGTCGCGGTCGACCGAAGGTGCGGCGGGCTCGAGGCGGGCCAACGCGATCGTGACGACCGCGAGAGCGACGGCGGTGCCGCCGCCGATCGCGAGCTGCCGAACGCGTTTCCGCTTTTTGTTCTCTGGGCGTGGGATGTCCATTTGCTGCCCCTAGAGCAACGAACGTGCCACGCGAGTGTACGCCAATTAAGTCGTTGGTTTTCATCCCAAAAGCCGCCGCTGCATGGGACGAAAGGGCAGGCGGTTTCGTCCCGCGTGCGCGCCCCGCGTCCCGAAAGCGGGACGTGTAGCTATACTCCGGCGAACCCCGACAAGGAGACTCGTCGATGCGCCTCGCTTCCACCCCGTTCCGCGCCGTCGTCGCCTCGCTTTTCCTGGCTCCCGCCATCGAGGCGCAGCCCGAGAATCCGACGCCGTTCCAGCAGCGCCTCATGACGGCGATGCAAGGCGACATCCGCACGCCGGAGGAGCGCGCGCGCGACGCGAACAGGCTGCCCGTCGAGATCCTCTCGTTCTTCCGCCTCCGCGAGGACATGCGCGTGATCGAGATCCTGCCGGCCGGCGGCTGGTTCACGAAGCTCTTGGCGCCGGCCCTGAAGGACGAAGGCAAGCTTTACGTGACCCACCCCGAAGGCTTCTATGCCGACGCGTATCGGCGCATCGCCGATCTGCCGGGCCTCGAGGACGTCGAAGAGATCGGGTGGGGCTCGACGGCGGACGGAAGCGGCGGCCCGTTCGGCCCGTCCGGGCGCTGGGACGTAGAGCCTGTCGATATGGCCGTCACGTTCCGCAACTATCACAACTTCTCGCCGGCCGACCGCGCGGCGGTGAACCGCTCCGTGTTCGATGCGTTGAAGCCCGGCGGCTACTACGGGATCGTCGACCACACGCGCCGCCACAATGAGCCGGAGAACCAGACCAATCGGCGGCGCGTCGATCCCGTGCTCGTGATCAAGGAAGTCCAGGACTCAGGGTTCGAGCTCGTCGACTTCAGCGACTTGTACTACCGGCCGAACGACGCGCTCGCGCTCGAAGTCGCGAACCCCGAGGTCAACGACCGGACGGACCGCATCGCATTGCTGTTCCGCAAGCCGCAGTAGCGCGCAGCGGTGCATCGGTCGATCGGGTAATCTGCGCGCCATGCACATTCTCGACGAGCTTGCCGCACGCGGCCTCGTGGCCGACGTCACGGATCGCGACGCCTTGAAACAGGCCCTGTCCTCGGGGCCGGTGAGCTTCTATGCGGGTTACGACCCGACTCAGCCGAGCCTGCACGTAGGCAACCTCGTGCCCCTCATCATGCAGGCGCGCTTGCAGCGCGCAGGCCACCGGCCGATCGTCCTCGTCGGCGGCGCGACGGGCATGGTCGGAGATCCTTCCGGGAAGAGCGCCGAACGTAACCTGCTCAGCGACGAGGAGCTCGCCGCGAACGTCGCGGGCATCCGCGCGCAGTTCCTGCGCTTCCTCGATTTTGGGTCCGGCCCGACGGGCGCCCTGCTCGTCAACAACGCGGATTGGACTCGCGGCGTCGGCTATCTCGAGTTCCTGCGCGACATCGGCAAGTACCTCACGGTCAACTACATGATGGCCAAGGACTCGGTGCGCGCGCGGCTCGAAGGCGATGCCGGTATCAGTTACACCGAGTTCTCGTACATGTTGCTGCAAGCGTTCGATTTCGTGCAGCTGTCCCGCGCGCACGGCTGCCGCCTGCAAGTCGGCGGATCGGACCAGTACGGCAACATTACGGCCGGGTGCGAGCTCTCGCGGAAGATGGGCGGGCCGCAGCTGTTCGGCCTCACGGCGCCGCTGCTGCTCGACTCCACGGGCCAGAAAATGGGCAAGACGTCGACGGGCGAGCGCGTTTGGCTCGACGCGGAGCGCACGTCGCCGTACGCGTTCTATCAATACTTCTTCAACGTAACGGACGAGGAAGCTCCGCGATTGTTGAAGCTGTTCTCATTCCGCTCGCTCTCGGACATCGACGAGGTGTTACGCGTTCACGATGCCGATCGCGGCCAACGCCTCGCACAACGCGAGCTCGCCCGCGAGTTCACGACGTGGGTGCACGGCGCCGACGAAACGGCGCGCGTCGAGGAAGCGAGCCGCATCATGTTCGGCGGCAGCCTCGAGGGCGTTCAGGAACGCACGCTCGAGCTGCTGACGAAGGTCGTGCCCGTCGTCGAGATCGATCGCACCGAGCTCGTGAACGGCCTGCCGCTGCTCGACCTGCTGACGCGGACGGTCGCCGAATCGAAGAGCGCCGCGCGGCGGCTCTTGCAGCAGGGAGGCGCGTACGTCAACAACGTCCGTGTGACGGACGGCGAACGCAAGATCGGCATTGGCGACCTCGTGACCCCCACCCTGCTCGTCGTGCGAGGCGGCCGTAAAGACTACCGGCTCGTGCGCGCCGCGGGCTCGAAAAAGTAGACGTAACGGTAGTCCGGAGCCGCGCCGCCGCTCGGTTCGCGGCCTTTCCACCGTAAGACACGTGGTGTAGCGCGGACCGGGCTCCGCACAGTGTCGGCCATGTCTGCTACACGACCCGGACCCGATTGGCCGCCCCCGACGACGCTCGAGTCACTGGCCGAGCAGCTGCGCGAGGGGCCGTTCCGAACCATGCTGACGCTGCACGTCAGGATGTGCGCCGCGGCGCGCGCGGACGATGCGACGCAACTCCAGAAGCTCGTCGAGCTCCTACAGCTCGCGCAGTTGGGCATGGCGCAATTGCGCGATCTGACGTTCGAGCTCCAGCGCCGGATCGACCGCCTGGCCGGCACGGAAAACAGGCTTCAGTAGCAGCCCTACTGAGGCGGCACCGCAGCCGCGACGCCCCGCTCGACCTCGGCCGCGAGCGCCGGCTCTAGTCTCCAACGCCGCAGAACGTCGGGCAGCGAGCTCACGGTCTCGGGGCTCAGCTCCAGAATGCGCGAATACGCTCGGGCCGCTAGATCGCCGCGACCTCCAAGAGCCGCCGCCGCCGCGACGACGATTTGGCCCAACGCCCAGTCCGGCGCATCGATGCGCAGCGCCAACGCGAGCGCGTCGTCGTAACGCCGCTCGCTCAGCGCCGCAACCGAACGCGACGCGTGATACCCGCTAGGCACCTCGGGCGTCCACTCGATGGCGCTTGCCACTAGCTCATCGCCGCGGCTCGTCTCGCCGGTCAACACGAACATCGAACCGAGGTAGGCCTGCACCTCGGCGTTCTCGGGCCAAGCCTCGAGGATGCGGTCCGCGTTGGCGTGAAAGTCGGCGCCGCCGAAGTACTGCACGCCCACGAGCGCGAGGTTCGCGTGCAGGTTGCCGCCGTCGATATCCATCGCGCGGCGAGCCGCCTCGCGCGCCTTCTCGAGCGCCGCGGCGCTGCCAGCCTGGCCCGCGAAGCCGTGCGCGAACGCGTCGGCCGAAAGCAGCGAAAGACCGGCCCACGCTTCGGCGTTCTCGGGCTCGCGTTTCGTCGCGAGCTCGAAGCACTCGGCTGCGCTCGCATGCTCCGCTGCACCGAACGCGCGCCGATACTCGTAATAGCGCAGCACGCAATCGCGAGTCTGCGGCTCGTGAGCGACGATCGCGCGTAGCCGCTCCGTTTCGGATTCAAAGATCGGCCCGTAGGGCGCGGCTACGAGCGCCACGAGGCGTGCGATACGCCGTTGCCCGGCCGCTGAACGCAGCGCTGCGAGCGGCTCGTCGTAGGCCGCACTCCAAAGCTGCGTGCCCGTATCGGCGCGCACGACGCGAGCCGTGATCCTGGCTTGGCCCTCGCTCTCGCGGACGCTACCGTTCAATACGTAGCCCGGCATCGTGGTCGCCGCCGTGCCGCTCGCGACGGCCGGCACGACGAGCGCTTCGGGAGCGCCGAGCACGAGAAACGTCTCTTCCGTCAGCGTTGCAGCGAGCTCGGCCGACCCGTTATCCGCGCCGCCGAGCACCTCGAACGGCAGCACCACCAGCGCAGGCCGGCCCGCCAAACCCGCGACGCTACCGGCCTCGTCGCCGTGCTCGAGGCGCGCGACTTCGCCGCGTTGCCAGAGGATCACGCCGGTTCCGATTGCGATCGCCGCTACGACGACGACGGTGCGCATGCGACGCCAGCGGCGCCTGTTACGCGTCGCGCCGTTCTCGGCGGCCAAATCGACGACCGCCCCCTCGACCGGCGCAGGCGCTGCGGGGGACTCCACGGGCGCGGCCGCGTCGTGATACACGCAAACGACGGAATAGCTGCCGCGTGGCAGCTCGATTCGCACGGGGTCGTTGCGCCCTTCGTCCGCGTAGTACTCGATCAAGCGCCGCCGCAAGCGGCCGGCCTCGACGCGAACGAGCGGATCCGATTGCGCATCGAAGTCCGGCGGCCGGCCGAACACCTCGACGGCGATCGTGTAACCCTTGAGCCGCTCGCCCTGCCCCGCCAGCGTTTGCTCGACGACGTAACGCAAGAAGCTCGACGAGCGCGCAGCCTGCTCGAAACAGCGGCTCGCGAGGATCCGCTCGAGCTGTGCGCGCACGTCGGCGGCAGCGGGCTCCAAGGACCCGGCTGAATCTGGCGTTGCGGCATCGTCGCGAATGGGACCACCTGGGCGGGCGTGCCCCAACGGGAATGTTCCCTGTGCCGATAGTGTAGGCCGCGCGTTCGCGGTTGCGAAGCACGGAGTCGCTAAGGCCTTGATTTTAGGCCGCTAGCGGGGGTCCGATTGGCCTACGCGCAGGCGCGTGACACCGTTCTCGTCCGCGTATTCGCGGTTGTCCTCACACACGTACTCGATGATCTCGTAGTCGGGCATACGTCGGTACGCGAACGTCAGCGTCCAAGGTTTTTCGAGCACGGCGGGATCCTCGATCGTGATCTCGTCCCAGAGGACGTCGGGCCGCACGAGCTTGAACCGCTCCGTGATGTGCATGTCGCGCGTGTGCGGCACGTCGCGAAAGCGTACGTACTCCTTGATGCCGATCGTATCGACGACCAACGTGTCGCCCTTCCATTCGCCGACCGAGCGGCCGTAGAAGCCGAGCTCGATGTCGTCGAGCGACTGCTGCGGCTTGCCGAGATAGATGCGGCGAATCTGGCTGTAGGCCTCTTGCGCGATGTTGATCTGCGCCGCGCCCTGGAGGATCTCGAACGGAAACGGCCCGCTCATCATTGATGGCACGCCGTCGGGAATGCAGTGCGTGACGTTGCTCGCCTGCGGCTCGCCGCGAGCGTCGGCCTCACGCTGCGCTGCACGGCGCGCGTCGAGCTCGGCGCGAAAGTTTTCCTTGAGCGGCGGCGGCGGCTCGGGCGGCGGATTCGCGGCGTCGCCGGCGGGACCGCGATAGCGCTCCCACGATCCCGTGAGATCGGGCACGGCGCTCTGCGCGGCGGCCGACAGTGTCATGACGATCGCTGCGGCGGCCGCGAGACCCGCCAACGAGAAACGAAGCGAGCCCGGCATTCTCATGGGCTCTTCTGGAACGTGTTGATCGCGGGCACGGGCGGCACGAGCGTGCGGCCGTCGCTCATCTTGAGCTCGAGCAGTAAGCCGCCGTGCTCGCCGTTCAAGAGCGGCGCGACGATCGCCGTGACTTCGTCGCCGGGCTTCACGTCGCTCGATTTCCAGCCCGCGCGCCGCAGCATGTTGATGCTCGTGAGCTCGACCGTGTAGCGGTCGATGCCGGCCGGGCCTTCGGCGACGTCGAGGTCGATGTAGCCGTGCGGGTTCGTCCACTGGAACGAGACCACCTTCCCCTTCAGCGTGTGCGTCTGCGTGTGGTCGAAGATCGCGAACGAGTGATGCGCGGCCGCCGGCAATCCGGCGCCGAGCAGCAGCACGGCCGCGGCGAGTTGATTGATTCGCGCCATAACGTCCCTCGGGTGTCGTCAACCGGTACGCCGAATAGCGTAGGCTCACGCCGCTTCGTACACTATGCGCGACTCGCTATAGGTTCGATTCCCAGCAGGAATACGTGGACGTCGATCTTCGGCAACTGCGCGCGTTCGAGGTGCTGCTTCGCGAGCGT
>Ga0315912_10005007_pt1 | contig 12283 bp, 11 predicted proteins | sample VfabasoilMG_FD_204469 | JGI IMG/M metagenome (GOLD analysis project Ga0315912, IMG submission 204469) | Garden soil microbial communities collected in Santa Monica, California, United States - V. faba soil | ecosystem: Environmental > Terrestrial > Soil > Garden | place: USA: California... | reverse complement strand
CTTCCGATCGCCGTGCGGCGGGCAGTTGTTAGGTTTTCAACAGCGGTCATCAGCAATTCGGTATCGTCTGTTGGAGGTTGGATCAATTCGGCAAAGCCCGCGAATGCGACAATGCCAATCAACCTGCCAGACCTGTGATTCTGAATGAACGACTGCGCTGCATCCTTTGCTACCTCGAGGCGGTTGGGGGAAATATCCGTCGAACACATGCTTCTCGAAACGTCCATTGCAAGAATGATGGTGGATTTATTGGACGGAATGGTGACCGTCGCGACAGGGCGCGTGAATGCCATGATGAGGCTGGAGATGGCAAGCAGAAAAAGGGCAAACGGCAGGTGACGCCGTATCCAAGCTTGCCGCGGAGCGACCGCATCACGCACCAGCGACAGGCTGGAATAGCGAACCGAAAAACGCCTGCGCCGGCGCAATAGAATAATGTAGGCAATGATCGCCAGCGGGATCAGTAAAAATAAAATGAGAAGTCCAGACCAAAGCATACTCATGAGTACATCCTTTTATTACTACGGCACATGCCCAAACCAGCGCATGGACAACATGCCGCCGATCAAAAAGAGAACGATACCCAGCCCGGCAAAGAGGGAAGTCAATTCGATGTCTTCGGGCTTGATGGACAATTTCGGTTCGATGTCACGATAGATACGGTCAAGTTGTTCCTCATCGCTGGCATAGTAATACCCACCACCGGTTGTTTCCGCAAGGTACTGCAACATCGCTTCATCCAATTGGGTCTGGATGGTCAGCCCATCCGCGTTGATCGTCGTTCCCAACGCGGTGCCCACACCCACTGTATACACGCGCACACCCAGGTCAACCGCCAGATCTGCTACAACGGCTGGGTCTGGGTTTTCGTTATTCTCACCGTCACTGAACATGACGATCACAGCCGATGGATACCAGCCCTGCGGAGCGGGCGGCGGCTCTTCACTCCTTGAAAGCTGGTTGTTGTTCAAGAAGGCGGGATCGCCCGCTTCCACAACGATTGTGTTCAACGAGACCAGCAACCCATTGCCCAGCGAAGTACCGCGACGCGGCACGAGTCGTTCTATCGTGGTAATGGTCGATTCCCTTTTATCCGTCGGAGGCTGAACCGTGATGCCACCATCGCTGAATGCGACAACCCCGATCAACACCCCCTGAGGCTGATGCTCCACAAACTGGATCGCCGCCGTTTTTGCCATTTCGATCCGGGTCGGCTCCACGTCATCCGCCGCCATACTGCCCGATATATCGAACGTCAAAATGACCGTCCCCTCGATCTTCGGCAGACTCACCTCCGCCTGCGGACGAGCCAATGAAAAAACAAGAACGGTGACACCGAAAAGATATACCAATGCAGGAACATGCCGCCGCGTATTCCCGGCGCTGGCGACAAACCCCATGCTTCCATAATGTTCAACCAGCTTCCTGCGCCGCCCCTGCAACCGAAAATAGAACAACACTAAAAGAGGAATGCCCAATAATAAATAAAGCAGTGAAGACCAGATAAATGACATGATTTATTTCCGGCGTTGCTTGCGTTGCCCGGCAAATCGCACAATCGCCTTCACCAGATCGTCCTCGGTCGAAAGCGACAACGTGTCCACACCTGCGCGCTTGAACGCGGTCTGCAAATCTTTCTCACGCTTCTCTGCCGCTTCATGAAAACGCTGGCGAAACTTTTTATCGTGCGTATCCACGAACAACTGCTCCCCCGTCTCGGCATCCTCCATCACTACCATGCCCAGATCGGGCAGGTTCACCTCCAACGGGTCATGCAAACGAACTGCCAGCACCTCATGCCGCTGGTTCAACAAACTCAACGGACGTTCCCAGCCCGGCTCACTGATGAAATCGGAGATCACGAACATCAATGAACGCCTCTTGATGGAATTCAACGCGCCGTTGAAGAACGATGCGAGATTCGTAACCGGCGCATGCGCCAGACGCGGTTGACGAAGCATATCGTTCACGATTCGCAAAACCTGAATCCTGCCGCCTCTTGCCGGGACTGTGTGCTGAATCCTGTCCCCAAACATCATCGCCCCGACGCGGTTCCCGTGACGCGTCAACAAGCGCGCCAGCACGGTTACAAAATCGATCAACATCGCCCGCTTCTGACGATCCACCATCCCAAAATCCACGGATGGACTCATATCGAGCAGGAACCATGCGGTCACCTCGCGGTCTTCGAGATACTGACGGACATACGGCGTATCCATGCGCGCCGTAACGTTCCAATCAATATAGCGGATATCGTCCTCCGGCTGGTACTCGCGCAGGTCGGCAAAATCCACGCCGAAACCATAGAACAGCGTGCGATAGTCGCCCTGTAACAAGCCATCCAGCCTGCGGATGACATCCCAATCAAGCCGCAGAAGGACGCGTTCAGGCGTGGCTACGGATGTCGGCATGCTCATGTAATGGCACCACAGGGATCGGGATACGATCCAGTATTTTCTCTAAAATATTATCCCCCGTCACATTATCCGAAAGCGCTTCATAAGATAGCACGACGCGATGTCTCATCACGTCCAGCGCCATGTCCAGCACATCCTGCGGCAGAACGTAATTCCGCCCGCGCACAAAAGCGAGTGCCCGCCCGGTCAGGATCAGGTTGATCGAAGCGCGCGGGCTGGCGCCGAACATGATATAGCGCTGAAGTTCCTTCAAACCAACTTCGCCCGGGTTGCGCGTCGCCGTCACCATGCGGACGGCATACTCCATCAACGCCGGGTCAACATAGACCTTGTCGGCTTCCTTTTGTAATTTGAGCAAATCTTCGATGCTCAATACTCTTTGCAACGTCTGTAACGCCCCCGTCATCCTCTCCACAATGACAAATTCCTCGGTTGGGCTTGGATACCCGATCAACACCTTCAACATGAAACGATCCACTTGCGCTTCGGGCAGTGCGTAAGTTCCCTCGGTCTCAATGGGATTCTGTGTTGCCAGCACCAAAAACGGATTCGGCACTTTATGTGTCTCGCGCCCGATCGTCACCTGTCGCTCCTGCATCACTTCGAGCAGGGCGCTCTGTACCTTGGCAGGTGCGCGGTTGATCTCGTCCGCCAGCAAAAGGTTGGTGAAGACGGGTCCCAGTGATGTATCGAATTTACCGGTCTTCTGGTTATAGATGCGCGTCCCGACCAGATCGGCAGGGACAAGATCCGGCGTGAATTGGATGCGCTTGAATTCCCCGCCAACAGACTCAGCCAGAGTCTTGATCGCCATCGTCTTCGCCAATCCCGGCACACCTTCCACAAGGATATGTCCGCGTGCCAGAAGCGCAACAACCATCCGTTCGAGCAGATGATCCTGCCCAACGATGATCTTCTTCACCTCATACAACACCTGTTCCATCGGCGCACGATTCTCGGATTTTTTATTTAGCGTCATCAATCATCTCCTTTGGGGAAATATATATTCACCGTCCCGAAGGGTTTGATTGGCGCAACAGCGTTTTCAAAGAAACCTTCGGGATGTTTTATGGAACGTTAATAAGGCGGCGACCCACCACCACCCGATACAGCAATCGTGATCGGCATGGCAAAACCGATGCCGATAAAGAAACTCTCATCGGTGGGGTTGGCAATTCCCGTAACGACCCCGATCACAAACCCATCCCGATTCACCAACGGTCCACCCGAGTTGCCGGGGTTCGCCGCCGCGTCAAACTGGATCAAACCACTCAGCAAGGGACCGCCATTCGGTATTTGAAAATTGCGATCAAACCCCGAGATCACCCCTGCGCTGATCGAACTATATAAACCAAAGGGGTTGCCAACTGCATACACCTCATCCCCCACCCGCATCGAACCCGGGTTCCCCAACACTGCCGGGACAAACGTTTCAGGCAGGTTGAATGCCCTGACCACCGCAATATCGTTCTCCGGCGTGGAGGTAAGGATAAAACCACCCGCCTCAGTGCCATCTGCAAAAAAAAGCTTGATGTTTTTCGCATCGCTCACCACATGCAGGCTGGTCAAAATGTCACCGTATTCATCAATGATCACGCCGCTCCCCAAACTCTTATCCGACTCCCCATTTGCATTCTCCTTTTCCGCCTGGATCATCACCAACGAGGGGCGTATTGTCTGATACACCTGCGCCGAATACGCAGGGCGCGGCGTGGCAGATGCCATTGCCACGGCAATCGCTTTGTTCAGCTCACGCTCGGTCATGGGTTGTCTGCCGGGGAAAAGAAAGCTATAAAGAAAAAGAGCAAGGAGAGTCGCCAGCATACCCGAAACGAACGGAAATATTCCCCCAAATCTTTTACGAAAACGTTGCAAGCGGTCCTGCAACATGTCTTTGATCGAAACAGGCTGTTCGTTCATTGACCTTCCATTCATTATTAAGGAAGAGGATGGGATTTTTGCCGAACCAGAATAAAAGCAACTATAGAACTCTTTGATTAGGCAGACATGAGAAAACGGTCTGACGGATTATAAATGCGGACGCAATGAAACATAAATTGCTTACCCAACGACCACCCTACTCACGCTTCATACCGGACCTTGAACCTGTCACCGTCCAAAATCATTTTATCTCCCCTTAAGCGGATTTGTGAAACGGATAGCGGATACATAAACGGACTCTATAACGGATTCACGGACAATAACGGACAAGTCCGTTTTGATTCGCGAGTCCGTGACGGAGTCCGTTTACAAAATTTCCAGCAATGCCCTCAACCCCAACGTGTACGACCTCCAGCCGAAGCCAACCACCTTCCCCTTGCACACCGCCGAGATCATCGAAACGTGACGGAACTCCTCGCGCGCATACACATTCGACATGTGCACTTCCACCACCGGAATCTGTATCGCCGAGATCGCATCGCGCAGGGCAATGGAAGTGTGTGTGTATGCACCGGGGTTGAAAACAACTCCATTCGCCCACGTGCGCGCATCGTGCAGGGCATCGATCAACGCGCCTTCATGGTTCGATTGCAGGCACTTGACTTCAACACCGAGTTCCTTGCCGAGTTCAGTTACTTTGTTATTGATATCATCCAGTGACATCGAACCGTACACTTCTGGTTCGCGTGTGCCGAGTAAATTCAAGTTGGGTCCATGTAAGACAAGAATTTTCATTTAATCCTCCAACACATCTTCCAAATCATTCACATCCACCAATTCCACTCTACCAATTTCCGCAGGCAAAGCAAAACGGATTGCCTTCGCGTTCTTCTTTTTATCCACCCGCATGGCACGGATGATCTCATCACGCGGCATCTCATCCGGGATTTGAATCGGCAACCCTACCGCGGACATTGCATGAACAATTGTATCTGCCAAACCTTTCTTAGCCACTCCAATCCGCTCAGCATATTTCGCTTCGACAACACTGCCAATCGCGATGGCTTCCCCATGACGTAATTCGAACTTGCTGGTCAACTCTACGGCATGTCCCACTGTATGACCCAAATTCAACGCGGCGCGGAATCCTTTTTCGTAGGGGTCTTCCTCGATCACTTTGATCTTCACCGCCATCGCCCGTTTGACCACTTCTTCGAGATTGGCTTTGACCCAATCCATGCCGCGGGTACAAAGTTCAAATAATCCGGGGTCGGAGATGACGCCATGCTTGACCACTTCCGCCATGCCGGAGACCAACTCGCGTTCGCTCAAGGTGAGTAAAAGGCTTGGGTCTGCAAGAACCAGTTTCGGGGGATGAAAGGAGCCGACGAGGTTTTTTCCTTCGGGCAGGTCAATGCCTGTCTTTCCTCCAAGAGATGCATCCACCATGGAAAGTAGAGTCGTCGGGATGCCGATCCAGTTGATGCCGCGCATGTACGTCGCAGCGGCAAATCCTGTCATATCTCCAATGACACCGCCGCCCAAGGCAATGACCGTGCTCTTGCGGTCCAATCCCGCTTCGAGAAAGGACTTCCACAAACGGGAAACCGTTTCGAGATTTTTATATTCTTCACCGGCAGGAAGAACAATGGATCTTGAAATACCAAGAGTTGTTTGGATTTTTTCGAGATGGAACTTAGCCACGTTTTCATCGGTGACGATGAGAGCATTTTCAAAGGGCAGATTGGAAATCTGCCCTACAACCACATCGTACTCACCCATCGCGGAGAGATGATGTCGCCCCAAGATGACCTGCATATCGAATACAACTTGCTCAACACTTTTTGTGTCCACATGAATCTTCAATGGAAAGGAAGCATAATGTTCGGCACGACCTTCAAGATAGGCAGTGAGTTTCGATCTCAAATCGCCTGCCAGCAAGGGACGTTCGTTAGGGTCGTTTTGCAATCGTTCGATCAGTGTTGACGGTTCTGCGGTCAACAAAACAACCCTTCCATTGTCTTCGACTAGTTTACGATTTTCTTCCCGTAACAACGCTCCCCCGCCAAGAGCAATGACACTCTCCTGAGCATGGACAATTTGCTTCAAAGCAGTGGTTTCCAAATCACGCACTGTTTCCATCCCTTGCTCTTCCACGATCTTTGGAATGGACATACCCGCGTGAGTTTCAATCACCAGATCTGAGTCAACGAATGGCAAATTCAGATTATTGGCAAGTACTTTCCCGACAGTAGATTTACCTGTCCCGGAGGGACCGTAGAGGAAGATGTGATTCATGGTCAACGGATTTAAACGGATGCACGGATAAGAGGATTATTGCTGGCGGACTATATCATAAATATAGGCAAAGATGTAACGATGACGGATTTGAAATCTGTGTGTAATGAACGAGTAGATCGCTCCAAAAAGGCGAAAGATGCCATACCCTAGCAAAACACCTGTGGCATTGAGAATTACGTCGTTGATATCCACTACCCGGAAAGAGCTTCGCGTGATAAGGGATATGATAAGTTGTGTAAATTCAAGCATAACTCCGACACTGGGCGCAATCCAGATGACGTTATTGGGTTTAATACGTGCAAGGAAGTTAATACCAAAGCCAAACGGGATGGTCAAGAGGATGTTTGCATAGACTTGCCTAAAGCATAACTCTTGAAAACTACAGCGCCCAAAATAAAAAGGAATGATATTAATATCCGGTTTAAAACCTGGATTGGGAACACCGATCGGGAAGGGAAAGACAACCACACTGACAATACCCAGCAAATATATCCAGAAAAGGCTAAAGAACAGAAGATAGGATATGTTTTTACCCTGCCAGCGCAGGAAGATCAGGATAATGGCAAGCAGAGAAATGCCGATGGCAAGACAAGTTTGATCGAAGTACAACATAGGTCCATATAAGTATACAGGAAAACAAACGAGTGTCTGTTTTCCTGTATGGATACTTTATGCAATTGTAGAATTTTTTACTCACATTAAGTAGAACGTCCCGCAGGTTTTCTCGTAGAACATAGATAATTCAACCAAACCTGCGGGACGGTACGTAACTCAGTTATTTATACACTTTGCTGTGTGGAAGTGGAGGGTGCCTGTGTCTCTACCGTTCCTGAATTCACGGCTGATTTCGTCGGCGTAAATATCTTCTTCTTCCGCATCCCCTCGGCGAGATAGTATGTACCGATCACGTAGAAACCACCAATGAATTGCAGGACGATCCCTTCCCATGTGGGATAGACTCCGAACCACGTGCCGAGCCAGAAGGGAATGTCAATTTGAATCACATGGATGGGAAGCCAGCCAACGACCTGCATCACGTGGACTGTGCTACCGACCATTTGCAACAGCACAGCGCCGATCATGATGCCTGTGATGACCAGGATCTTCATGTAAGGCAGGCTTCTCTGCAAACGGAAGATGATGAGCCCCACAAGATAGACTGCCAACAGCGAGACCAGTACACCGATCAACACGGTCGTCACGCCGCCTTCAAGGACGAGCGCTTGCAGGAACAGAACGATCTCGAAACCTTCACGATAGACACTTGTGAATCCAAGTGTGATCAAACCAAGATACAAGCCTGCTTCGCCTGTGAGCAATCGCTTTTTCTTGGCGTGGAAACTTGCGAGCCAGGTCGTCCAATAGGTGTTGTGGAAGAACCAGTTCATGATGAGGAGCAGAACTGCAATCGCAATGACGGAAACAACCGCTTCAAGTTTCTCACCGTAACGAGCCAGCGACTGCAAGATGCCGTGAGCCAGCAACCACGTCAATGCAGTGACGAGCAATGCAAGGATCACGCCCGCCCACATCGGTCGGCGATATTTGCGCTCCGCCTCAGACTTCAAACTGCTCATCAACGAAGCGATGATGACCACCGCTTCAAGTCCCTCACGGAAAACAATGATGCCTGCATTCGTCGCAATGGCGGCGGGAGCGGTGTTACGTCCCAACTCAGCCTGCGCCTCCGACAAATGTTCATCCAATGCAAGGCGTGTGGTTTTGATCTCCGAATACGGCGCACCGTTCTTTATCAAATACGCCAAGCCTTTGTTCTCGCCTTGTCCGTTCCAGAACAACTCTTCGAGTCGCAGTTTCAATTGCGGCGCAAAGACCATCAACTTCGCTTCGGGACCCGTCTCCATGATGGCATAGGCATCTAAGCGGGATGACTCAGCCAATTCATATTCGCCATTACGAACTGCCACTTGCATTTGATCCAACATCGAGGCGATCACGTCGAAGTCGCTTTGAGCGGATGCCTTCAACCATTCTGCGGGCAACAGGACTGTCAACACTTCAGTCAATTCTTTTGTCTGGGACTCTATCGCTTCGGGGCTGGCGACCGATTTGCCTGTTCCAGCTTCGGAGAGCTGATCGCCCATTGACTTGAACAACTCGTCCGCTTTGACGGTTTGCTCATGGTTCAACACATCGAGCAGGTCTTTCAAGTCGGTGAAGGCGGCATACGCCCCTGCATGGAACGTGATGGCTTCTTGAATTTCCAAGTCTTTGGTGACTCGTCCATCAACAACACCACGTTCATATTCCACAGGGACGAGGGAGAGAAAGCGCATTAACTGCCCAGCACGGCGGGATTGCTCGGCAGGACTCAACGGAGCGGCACGGAAGTTGTTCAGGTTTGTTTCAACGGCTGAAAGTTTTTGATTCAGCGTTGCAGGGTTATCAATCACAGTGACTCGCAAATCCGCAAAAGCGGATTGAGCATTTGCAAGCGAGTCACTCCCTCGCTGTTCGAGATACGCAGGCGAAAGGATGAAGAAATATCCTTCTGCCAATGCCGCCAATTCAGCACGGCGGGAGGCGAATCCGTTTTGGTCGGCAGTGGTCAGATCACGCAGGGATTCAGTCATGCGGGCTTGATATGTGTCCAGCACATCTGCACGGATGGATTGCAACGCATCTTCGGCTGAGATATTGCCAGCCACAAATCCTTCCACAGCGAGAGTCGCTCCCACATTGGGGCGGGAGAAACGAGTGGCAATACGGAACTCACGCACGGGGAGCCATCTCTGCGCCATGACTCCGTCTCCGCTTTGGATGGCTCCCTCGACGATGGAATAACTGCCAGCGAGGATGCCTGTCCAGATTTGAGAGCGGGCAATGGCAAACGAAACGACATCGCCATTTGCAACTGCTGCATCGAGCGTCTCAAAAGCAGAATCAATTCGCAGTTGAGACTCAGGGTCATATTGGGCGAACCAGCTTGAAAGTCCGTTTTGATACGAGGCTTTTGCGTCCGCTACCAGTTTGGCGGAGGAGGTCGGGTCGGAGGTCAGATCCAATTGCGCCTGCACGAGCGAAGAGCGAATAGATTCGGCAATTTGCGCAGGGGAGTCAGAAACGGCGAATGCGGCTCCAAAAATATTGGAAGCCGCAAGCATGGCAATGAGAACAGAGAATATAATTTTTTTCATGGGCATGATTCGTCCCTCATCCCCAGCCCTTCTCCCGTTGGAGAAGGGAGCCAGAGTCCCCCTCTCCCTGCGGGAGAGGGGTTAGGGGTGAGGGAGAGCATTTACTCCTCGATCGTGATATTTAACTTTGCGGCGATCTGCGCCACCTGACCTGCAATGGCGGTCGCACGGTTCTGTGCTTCGGCACCAAGCACGTCGGCTTCTTCGGGCGTGTGCTGGTAACCGCCCTGCTCTTTTTCATACACACCAGCAACGAAACTTTTCAAATCTTCGAGCGATGTTTCGATCTGTGTGGCTTGTGCGGCGTCTTCGGCTTCGACCAACGGCTTGACCTCACCATACACCACCTGCAAACTGCCAAGAATATTTTGGATATCGGCAAGGCGTGAGATGACCACGAAGTCGCGCTGGGCAGAGGCATCACCCAGAATAAAGCGGGAATTCTTCCACGAGTTGAAGTACTCGCTCATCGTCGGCACCATCACCACCAACGCCGTGAACGCATCGGATTCAGTGGGCATCCATTCTGAGGAAGCCGTACCCAGCTCGGTCGTGTAAGCATGAAGCGTGTCGGCTCCCGCTTTCAACACATTCGCATCGGGCAGTTTTTCGCCAAAGTCAATCGAGCCGTCCCCATCCAAGTCCGCTTCGATGCCCGTTGTGAAATCAGCATACGTGCCCCACAACGTGCTCTCCAACACGCCGAACAAATTACCAGGCTTCGGCAGAACACGTCCATCGGGCAGAGTGAGATCGAACGGCACTGCACCTTCGGGGTCTTCCTCGCCAGATGTGCCCGCATCGAGGATCACATCATATTCAGCAAGGCTGGGAGTTCCAGCCACGATGCCTTCCATCTGCTCGTAAAGCGGACTCGCCGCCAACCAGGCATTCTTTGCCGATGTGAGCGCTTCGCTGACTTCGCCCGAATTTGATTCCCATAAAGCGGCATAATCAAAGCCCGAGGCTTCTGCCAGCGAATAATACTTGTCCGACGCATCCTTCAACGCCTGACTGCTGTTCGTCAACTCGGAGGACTTGCCGAGCAAATAGGTCTTGATCCCGCTCAGGTCAGTGACGGGAGCGTTCTCCTCCACGAGAGGCTCTTCCGTCACCGTAGGTGCACAGGCGCTGGCGAGCAGGATGAAAATGAGTGTAACGATAAAAATGTTTGTCTTACGAACCATTGGTGGTTCTCTCCTTTGGGTGGTGTATTATTGTCACGACGTTTTTGCAATCCATCTACCTGCCTTGCTCAACTCCGAAGGAGTGGGATGATTGTAGATTTAGCAAGAGAGCTGGATAACCCCGAAGGGGTGTCACAGGCTCGGCGAAATCATGTTATCCCTTCGGGATTTGGATTTTCACCTGCTGTATCTATCATCCTGCCATCCCTTCGGGATTGGTTCGGCAAAAGTGGATTGTTAATCAGCAAACTTCGTGCGCTTTATAAAACTGACAATTAAGACAGCCTTTATCTGTCTCAAGTGCGGCGTAGTATAATGTCGCCACTCGGAATAATCTAGATAAATGTTATAAAATTCGGTTATATCCGTTTGTAACCAGTTTTCAACCTGGTTGATAAATTTGAAAAATCCTTACCACGAAGGACACCAAGAGCACAAAGGAAAATCTACGGAAATGCTATTCGCTCGGTGTTCATCCAACCTTAGTGACCGTTGTGTCCTTTGTGGTTGAAAAAAGTTTTGGAGTTCAATGTCTGTTAGTCCCGCCATGCAGCGTTATGCTGCCGAAATCTACCGCCTGCAACAGGATAATGAGCAGGTACCTCTTTCGATGTTAAGTGAACACGTGGAAGCCTCCGCCCAGGCGATCTCCACGATGGTCAAACGCCTCAACAAAAACGGATTCCTGATCCACGAACCCTATCGTGGCGTCCGTCTGACGCCTGCTGGCGAAAAGATCGCCATGCCTTCCCTGCGCCGTCATCGCCTGACGGAAGTTTTCCTCGTCAAAGTAATGAAATATGACTGGGCGGCAGCCCATGTGTTGGCAGATACGTTCGAACTCGGTATCAACGACGAACTCGAAGATCGCATGGACGAACTATCGGGGCACCCCACACGCTGTCCGCATGGAGAGCCAATCCCATCCAAGGATGGGGTTATGCCTGTGGTCAAAGATGAACCGTTAGCCAATGTCCCTTCCGGTTCAGATTGTGTTGTCAGCCGCGTGCGCACCCACAACATGGATAAACTCCACTACATCGCAGAGATCGGTCTCGTGCCAGGAACTCCATTTCACCTTTTGAGTTGTGCCCCATTCAAGGGACCTCTCCGCCTCGAGATGAAACCACACGATCACATCATCGGGTATGAATTGTCACAATCCATTTGGGTGGAGGTGACGAAAAAGGGCGAAGGAAATAAACTCCCGCCGTTGAAGACACCGCGTTCGTAAGTTGATACAACATGGCTCACCCCGAAATTAAGGGAGGAAGGGAATGAGGGCGGAAGAGGAGCCAGAGACGAGAAAGAGCAAGACGTAAGCGATAAAGTGGAGCTG
>Ga0315912_10005006_pt1 | contig 12288 bp, 9 predicted proteins | sample VfabasoilMG_FD_204469 | JGI IMG/M metagenome (GOLD analysis project Ga0315912, IMG submission 204469) | Garden soil microbial communities collected in Santa Monica, California, United States - V. faba soil | ecosystem: Environmental > Terrestrial > Soil > Garden | place: USA: California... | reverse complement strand
AGCCGATGGCCGCGGGATCCGCACCGCGCATCGAGTTGAGCGAGCTCGTCACTGACATGAACACGGCCGCCGATCAAACCACGATCGTGCTCGCGCAGATGTTCGCGGCGGCGCGACCGTCCGATCGCGAGATTGTCGGCCCTGCCGTTGCCAATGTCGTTCGCGGCGCCGTCGAAGCTTCGCGTGGCGCGATCGCGTCAACGCTCGAGCTGCGTATCGACCTCGCTGATTCCGTCGCGACCTTTGCCACCGCCGAAGAGCTGGAGGCAATGACGTTCGCCGCGCTTCTCGACGCAAACCAGGCAAACCGCATTTCGCTCTTGTTGCGTGAACGCGTGATCCAGAACCGTCGCTGGGTCGAGCTGCTGCGCGTCGACGATCGCCACCACATGGTCGACGGAGAGCTCGCGCACATGTTCGAGCCGCACTCGCTGCTTCACGTCGTCGCTGGCGTCGCGAAGGTCGCCGGCGGCGAAGTCTCGCTCGCACCAGGTCGCGGCGGACTCGAGCTTGCGGTCGAGCTTCCGGCTGCCTAAGCAGCTGCGTTCTTCATCAACCGCGTGAACGCCTCGCCGGTCGCCGCACGGATCTCGTCGATCTTGTCGGTCGCACCGCGTCGCTCGCTCGCGAGCACGATCATGCCGATCACGTGATCGAGCAGCACGACGGGCGCGACGAGCAGGTCGCCGTACTGCATGCCGAGAGATGCGAGCAGCAGGTAATCGATGGGCCCGAGGTCGCCCGACGCGTTGCGAGAGGTGACCTTGCGACGCATCGTCGCCGCGACCAAGCCCGGATAGTCGATCGGCACCGCCAGCGCGGGCAAATCAGTCCCGTCGCGGCAGAAGCTCGTCCAGCTCACGGCGGCCTCGCCGCGCACGACGAGCAGCAGCGCGGAGTGACACTCGGGAATGAACCGCGCGACCGTGCCGATCACGCGCCGCGCGAGGTCATCGCGATCGCGCGAGAGGACGATGTCGGCGAGCGCCTCGTTGAGCGTGTCGGCGATCACCGCCACGTCGACCTTGACCTGCTGCGCCGAGCTGCGCGTAACGAACGGCTGCTTCGGATCGATCGGCTTGGTGCGCTGGACGCGCGCGATCGCAGAATCCTTGTCCGGATGCTTCGACAGCATATCCGCGAGCGTCTTCAGATACGTGCGGCGCTCGATCCCGGCTTCGTGTGGACGCGATTGCTCGCGGATCGGTGCGTCGATCTCCAGCGGGACGCCGAGTGACTCCGATGGTTCGCGTGTCTGCACGCCCGTCGCGGCCTTCGCGATCGCCGCTGGCCCCGCGTCCCGTGACAGCCCAGGCAGGCTGAACAGCTGCGACTGATCGGTCACGCCGCGCGAGCGTAGGAACCGCTGGCCACGCGGAATGTCGTACAGCCGCTCCATTTGAAACCGGATGCGCATCTCGGGTGCGATCGACTGCACTAGCTGCGCGGGCTCGATGTCGTACGCGGCCGCGATCAGCTTCACCGCTTTCTCTGAGAGCGGTGCGGTGCACGCGATCACCACGCGCTTACCGGCGCGCACGAGCGGCACGATCTGAAACTTCTCCGAGATGTCGGGATCGAGCTGGTTCTGTAGCTCGCGGTCGCCGCGGTTGAAGTGGTCGTTGAGCGCGGCCGGCAGTCCGTGCTGCTTGCCGAGCGCGCGCGACAGGTCATCCATGCTGACCGCCGCGAGCTCGATGAGGCACGTGCCGATGCGGCCACCCCACATCACCTGGGCGCGCAAGGCCTCCTCGACCTGCTGCTCGGTGACGAGCCCCGCATTCACCAACACCTCCCCGATGCGCATTCGGCCGAATTGTATCGCAGGACGGGCCCTTGACCCGCGCAAAGCCTGCGGGGACATTCGCCCGCACTCATGTCCGACGCACCGAAGGTCGAGCCGTACATCCCAGCCAGCAAGTCGCTCCCCGAGCTGACGGTCGGAGTGTTGATCCTGGGCGCAACGCTCTCGGTGATCCTCGCCGGTGCGAACGCGTACCTCGGCATGTTTGCGGGCATGACGGTCTCTGCGTCTGTGCCCGCCGCGGTGATCTCGATGGGCCTGTTCCGCCTCGTGCGACGCGGCAACATCCTACAGAACAATGCCGTCCAGACCGCCGCCGCGTCCGGTGAAGGTCTCGCCGCCGGTGCGATCTTCACACTCCCGGCGCTGATCCTGCTCGGTACGTGGACGCGCTTCTCGTACGTCGAGACCACACTGATCACGCTGTTCGGCGGCGTGCTCGGCGTGCTCTTCACGATCCCGCTGCGCCGCGCGCTCATCATCGATCAACCGCTGCAGTTCCCCGAGGGTGTCGCGACCGCCGAGGTCCTCAAGATCGGCGCGCAGGGTGGTGGTGGCGTTGGCGTGCTCGCGACGACCGCACTGATCGGCGCCATCGCCAAGCTCGGTGTGACCGGCCTCAAGCTGTGGGGTGAGACCGTGCGGTTCGGTGGCTGGCTCGTCGGACCGACGGCCGCGAAGGGCGGCGCAGCTGCTGCAACAGGCGCTGCGCCTGCCGCGGCCGCGGGTAAGGCCGGTGTGCCGTTCTACTTCGGAATCAACGCATCGCCGGCTCTCCTCTCCGTCGGCTACATCGTTGGCTTCAACGTCGCCCTCGTGATCTTCGCGGGCTCGATCATGAACCGCTGGATCGCGGTGCCGCTCTACACCGAGCTCGGCGACCCTACGACCGCCTTCGGTCAGAAGGTCTTCTCTGCACTCCAAGGCGCATCAGCGCTCGATGCAGCGGACATCATCCACGGCAAGGCCACGCGCTATCTCGGCGTCGGCGGAATGCTCGTCGGTGGCGTGTGGTCACTGATCAAGCTCCGCAAGTCGCTGTTCGGCGGAATCATGGCCGGCCTCGACGCCTACAAGAATCGCAAGAGCGGTGCCGCCACCACGCTGCGCACCGAGCACGACATGCCGATGAACATCATCTTGATCCTCATCGTCGCGTCCGTGATTCCGCTGTTCTTCATCTTCAACCACTTCACTCACTCGCTCGGAATCAGCGCCGTGATGGCGGTGCTGATGATCTTCGCCGGCTTCCTGTTCTCCGCCGTCGCCTCGTACATGGCGGGCCTCGTCGGTTCGTCGAACAACCCCGTCTCGGGCATCACCATCTCGACCATCCTCGTCGCGGCCGGCATGCTGCTCGCGCTCGGCGTCGACAAGAATGCCGGCCCAGTCGCCGCCATCCTGATCGGTGGCGTCGTGTGCTGCGCCGCTGCCATCGGTGGTGACAACCTCCAGGACCTCAAGTGCGGTCAGCTTGTCGGCTCCACGCCGTGGAAGCAGCAGGTGATGCAGATCGTCGGTGTCGTCGTTGCAGCACTCGTGATGGCGCCGGTGCTCAACCTGCTCCACAAGGCGTATGGCATTGGCGACAAGCTCGAGGCACCGCAAGCCAACCTGATGCAGTCCGTCGCCAAGGGCGTGTTCCATGGCGGCCTGCCGTGGGGGATCATCGGTATCGGCGCCGCGATTGCCGTCGTCGTCATCATCATCGATTTCAACCTCGAGAAGCGCGGCTCGAAGTTCCGCATCCCGGTGATGGCGTTCGCCGTCGGTGTCTACCTGCCGTTCGATCTCAACGTGCCCATCTTCTTCGGTGGCGTGATCGCGCTCCTCGTCCAGCGCCACCTCGAGAAGACGAAGGCCTCGCACGAGCGGCGCGAGGAGGTCGAGCGTATGGGCCTGCTCGCGGCCGCCGGCTTCATCACGGGTGAAGCCCTGCTCGGCATCGGCCTGGCCGTGCCCGTCGCGGTGAAGGGAGATCCCAACGCCCTCTCGATGTTCATGCAGAACACCGCCGCATGCCCCACCAAGCAAGTGATCTGGGACCCGGCTACCTCGACGGGCCACTACATCTTCCCCGAGCCGTGCCACCCCGCCTACGCTGAATGGTGGCCACCCGCGCTCGCGATCGTCGTTATTGCGCTGATCTTGCTCTACAAGCTCGCGCTCAAGCCCGAGCCCAAGGGCAAGACCCCGTCAAACGGCGCCGCGCCCACGGCGTGATTGACCCTCGCTTACCCGAACCTACAGCCTGGCGATCAAAGTCACTGCCAGTGCACTGCTAGATCCTGATATTCGCTGTTGGCGAGGATCCCGGGATATCATCGGCTTATGCGAGCAGCCAGCCTCGTCATTGCTCTCACTTCGTTTGCATTCTTCGCGGCGTGTGGCGGAAAGCCCGGCAAGTCGATTTGCGACAACACGGTTCCGCCTCCGGCGGCGTGTATGTCGCAATGCGATCCGAGCCCGTCGGCACCGAACACGTGCCCCTCCGGTTACCACTGCGCGGCAGATGGTTTCTGCGACGCCCTCTGCACGCAGAGCGGCGGTGAGTGCGGCGATGGCTACATCTGCACGGCAGACGGTCGCTGCAAAGGCGAAGACGAGTGCGAAGGCATCGAGTGCAACATCTCGGACTGCGCGAAGATGGGGATGCCAGAGACAACAATCTCCGGCACCGTCTATGCGCCGAACGGCACGCTCCCGCTCTATGGCATCACGGTCTACATCCCGAACCAACCGCTGCCTCCGTTCCCCGACGGTGCGCAGTGCGCACGCTGCAGCGATGACTTGCCAGGTCAGCCACTCACACAAACGACGAGCGGTGACGACGGCAAGTTCGTGCTGAGCGGCAACGTCCCGGACGGCCAAAACATCCCACTGGTAATCACGAGCGGAAAGTGGCGGCGCCAGGTCGTGATTCCCGCTGTTAATAAGTGCGCCGACACTCCAATCACCGACGCGAACCTAACTCGTCTGCCGAAGACCAAGGCAGAGGGTGACATCCCCAAGATCGCGATCACGACGGGCAGCGCTGACTCGCTCGAATGTCTGATGCGTCGTATGGGTATCGACAACTCGGAAATCAGCGCCGGCGGAGGCACCGGTCGTATCCACCTCTACAACGGCAACGGCGTGGACGCGTTCGTGAACAACTGGCCTGGTGGCGCCGGAAACATGACCAGCGCGACCGGCCTGTGGAACAGCGCCAACACCCTCAAGCCATATGACATCGTCATTCTGTCGTGTGAGGGCTCGCAAATGGCAGGAACCACGAAGACCCAGAACGACCTCAACGCAATGCAACAGTACGCAGATCTGGGCGGGCGCGTCTTCGCATCCCACTGGCACAACATCTGGGTCGGCGGTTACTGGCACAACGGTGGAGGCGATTCCGGCAGCAACACCAATCCCAACCCGGTTATCGCGGATTGGCGCGCGGTGGCGCAGTGGAACAACGGTAACGACCCGACGGTCGACGTGATCGACGAGGTGAACAATCCCAAGGGTGTCTCGTTTGCGAACTGGATGAAGGTTGTCGAGCCGAACAACACACGTGGTGAAATCCCCCTGGCGTCAGGAACCGGACGTTCGACGGCCAGCGGGTTGACCAATGGGCTCGCCGAACGGTGGACCTATATCAAGGGCGACACGGAGCCACAGAACTTCCAATTCACCACTCCGCAGAATGTCCCCGTCGAGCAGCGCTGCGGCAAGGTCGTGTTCTCGGACATGCACGTCTCGGGAGACGGCGGTAACTCCAACGAGGAGTACCCCACGTCGTGTGGTGACCCGATGACGCCGAACCAGATGACCGCGCAGGAGAAGGCGCTGGTCTTCATGCTGTTCGATCTCGCGAGCTGCATCAGCGTCATCCTCTAGCGACGACCTGACGCTTCAGAAATCCGCGCCCAGGGCGCGTATTTTCGTTTCAGGGAGTTCACGACGCCGAACGAGCCGATCAGCGGTGCCGCAAGGTCGTGTTCTCGGACATGCACGTCTCGGACGATGGTGGCGACGGCGCGACTTACCCGACGTCGTGCGGCGACGGCACCACGCCCCGTACGATAACTCCCCAAGAGAAGGCACTCGCGTTCATGCTGTTCGACCTTGCTAGCTGCATCACCGTCATCTTCTGACGTAGACAACGCCAGAACCGGGGAACGCGCCCACTGAGGCGCGTTTTTCGTTTACTGGGATTCGTCCGCGCCGATGTCGAAGCGGGCGCCCTGGGGGCGCACGTCGCCCTCGAAGTCAGTCGCTGGCCCCATGTCCACGCCGTCGCGCGCCGGGCTGTTGGCGCCCAGATGATAGTCGCCGCCAGCTGCGTTAACGAACAGCGGGTCCATGTTGATCGTCCCGGGAACGGGTGTAGGTCCTGCGATCGTGTTTGCGAGGTTGCAGCCCTCGACCGGCACTCGAGCGCTCGCGCCGGGCGCCCAGATAATGCTCGAGCGCACCGTGAGCCCAGAGCTGCATCGCACCGCACGCGGTCCGGTTGTTCCCGGTGTACTCGAGCCGGAGTCGACGATGGTCGCGAACGAGATGGTTCCCGTCACCGACAGCGCGTCAATCGCGTATTGGCCGCTTCCTGAGAGCACCACGTTCGTTAGATTCACGCTTCCCCCGTTCTCGACATAGAGCGCGTTGAGCGAGAAAGCCGGGGTTTGCTTGACTACGATGCGTTCGCCGTTGAACTGCCCGCCGGTCACATATATGCCAGTGGCGGTGCTCTCTACGAACACGTCACGCAGGGTCGACATCCCATCGAGCCTGATCCCGACGTAACCAGCGTGTACACGCACGCGTTCCACTACCGTATCGGTGGTTGAAAACGAAAGGCCGTCGCCGTACGTGTCGAGGTCGCGGAGATGAATTGGCACTGACGAAAAGAAGAACTCGGTCTCGCCGGACTGAGACAGCGACGCGTTGTTGCCGTGGACAATCAGCAGAGCCGCTGTCGTTATCTGCGCAGTGATGTCGAAGGCCGGATAGACATAGCCTCCTGGCGCCATCACAACGTGTTGGCGCGTGGGTCCGGCTTGCGTCGCCCCGTAGAGCAACCTTCGACATGGTGCTGCGCGCGTGCAGCTTCCCGTGTCGACGCCGCCCGGATCGAGATAGACGACCCCGGATTCCGCTACACATGCTCCGTCTTCACCACAGGCTGAGGACGCGCACTCCGAGTCAGTTCGACATCCACGGCAAAGATTCGAGTCGCAGATTGGCTGCGTACCAGAGCAGTCCGAAATCACCACGCACTCCACGCAAGTACTGCTCATCACGTCGCAGACAGGTGTGTCGGGGAGCCCGCTGCAGTCACTTGTCGCTAGGCACTGCACGCATCCACCACCGCTCGGCTCGCAGACTGGCGTGTCGGCAAAGCGCGCGCACTCCGCGGAATCCGTGCACGGGTCACAGACGTCTGTGACGATGTTGCAGACGGGGGCCGCCGCGCCGCATCCCGCCGCTGCACAGGATGGCACCTCGCACTGGTGGTCGACGCACGCGAGACCATCGGCACAGTTGCGGACTTCGCCAATGCCGACCTCGTCGCAGTCGGCTTGGTCCAGGCAACAGACCGCTGGGTTCGGCCTCGTGCACGCAGCGGCACCGAGTAGGGCTGCCAGGGTAAGCGCTGACTTCATCCCGTTCCGTCCTCCGATAGGCATCATGCACGGCCGTATCGGCCGTGGCTGTGCGCGGGTGCGCAATTGGCGCAGAACCTGAGGATAGCCCAGCTAGGCGAGTTGCCAGCGGACGGGCGACCCCGTCTTCCATGGGAGTCGTTTCCGCCCTGGGGACAAGTGACCCTGGCGTGCGCAGGCCTCGGACATGTCGCAATTGCTTGATCGCTGGGCGGGGTTGGCCGCGATCCCCGTGGCGCGGTGCTTGCTGAAGGACTCGACATCCCCACCAGGAGCCATCCGATGACCCGCCTCGCTGCCGTTAGCTCTGTGTTGTGCCTGACTCTCGCTGCAGTTGGTTGCGCACCCACCGTTGGCGAGGACTTCAGCGACGAAGGGGGCAGCGGCTCGGGCGGGATGACGGGCGGCGGCGGAAGCACCGCGGATGCAGGCGAGTGCGCCAACGTGAACTTCATGGCGACGCAGGTCGTGCCGTCGATCCAACTGCTCCTCGACCGCAGCGGCTCGATGGGGCAGAGCGTCGGCGCGGTGAGCCGCTACCAGGCGATGCGTGATGCGCTCGTCGGAACCGGTGGCGTCGTGGCGGATTTGCAGGCGAAGGTGCGCTTCGGCGCCTCGCTGTACTCGAGCGACTCCCCGTGCCCCAAGCTCTACAACACGGCGGCGCGCGACATGAACAACTATGCCCAGGTGAAGGCGCTCATCGAGAGCCAGAGCCCGAACGGCAACACGCCGACGCCCGGCGCAATCGATCAGACGGTCGCGCTGTTCGCGGCGAACCCGCCCCCGATGGGCAGCCCCCCGATCATCGTGCTGGCGACGGACGGTCTGCCGAACAGCTGCGCAGGCGCGGACTCGCAGCCCGAATCGATCCAGGCGGCGAAGAACGCATACGCGGCGGGCATCCGCACGTACGTCCTCGGCATCGCCGGCGTGAACGACGGCTTCCTGCAGAGCATGGCGAACGCCGGCCAGGGCGTGACGGCGGGCCAGACGAACGCGAAGTACTACACGGCGGATTCGGCGACCTCGCTCAAGGACGCCTTCCAGCAGATCATTGGTGGCGTCGTGTCGTGCGAGCTCAACATCAACGGCACGATCGACACCGCGCAGGCGTCGTCGGGCACGGTGAAGCTCAACGGCCAGGCGCTGACCTACGGAACGGATTGGGAGCTCCTGAACAACGGCAGCACGATCCGTCTGCTCGGCGCTGCGTGCGACCAGCTGAAGGCGGCGACGAACCCGCAGGTTCAGGCGTCGTTCACCTGCGGAGCGGTCATCCTCTGATTTTCCACTCGATGTGATGATGAACGGAGCGAGCGCGGGAAACCGCGCTCGTGACGTTTTTAGCGCGATGCTGCTTTGGCCGAGCCGAGCGGACGGACCATACGAAGGGCGCGCTGGCCGCGGTCATATGTCGCGGCACCATCGGCGACGTGAAAGCCGGTGCGCGCGTAGAGGCGCTGCGCGCCGGTGTTGTTCTCGGCGACCGTGAGGCGGAGCTGGGTGATGCGGCTCGCCGGGGCAACGCGTTCGGCGACCTCGATCACGTGATCGAGGAGCTTGCTTCCGATGCCCTTACGCTGAAACGCAGGCAGAACGGCGAGGGCGAGCAGGTCGGCGACGACCTGCTGGCGATGAATGCCATCGGGCGATGCCTGCGCGAGCGCCGCAGCAGCAGCGGCGGTGCCCGTCTTGGCGCCCGTGTCTTCGGTGTAGAAGCCGAGCATCGCGAAGCCGCGTCCGCGGCCCTGCATGTCGTGGTCGATCCATGCAAGCACGCCGGGCTGCTCGAGCCACGACGGCAGGATGCGCGTGTAATCGCCGAGGTCGGCGTAGGCCTCCGCACCCGTGGCGACTATCCACGGGTGGTCGGTCGCCTCGGCACGCCGAATCATGTCCACCAAAGCGTAGCGCGATGCGGGTGCTTTCGACCACGCAGCTCCGCTGGAAGCGTAAGCGCGCGCATGCGGCAGCGATCACCGCGACGCGGCGGTCAGCTCGTTGTACGCCTGCCTGCCTTCGGGCTTGGCCCGCGTCGGGCTTACGAGGCGTAGCCACCGCCATCGGCGGTGTCGGCGCGGCCAGGGCGAGCCTGCGACTGCGTGGACGGCGCGGCGGCTGCGGGCTTGCGCGGGGCGAGGGCGCTCATCGGCTGCGCGGCATTGGTCACGGCCGGGTTCGTACCGGTCGCGAGCGAGCGCAGCGTGTAACGGCCAGGCGAGGTGCGAACGAAGAGCGAGGTGTCGCCCTTCTTCTTGATGTCCATCGAAAGGTCACGAGCGACCACTGTATCCGGCGTCTTTGACTTGCTGGGCAACCGCGCCCCTGCGCGTTCCACGATCTCGCGGACAGACATAGGAACTGCCGTCTCGCGAAGGATCTCCTCAACCACAGCAAGCGTACTCATGACCTCGTGCCTCCAAAATTTTCGAGCTGGTACCGTCGAGACGATGGCCATCCTAGCTCTGGTCGAGTCCGGAACCAGTCTTGACATCGCTTTTTTTTCGGCGACCTCGCAGGTGATTGAGGTCTCAGGATTCGCCGTCGATTCGCGGTTGAATTTTTCGGGCTTCGTGGTCCGTCGTATTGCGTGCCCGGAACAACTGAGCGAATGCTCGGCCGGGGCGCGCTTAGCTCCCTGATTGCGAGGAACCATGTCCGTTGGAATCGTCGAAATTATCAGCCTGCTGATGGGCATCTCCGGCTTCAGCGTCGGAACAAACCCCACCGCACCTACGCCACAAGCGGCACTCGAATACGCGATGCCCGACGCAGATGTGATCGCGTACGCAGACGTTGGCGCGCTCGTGCCCGGTAACTACAAGGTTCTCACCAACCTCGCGAACCAGCCGCAGATCAAGGCATCGCCCGAGCTCTCCAAGGCCATCAAGAAGATGGTCGCTGAGATCGATGGCCCGCGCGGTCTCGCCAAAGGGATGACCGGCGTCGACCTCGCCACCGACATTTCGGATGTGACGGCGTCCGTACGCATGAAGGGCAATGCCGACCCCGACTTCGTGGTGGCAGCCCACGGCAAGTTCAGCACGGCGACTGTGGAGAAGGTTGCCAAGATCGCGAACAAGCAGTCCGTGAAGGTCGGCGGGGGCGTGATGTTCGATGGTGGTGATGGCACCGGCATGGGCGTCACCAAAGGCGGCGTCCTGGTGGCTGGCTCGATCGCGCTGGTGAAGGAGCGAATCGCGGATACATGGAAGGCACCCACGGGTACCAACATCACAGCTGCAACCGACCTGCTCGGCGGCAAGCCCGTTCTCGCGGTGCTCGTCGGCCTGCAGCCTGCGACGCAGAAGTTCGTGCTCGAGCAGACCAAGGGCGAGCAGAACTTCGTCACCGACGCGATCAAGCGCGGCAAGATGGCCGCGTTCTCCGTCTACAAGGACGGCATCGGCTGGCAGTGGGTCGACAGCAGCAAGACTGGCCTGGACAACATGGGTCAGATTTCCGAGGGCTTCGTCGACATCCTGCGCGCGTCGCAGATCGCGCCCCGCGGTTTCGCGAAAATCGTCCTCGGCGCGCTCGACTCCTACAAAGGCGTGAACAAGCAGGTCGACGAGATGATCAAGCGTAAGGCCGACATCATGAAGATCGCCGAGCAGTACACGGGCGACGGTCAGTTCAAGTCGCAGATCGACAAAGACCCGAAGACGATGAAGCTGTCCGTTCGCCTGACCGGCAAGAGCTTGTCGGAGGTCATGCCGATCGGCGGCATGGTGCCGATCGGGGCGATCTTCTTTCTCACGCTGAGCCGTGACTCAGCTTCAGCTCCGGAAGCGATGGAAATGCCGTCAAAGCCGAGCTCGAAAAAGGAAAGCGCACCGCCACCGCCACCTGCGAAAAAGCAGGGTAATGCACCCAAACATCCTTGATGTAGTTTCTTGTAAGTAATTAAGATTTATAGAGAATTTTAGCGTCAGTTACTTCCCAAGTCCGATGGCCGTAGGCACATTGGGATTATGGGACGCAGCTGGTCAAGCAGGTCGATTCTCTTCTCCTCTCTCCTTCTCGCGGCGTGTGGTGACAACGTCAGCGATGGTCGCGATGGCCTCCCGGACGACCACGTTCCGGGCCTCGATGACGGCGTTCAGGCGCGCGTCGTCCCCGACGTCTGCGGCGTGATGCAGTGGAATCCGTCGGGCGGCATCGTCGACCCGGCGCTCGACGTCTCGGTCGCCTCGCGCGATCACGGTGGCGCGACGGTGTTCGCGGCGCCGATTGCCGGCGGAACGCTGACGGGCTTCCAGCTCGATCCGCGCATGAACATGGAAGGCGACCAGATCGTCAAGCTGCCCATCAGCGGCATTCCGTTCAACAAGGTCACTGTCTCGTATATCCAGCAGCGCCCCGTTTCCGTCGGTGTTTCCGACGGCGCGATCTACGTCCACATGCTCGACGACGCGCTCAAGAGCGCCGAGTACATCACCAAGATTCCTGGCACCGCGATCGCGGATCCGACGTTCTTCTACGCACAGGGCAATCTCGTGATGCCCGTCGGAACGGCGGACGGTCTCGTGATGCACCGCTTCGCGGATTCGCTCGAGCCGATCGACTCGAAGCTGTTCTACGCGACCAAGCCGGTTCAGTCGCTCACGGCGGCCCAGATGGGCACGTACATGATGACGGCGTGGTCGACGGAGACCGAGTGCTACCTGTCGTGGAACACGACCTACGAGCCGGGCGTCCTCGCGCGCGTCGACCAGGCGTGCCCGACCCCGAAGGTCTCGATGAACGAAGCGACCGGCGATGCCGTGTTGTTCTTCGACAGCAAAGAAGGCCTCCGCATGATGGCGACCCACGTGACGATGTTCGGCGGCG
>Ga0315912_10005005_pt1 | contig 12288 bp, 11 predicted proteins | sample VfabasoilMG_FD_204469 | JGI IMG/M metagenome (GOLD analysis project Ga0315912, IMG submission 204469) | Garden soil microbial communities collected in Santa Monica, California, United States - V. faba soil | ecosystem: Environmental > Terrestrial > Soil > Garden | place: USA: California... | reverse complement strand
TGACCGGCGATCAGTCCGACTGGGCCACGAACTGCCCGGAATACAAGGTCACCGCAGTGCAGGCGCAGAAGGTCTCGCAGCCGTCCGACTGGCAGTTGCGTTACCGCGAGTTCTCGAAGCGCCAGGTGGCCTTTTTCAAGAAGCGCGATGCCGTCACGGGCTGAAGCGAGTCCCGCCCCGACCCGTGCCGCAATCCGGCCGGAACCGGAACCCACGGCCGAACTCCAGGTCGAGCGCTGGCGTGCCGGCGCGCGCGAATCCGCGCCCGACACGCTGGCCGCGGAAACTCCGGTCGGCTTCTTTTTCAACGGCGAACCGTTTGCCGTGATGCTGGCGACGCCGCAGGACCTCGAGGACTTCGCCGTTGGATTCAGCCTGAGCGAGGGCATCATCGGCGCTCCCTCCGAGATCAGCCTGCTGCACGTCACGCCGCACGAGGCCGGAATCGAGATCCACCTGCGCGTGCCCGCGGAACGCATGGATGCCGTGCTTCTGCGTCGGCGCAGCATTGCCGGCGGCAGCGGCTGCGGCCTGTGCGGCACGGCCTACCTGGATGAAGCGGTGCGCCGCCCCGGACCCGTCGGCACGGGCGTACAGATCACGGTGGAAGCGCTGCACCGCGCGCTCGCGGCGCTGCGCGGCAGGCAGGTGCTGAACCAGCGGACCGGATCCGTGCACGCGGCGGCCTGGGTGCGGAAGAATGGCGAGATCGAAACCGTGCGCGAGGACGTCGGCCGGCACAATGCGCTCGACAAGCTGATCGGCGCGCTGCGGCGCGGCACGGGAATGGATCCGGCGCAGGGATTTCTGATCGTCACCAGCCGCGCCAGCTTCGAGATGGTGCAGAAGGCGGGCTCCGCCGGCATCACGCTGATGGCCGCGGTGTCGGCGCCGACAGCTCTGGCCGTAAAGATGGCCGCGGACTGCGGCCTGACGCTGGTCGGGTTCGCGCGCGAAAACTCGCACGTCGTGTACACCCACCCGCAAAGGCTGCTGAACGCGAGGAATGCATGAACACCGAGCGCCTGGTGGAGATGGCGAACGACATCGCCGCGTTCTTCCAGACGGAACCGGTGCGCGCGGACGCGATCGCCGGCGTGAAAAATCACCTCAGGCGCTTCTGGGAACCGCGCATGCGCAAGGGAATCATCGCGCACCTCGATGCGGGCGGCGCCGGCCTCGACGACCTGGCGAAGGCCGCCATCGAGGCCTTGAAGACCGAGACGACCGCGAAGACCGCCAGCTAGGCTTCCATCGCCCGGAAAATCGGGGACAGTCCCCGATTTTCTCTACACGAGTTCCACCGCCACGGCGGTGGCCTCGCCACCGCCGATGCAGATCCCCGCGACACCGCGCTTCAGGCCGCGATCCTTCAATGCCGCGAGCAGCGTGACCAGGATCCGCGCGCCGGACGCACCGATGGGGTGACCGAGCGCGCAGGCGCCGCCGTGCACATTCACCTTCTCGTGCGGCAGTTTCATGTCGTGCATGGCGACCATGGTGACGACGGCAAAGGCCTCGTTGATCTCCCACAGGTCGACGTCGCCCGTCTTCCAGCCGATGTTCTTCAGCAGTTTCTCTACCGCGCCGACGGGAGCGGTCGTGAACCAGGCCGGTTCCTGCGCATGGCTGGCATGGCCGACGAGGCGCGCCAGCGGCCGGCTGCCGCGCCGACTCGCTTCCGCTTCGGTGGCGAGGATCAGCACCGCCGCGCCGTCCGATATGGAACTGGAGTTTGCGGCCGTCACCGTGCCGTCCTTCGCGAAGGCAGGCTTCAGTGTCGGGATTTTTTCGGGATTCGCAGTGCCCGGCTGCTCGTCCGTGTCGACCAGCACATCGCCCTTCTTCGAAGGCACGCTCACCGGAATGATCTCGCTCCGGAATTTCCCATCGCGGATCGCTGTCTGCGCGCGCGTCAGCGATGCAATGGCGAAGGCATCCTGCTGCTCGCGCGTGAAACCGTACTTCTTCGCCGTGTCCTCGGCGAAAGTGCCCATCAACCGGCCCTTGTCGTAGGCATCCTCGAGACCGTCCAGGAACATGTGATCCAGCACCTGGCCGTGACCGAGCCTCAGGCCGCCGCGCAGTTTCGGCAGGAGATGCGGCGCATTGCTCATGCTTTCCATGCCGCCGGCGGCGACCACCTTCGCCGAACCCGCGCGCAGCAGGTCCATGCCGAACATGACGGCGCGCATGCCGGATCCGCACATCTTGTTGATCGTGGTGCACGGCACGCTGCGCGGAATCCCCGCGCCGATGGAAGCCTGCCGCGCCGGCGCCTGGCCGAGCCCGGCCGGCAGCACGCAACCCATGATGGTTTCGTCGATCGCTTCCGGGGGAACGTTCGCGCGTTCGATGGCGGCGCGGATTGCCGCCGCGCCCAGCGCCGGCGCGGTGACCGCGGTGAGGGTGCCCAGCAAACCGCCGAGTGGCGTGCGCGCCGCGCCGATGACAACGATGGAATCTTTCATGGCTTGAATGATATCGCGCCGTGAGTCAGGGTTCAGCCAAATCGAGAAGCGCAGGCAGTAGGCGGTAGGCAGCAGATGGGGAAAGCGCTTCCGTCCTCTCCCCGCCTACCGCTTACTGCCTGCGCCTTTACAGTTGTGTATCGAGCGGCAGCTCGGTCGTATCCTTGATCTCAGTCACCGCGATCGTGGAGTGCGTCTCGCGGATCATCGGCATCGTCATCAGGTGATCGCGCAGGAAGGCCTCGAAGTGCCGGATGTCGCGCGTGACGATCTTCAGCAGGTAATCCGTGTCCCCGGTCACCGTAAAGCATTCCAGCACTTCGGGGAAAGTCCGGATGGTGTTCTCGAAGTCCTCGAGATTCTCCCGGCCGTGCTGCGAGAGCTTCACGTTCACGAAGGCCACGACCTCCATCCCCAGTTTCGCGTGATCCAGCACCGCCACGCGGCGGCGGATGATTCCGGCCTCCTCCAGCCGCCCGATCCGCCGCCAGCAGGGTGACGTCGAGAGCCCGGCCTTGCGGGCCACCTGCGCCACCGTCAGCGCGCAATTGCCCTGGAGCAGGGACAGGATTTTCCTGTCGAATTTATCAAGTTTCTCGGACATATTTTCCCCATAGCCGCCAGACTTGGGTTTATTCTGCTGGTCCAGGCAGAAAAACGCAAAGACGTTTCCGCTCCCTGAACCTATACTCCCGCCACCTCGCACCAGGGCCGGCCGAGGAGCCGGCGGGGGAGATCGATGGCCACGAAGCTGCACATTCCCACCGCGCCGTTCCGGCCCGGCGACAAGCCGGACTTCAGCGGCATCAAGCTGCCCCGGGCCGGCGACCTCGATCGCCCCGATCCGCACATCCACGCCAACGACACCCGCGACCTTTCCTTCAGCATGATCCGCGTGCTGGACGAGCAGCACCGCGCGGTCGGCGCGTGGGATCCGAAGCTCGATCCGGAGATGCTGCGCGCGGGGCTGCGTCACATGCTGCTCACGCGTATTTTCGACGACTTCATGTACCGCAAGCAGCGCCAGGGCAAGTTCGCCTTCTACCTGAAGTCGACCGGCGAGGAAGCAGTCTCCGTCGCGCAGTGCATGGCGCTGGAACCCGGCGACATGCTGTTCCCCTCCTACCGCCAGCAGGGACTGCTGGTGACCCGCGGCGTCCCGCTGGTCGAGCTGATGTGCCAGTGCCTGTCCAACTCGCGCGACAACCTCAAGGGCCGGCAGCTGTCGGTGCTCTACAGCTTCAGCGAAGTGAACTTCTTCACCATCTCCGGCAATCTCGCGACGCAGTTTCCGCAGGCAGTCGGCTGGGCGATGGCCGCCGAGTACAAGGGCACGCACGACATCGCCGTGTCCTGGACCGGCGAAGGTTCGAGCGCGGAGTCCGACTTCCATTACGCCCTCACCTTCGCGTCCGTCTACCGCTCGCCCGCGATCCTGAACGTGGTCAACAACCAGTGGGCACTGTCGACCTACCAGAACGTCGCGGGCGGCGAGCAGAATCCGTTCGCCTCGCGCGGCATCGGCTATGGCATTCCGGGACTCCGCGTGGACGGCAACGACTTCCTTGCCGTGTACGCGGCGACGAAGTGGGCGGCGGAGCGAGCGCGCCAGGGCACCGGCCCGACGCTCATTGAACATTACACGTACCGCGCGGCGCCGCATTCGACCAGCGACGATCCCGGCCGCTACCGGCCGCTGGACGAGTGGCAGTACTGGCCGCTCGGCGATCCGCTCGCACGCCTGCGCGATCACCTCGTCGCGCTCGGCGAATGGACGCCGCAACGTCACTCCGCGCTCGAAGAGGAACTGACGGAGCACGTGAACGCGTGCTGGAAGGACGCGGAATCGTACGGCACGCTGAACGAGGGGCCGTGGCCGCCCGTTGCGTCGATGTTCGAGGACATCTACAAGGACGTACCGGAACATCTCCGGAAGCAGCGGCGGGAACTGCTGGGTGAATGAGTTGGAGGACGTAGTTGGTAGATGGGGGATGGGAAAAACCAAGACATGTTTCCCCCGATCCCCATCTACCATCTACCAACTACGTCTTCTCGATTGGGCCGGAAAACCCGGTACGCGAATTTGAGGTGACTGAATGGCTGCGATGAACATGATCCAGGCTCTCAACTCCGCCATGGACGTGATGCTGGAGCGTGACCCCAACGTGCTCGTGTTCGGCGAGGACGTGGGCTTCTTCGGCGGTGTATTCCGCGTCACGGACGGCCTGCAGAAGAAGTACGGCGCGCAGCGTGTGTTCGACACGCCGATCGCGGAAGGCGGCATCGTCGCCGCGGCGATCGGCATGGGCGTCAACGGCCTGCGGCCCGTGGTCGAGATCCAGTTTGCGGATTACATCTACCCGGCCTTCGATCAGATCGCGAGCGAACTGGCGCGTATCCGCTACCGCAGCGGCGGCCAGTACTTCTCCCCGGTCACGATCCGCACACCCTGCGGCGGCGGCATCCGCGGTGGCCAGACCCATTCGCAGACGCCGGAAGCGATCTTCGCGCACGTCTGCGGCATCAAGACCGTGATGCCGTCCAATCCGTACGACGCCAAGGGGCTGCTCATCGCGGCGATCGAGGACGACGACCCGGTTCTGTTCTTCGAGCCGAAGCGGCTCTACAACGGCCCCTTCGACGGCGATCACACGAAGCCCGCCGTGGGCTGGAGCGGGCACCCCAGCGGCGAAGTACCCGCCGGGCACTACACCGTGCCGATCGGCAAGGCGGAAATCGTCAAACCGGGCAAGGACGTGACGATCCTCGCCTACGGCACGATGGTGCACGTGGCGCTCGCCGCGGCGGCGCAGAGCAGGCTCGACGCGGAAGTCATCGATGTCCGCACGATGGCGCCGCTGGATGTCGAGACGATTGCCGATTCGGTCTGCCGCACGGGGCGCTGCGTGATCGTGCACGAGGCGACACGCTTCGGCGGCTATGGCGGCGAGCTGTCCGCGACGGTGCAGGAAGAGTGCTTCTGGAACCTCGAGGCGCCGATCGTGCGCGTCTGCGGCTGGGACACGCCCTACCCGCACGCGCAGGAATGGGATTACTTTCCCGGCCAGGACCGCGTGCTCAAGGCGCTCCGCCAGGTCACCGCGCACTGATGGCACGCTACATCTTCAAATTGCCGGACCTCGGCGAAGGCACGGTCGAATCCGAGATCGCCGAGTGGCGCGTGAAACCCGGCGACGTCGTGAAGTCCGAGCAGCCGCTGGTCGACATGATGACCGACAAGGCAACGGTGGAAATCACCTCCCCCGTTTCAGGCCGCATCGTGTCCATCGGCGGCAAGCCCGGTGACATGATCCCCGTCGGCGCGGAGCTCGTGGTGTTCGAAACCGCCGAAGAAACCCCGGCCGCGGCAAAACCCGCGCCCGAGAAGAAGGTCTCAGCGGCTGCACCGGCAGATCTTCCCGCCGCCGGCAGTGATGAAGGACTGCTCACCTCCCCGGCGGTGCGCCGCCGCGCCAAGGAGGCGGGCGTCGATCTCGCCCGCGTGCAGGGCACGGGTCCGCAGGGCCGCATCACGCAGGACGATCTCGATGCGCACCTTGCCGGACGCGGCGCAACCGCGACGTCCGGCGGCGAGTTCGAGGAGATCGCCGTCATCGGGTTGCGCCGCAAGATTGCGGAGAAGATGGCGGAGAGCAAGCGCCATATTCCGCACTTCGGCTACGTCGAGGAAGTGGATATGAAAGCGCTGGAATCCCTGCGCCAGGATCTGAACGAGGCGCGCGACGCGAACCAGCCTAAGCTCACCTACCTGCCCTTCCTGATCCTCGCGCTCGTGCGCGTGCTGAAGGACTTCCCGCAGTGCAACGCGCACTTCGACGACGCGCGGAACGTGGTGAAGCGCTTCCGCCCCGTGCACGTCGGGATCGCCACGCAGACGGAGGGCGGACTGATGGTGCCGGTCGTGCGCCACGCGGAACGCATGGATCTCCGGCAATGCGCCGCGGAGATCGCGCGCGTCGCAGAGGCGGCCCGGGCCGGCAGCGCGAAGCGCGAAGAATTGTCCGGTTCGACCATCACGCTCACCAGTCTCGGCGCGCTCGGCGGGATCGTCTCCACGCCGGTGATCAACCGCCCGGAAGTCGCGATCATCGGCGTCAACAAGGCGGAACTGCGGCCGGTCGTCCGCGAGGACCAGGTCGTGCCGCGGCTGATGATGAACCTTTCATCCTCCTTCGATCACCGCGTCGTCGACGGCTACGATGCCGCGCGAATGATTCAGGCGTTGAAGGCACTTCTCGAGGATCCGGCCGGGCTGATGGGTTGACCCTGCGGTTGGTAGACGGTAAACGGTAGACAGTAGACGGGGGACGTCAAAACACCCACGCGGGTTTTCCTGTCTACCGTCTACCGTCTACATCTCCTGATAAGATTGTCTCGCGGCGCGACGCGCCGAACTCCATGAATACCGAACTCCTCGAAAAGCTGCGCTCAAGACTCGGCGGCAAGGGTTTCCTTGCGGCCGGCGACGCCGGGCCGAGATACGAATCCGACATGAGCGGCAACAACCCGTTGTCGCCGCTTGCCGTGCTCCGGCCGGGATCGACCGAGGAAGTGTCCTTCATCCTCGGTGCGTGCCACGCGTCCGGGCAGCCGGTCGTGGTGCAGGGCGGGCTGACCGGCCTCTGCGGCGGCGGTACGCCGCTGCGGGACGAGATTTCGCTGTCGCTGGAACGGCTCTCCGGGATCGAGGAGATCGATCCGCAATCCATGACCATGACCGTGCTCTCGGGAACGCCGCTCGAGAAGGTCCAGGAGGCTGCCGCGCAGGCCGGCTTCCGCTTTCCGCTGGATCTCGGCGCGCGCGGCTCCTGCACGATCGGCGGCAACATCTCCACGAACGCCGGCGGCAATGAAGTGATCCGCTACGGCATGGCGCGCGCGCTGGTCCTCGGACTCGAGGCGGTGCTGCCCGACGGCACCGTGATCTCCTCGATGAACAAGATGCTGAAGAACAACGCGGGCTTCGATCTCAAGCAGCTGTTCATCGGCACGGAGGGCACGCTCGGCGTCGTGACGCGCGCGGTGCTGCGCCTCTTCCCGGCGCCACTCACGCGAAGTACGGCCATGTGCGTCGCGACGGATCTCGGCAAGGTGATCGGGCTGCTGCAATTTCTCCAGGAGCGGCTCGGCGCCGGCCTCTCCGCGTTCGAGGTGATGTGGCCGGACTACGTGGAGTTCATCACCGGGCACGTGCCCGCGATCCGTCCGCCGGATCGCCGGCCCGGCGCGCTGCTCGTGCTGATCGAGAACGAGGGTTCACAACCGGGCAGCGACACGGTGCGCTTTGAGTCCGTGCTGGCCGACGCCATGAACGGCGACGTCATCGAGGATGCAATAGTCGCCAAGTCGGAGAAGGAGATGGAGGACTTCTGGCGCCTGCGCGACGGGATCGGCGACGTGCGCAACCACATTCTCAACGCCGCGCACTTCGATATCAGCGTACCGGTGAGTTCTATGCAGGCACTGGTGTCGGGGTTGCACGACGCCCTGCAGGTATTCCCCGATATGTACCGGCTCACGTTCGGCCATCTCGGCGACGGCAACCTGCATCTTGTCGCGGGCACGGGCCGTGCCGCGGACCAGGGCGCGATCTTCGACACTGTCTACGCGCGCGTGGGCGCCATGCGCGGCTCGGTGTCCGCCGAGCACGGCATCGGCATGGTCAAGCGCAAGTACTTGCACCACTCGCGAAGCGAGGCGGAGATCGAACTCATGCGCCGCCTGAAGCAGACTCTCGATCCGAGAGGCATCCTGAATCCCGGCCGCGTCATTCCCTGATTTCCTCCGCGTCCGGCACCGTGGAGAACCGCATTGGACAAAAAAAACGAGGACGGTGAATCGCTGCTGGGCCGCGCGCTGCCGCGGCGCCGGCTGATCCAGGGCTCGCTTGCCGGCGGCGCGGCCATCGCCACACCGTTTCTCCACCCGCCGATCGCGGCCGCCGCGTCAAAATCCGGCGCGGCTCCCGATCTTCACTTCGACGCGGCCGATCCCGAATTCAAAAAGGCGATCGGCGAGTTGCGCGCCGCACTGGGCGATGACCACGTCCAGCTCGGTGCAGCGGACCTGCTGCCGTTTCACGATCCGTACTATCACGACCGCGAGCAACAGTTTGTGCCCTCGGCCGTGCTGGTGCCCGGCTCCGTCGAGGAGATCCGGGAAATCCTGAAGGTCGCGAACCGGCACGGCATCCCGCTGTGGACCTCGTCCACCGGCCGGAACCTCGGCTACGGCGGCGGCGCGCCGCGGGTGAGCGGCACTCTGGTGCTGAACCTGCGCCGCATGAACCGGGGGCTGGAGATCAACGAGGAATCCGGCTACGCGGTGGTCGAGCCGGGCGTGAGCTTCTTCGATCTGTACGAAGCGCTGGGGAAACAGACCGATCACCGCTGGTGGATGTCGGTGCCCGACATCGGCTGGGGCAGTGTGATCGGCAACACGCTGGATCACGGGCGCGGCTACACGCCCTTCGGCGAGCACGCGGAGACGCAGTGCGGCATGGAAGTGGTGCTGGCCAACGGCGACATCGTGCGCACGGGCATGGGCGCGATGGACGACAACCCGGCCTGGCATCTCAACCCGCGCGGGTTCGGACCGCGCGTGGACACGCTGTTCATGCAGTCCAATTTCGGCATCGTGACGAAGATGGGCGTCTGGCTGATGCCGCGCCCCGAGATCTACCTGCCGGGCAATATCGACATCAAACACGACGGCGATCTCGCCGCGCTCATCGACGTGGTACGCCCGCTTATGATCAACCGGACGATCCACAACTATCCGATCATCGGCAACATCCTCGGCTATGCGTCCTTCGTATCGACCCGCGACCAGTGGTACCAGGGGAAAGATCCCATCCCGGAAGCCGTGCTGCAGCGAATCTCGGATGAAACCGGGATCGGGCGGTGGAGCATGCGTTTCGCGCTCTACGGGATGGAAGGCGTGGTCAACGCGCACCTCGCCGAGATCACGAGGGCCGTCCAGACGATCCCCGGCGCCACGATCACGACGCGGCGCTACCGCGGCGACATCCCCCATGGCGAGATCCATCCCATGGACAAGACGCAAGCCGGCATCCCCGGCATGGAGATCATGAGCCTGACGAAGTGGTACGGCGGCGAAGGCGGGCACCTCGGCTTCTCGCCGATCACGCCGCTCGTGGGCAAAGACGTCGCGGAACAGACGAAGCTCGCGCGCGCGATTGCCGAAAAGCACGGCCACGACTATCTCTGCGGCATCATCCTCGCGCCGCGCAGCGCGACCCACGTCTGCGAATTCATCTTCGACGTGAACGACCGCGATCTCACGCGCCGTGCCTACGAGGCCAGCCGCGAGCTGATCGTGGAGACCGCGAAGCGCGGCTACGGCGAGTACCGCGCGCACCTCGACATGATGGATCTCGTCGCCGACCAGTACGGCTTCAACGACCACGCCGCGCGGCGGCTCAACGAAACGCTGAAGGACGCGCTCGATCCGAACGGCATCCTCTCCCCCGGCAAGCAGGGCATCTGGCCCCGCTCGCTCCGTCCCCGCCGCGCCTGACGGCGCCGGCGATCACTGCACGATGATCTGCGCCGGATCCCAGTGCTCGTCGGCCTTGCCGTCGACGAAACGCCAGGCGTCGAACCAGGTGGTCGTGTAGGTCTTTGCCGGATCGCGCGGGTCCGGCAGCGTGCGGGGCATCATCACCACGACGTAGTCGCCTTCGGCGACGACCCCGGCGACGGGCGTCGTCAGCTTGCCGCAGTTCGCTTCCGGCTTGCGCTTCAGGACTTCGGTGAAGAAAACCACGACGCCCTTGAGGCCCGACGCGGCATTCGGGTTGTGCTGGATGTAGCGTTCGGTGATCCACTCGCCGGCCCGGCCCCACTGATTGCATTGCAGGAGCTCGCGCATGATGTGCAGCGCCGCCTGCTTGTTGCGGTGCACCGCCGGATCGTCATCGACGAACAGCGCTTCCGGATCCGCGACGCCCGTCACCGGCTCCTGGGCGGGAAGCAGCGGGCTGCAGGCAAGCATGAGGAGTGCGATCACAGTCTTCCGGGTTTTCATGGTCTGACCTTGCTGGTTTCGACGGGAGCCCAATGATTGGCCGTCCCGGGGCCGCGGTCAACCGGGGACAAACCCGAAACCCGGGACGACGACGCCCTTGCACGACCCGCCGGGGTTGCCTATAGTTGACGTTAACGTCAACTTTGGCCGACGACCGTGGACCAGACCTTCAGCATCCAGCAGCTCTCCCGGGAATTCGGGGTGACCTCCCGGGCGCTGCGTTTCTACGAGTCGAAGGGCATCCTCAACCCGGCCCGCCGCGGCCAGACGCGGCTCTTCTCGGAGCGCGATCGCACCCGGCTGAAGCTCGTCCTGCGCGGCAAGCGGCTGGGGTTTTCCCTGGAAGAATCCCTTGAAATCATGGATATGTATGATCCCGCCCGACCCCGCAACCCGCGCCAGCTGCTGCGGCTCTGCGAGGCCATCCGCGAGCACCGGGCGATGCTGCTGACCCGGATGCGGGACATCGAGGCAACGCTTGCCGCCATGGACGAGGTCGAGCAGAAGTGCCTCGAGGAACTCCTGGCCGACGGCGGCGGCCGGCCCGCCCGGACGGCTCGTATTGACGCAAACGTCAAGAAAAGGATCAGCGCATGAGCGTTGCCCACTACCCTGCACTCGACTTCGGTCTCGGCGAGACCGCCGAACTGCTCCGCAAATCGGTCCACGACTTTGCGCAGAAGCAGATCGCGCCGCTTGCCGCAGACATCGATCGCCTGAACGAATTCCCCAACGCGCTGTGGCGCGAGCTCGGCGAGATGGGCCTGCTCGGCATCACCGTCGAGGAAAAGTACGGTGGCGCGGGCATGGGCTATCTCGAACACGTCGTCGCCATGGAGGAGATCAGCCGTGCGTCCGCTTCCGTTGGCCTGTCCTACGGCGCGCATTCGAACCTGTGCGTGAACCAGATCCGCCGCAACGGCTCGGAAGCGCAGAGAAAGAAGTACCTGCCGAAGCTGATCAGCGGCGAGCACGTGGGCGCACTGGCGATGAGCGAGACCGGCTCCGGCTCCGACGTGGTCAGCATGCGCCTGCGCGCCGTGAAGAAAGGCGATCGCTTCATCCTCAACGGCACCAAGATGTGGATCACCAACGGCCCCGACGCGCACGTGCTGATCGTGTACGCGAAGACCCAGCCTGACGCCGGCCCGAAGGGCATCACCGCCTTCGTCGTCGAGCGCGGGTTCAAGGGGTTCTCCACGGCGCAGAAACTGGACAAGCTCGGTATGCGCGGTTCCAACACCTGCGAGCTCGTGTTCCAGGACTGCGAAGTGCCCGCGGAGAACGTGCTCGGTGCGCTGAACGAAGGCGTAAAGGTGCTGATGAGCGGACTGGACTACGAGCGCGCCGTGCTCGCCGCCGGCCCGCTCGGCATCATGCAGTGCTGCCTCGACGTGGTCATGCCCTATGTGCATGAAAGAAAACAGTTCGGCCAGCCCATCGGGGAGTTCCAGCTGATGCAGGGCAAGCTGGCGGACATGTACACCACGCTCTCCGCCTGCCGCGCCTACGTGTACGCCGTCGCGAAAGCCTGCGATCGCGGCGATGCCGCGCGCAAGGATGCCGCCGGCGCGATCCTCTATGCCGCGGAGAAGGCGACCTGGATGGCGCTGGAAGCGATCCAGTGCCTCGGCGGCAACGGCTACATCAACGAGTTCCCGACGGGCCGGCTGCTGCGCGACGCGAAGCTGTACGAAATCGGCGCCGGAACCAGCGAGATACGACGAATGCTGATCGGAAGGGAGTT
>Ga0315912_10005004_pt1 | contig 12290 bp, 8 predicted proteins | sample VfabasoilMG_FD_204469 | JGI IMG/M metagenome (GOLD analysis project Ga0315912, IMG submission 204469) | Garden soil microbial communities collected in Santa Monica, California, United States - V. faba soil | ecosystem: Environmental > Terrestrial > Soil > Garden | place: USA: California... | reverse complement strand
CCGTCTCGCACGTCCCCGCGCACTGTCCCGCCCCCGTACAGCTCGACCCCACCTGCAGCCTCCAACCCCAGAGGTTTCCCTTGTCGTCGCGGCACCCATCCGAAACGGTGAGCGTCCACTCTCCCGCCGCGGAAAGCCCCTTGAATACGTCGAGCGACTCCAGCGACGCGTAAACGTCGGACGGAATGGTCGCGTCGGTGTCGCCCTTCTCGAACATCCGCCCCGTGAGCGCGAAAGTGTACGTTCCGTTGAAGTTCGAGGACAGGCTGCCGTCCCCCGGGAAGCGCTCGAGGAGCGTCACGCTGACTCCCGCGTGCGCGAGCTCGACGGTGACATCGCCGCCCCAGGTGTGCTCGAGCTCGAGCTCCGCGGTCACCCACACGACGTTGCCGGCATCCTCGAGCGAGACGACCGAAACGGCGGATTGCTGCGGCGGGCCGCAGTTCATCTCGCTGTCGGGGATCCGGCGATCCGTGTCGTCCACGGCGACGCCAGCCGGCAGGTGGGAGCAGCCGAGCATCGAGTCGCACGCGTCGAGCGTGCACTCCTCGTCGTCGTCACAGCTCACGGGCTCGCCGCTGAAGCACGCGCCGAGGGAGCACTGGCCTTCGCCGGTGCACGCATCGCCGTCGTCGCAGCTCGCCGTGTTCCCGTAGTAAAGGCACGAGCCGTCCGCCTCGCAGAAGTCGTCGGTGCACGGGTCGTCGTCGTCGCAGGCCGCGCACATCGGGCGCCCGGCAAAGCCCGCGAAGCCCGCGGCGCCCGCACGGCCACCGACTCCCGCCGTCGGGACGCCGCCCGAGTTGGCGAAGCCCGCGAACCCCGCGCTGCCGCCGCGGCCGCCGGACGGGCGACCTCCCGGGCTCACGCTTCCGGAGCTGCCGCCGCGCCCGCTCGACCCACCGCGCCCCCCGCTGCCGCCCAGGATGGGAACCGAGCCACCAGCCCCGCCCGTTCCGCCGACAGCGCCGCCGCCCGTGCCGCCCGTGCCTCCGCCGCCCGTGCCGCCCCCGCCGCCCTTCCCCCCGCCGCCCCCTTTGCCGCCCTTCCCACCCGTGGAGCCGCCGTTTCCCCCCGTGTCGCCTTCGCCCGCTGCGGCGTCGTCGGACACCACGACGGATTTACCGCCACACGCCGTCGCGATTGCCACCGCCAGCCCGAACGCGCCAAACGGCGCCGCGCCGCCGCTATTCCGTCGCCGATCTCTCTTACCTCGTACCACCGCGAGCCTCCCAGTCGACTCACTCTACACCTGAGACCGCTCGAATCGGTCGTGAATCTCAGCCGCCGCCCTTCGCTCCGGCGTCCTTCGGCGTGCGCTCGTGCCCCTGTCCGACGATCACGGGCCACGCCAGATCGACGCTCCAATCCGCGTGAACGTGCGGCGGGTGGTGACACTTCGCCGCGCAGAGTGAGCGTTCCGGCACGCTGATGAGCTTCGCGTCCGCCGGGTTGCCGATGTGGCGGGAGCCGGGACCGTGGCACACCTCGCATTGCACGTCCTTGAGCCCCTCCACGTGCGCGACGGTGCTCCCGCCGGGCGCCTCGTAGCCGGTGACGTGACAACCCACACACTCCAGGTTGAATTCTTTACTCTGCTTGGTGAGAGTGGCGTACGCCGAGCGGTGCGGCGTCTTTTCCCAGAACGCCCGCTCCGACTGATGGCACGCGGTGCACGCCTCGACGCCGACGTAGCTGCTCTGCCCTTCGGGGACCGGCGGCGGGAGCACGTCCTTGAACGCCTCGCGGTTGTGCGCGTTCACGGCCTGGTAGTAGGCCTTGAGCCGCGCCTGGCTCGCGGGCTCGCTGCCGAGCTTCTCGCGCACTTCGACGAGCTCGTAGCGGAACGCACTGCCCTCGGGCAGCGTGGCGGGCTTCACGAGCGCTCTGATTTCGGCGTCGAGCGTCTGGAGGTCGCGCTGTCGCTGGGCGCGGTCGTCGGCCGAGATGCCCGAACGCGCGAGCGCCGCCTGGAGGTCGCGGCGCCGAGCGTCGAGCCGTGCGCGACGCTCCTCCACCTCGATGCCGGAGCCGTCGGCGAAGGTGTACTTTCCGTCCTTCACGAACAGATCGACCACGGCCACGGACTGCAGATGGTTCGGGGCTTCGACCACCAGCGTCTGCCCGACGCGCAGCGGCGGCGTCGGAGCGTCGTTCACCTCGCCGCGATCCACCGATTTTCCCACGAGCAGCACGTGGAAGCTCGGCACCGCTTCCGCCAGCCGGAGCGCTTCGCCGCGCGGCATCGCGACGAGCGCGACCCGAATGCGCGCGCCCTGGGCCGTGAGCCACTCGGCGCCCGCCGCGAGGGCCGCGCGGGGATCGCCCACGCTGGCCGGCACGCCACCGGACGGCGCGCTCACGCCGACCACGCCGACGCGCTCTCCCGCCACCTCGAGCACGCGCCCCTTCGAGAACCCCTCGCCGAGATTCGCAGCAAAGAGGTCGAGCCGCCCCTTCGTCACCTCGGCGAGCACCTCCGCACCACCGGCCCAGTCGTTCGCCGCCGGCGCCCAACCGACGAGGCCGAGGCCGCTCATCACCTCGCCGAGCGCACGCGCCTTGAGCACGTCCTGATCCCGCTGCTTCGCCTCGAGCGTGGGATCGCGGAACAGGAGCGGCCCCGCGCCGAGCACGACGCGCGCGCGGGTCGGGTCATGCGCTAGCAGCGCCGCAAAGTGATCGACGCCACCGAGCATGTCCTGCACGCAGCCGCAGGGCTCGAGCGCACCGGCGACGCTCGACACGAAGTACAGCCTCACTGAAGGGGCCGGGCCGGTCGCCGAGGTAGGTTGAGGTGTGCGCGAGCAGCGGCACCCTCCCCCGAGCGCGAGCAGCATCACGCAGAACCCGGCGAGCATGAGGGCCCAGGATTTTCGCCACATCCGCCCGCGACGCATAGCACGATCGCGCACCGGCCCGGCCGTTCCCGAGCTGTTTCGGACGTGAGATTGTGCGCGCCGCACGAGTGGCCCCATAATCGAGGAAGTGGCACTCGACCCACGGGAGCCCAGGCTCAAGGGGCCTACCGCATTCGGGCCGTTCGTGCTCGAGCGGCGGCTAGCCGTCGGTGGCACGGCCGAGGTCTTCCTGGCCCATCCCAAGATCGGCATCGCGCCCGCGCCGCACCTCGTCGTGAAGCGCCTGCTGCCGACCACGGGCGAGGGAACCCGCTACGAGCTGCTCGAGCGCGAAGCCGATCTCCACCGCCGCGTGCGCCACCCGAACGTCGTCGCGGTGTACGGCGCCGGCATGGTGAGGGGCGAGCCCTACCTGGCGATGGAGTACGTCGAGGGGCTCGACCTCTATCGCATGCTGCGGCGGCTCGACGCCGACGACCGCGACCTGCCCGTCGAGGTCAGCATCTACGTGGCGCGTCAGGTCGCCGCGGCGCTCGAGGCGGTGCACGCCGTCGTCGACGACGCCGGCCGCCCCCTGCGCATCGTGCATCGCGACGTGACCCCCTCGAACGTCTACCTGTCCGTGAAGGGCGACGTGAAGCTCGGTGATTTCGGCATCGCCCGCGTGGAGGAGGAGGCTCGCTCGACGCTCGGCGGGCTCAAGGGCAAGTTCGGCTACCTGGCGCCCGAGCAGGTGTCGGGCGAGGAGTTCGACCACCGCGCCGATCTGTTCGCGCTCGTGGCCATCCTGGGCGAGCTCCTGATCGGCGAGCGCGTGTTCCCGGGTGGCGGCCAGCTCGCCGTGCTGCTCGCGATCCGCGACGGCAACATCGAGCCGCTCCGGCGCGAGGCGGGCCGGCTGCCGCCGGGCTTGTTCGAGCTGTGCGAGAAAGGCCTGCACCAGGATCCCGACCGGCGCTTCCAGTCGGCGGCCGATCTCGGCGTGGCGCTCGCAGCGTTCCAGACCTCGCGGCTCGAGAACGTGACGGGCGAGCTTGCCGAATGGGTGAAGTGGGCACAAGACCAGCGCGAGCTCGCACGCAAGCTCGAGCACAAGATCCGATCGTCGTCGCAGAACCTCCAGGCCGTGCGCGCGTCGAGCTCCGTGCCGGAGCTCAAGGTGACGAAGCCCGCGCGGCGTCCGATGCCGAGTCCGGTGAGCGTCGAGGTCCCACCCCGGGTGCGTCGCGGGGGGACGAGCGCCGTCGAGGAGATGACCTTCGCGCACCTGGTCGAGCTGATCGCCACGGGCGAGCTGCACGGGCACGACGAGGTCTCGCTCATGGGCGGCGAATTCCGCCACATCTCCGCGGTGGAAGAGCTCGCGCGCCACGTCTTGCCCTCCACGACCGCTGTCACGGGCAGGGTCTCCGGGCCCGGCGCCCCCGACTACCAGTTCGTGCTCTCCGACCAGTCGATGCTCGAAGCGCTCGCCCTCCTGCGCAGCAAGGCCGAGTCCGGCGCGCTGTTCGTGCTCCGGGGCGGCAACGGACGCGGCACGCGCAAGGAGATGTACCTCGACAACGGCAAGCTCCACCACGTCGCCTCCTCCGAGCGCAACGAGCTACTCGGCGAGTACCTGGTCCGACGCGGCAGCCTCACGCGCGAGGATCTCGACAAGGCGCTCAGCGCGCTCAGCCAGCACGGGGGGCGCCTCGGCGATACGCTGGTCGCCCTCGGCATGGTGGACGCGGTGGACGTGTTTCGCGCCATCCGCGATCAGGGTCGCGACCGCGTCGCCGCCCTCTGCACCTGGAAGGACGGCCTCGCCTCGTTCTACCGCGGCACGCAGCCGACGCACGTCGAGTTCCCGCTCGACCTCGACCTGTCGAGCGCGATCATGGCGGGGCTCATCCTCGCGAACGAGGGTGATCCGAAGCGCGCGCTGCCGAGCGAAGGCGGCCGCGTCGTGCCCGGCCCGCGTCACGCCGCCACGCTCGAGCAGAAAGAGACGGGGCGCGCCCCCGCCTCGCTGATCGCCGTGGCGCGCTTTGCGCCCGAGCGCCTGTCGCTCCCCGTCATCCTCGAACGCCTGTCACGCTCCGGGGAAGGGCCCGGACCGAGCCCGCGCGAGGCCGCCGCCGCCATCGCCACGGCCAGGTTGCTCGGGTGGATCGACTATTCGACTCAGTAGTATCGGGTTTCGATGGCGAGTGTGGCTCGGGCAGTCGTGTTCGTGGCCGCGCTCGGCGGTTGTGCCACGGCCGAGAGCCCTGCGAACGTCGCGTCCGGACACGACTCGGGCGTGCCCCTGATTCCTGCCCACGAGCGGCTCGACTGCGACCTTCCCGCGGTCATCGAGTATTGCGGGGGCTCCACCTGCCATTACGACAACGCTGCTCCGGACGTCGCTTCGGGCCTGACCCTGTGGGAACGACAAGCGGGGCGCATGCCTGACGATGTCCACACGCGTCTCGTCGGCGTGCGCGCGACGTACCGCAACGTTCCGGATCCGGAGCGCTGTCCTCCCGAACCGGAGCTCCTCGTCGATCCCTCGGATGTCGAGCGGAGCCTCTTGCTCGGGAAACTGGGAGGCACCCAGCAGTGTGGGGCGGAAATGCCCAAGTTCCCCTACCCGGAGTGGGGCACAGTTGCCAATCCCGGTCCGCAGCGTGACTGGATGGTTCGATGCGTCCGTGATTGGGTCGCACTCCTCGCCGAAGATTACAACACGACGCCATAGTGCGGTGGAGGCGCCGCACAGCAGCCGAAGCGCCACGTTGGAGTGCTACCCTCGGCGTCATGGCCAACCGCAAATCAAGCCGGGAGCCTGATCTCGTTCCGCCGCTGGATTTTCATCCGCCGTCGAATGGAGAGTTCTCTCCTCTTCCACCGACGCGGCGAGCCGTCGAGGCCGAGAAGCGGTTTTGGCAAATGGTCGATGAGAATCATCGGCGACTCGGTATGACACGGCGAGAGTTCGCGACGAGCTCGTGCGGCATGGCCGCGGCGCTCTTGGCGATCAACCAGGCGGGGTGTTCGAGCTCCGAGAGCCCCGGCTCCGGTCAGCGCGCGACGGGAGGCGAAGCCGGTTGCGGTCCGGCAGGTTGTGGCCCGGCCAGCGGCGGAAACGCCGGGCGGGGACGCGGCAGCGGAGGCACGAGCGCGGGGGGAGTCGCCGGATACACGGTCGACGCGGGCATGCTCGCGGACGCAGGCATGGCGGACGCCGGCATGATGTCGACCGGTGAGTTCATCTTCGACGTCCAGACGCACGTCTCCACCGAAATCGAGGCGCCGTGGGACAGCATTCCTCCCGACGAGCGAGCACTCGACTTCATCACCCAGATCTTCGTGCAGAGCGACACCGACGTCGCCGTGCTCTCCGGTCCACCCGGAGCGCGCGACCTCGGGCCTCCGAACGTGGCCGCGCGCGCCCAGGTGCAGGAGCTCATCAACGGCCTCGCGGGCAGGCGCTTGCTCATCCACGCCAACGCGGAGCCGGAGCGCGGCGCCTCCGAGCTCGACTACATGAGCGAGCTCGCCGAGCTCTACGACCATGCTGCATGGAAGCTCTACCCGCACGAGGGAACCCAGCTCCTCGATAGCGACGAGCTCGGCCCGCCGTTCATCGAGCGGGCTCGTGAGCTCGGTATTCTGATGGTGGCGGCGCACCGAGGCCTCTGGGACAACGGCGGCTACGCCGCGAATGCCTCACCCGCGGACGTCGTACGCACCGCCGCTGCCGCGCCCGACCTGAACTTTCTCGTCTACCACTCGGGGTACGAGAAGATGACGGACGAGAACCACGCGTACGATCCCACCGCTGCCGACCACTTCGGCGTGGATCGCATGATCAGAGCCCTCGAGGAGAGCAACATCGGGCCCACGGGCAACGTCTACGCCGAGCTCGGGTCGACGTGGGCCAACGTCATGACGGAACCGGAGCAGGCCGCGCACGTCGTCGGCAAGTTGCTCCTGGCCCTCGGTCCCGACCGGATCCTGTGGGGGACCGATTGCGTCTACAACGGGATCCCGCAGAGCCAGATCGTCGCGTTTCGCATGTTCCAGATCCCGGAGCAGATGCGGGAGACGTACGGCTATCCCGAGCTCACGCCGGAAATCAAAGCGAAGATCTTCGGTCTCAACGCTGCGCGCATCTACGGCGTGGACGTCGCCGCCATGCGCAGCGAGATCAGCGCGGACGACGTGGCGGCGCTGCGGATGGCATTCCTTCACGATCCGAGCTCCGTGCCCGTACCCGACCGGAGTCGCTACGAAGGCCCGCGAACGCGCCGCCAGTTCCTCCAGCTGCTGGAGCGAGACCGGTTCTACCGTCACGGCTAGACCGGAGCGCGGACCGCAGGGCAGGCCGCCGAGCCGCGGGGCCTGCCCTGCTCGTTGGTCGCGCTTTCAGACCTGGGAAGCGCGCGCCCGCGCGTAGTACGCCGGGCTGATGAAGTCCGGATCATCCTGGACCTGGATGCCGATGGTCTGCAACTTGTCGAGGCCCGAGGTGCGGCCCACCTTCCAGTGGATTTTCCCGCCGGGAGTGACCCGCACGACGAAGCTATCGCGTCGCCAGCCTTGCGTGTTCGACCGCCACTCGTGGAACACGAGGATGTCGCCCGGACCGTCATTGCAGGCTGCCACGAGCTGAGCATCGGTGCCGAGAACGTCGCAGCCGGGCCTACCGTTGGACGCGCGGCACAAGCGCCCCAGGTTGCCACCGTTCACCATGTTCGCCTGGTTGTTGGCGGGCGCCCACCACGTGATGCCGGCCGGTCGGTTCGAATTCGCGTAGGTGTCGCAAGCCGTGGCGCTCTTCTCGACCGGTCGATCGACGTCGAAGGTGACGCGCCGCACGCTAGCGTCCGGTCGCTGGAGCGCGACGACCTCCTCCAGGTGATAGCGTTCGAGATCGGCATGCGGCGTCGCGCCGGCGGGAGCGATGGCGTAGAACGTTTCGAGCAGCGTCAGCTCGCCCACTTCGGCCTCGAGTCGAGTCAGCAGATCCTGCTTCACGTACGCGGAGCCCTGGGCTCGAAGCGTGAAGAGCGGGTTGGCTCCGTCCATGTTGTATTCGAGGAACTGAAGCGTTTCTCCAGCTACGGAGAGCTCGTTCAGCACCAGGCCTTCCGAAGCCTCGGAGGGAGCTTCTGCGCTTTCGGCACCCTGCCCGCTGCCGGTCTCGTCTGCGGCCGAGCAGGCCAGAGCGGCGACGCTAGCGAAAACGGTCGTCCAACGTTTGATTTGCAGCATGCTTGGCAACTCCTGTGCTTGACCTCGTGTGAGGTGGGCTCGTATCGAGCCCGACGCAGCCTATGCCTCAGGCACTGCGCTCCGCGTTCCCGCTTCCGCCAATCTGCTGATCGTTTTGCGCCGCGCGCGCGTTGTCGTGTGTCGCACTTCGCCACGCGCCAGGGCACACCCCCGTGCTGCGCCGGAAGGAGCGCCCAAAACCCTGGATGGATGCGAAGCCGAGGTCGAGCGCAATCGTCGTCAGCGTCAGGCGAGGACTTTGCATGCGGCGCTTGGCTTCGCGCACTCGCGCTTCGGCGAGCTCGAGTCGAAACGAGGTACCGAGCTCCCGCAAGTGCCGCTGGAGGCTGCGCGAGGAAGTGCCGAGCCGCGCGGCGACGCTCGGCAGGCTCGCGTGGAGCAAGTCGAGGGCCAGGGCCGCCTGAAGCCTGTCCAGGGAGGCCCTCCGGGGATCCACGCCGGGTTCCCGGCAGCTGCGCCCCTCGGACACCCCGGCGCACGCGAGCGCGCGGTGCGAGCTCGAACACACGCGAAAACGAGCGACCGGCTCCGCGGCGGAGGGCTCCATCATAGACACGAAGCCATTCCGGTGCTGGCGACGTACGCGCAGCGGAGGCCCAGTGCGTCGCAGGAGATCGCGTCGGCACCCGTATCGTCGCAGCGCGCGGCCGTGCCCGCGTGACAGAGACCGAACGCGTCGCCGTAGCATCGGGGCGTCTCGGCACAGCGGAAACCGTCCGCCTCGGGCGAGAAGCCGCAGCTCGTACGGTCGCTGCACGCCTCGCTCCGGAGTTGACCGTCACGGCAGTACACGGCCAAGCCGTCGAAACAACGGCCGCGTGCATCGATCTCGCCGCAGTCATCCGACGCGCTCGGGAGCTCGAGGTGCGATTGTATCCAGCCGAGCACGGGTTCCACTCGCAGGTACTGATCGATCTCGACGCACGATGCCGCGCCGTTCGAAAGCACACCGAGCACGGCGACGCGACCCGAGCGGTCGCGAATCAGGAGCGGTCCTCCCGAGTCACCGACGCAGGCGCCGCTCCTCCCGAAACCGTTCACCGCTGCCGTTTGCTCGTCCAGCGACACCACCTCCTCCACCAGGAAGGCGAGACGACCGAGCTTGCCGTCATCCATGAGCCCGTAGCCCGCCAGCGTCGCGCGGCTGAGGGGCGAAGGCACGGTCTCCGCCTCGACGAGCGGCAGGACGCTGCCGCAACTGCCCGCTCCGAGCCGCGCGAGCGCGACGTCGAGCTCGGGATGCGCGATCCACTCCTCGACCGTCTGGATGCCGCCGTCCGCGCCGTGGAAAGCCAAGCCGGCCTCCGCGCAATGGCGAGCGCTGAGCGCCCAGCCGTCCGCGATCCGGACGCCGCTGCAGGTGGTGCGGGACCGCGAGCCCTCGAGCTCGCCGATGGCGCCGCGCTCGGCGCCGGACAGGGCAAGGTAGTCGGCACCGTTGCCACCGCCGATCAGCGCCTCCTGCGCGATGCCGCCCGCGCGGGCATGGCAGAGAGGCGCAGGCGCCGCGCTCGGTTCGGCGCCGCACGAGCCGAGCGCCAGACCGAACAGGACGGCGTACGTGAGATCGGTTCCCCGCCCAGGGTCGTCCATTCCAGATTCGTAGGCCGCACGGCGGCCCCCTCGTTGTGGTCGGTACCTGCGCAGTATGGCACCGGTGCGCTGGGCCGATGAAGACCCCGGGTCTCACTTCACTCGTGACCGGGGCGCACGAATTTGCAGCTACTGCGCCGGCACGAACGGGATGATTCGCTTCAGGTCTTCGTCGTTGAAGCGGAGCTGGGCGCCGACGAAGTAGTCGCGGCGTCCGCCGGACAGGATGTCGTCGACGCCGCCGAGCAGCCACAGACGGTTGATGAACTCGTAACCGAGCGACACGCGCCAGCGCGGCAGCACGACCTCGCCGAAGCCGAACAGATCCTGGCGAAGCTCGAAGCGCTTCTCGAACAGCAAGAGGTCGAGACCGATACCGCCGGTGGACTCCTTGATGCCCCAGCGTCCCGTGAACGGCCCGATGCTCTGCGCGAACTGCAGCGAGAAGCGGAGCTGGTTCGAGGTGACCGTGTGGATCTCGCGGTAGTGCGGCGGCGAGTTCGGATTGGTCGTGTCGATGTCGACCTGCTCGTAGCGCGTGAGGCCGTGGGGGTCGTTGATCACCTCGATCAGGTAGTACTTGTCCTCGCTCGGCTGGAGCCGGAGCTCGACGTAGCTTTTCACGCCGTTGCCCAGGAACTGGTAGTCCGTGCGCAGGTTCACGATGGTCTGGATGCGCGAGATCCCGCCGAGGAAATCGCCGACGCTCTCCGCCACGCCCTCCACCTCGTTGATGAGCTTTTCGTCCTTGCTCAGGCGCCCGAGCGTGCCTTCGCCCCGGTCGATGCGGCCGCTCACGTTGTCGATGTTCTTGAGCGCGCTCTCGAGGCTCACGCTCGCGCGATTCACCTTCTCGACGATCTGCCGGATCTCGCCCGCGCTCTCGGGCTTGCCCGCCTCGGCCTTGGCCGTCAGCTCGCGGATCTCCTGGGTGGTCTGCCGCACGTTCTCGAGGATCTTCTCGATCTGCGGGCCGCCGTTCTTGGTGATGTTGTCCACCTGAACCAGGATGTCGCGCACGTTCTGGCGGTTCTCGCGCACGGTCTGGTTCAGCGCCTCGGTCACCTCGGCCAGGTTCTTCAGCGTCTTCTTGATGTCGTCCCGCCCCTGGTCCGTTCCCACCGACTGGGCGAGCGAGCTCGTCACCTGCTTCACGTCCCGGGCGATGTCGGCAAGCTCCCGGATCAGCTGATCGGTCGAGGTGGCCTCGATGACCAGCATGATGCGGTCACCCTCCTTGAGCTGGCGCTTCCCCTCGGTGCCGGCCCCGACCGCCAGGTAGTACTCGCCGAGCAAGCTCGAAGCGACCTTGGTGACCGAAGCGTCCTCGTAGAGGGGCACCTCGGTATTCATCCGCAGGTCGATGCGCGCCTTGTCCCCTTCGAGCCGGATGCTCGCGATCGACCCGACCGGAATACCGGCCATCCGGACCTGGGAATGCTTGGCGATGCCGGCCGCGTCACGCAAGAGCGCGTAGACCACGTAGCCTCCCCCCGACCCGCTCGACTTGTTCACGAAGCGGAAGATGAAGAAGCCCGCACCAAGCAAGACGACGGCGAAGACGCCGACCTTCGCCGCGGTAGTGGCTCTGCTGAGCCGCATCAGATCGGGCCCAGCCTACCAGGCGAGGGGCGCGCCGCGGTAGGTTTCGACCATGCATCGCGGCCTTCTCAGCGCGGCGCCGGGCGCAGGGCTCGTCGTCGGGCTCCTTTGCCTCGCTTGCCTCGCGTGCGCTGGCGCGCCCCAGCGCGAGCCGAGCCCCGCCCACCCCGCGACGCACGGTACGGCCAGCGCCCCGGCGGAGGACGGCGGCGAGCCGTACCCCTGGCAAGCCTTCACCCGGTCGCCGCAAAAGAGCGAGCTCGCGCCGGGCGACATCGAGCGTGCGTGCCCGGAGCGTGACGCGGCGCTCGAGCGGACGGCCGCCTACGCGGCGCGGCGCGAGCTCGACGGAAAGCCAGCGCTCGACGCCGAAGACGTGACGCTCGTGCTGCGCGCCGAAGGAGCCCCGTACGTCTGGCCGCGCATCTGGACGCTGTCGGGTCAGTTGGCCGGCGCACGAGCGAGCGAGCGCTTCACGGCATGGCTCGGCGAGCTCGATGACGGCGGTGTCCGGCGCTGCGGCATCGCGCGCGCCGGCGACCCGAACGGCCGCGAGGTGGTCGTCGGCATCGCGCTCGGGGTGCTCGCCGAGCTCGAGCCGTTGCCCACGCAGGTGAGCATCGGCACCTGGCTCGACGTTCAAGCGCGCCTGCTCTTCCCGGCCGCCAACGTCGACGTGATCGTGCTCGGCCCGCGCGGTCAGGCGCACCGCGTGCCCAGCTCCTTCGAGGGCGGCCGCGTCCGCGCGCGGTTCCACGCCGATCGCGAGGGCTCCTTCCTCGTGCAGATCCTGGCCAGCGTCGACGGCGGTCCGCGCCCCGTGGCCGAAGCGCTCGTTCTCGCGGGCGACGCGCCACGCGCGCTCTTCACCGCGTCACGCGCGCCGGGCGAGGCAGCGCCCGACGGCAGCCAGCCCGACGAAGCGCTCTTCGTCATGCTGAACGGCGCGCGCGAGAGCGAAGGCGTGCGCCG
>Ga0315912_10005003_pt1 | contig 12291 bp, 8 predicted proteins | sample VfabasoilMG_FD_204469 | JGI IMG/M metagenome (GOLD analysis project Ga0315912, IMG submission 204469) | Garden soil microbial communities collected in Santa Monica, California, United States - V. faba soil | ecosystem: Environmental > Terrestrial > Soil > Garden | place: USA: California... | reverse complement strand
TTCTAGCTGGCGGTGCGGAGGGGACCCGAGGGCCGACAGGGCCAAGTCGCGTGCAGGGCATTCACCGGGGGCGAGCTATCGCACGCATGGGGAGCGGCGATCGGGCGGACGCCAGTGAGAACTATGCGACAAGACTGGTCCATCGAACCGGTGACATCGCGCTCCGCAGGCACCCAGGTATCGTCGCCCCCGCGAAGGCGGGGGCCCAGTGACTTCGCTTTGAATGCAATGGAAACCCAAAGTCACTGGGCTCCCGCCTTCGCGGGAGCGACGGGGGTCTTTTTCTTAACGTTTCAGTTGGACTACACCCCGCCCCAGGTCCGCACGACAGGTGCATCCCATGAATGCCCGGCTTCGTCATGTCCGGGTGACGTCCTACGGCGACCCCTCCACCAACTCGTAACTCGTGCTCCGCCCGCCCGCGTCCGACCTGCGCAGGACGCCCAACGCCACCAGCTCATTGATGTCGCGCAGCGCCGTATCCGGTGAGCACTTCGCGATCGCAGCCCACTTGCCGCTCGTGAACTTGCCCTCGAACCCGTCCAGCAACCGCGTGACCAGCTTCACCTGCCGCTCGTTCAGCGCCGCTGTGGCCCAGCGTTGCCAGAACCTCGATTTCGCCAGCACCCCATCGAGCGTGAGTGGCGCCGCATCCACGGCGCGATGCAGCACGTCGAGGTACCAGGCGAGCCACGCGGTGATGTCGATCGATTGCTTCTGCGTACGCTCGAGCATCTCGTAGTACGCCGAACGCTCACGCTGGATCTGCGCGGACAGGCTGTAGTAGCGCCGGGGACTGCCCTCCGCACGCGCGAGGAACAGATCGCCGATGGCGCGCGCGATGCGCCCGTTGCCGTCATCGAACGGATGCAGGGTGACGAACCACAGATGCGCGATCCCGGACTTGATCAGCGCCGGCTCATCCGTCGCGCCATTCGCCCATGCCAGGAACCGATCGACCTGGCGCTCCAATCGATCGGCCGGCGGCGCCTCGAAGTGCACGCGCCGCCGCCCGACCGGCCCCGATACCACCTGCATGGGTCCGCCGGCATCATCGCGCCACTTCCCCACCCGGATCGCCGACAGTCCCGCGTAGCCCGCGGGAAACAGCGCCGCATGCCATCTGAACAGGCGCTCGCACGTCAGCGGCTCGTCGCAGCGCGTGGTTGCATCCAGCACCATCTCGACCACGCCTTCGACATGCCGATCCACCGGTGCCAACCCGCCGATGTCGACCCCCAACCGCCGTGCAACGGACGACCGCACCGAGGCCGCATCGAGCCGCTCCCCCTCGATCTCGCTGGTGCGGATCACATCCTCGGTCAGCGTAGACAGAGTCGCCTGGTCGCGCAGCGGCATGCCTGCGTCGACAAGTCGCCCCTGGAGCAGGCCTTGGGCACGGCTGACATCGGACAGCGAGCGCGACAGCACGGCCAGGTCGTAGCGCCAGTGGGGCCAGTCGGGGGATTGCCAGATGAACGGGTAATCGCCGCTGTTCATGCGGTGATTATGGGGTGGAATCGCCGCAGGGGCAAGGGAATCGCTGCGGGTCTTGCGGGGAATGCGCGAACTACTGCGAATGCTACGAGGCTAGACCCGACCCCCGAATCCTGCGACCCCGAATCCTGCGCAGGAAACGAGCAGCACAGGGCGAGCACCATTGTCACGAACCCGGGTTTTGGACAGCGACGGCTTGCGAACACCTGCTGAGCGGTCGAGGCAGGAATCATGGGCCGTCCATCCGGATGCAGCGTGCGCGACGTCGATCCGCGCACGCGTGCGATTAGACAACAATCCGGCGAGCGTCGGGGCATTGGGTGTCACGCGGACCTCCGGGGCCGAAGCAAACCGAGAAGCTTGCGGCTTGGGGCGCTGTCGTGAGACGCGTGCTCCAGACGGTGAATTAATTACCCCCGTCACCTATTCGCGGTCCCCTAATCGCGGCTGACTTTATGACCGCGGATTCGCAGGCGCCTGGGGTTGGTCGGTCTCTCGTCCCTTCGTACTGACCAAGTAGCGCTCGTGCATCTTTCTATGCAAGTCTCGCCGCAGCTCCTTCCACGGAAACCCCGACTCAACGATCAGCCGCATCAACTCATCCTCTTCAACACTGCGCCCCGGGAGGTGGGCATTCGGTATCGCAAACTCGACAAGTCCAAAGACAAGTTCGAGATCGCCCCCGGGAGGGTCGAAATCGAGTTCGACGCGCCGTTCACACAATCCAGCGCCCCATGCCTTGACTCCAATCTGGGCGAGAAAACATCTCATACTCATGAAAGCCAGCACCATACCTTCAGACTTTGCCTGCTTGAGGACACCAAATGCTTCCTCCCATCGTCCCACCCGATCTAGATACATCGCCAGACTCGCGCGGGCATAGCCGCTCTTTGGATCCAACGATATTGCAGCCCTAAGATGCGACTCAGCACGCTCGCGTCCTTCTCCGCCAAGCGAGTACTCAAGAAACGAACACTCCAGCTCCATGTCGCTAGACTTAATTCCCAATGCAGTCAGCTTCGCATAGTCACTTAGGGCCCGTTCCACCTCACCCGATCGTCGTGCATCACGAAGCACGGTTACGACCGACTCAAGGGAGAACACCTCAGCGCGCTTCCTTCCGATGCGAGCAGATCGAGCCGCAAGTTGGGCGAGCTCGGGCCCATGGTGAATTGAGGTCCAGACCGGCTCTCTTGGAGAGAACACGCCAGCTGAAACAACAAGTCCGCCTGAATCAAGATCCACAAGGGAACTCGATAGTCGCCGCTCAAGGACCTTTGTGTCCGGATATCGATCACGGCTACAGAGACCAAGAAAACTCCCGAGGCCGGATTGAGCCACCGCATTAACGGAGCCGCATACCTCAGTAAGAAGCCTCCTCAGATCGCGCAGACAATCATTGATATAGCTTTCACCGCGTACTTCGCCTTCAGCAACAACATCCTCAATCGCGCAATGGACGCAGTAGAGGTCGTTGCGCTCGGCGCTGTCGTCCATCTTCGCTCGAAGCGCGTCCATGGCATCGATGCTAGGAGACCCAAATATCGCACCCTGCTCATCTTCAAGTATTTTGCCTAGCGGAATAGCCTCTACGTATGACTCAACGGGTATTTCGCTAAGCCCATTATTTAATGCCGCAATTCTGCAAAACGAAACATGACCTTGAACGGCAAAAGCAACAATCCTTCCGACAGAGTATCTTGGATATACTCCTATTTGTCGCGACCCTCGATCGGATCCTAATATCACGGGTGTCTCGCCGTTATATTTTTTTGGTATTACCCGAAATTCCTGCCCTTTCCTTACACCAACCTTTTCACCAATATCCAGCGTTACGATTCCAGCAGCCGAATCGTATTCAAGAATACGGCCGTACTTCTTAAGTATTTCCGGAAAGTACCGTACTCGATTTCTCCCATCTGACTTTGCAGAGGCCAGGGCCAAGTCAGCATCTCCGAGCACACTCAACAATTCCGCGTTTGGTTCAACATTGGGCCTCCAACTGCATTCCGCTACCCCAATGGATACGGAGACTTTTCGATCTCCAGTCCGAGGAATAATGAGTCCAGTCTGCTGCCCTACATTCAGATCGCGCAACTCACCGTCCGTCGGAAGCACGTCGGAAGCGATTGCACCGCGTAATGCCTCGGCGAAATCCTTGATAAAGGACTCACCCTCAGCGCCAAAGACTATTACGTTGAATTCCTCTCCATGGGGATGACAGAGATCAACTCCCAGAGGCGGGCGATCGGACTTTAGTCGATTGACAGTTCTTTCGAGTCGGAGCGCTATCGCCTTTAGAACGACATCGCCATATGCGTGTAGGTAAGTATCATTGATACGCTTGAAGTGGTCTATGTCGAGTGCGCAAATGAAGATTAAACGCGCGGACTTCTGCGTTTGGTTGGGCTGCTGGCTTTCGATGTCGAGTTCACGCCAGCGACGCTGAAATGCTATTTCGGTCCCACGTTCATTTAGCCAGCCTGTTTTGGGATCATGCGTGGCGTCGAATTCGTTAAGGGCAGACTCGCACAGTAGCCGGAAGTTGGATACGAAGTGTTTGAATTCTGGACCTTCGAGTGGATTGTTAGTGTTGATCCAGAGGACCGCGTCCAGGCCCGTGACACATGCATATAGACTCTTTCCGTCAACCAACGGAGACCCCCCGTCGGCAGAAGCACATCGTTCCAGAACGGCGACAACTGAGCTCTCAATTTCGACGTCGCTGTCAATTGCAATCCAGCGATCGTGTGCCTTGTAATAAAGGCTAGATGCTTCAGGCCCGAGATCCGGTTCCATCCGCGAAATGACATGATCAAAGACGAATCGCAGTCGATTGAGATTCATAACCTAATGCTCAGCACTGAAGTTTGCGGAATCGAGGGTCGGAATCGAGGGTCGGGTCAAGCTTCGTAGCATTTCGCGTTAACGCTCGATGCCAAGGAGGGCCTAGGGAAGGTCTGAACAAGTCTCGACGAATGCTTGATTCATGGTCTCTTCGAGCCTTGGAGAGGTCAGAACGAGCGGAAATCGGCTATTTCGACGTTTTCGAGCCGATTTCCTTGCCAGCGGGATTTGGGGTCAGATTTGGGGTCAGGTCTAGTTCGCAGATTTGGGGTCAGGGCTAGTTTCGTAGCATCGATCGACGCGCGCCGCTAGACCCGTTGCTGAGCGGCATTCTCCGACGAATCCGACGACAGGGTTTGTTGGTCATGGGTGAGTGGCTGCTGCGATGCACGGTGGGTGGGGGTGTCGCTGCCCCCTCACCCTAGCCCTCTCCCCGCGGGGGAGAGGGGACCGGGTGAGGGGAGTTGGGGGGTGCGCGCCATGAGCGGCGTGTGGGTGTTATTGAGGTGCGCCGTTTTGGAGTTGATGCTGGTATTCGGCGGCGTCGAAGTGACCTAGCGAGCGCTCGATCAACCCATTCGTCCCGAGCGTCCACTCCTCATGCCCGCTGATCTTCACGCGCTTCCCTGTCCCACCCGGTCCCGTATTCGTCCCGGTCAGCGTCCACCGGTACACGTAGTTCTCCCCCGCCGCTTCTAGCGCATCCATACGCACCACCATGTCCGGGAACGCGCTCATGAATCCCTGCGCCGAGGCTTTTATGGCGTCGCGACCGACTGCCGGTGCGCCGTCGTTGATCTTCAGACTGCCCTGGTCGGCGAAGAACGCCGCAACGCTTTCCGCCTCCTGGCTGCACCACGCTTGGGTGTATCGCGTCGCGAACTCGCGGACTTGATCGACGGACATCGGGGGCTTCCTCTCGACAGTGGGTCCGACGGGTGCGAACCACTTCAGGACTTCGGAGTAGAACCTTCCGCGCATCTGTTCCAGCAGCAGCGCGTGGCCGCCGTTCGGGACGATCACCAATGACTTGTCTTCCGTCGCCAGGTCCCGGAAATACCCTGGCAACGGTTCCTGGTCGACCCGGCACACGCTGTCCTTCGCGCCGTAGATCAGCATCGTGGGGACCTTGATCTGCTTGGGATCGAGCAGGGGCATCTTCGTGAACACGTCCAGGCGAATACCGTTCGGGGCCTGCTTCTTCCACCGGAGGGATTGTTCGGCGTAGGCCTCGAAGACGCCCTTGTCGGTGGCTTCGGCGACGAAATCCTCGCGGCAGCAGGCTTCGAGGTCGACGGGACGGAATTCGCCGCCGTCGTAGGTGGCGCCGGGTTTGGAGGGTTCGAGGTAGAGCGCGTACTGGACGAGGCGGTTCACCTTCGCGGGGTGTTGCTGCGCGTACAGGCCGGTGGTGGTGGCGCCCCAGGACCAGCCGAGCAGGTTCACCCTTTCCACACCGCGCAGTTTGCGGATGTAGTCGACGGCGGCGCCGATGTCGTTCGCGGCGACCTGGCTGGTGACGCACAGGCCGCAGGGCACGGCGTCGGAGCCACCGTAGTTCTGGATGTCGACGCTGAAGACGTCGAAGCCCTCGGCGGCGAGGAAGTCCATCAGGGAATAGGTGAGGCCGTTCTTGTCGGGCGGGAACTGCAGGTCGAAGTCGGGGCGGCCGGGGATGGTGGCGCCGTGGACGAGGAGGACGACTTTGCCGGATGTCGAGAATTGCGCTGGTTCGATTTTCTTCGCGCGCTTTTCCCACAGGTAGAGATGGATGGGGGATTGGTCGTGCGCGGAGAGGGAGGGAACCTTGTGTTCGAGGCCGAGGATGGCGTCCTTCGCGTGCGTGGGAGTCGCAGTGGCGCACAGGAGGAAGACGAGGGCGACGAGGGTGTGGCGCAGGGTCATGCGGGGCTCCCGGAGACGTGCTCGGCGAGCTTAAGGGGAAATCGACGGCGCATGGGACGAAAGCCGTCCCACGCAGGGTGACGTGCTATTCGAAGCTGTCGCGGAATACCTTGTCGAGGTCGGCATCGTCGTCGAGTGCCGTGACCGCGGCTTGGACGGTGGCGAGGCCGCTGGCTTCGAACTGGATGATCGCGGTGTCGTCGGTCTTGTCGGCGTCGGGTGCCGCGGCGAGCGTGACGGCTTGCGGCCGGTTCCAGTCGGTGGGGCCGAACAGGAGGGTGGTACCGGCGCTGACGGCGATGTCGGTGTCGCCCGAGGCGCGCGAGACGTTCACGGCGATCACGCCCGGTGGCGCGACGGCGAGGCGTGCGGTCAGCACGGCGGTGCCGGCCTCGTCCATCCAGGTGTTGAGGGTCGAGACGACGATGCCCTGGGCCTGGGCGTTGTACGCGGCGCGGTAGATGGTGTTCGACGTGACGCCGGTGTAGTACAGCGCGCCGTCGGGGCCGACGGCGATGTCGACCTGGCCGGTCAGGTCGGAGGCCCAGTAGTCGACGGTGCGCACGGCGTTCGTGTTCGCGTCCAGGGTGGCGCGCATGATGCGATCGGCGTTGTAGTCGCCGTAGAAGTAGTTGCCGCGATAGGCGGCGGGTGCGCCGCTCGAGTCGTAGAACGTGCCGCCGGTGACGGAACCGCCCTGGTCTAGCGTGGTAGCGAACGCGCTGCCGGCGGGCGCGGCCGCGGCGTCGGGGCCCACGTTCGCGGCGACGAACACGGTGGGCGAGGCGGTGGAGAGCACGTAGACGGTCTTGTTGAACGAGGCATCGTCCAGGCCGCTGATGGTGATGTTCTCGCCCAGGCGGAACAGGTGCGGCACGCTGGTGGTGAAGGTCGCCACGTTGCCCGAACGCACGGCCGAGGCGAGCGCGCGCGCGTTCGTGCCATTCGTGCGGTAGGTGATCGCCGGCACGACGTACTGCTGGGTGATCGTGGGCGGGGGCTGGTTGTTCTCGTAGTCGTTCCAGCCGGCGTGGTCGCCCGGTCCCAGCGCGAAGACCTGCTCCTGCGCCTGGCCGACGACGTTCGCCCACAGGCGTCCGTTCGAGGGCTGGAACGTCATGGTGAACGGGTTGCGGAACGCGCGCGCGTAGATCCGGTCGTCGTTCGGGCCCGCGCCGTCCACGAAGGGATTGCCGAACGACGCGCCACCCTCACGGTCGATGCGGCCGATCTTGGACGCGATCGTGGCGAGGTCGTCATCGACGCCGCTGGCGTTGCCGAGGTCGCCCAGGGAGAAGTACAGCTGGCCATCGGCGCCGAACGCGAGCGCGCCCCCATTGTGGATGGTACCGATGGTGGGCAGGTTGCCGACGATGACGGTACGGTCGATGCCGAGGTCGCCCGAGGCGGTGTAGCGCAGGATCTCCTGCGCCGTGCTGGTCGAGGTGACGAAGAAGTAGACGTGCTGGTTCGCGGCGAAGTTCGGATCGAACGCGAAGCCGAGCAGGCCGCTGTCGCCGATGGTGTGGATGGGCGCCATGGTGGCGAACGTGGACCACGCGGGATTCGCGCTCGTGGTGGCGCCCTTGAGGATGCGCACGCGGCCGTTCTTCTCCAGCACGAACAATCGATCGCTGCCGTCCGGCGCCCAGCCCAGGCCGGTGTGCAGCTTGAGGCTGAAGTCGCCGGGACCGTTCCGGTTCGCCGAGAAGACGGATTCGGTCCAGTTCGGATCGAGCATCGCGGCGCGGGCACAGGGCGTGGCGGCGAGCACGACGAGGCCGAGCGCAAGCGTGATTCGTCGCATGGCGTGCGCTTCCTGGCCGGCCCAGGCCAGTGTAGGCGAGAACGGTTGCAACAACCGTGAGCATCCCGACGGGATTGTAGGAGCGCGCTTCAGCGCGCGATCTTCTGCAGTGAGATTCGACCGCGCAGGATCGAAAGGATCGCGCGCTGAAGCGCGCTCCTACAAAGGGTTCCGTGCGCGTCGCAAGCGTATGTGCTCAGGACTCTGTCTGGCCGGGATCCGGCGCGGTGCCCTTGAGCGCCGACAGCGCCTCGTCGGCGCGCAGGTACACGAGCTCGAGGCGCTCGTTCGCGAACCCGGAGGCGCCATGCGCGCTGAGGACGCGCAGGCCGTTCGCGTACTCGAACTCGGGCACGCAGTCGTGCAGGGCCCGGAGTGCGTCGCCGGTGTCGGTGCCGTGCAGCACCACGATGAGTTCGGCGCAGCCGCTCACGCGGCTTACGCTGTCGCACAAGCCGGGGCGCAGGCGCGACTCGAAGGCCCGTTCGAGCTGGTGCAGCGCGCGCTCGACGGCGCGGTCGCCGCGCTGCTTCACCGCGTCGGCGGCGTCCTGCACTTCGAAGATGGCGACGGTGCAGTGGCTGAGGTCCGGTGGCGGCGCCTCGGGCGCGGGCGCAGGCGGTTGCGCGAGCGCGAGCGCGCGCTCGAGTTCGCGTTCGCGGTGGCGTGCCTCGAGCAGGTTCATGGTCAGGCGCGCGAGCGAGGCCAGGGTGTCGCGCTGGGCCTCGTCGAGCGTGCGCGGCACCTGGTCGATCACGCACACGGTGCCGATGGCGGCGCCGCCGGGCGTGACCAGCGGCATGCCGGCGTAGAAGCGCACGGGCGCCTCGCCGGTGGTGACGAGCGGATTGTTCGCGAAGCGGGAATCCTTCGTGGCGTCGCGCACCTCCATCAGGCGGTCGGGCGCGCGGATGGCGTGCTCGCAGAACGCCACATCGCGCGGCGTCTCGCTCAGGTCGAAACCGACGCTGGCCTTGAACCACTGGCGGTCGCGGTCGATCACGGAGATCAGCGCGGTGGGCGCGCCGCACACGAGCGAGGCGATGCGCACGATGTCGTCGTACGCGGCCTCGGGGAGGCTGTCGACGACCCGGTAGGTGTCGAGTTCGCGCTGGCGGGCGTATTCGGAGAGGGGCGCGGTCATTGGGTGGGGATTCCGGTTCTCCAGGGTCCAGCGTAGTCCAGTGCGGCCGGATTGTTCCGGCGCCAGGCCGGGAACCCCGGTGAAAAAACGTCGCGCCGCAGGAACCGTTCAGGTTCGTCCGCGCACCAGCCCCGCGCGTTGGGAGACGATGGAGGCGATCACGTCGGGCGCGTATTCGAAAGAATCGTAGTACAGGCGCTCCTCGGGCAGCTGCGCGGCGACGAAGGCGCGGCGCGCGGCTTCGATCATGGGCGGCGGGCCGCTCATGTACACGTCGAACTCGCTGAGGTCGGGGAAATCCTCGAGCACGGCGAGGTGCACGGGACCCAGGCGATGGCGCGCGGCCTGGTCCGGCGGCGGATCGCTGAGCACGGAGGTGAAGTACAGCGCGGGATGGCGAGCGGCCCATTGCGCGGGCAGGTCCGGCAGGTACAGGTCCCGCTCGGCGCGCGCGCCCCAGTACAGGTGCATCGGGCGCATGGAGCCGAGGTTCAGGAAATGCTCGATCAGCGCCTTGACCGGCGCGAAACCCGTGCCGCCGGCCATGAACAGCATGGCGCGTTCGGAGTCCTCGCGCGGCACGAAGGTGCCGAGCGGGCCCTCGATGCGCAGCACGGTGCCGAGGGCGAGTTCGGTGAATACCCAGTGCGTGAAGCCGCCGCCCTCCACGTGGCGCACGTGCAGTTCGAGGTGCTCGGAATCCTCGGGCGCGTTCGCGATGGAGAACGCGCGCCGACGCCCGTCGGGCATCAGCACGTCCACGTACTGGCCGGCAAGCCAGCGCAGGCGCAGGCCGCGCGGGGGCTTGAGCTGCAGCCGGATGACGTCGGGCGCGAGCAGGTCGCGCGCGACCACCTTGGTGCTCAGGATGCGGCGCGGGATGTCGCCGGCCGTGGGCACCTCGCGCGCGATCAGGGTCACGTCGCCCACCGGCACGGCCTGGCAGAGCAGCACCTGGTGGCGCGCGCGCTCGTCGGCGTTCAGGGCGACCGGCTGCACGCCGGGATACACGCACTCGCCCTGCACCAGCGTGGCCTTGCAGCTGCCGCAGATGCCGCCGAGGCAGGAATACGGCAGCGCCAGGCCCGCGCGCCTGGCGGCTTCGAGCACGGTTTCGCCGTCTTCGACGGGGAAGCGCTTGTCGGTGCCGTGGAGGGTGGCGGTGTGGGGCATGGGTTACGGGGCTGAGGGCTGAGGGCTGAGGGCTGAAACTAGGGAATGGCGACGGAATTGTCAGTACTTTGGCTGAACTCGCGCTCCCGTGCTTGCACGAACGTCGCGATACTTCAGCCCTCAGCTGCGCTATCCATGCTCCGCAATCCGTTCGGCATCCCTGCCTCACCCTCGCCTGCCGCAGGCGATGCGCTTCAATGCAACGCCTGAGCGCGGCAGACTCGACCCTCAACCCTCAGACCTCGAATCCCATGCCCCTCTGGAAACGCAACTTCACCCTCGACACGTTGAACTCCCGCAACCCCGGCACCCTGAACGGCGCGCTGGGCATCCAGGTCTCCGAGGTGGGCGAGGACTTCCTGCGCGGCACCCTGCCGGTGGACGAGCGCACCAAGCAGCCGTATGGGCTGCTGCACGGCGGCGCGAACGTGGCGCTGGCGGAGACCTTGGGCAGCCTTGCGGGCTGGATGTGCCTCGAACCCGGCGGCGGGCGCGTCGTGGGCTTGGAGATCAACGCGAACCATTTGCGCGCGGTGACCGAGGGCATGGTCACGGGCACGGCAAGGCCGGTGCACCTGGGGCGCAGCACGCAGGTGTGGGAGATCCGCATCGAGGACCAGAACGGCAAGCTCAGCTGCATCTCGCGCATCACGCTGGCCGTGGTGCCCGGTTGAGCGGGTCGGGCGGCCGGCATCCAGACGACGGGGGGCGCGCGGCGCCCGGCGCCGGCGCGCCCTATGCGGAATTGACGCCGGAGCGGATGCTGGCGGCGATCGACTCGACCGGCCTGCGCACGGACGGGCGGCTGCTGGCGCTGAACAGCTACGAGAACCGCGTGTACCAGGTGGGGTTGGACGACCCCGGGCTCGCGGACCTCATGCCGGGAATCGGCGCGGCCGAGGGCAATCGGCGCTTCGTGATCTCGAAGTTCTATCGACCGGGCCGCTGGAGCGATGCCGCGATCGCCGAGGAACATGCGTTTTCGCGCGAACTCGTCGAGGCGGAGCTGCCCGTGGTCGCGCCGCTGGTGATCGGGGGGAAGAGTCTGTTCGGCCACGCGGGCTTTCGATTCGCGCTGTTTCCGCGCGTGGGCGGGCGGGCGCCGGAGCTGGAACAGGCGGAGGTGGCGACGCGCCTGGGGCGCCTGCTCGCGCGCGTGCATGCGGTGGGCGCGCGGTCGCGGTTCGGGCACCGGGAGGCGCTGGATGTCGCGCACCTGGTGGACCGGCCGAGCCGGGCGGCGCTGGCGAGCGGGTTGATCCCGGCGCACGTGGAATCGCGTTACCGGGCGGCGATCTCGCAGGCACGCGAGGCGATTTCGGCGCGGCTGCAAGCCTGCGGGCCCCTGGCCACGCTGCGGCTGCACGGCGACTGCCATCCGGGAAACGTGCTGTGGAACGCCGACGGCCCCACGCTCGTCGACCTCGACGACACGCGCAGCGGTCCGGCGGTCCAGGACCTGTGGATGCTCATGACCGGCGAGCCGGCGCAGCGCAAGGCGCTGCTGGAAGGCTATGGCGAGTTCCGCGACTTCGACCCGTCGGAGCTGCACCTGATCGACGCGCTGAGGCTGATGCGGCAGATCCACTACGGCGGGTGGTTGGCGGAGCGGTGGGGCGATCCTGCGTTCCCGAGGGCGTTTCCGTTCGTCGGGGAGGCGCGCTGGTGGGAGGGGCATGTGCAGGACGTGTTGGAGGGGGGTGAGGCGATCGCGGACGCATGACTTTGCGAGGACTCCCCTCTCCCCTCAAGAGACCCCCCTCTCCCCCGTGGGGAGAGGGTGGGGGTGAGGGGGTGGCCTCAGGTTTTCGCTCGTGAATACATCAAGATGGTGAACCGAAGCGTGATCGCCACCCCCTCACCCTAACCCTCTCCCCGCGGGGGAGAGGGGACCGACTGAGGGGAGCGGGACGGTCTA